>Ga0105054_10010073_pt1 | contig 12110 bp, 15 predicted proteins | sample BON02_FD_78091 | JGI IMG/M metagenome (GOLD analysis project Ga0105054, IMG submission 78091) | Freshwater microbial communities from Lake Bonney liftoff mats and glacier meltwater in Antarctica - BON-02 (megahit assembly) | ecosystem: Environmental > Aquatic > Freshwater > Ice > Glacier... | reverse complement strand
AAGTCCGCTTCATGATAACCTCAATAGAATAAAATGGGCCGCCTGCACTGACAGGACGCCTCTAGCAGCGCGCCGGTTAGGGTAAGCGGTCACTCAAGTCAAGATAAGCAATTGACGTAGCGGACTGAGTTACAGCCAATCCAACCGCCGGGTTTTGACCCTTAACAACCCCTGCATTTTGGCCGATCCACCCGCGTATATCCTGCGCTATGAGCCACTTCGCATCGTTGTGAGTAACCGAATTGGTCATGTCGTAAAATTTGCGCGCATCGTCCGCCGCCATGCCCATTTCGGCATAGTAATCAAGGTATAGCCGGTTTTCCGGCGAATCGGCAGCGAAGTGATGCGGCTGCCGTCCGCTATCATCCAGCCACGCATGAACTGCGAATTCTGCTCCATCATCGACACGCCGCGTGGCCCCGGCCAGAAACAGTTCCGCCGCGCCGGACCGGACGGAGCCGCCCGCCGGAACATGGGTGGCGATACCGGCGCTACGAATCATCCGGCCAAGCTGCATATTCGCGCGGTCATCATCGGTGCCAGGGCATTCGACCATTTCCAAGGTCGCTATGTTGGGAAAGTCGCGCAGCAGAGCGGCAAATTGTCGCGGCGATGCGCCATCGGTTACTCCGACCAGCGACACGCGGCGGCTGTCCTGCACCCTGAATGGGCCATAGGCGGCAATTGCTTTGGGCTCGGTTTTGGTGTGCGCCGACAGGAAGCGTTCGGCCTTTGGTTCATCGTCTGGAGTGATCCGCACCCATAGCTGCAAGGCGGGATCCCACTGCTCCATAAATGTCTCTACCGACAAAACCTGTGCGTAAACGGGCGAGGCCGTGAACGTGGCAAAGGCAACAAACAGAGCGATCAGACTGCGCATTACGCTGTCTTGGACCGCCTGACCTTGCCGCTTTGCTAGCCAAGATGGTTGCGATATGATTGACGCGGGCAACTACACAGGATTTCAGCGACTTACCTCTCGACTCTGGTGCGCATTTCAGTAGTACGGCCATAGAACAAATAGGGGTAATTCGTGGTCGCACTGGTCCGTACGGTGGCCTATCTCGGGCTGGAGGCACGCGCTGTAGAGGTACAGTGCCAAGTCGCCCCGGGTCTGCCGCGCTTCAATATTGTCGGGCTGGCGGACAAGGCCGTGAGCGTGTGCAAAGCGCACTGGCCGCGATGGGCCTATCGCTGCCGCCGAAACGGATCACGATCAACCTGTCCCCAGCCGATCTGCCCAAGGAAGGATCGCATTACGATCTGCCGATTGCGCTGGCATTGCTTGCGGCGATGGGGGTTGCGGATGCAGAACAATTGTCCGACTGGATCGCAGTGGGCGAATTGGCGCTGGATGGGCGCATTGTTGCCTCGCCCGGGGTTCTGCTGGCAGCTATCCATGCGAGTGAGGCGGAAACCGGGCTGATCTGTCCGGCCGGTCAGGGCGCAGAGGCACGCTGGGCAGCGGGCATTTCGATCTGCGCCGCACCCGATCTGGTCAGCCTGCTCAACCATCTTAAGGGCACACAAACCCTGCCCGAACCGAAGCCGGGTGAGGTTGAACCTACGCCGCCCGGGCCGGATCTGAAACGGGCGAAGGGACAGGAAACCGCCAAGCGCGCCCTCGAAATCGCCGCGGCAGGCAGACATAATCTGTTTATCTCCGGATCGTAAAGACCCTGCGAATGTCAGCTTTTAGGAAATCCCAGAAAGGCTCTCAATGTCAGAAACTGGATGGTTAGACGACAGGCTTCTTTGGAGCGGCGATCACTGATCAGCTGTGTGCGGCTTAGGCACGTAATTTATCCTGACCGCGTTGGCGCAACCATTTGTTCATCGACAGCCTCGCAGGACACTTTTCGCTTTCTCACCCATATCTGCGCATATTTGGTGCACATGTGATTTTCGCCGTCTATTGTCTGGTGGCAGCCTTCCCCCAGCGGCATTTAATTCCGAGGTTCTATGTCCCCTTCCAAACGTACGCTTGTCAGGTTCTTGCCTGATGGCTGGCGCGTGGAAAATTGGTCTGAGCTAGGTCCGGATACGAAGCGGCGGGTGATCGGCATTACGCTGGCAGTGTCTATTGAAGCGCTGCTGATCCTGCTGCTGCTCACGCTAGGCCGCGGCGCTGTGCAGGAAGAACCCGTCAACACCGCGATGGTCAGCTTCGATACAACGCCCGATACCGAGGATCCCCCCAGTCCCGAGGACACTGATGAACCAGAGTTTGCAGAAGCCACACCGGCTGCGCTTCAGCCCCCGACTTTTGCAGAGGCCCCGGTCCCTCCCGTGCAGCCGCCAGAGGCAGTGGTAAGGCCAGACCCGCGCCCGCGTGCCTTCATACCGCTGTCCCGCGATCAGATGGCTAGCGCGGATATTAGCGGGAAGAAGCCCGGCCCACCCGCGCCTGCCGCCGAGGGGCCGATCGGCCCGCCCGATCGGGGCTTTCCCGGCGATAGCCAGCGCATCGGCGGCAGCGGACCGAACGGCGAGCCGCTATATGCTGCGTCGTGGTACCGCGAACCCTACCCCGAGGAATTGCGCGGCTATCTTTCAACCGCCGGCGGGCCGGGCTGGGGCCTCATAAATTGCCGGACTGTGGCTGATTTTCGTGTCGATGACTGTGTGCTGGTGGCGGAGCATCCGACAGGATCACGCATTGGCCGCGCAATATTGGCAGCAGCCTGGCAATTCCGCGTCCGCCCGCCCCGCGTAGGCGGACAGTCAAAGGTTGGGGAGTGGGTCCGGATTCGGATCGATTATAGTTTGCTCAGGAACTGACGGTTCCGCAAATAATCTGGTGGCTGATTATCCGTTAGCCGAGATCTTGGGCGGTTTGGCTTCATTGTCCAGAACCCGCGCAAAACTGCCAGGAGCGCAGGGATCTGACGTTTCTTCAGCATGGGAGCCATCTTCGCGAATGCCCAGCTTGTCCCTCGTTTGTAGGCACAGGTCCATATAGGTCAGGATACGGCCATCCTGAGCCATCATGGATACGGGGCCGATCGGCAAGCGATCACGTGCATCCACCAACACCGGGCTTTCTTCGATCTCGGATCCGTATTTTTGACCCCATTGCCGCAGCGCCAACATGGCAGGCAGCAGATCGAGGCCCTTCTCGGTCAGGCGGTATTCGATCCGGCGGCGATCATCAGGGCATGGTTCGCGGTTGAGGATCCCGTGATCAACCAGCTTAGCCAGCCGATTCGACAGAATATTCCGGGCGATCCCAAGCTCACCCAGAAATTCTTCGAAATGATGCAGCCCATTGAAAGATGCACGCAAGATCATGAATGACCACCGCTCTCCCATGGTTTCCAGCGCTACTGGCAGTCCGCAGGCAGTCAGTTCCTTCAACGGTTCGCGTAATTCACCCATCTAAAACCCTCTCGCCGTAGCGTTAGCGTGTTTTTGCCCAGTCACAAAACCGAAACTAAGTTTTTAGTTGCAACTCAATTTATAAGAGGCTAGGTGGTCATTCGCAACTGATTTTTAACTGAAACTTATATTAGTGGCTAGCAATCACCGCCAACACCGAAAGAAGGATAAGCGAAGATGACCCTCTCCCCTCCCCGTTTCCGTTCACTAAGCGCAATCGTGCTTGCGCTAGTCTGGACCAGCCTCACCTTTGGCGCGGCAGTCACGTCGGCAGAAGCCAAGAGCAGAGCAGCATTCTATACTGCAGAATTGGCCGCCCCGGCTGCCGAAGACAATGCCATCGTTGGCGGTGTTGTGTGGCAATGCACGGGCACCACCTGCATTGCCCCGAAGACTACTTCTTCACGGCCCAAGGTGCTGTGCAAGCGCGTCGCACGTGAATTTGGCGAAATCACCAGCTTCACCGCTGGTGACAAAGCGCTGGAAGCTGACGATCTGGCCAGCTGCAACGCCAAGTAACTAAAGCAATCCCCCCCGATTCAGGATCCATTCCCCTGTTAATCGAACAAACTCGGGCCTCCGTCGTAATTGCCGGGGCCTCTTTTTGCCGCCAAAACTAGGTGAGCAGGCCCCGCCTGCGAAGATCAGCTGCAAGGCTGGCCGCCACATCGAAATGGTGAACCTGCCAACCCAACTGCTGTGCTGCCGCGATGTTGGCGGCGTTGTCGTCAATGAACAGCATTTCTTCAGGCGCATAGCTGAAACGCTTCTGGGCCAGGCAGAAAATCGCCGGATCAGGCTTGCTCAACCTTTCCTGCCCCGACACCACAATATCACGAAACAGCTGGAGAACCGGCTGAGTGGGAAAAAACATTTCCCAGAATTCAGCGCCAAAATTGGTAATCGCAAACAGCGGAACGCCCGCGCTGGCCAGCGCCCGAATCAAATCTGCCGTGCCCTCAACCGGTCCGGGAATCGTTTCCAGAAACCGCGCCGCATAGGCATCGATCAGATCAGCATATGCGGGAAACAGCGCTTTGCGTTCAGGCACCACATCCGCCAGCGGGCGGCCCGCATCATGTTCGAAGTGCCATTGGGCAGTGACTACGTTGGCCAGAAACCAGTCAAGCTGGGCCTCGTCATCGATCAGTTTTGCAAACAGATGACGCAAATCCCATTCGACGATCACTTGGCCGACATCGAACACTACTGCCTTAATCGGGGCCTTAGTTGCCTCGCTCATTGTGGTTCCTCCTACTCGCATCAAAGCCGTACATAAAGGAACGGCCCGCTCTCCGTTCTGGAGGCGGGCCGATTCGTAAGTTCCAAATCCCAAGCCGGCAAATTCCCGTGGCTTGGGCAGACCTGCTAATTAGCCCTGACGAGCTTTGAAGCGGCGGTTGGTCTTGTTGATGACATAAGTGCGCCCACGGCGGCGAATAACGCGGCAATCGCGGTGGCGGTTTTTCAGCGACTTAAGGCTGTTGCGGATCTTCATGGCTCTAATTCCAAAAAAAGTGGCACCGGAGATTGACCCCGATGCCGGAAATTCAAGTCGCGCAGATAAGGGCGCAGGCTGGCGAAGTCAACAGATTCGGGGGAACGGATTGGGCTCTGGCTCAATCACCCCTGATTTCACTCAGCTTACGCTCCCACTGCAAAGCATGGGAGATAATCTCGTCCAGATCCGCATGCTTCGGCTGCCAAGGCAGGGTCGAGCGAATGCGCGATGGATCGGAAACAAGCGAACCCGGATCACCCGCCCGGCGGGGCTGCATTTCGCGGTTCAGCTTGAGATTGGTCACCCGGTCGACCGCATCCAATACCTCCAACACGGAGAAACCCTGGCCATAACCACAATTCATTTTCAGCGACCGTTCCGGCTGCTGGACGAGTGCTTGCAATGCCAACACGTGCGCTGCGGCCAGGTCGGACACGTGGATATAATCCCGCACTCCGGTGCCGTCGGGCGTGTCGTAATCGGTGCCAAACACTGCCACCTTGTCCCGCTTACCCAGCGCAGCTTCTACCGCGACCTTAATCAAATGAGTCGCGCCCGTAGTAGACTGCCCGCTGCGCGCCTGCGGGTCGGCCCCGGCCACATTGAAATAACGCAAGGCGCAAAAATTGAGATCATGCGCTGCAGCGGTATCGCTGAGCATTTGCTCGGTCATCAATTTGGACCAGCCATAGGGGTTGATCGGGACTTGCGGGCAGTCTTCGGTAACCGGCGATATTTCCGGAACGCCGTAGGTGGCTGCGGTTGAACTGAAAATAAAATGCCGCACACGAGCGGTCACGGCAGCCTCGATCAAGGCGCAGCTCTTGGCGGTATTGTTGTGATAATATTTGAGCGGGTTCTCAACTGATTCAGGAACAATAATCGATCCAGCGAAATGCATAATCGCGCCGATTTTCTGCTCTTCGAAAATCCGCGCAAGCAGCGCGCCGTCTTCGATATCACCTTCATAGAGCGGCACCCCATCTGGGACCGCGGACTTAAATCCGGTGGTGAGGTTATCGATCACCGCGACCGGCCAACCGCCATCAACCAGCGCCAAAACAGCATGGCTGCCAATATAACCAGCACCGCCGGCCACCAATACGGGTGTCTTGTTGGCTGTGTTCATAAATGCTGATCTAATATCCGAGCGCTATAGAAGTGTTAATCCGCGACATTAAAACAGGCCGCCGCCAATAAACTAGTGGCAATCGGCGAATCGCCTGCTGATGACTATCTGGCGCTTCCGGCAAGGGTTGGCTAGGTTGATTCGGGGCAAATACGGCGAAATGCCGAATAAGGATTGGAACCAATGATGAAATTTTCCCGGATTGCTTTGCTGGCGGTCACGACCGCAGCCCTTTCTGCCTGTGCCACCGCTGGCGCGGGCCCGGTGGAAGTCACCCGGTTTCACAATGCCTCCACAGTTAGCCAACTGGGTCAGGCGACTGTGTTTATCGAAACAGCACCTGATCTGGATTTAGGCGCGTTGGAAGTCGCACCCTATAAAGAAGCCGTGGCGCGCGAGCTTGCAGAAATGGGCTACCGCGAAACCAGCCGCGAATCAGCCACGCAAATCGCAGAAGTAAGCCTCGAGCTCTTCGTGTCAGAGCCAGAGCCAAAAAGAAGCCCGATCTCGGTCGGTGTTGGCGGCGGGACAGGCGGGCGCGGTTCCGGCGTGGGGATGGGCATCGGGATCAATCTGGGTGGCAATAAATCCAGTCAGCAAGTCGGCACGCGATTGGCCGTAAGCATTCGCGAAGCGGCAAGCGGTGACGCATTGTGGGAAGGCCGGGCGAATTTCTCGGTCGCAACAAAATCGCCCTTGGCCCAGGCCGAGGCCAATGCAGCAGCGATCGCCGATGCTTTGTTTCGGGAGTTTCCCGGCAATAGCGGCGAGACAGTAGAAGTTGGGGTCAATGCCAAGTGAATAATATCGAGATTGATTGCGCCTTCGACAGCGGCAATATTGAGGTGTTGTCGGTGAAGGGGGCCACAGCCAAACTGGCACTGCGTCAGGACCATTTGTCCGAATTCAAACAGTGGTTCCATTTCCGGGTCAGCGGCGCCGCCGGGCGGGAACTGGAATTGAAGGTCACTGATCTCAATGCCTCCGCCTATCCCGGCGGCTGGACAGATTATGATGCCTGCGTATCGGAAGATCGCACCTATTGGGGCCGCGCCAGTTCGACTTTTGACAATGGAGTAGATGGCGGCACGCTGACGATCAAATATGCGTCGGACAGCGACGTGGCCTATTTCGCCTATTTCGCGCCTTATTCGATGGAACGGCATCATGATCTGGTGGCCGAAAGTGCGCTGTCAGAAGGCGTGTCTTATCGCCGTTTGGGCATGTCGCTGGACGGGCAACCGATCGATTGCCTGGAAATGGGCGAAGGCGAAACGCAGGTCTGGCTATATGCCCGCCAGCATCCAGGCGAAACGCAGGCCGAATGGTGGATGGAAGGGGTGCTGGATTGCTTAACCGATCCCGCCGATCCAGTTGGCCGCGTTTTGCGCCAAAAATGCGCTTTGCATATCGTCCCCAATTGCAATCCCGACGGATCTCGCCGCGGGCATCTGCGGACCAATGCGGCAGGTATCAACCTCAACCGTGAATGGGACAATCCCACGGCTGAAAAATCGCCCGAGGTGCTGTGCATCCGCGATGCGATGGACGAAAGCGGCGTTCACTTCGCGATGGATGTCCACGGGGATGAAGCGATTCCCGCCGTGTTCCTCGCCGGGTTTGAGGGCATTCCCGGCCTGCAGGACAAGCAGCAAGAGGACTATAGGCGCTATCAGTCCATCCTGAACCGCCGGACTCCGGATTTCCAGACCAAGCTCGGTTACGGCACCACACCGCCGGGCAAAGCAAAGCTGACCATGTCGACCACCCAGCTGGCGCACCGGTTTGGCTGCTGTTCGATGACGCTGGAGATGCCGTATAAGGATAATCGCGACTTGCCAGACCCCGAACAGGGATGGAGCCCGGAACGATGCAAATTGCTCGGGCGCGATTGTCTCGCGGCATTTGCAGAATGGCTGGATGGCTAAGTGTTCGCGGCAGGTCTTAAACCGTTAACGTTCGGTCACTTAGCACGTTGACACTTGGTGAGATTATTGGCTTCGGTCCATCAATAGTCGCAATCGGAAATTCTATGTTGAAACGTGTGCTCGTTGTCGAAGACGACCTCCTAAACCGGATGATGTTCTGCGCTGTTTTGCGTGAGGGCGGCTATCAGGTTGAGGAAGTGGCCGACGAACGGCTGACACTGGCAGAGGTGGAGGGTTTCGGCCCCGATTTGATCGTGCTCGATATCCACCTGCCCCATGTGTCCGGCATCGATATTATCAAATTGTTGAAATCAAATGTGACACTCAGGAATATCCCGGTGCTGGCTGTAACCGGCTATGTCGGCAAGGGTGTGGAGCACAAGGTGCGCTCCGCAGGTGCCAGCGGCTATCTGGCCAAGCCGGTTTCGATGAAGCCCTTCCTCGAAGCGGTAGGCGGTCTGATCGCAGCCTGAGCTAGCGGCCTCAGCGGCAGCTCCCTTAACACGCATCCCTGTATCAGTTAGGATGTTCGCTCGATAGAACGAACATTCAATCAGGGGAGCTGGCCGTGGAACATTTGAAACTGCAAACCCCGCGCCGGAGTTTTCTGACCGGGGCATTCGCGGCGGCGGCCTTTATGCCGTTTTCCAATCCGGCTTTCGCGCAGGGCCTCAATCTCGGCTCCATCCTTGGCCCCGGCTCTATCCTTATCAATGCCTCCGACAGCGTGCTCGACCGATTGTCCGAGCCGGGTGCTTATTATGACGATGAAGCCATTCGAATCGGTCTGCCGCTCCTAGACGGCGGAGGCGGATTGTTTGGTTCAATTTTGAATGCGGGCGAAAAGCTGGGCATCCTGGGCGGGCTGACGCGGGCCATTAATGACGCGGCAGGCGCTGCCGCAGGCGAAGCGAAGCCGATTTTCCGCAATGCAATTAATAGCATTAGCTTCAACGATGTTCCCGGTATCGTTTCAAAGAATGGCGGCGGCACGCAATATTTACGCAGTAGCGCGAATGACGACCTGCATGCCAAACTGAGCCCACTCATCGATACCGCATTAGGCGATCTGGGTGCTTACCGGCAATTGGATGATCTGAGCGCCAAACACAGCTTCATCCGTGGCGCCGGGCTTGACCGCGATGGCATGAACAAGACCGTGACCGATCAAGGGCTCGACGGAATTTTCACCTATATGGGCAGTGAAGAACAGAAACTGCGCGCCAACCCAGTTGGTAAAGTAGGCAAATTGCTGGGCGGCATATTCCCCTAGGAACCAAATGTTCCTCTAAAGACTGGCCGGTCCAAACGCGCGGGGCAGCAACGCGCTAAGCCGAACGCGTTCTACGTTATCGGGGCCAACACACAGTATTTCAGGGTCCGTCCCGCCTAATTGAGCCAACTCGCTCAGCACTTGCCGGCACCGGCCGCACGGCGTGATCGGTTCGGCCCCGCTCTCCATTCTCGGGCCCGTCACCGCGACCGCTTCCAGCCCGCCGCGCGCTCCGTCTGCCATCGCTTTCGCCACAGCAACCGTTTCGGCGCACAGCGTCATGCCATAGCTGGCGTTTTCAATGTTGGCGCCGGTAACCACGCTGCCATCGGCAAACCGCAGCGCGGCGCCAACTGCAAACTTGGAATATGGCGAATAGGAATGTTCCGCGGCAGCGCGGGCCGCAGCGATCAACGCCTCGTCTTTTTCAATATCATTCATGGTTGCACCACCACCCAGCGGATCGGATTATCACTCGCCTCACTACTCAAGGCTTCATTGGCCGTCCATAACAGCCATGGCCGCCCGGCATAATCTGGCTCCACCCGAGTCCGGGTTAGCCACAAATTGCGCTCAAGCCGCTGCGCCAAGCCGTAACGCACCTCAAACTCGGGGTCGATTTTCAGGATTGCCGCTTTGCCAGCATGGTTTTCGATCTGGTTGATCAGCGTCATCAACTCGCTTTCCACTGCCGCATCGCTGACCCTTGTTTCGCAAGCATCGGCAGTCCGCTTCAATTCAATAACCGGCGGCAACAACGAATTATCGCGCGGCACCATGGTGACAAAATTGGCCGATTGTCCGTCCGCCATCACGCATGGATCGAATGTGTGCACCGCGCCGATCTGCAAATTGGCGTCTGTTGACGCAGTGTAATTACGAGCGAAGCGCGCATCCTGTCCGCCCGCCCCATCACTGGCGTTGAGATAGGCAAAGCTGCCCCCCAGCGCCTGTACGGTGCGAAATTTGACCACACCGTCCGCAGCCCCGGCAATCACGCCTTGATCGGGATATTTATCTTCAGATGGCACCCAGTGACTGACCTGCCACCACAGCCAGCCGCCAGCGCCCAGCGCGATCAGCAATATCGCCGCCGCAATTCGCAGTTTCCACGGTGATGCTTTAGGTTTCCTGCCCATGCGTCCTACTCTCGGTTCTGGGCTATCAGCCCTTGATATGCAGGACGCAGATCAGCGTAAACAGCCGCCGCGCGGTGGCGAAATCTGTATCGACCTTGCCCTCCAGCCGCTCCAGCAGCAATTCAGCGGCATTATTATGTACTCCGCGCCGCGCCATATCGATTGTCTCGATCTCGGCTGCGGTCGCTTTGCGAATCGCCTGATAGTAGCTTTCGCATATGGCGAAATAATCACGGATTGGACGGCGGAACCGGGCCAGCCCCAACACCAGCGTTTCCAGTTCCGCATCGTCAGAATCGCGAATGCTCAGCTGCAATCGCCCATCACGCACCCCCAGAATCAAGCGGTACGGCCCGTCATGACCCGCCGCCGCCGCCCGCACGGGTTTGAAAGTGTTTTCCTCGATCAGATCAAAAATAGCCACGCGCCGCTCTTGCTCGACATCGGCGTTGCGCCACAGGATAGAATCCTCGTCAAGCGCGATGTGGGAGATGGTATAATCGAGCATCGGTTGCCGCTTTCGCAGATAGACGGGGGGCGGGGCAAGCATTGATAAGCCATTGGCCCGTCATTCCGGCAAAAGTGCGAATCTTGCTGCATTTTCGCGGGCGCTATGATTTGGCCCATAAATTAACATCACCCTGCTTTCACGCCCTTCGTTCACGGGTTAACAAATCGAGCTTTGGTTTCTGTCCACAGACCTGTCCGCCATCTCGCCAGACAAGTCCCTTGCGGCAAACCGGCCAGATACGCATGGTGGCAAAATGGCCGATCAAGATCTCCTCGTCAGAAACGAAATCGACACCCCCAAATTCCGCACTTTGCCCGCAAATATCGAGGCGGAGGCAGCATTTCTGGGCGCCGTATTGATCGACAATCGGGTGCTGGAGGACCTCCCTTCCCCGATTCGGCCTGAACATTTCTTTGAGCCGGTCCACCAGCGCGTGTTCGAACGCATCATGACATTGCTTGACCGCAGCGCTGTGGTGACGCCGGTTACCTTGAAGCCCTATTTCGAAGCTGACGAAGCGCTCAAGGAACTGGGCGGGATCACCTATCTGGCCCGCCTGACCGCCGATGGCCAGGGCCTGCTCGCCCCGCGCGAATTGGCCGAGCAGATTTACGATCTCGCGCTGCTGCGCGAACTGGTCACCGTCGGCCGCAATCTGGTGGAGGGCGCGCTCGACACATCCGAAGATGTCGCGCCGATGCTGCAGATCGAGCAAGCCGAGGCATCGCTGTTTAAAGTAGCGGAGGGCGCAGGCGGCCAGAACGAAGCGTCATCGTTCGGCATGGCCACGCACAAAGCGCTGGGCATGATCGAAATGGCGATCAATTCCGGCGGCAATATCTCCGGCAAGACCACCGGCCTCAATTCGATCAACCAGAAAATTGGCGGGCTGCACGATTCCGATTTGATTATTCTGGCGGGCAGGCCGGGCATGGGCAAGACCGCGCTCGCCACCAACATAGCGTTCAATTGCGCGGATCGGTTCCTGCGCGACAAGGCCGACGGGATCGAGGATTCGGTCGGAGCGGCGGTCGCATTTTTCAGCCTGGAAATGAGCGCCGATCAGCTGGCCACTCGTATCCTGTCCGAACAGGCGGGGATTTCTTCCGAATTGCTCCGCATGGGCAAGATCAGCCGCGACGATTTTCAGCAATTGTCCTTCGCCAGCCAGCGGCTCGCCGAACTACCGCTGTTTATTGACGATACGCCCGCGCTGACCATCGCGGCGCTGCGGACCCGCGCCCGGCGGTT
>Ga0105054_10010071_pt1 | contig 12110 bp, 5 predicted proteins | sample BON02_FD_78091 | JGI IMG/M metagenome (GOLD analysis project Ga0105054, IMG submission 78091) | Freshwater microbial communities from Lake Bonney liftoff mats and glacier meltwater in Antarctica - BON-02 (megahit assembly) | ecosystem: Environmental > Aquatic > Freshwater > Ice > Glacier... | reverse complement strand
GTGGAAGTGGGAGCGAAAAGGTCTGTCGGCGCGACGAGTGAGTGCACAGAACCTCGCCCGATTGTGGGGTGGGGGGTTGGGAGGGGGGGGGGGGGGGGTGGTGGGGGGGGGGGGGGGGAAGGGTATGTGCTTCAGTGGGACTGGGCAGGAGAAATGAGAAAAGAGATCTATACATGTTTTAGGAATGCATGTGTTTTAGGTACGAGCGTGTGTGTGCGCGCGTTCATGTGTGGAATGCATGACAGGGCAGTCAAAAAAGCCAAAGAGAAAGAGAAAGAGAAAGAGATTGCGCGCGAAGCGAGACAAAACGCCGGAAACATCAACGAAAAACAAAGCACCCACCATCACCAGCAGCGCGACTTGAAGGAATTAAAATGTTCCTTTGCATTATTTTGTACTTTTTGATTTTTCTCTCTTCCAAATTTGGTTTTTTTACCCTTGCGTTTACCTGCCTGTCCTATATTCCTTTCCCCTTTACTCCGGTAGCATGAGATAGGAAATTCCCAACCCTATTCCCTCTCCTCCTTCTCCACCACCTCCTGCTGCTCCTCCTGATGCAGCTCCCTTGCGATTCAACTCCTGCAGCAAGGTCGGCAATCCCACCGTCTCTATCATGTCATCCAACAAATCCACCATTCGCGCCAATTTCGGATCCTGGCTCGCCGCCCGCAACGCCGCCGCGTACTCCCCCAACCCCACCACACACCCATGCTGCCCTGCCTCCGCCACTAGCCAAGCAGGCAACCCCGAGGGCAAGCTTTTCATACACCGAAAACACGACGTCAACACAGATTGCAACTCATTGGCTCCCAACTCTTGTCCTGCCCTAATCTTTCCCACCACCTGATCAATCCGCTCTCGTAGGTTCATCAGTCGCTCCTCCGCGCTGTCCGCCTCGCTAACACTCGCAAACATGTCATGCAGGGGCACGTGATGATGGTGGGAAGAATGATTACCTCCTCCTCCTCCCCCCCCGCCTGTAGTGTCAAAAATCCCATCCACCGGCCGCGGTCGGCCGAGGCGCCACTCAGAGGCATCCCACAGCACGTCCGTCAACGCCATCATGAAGCGAGGCAACACCCTCTCCTTGTTCTGAATGAGTCCACCTCGCGCCCGAAGATAAGAGCGGGAGGCCACCAGCAACAAATAAAGGGCATGAACCAACAAAGCGATACAATGCCCCTCCTGCTCCTCCCACGCCGCCGCTGCTGCACGGACCTTTGGGTTGTCCTCCACGCCGCCGCTCCCTGCCTCCTCGCTCGAAAGCCTCCGAAAGCAATCAAGGGCATACCGAGCCAGCACCAGCACATGCGCCGACGAAAGCCGGCCATTATTAAAAGAGGGCACGCCAGTACTAGAATCGAGCAGGTCAAAATCCAGGTCTTGTACCTGATCCTTCTCCTGCTCCCGATCCTCCATCATGGCCACCCGCTCCGGTCGCACCCCCGTTTCCACACAATGATCCCGTCGTCGCACTATATCATAAGTACCCATCCGAGAGGCCTCCTGCGGGTAAAACTCCCGAACACGCCTCTGAATAAACCCTTCCTGCAACCCCTCAGACCCTTCCTCGCGATACCAAACCCGCGTTCCCTCCGCCAGCACCACCTGTGCTGCTTCTTCAGGTGTCAAGGGAATGTGCTTGGGCAGACGCAACGGGCCCGTGTAACGCAAAAAACCCAAAGCTGAAGCCAGGATGGCCATCAGCATCTCATTCACCTTCCCCTCCAACCCTTCCGACATGCTCTTCGCGTTAGCATTGCTGCTCTCATTGTTGCTGTTGCTCGCGTTCCGCCCTTCCTCCCACACTCGATATTGCCGGACCTCCGCAGGCGAAACAGGCGCAAATGCCTCCCCCAACACAGATAAAATCGGCATGCCACCTTCACTCCCCCCCATCGTTTGAGCCTGACCTAACACCAAGCTCGTCCGTACCACCATACCCTTAATCAGCGCCCGTAACTCCTCCGCCCGCGCTGGTTCGGCCACCCGCCAGGTATACCCGTGCACAGCCATCTCTCGCGCTAGGGCAAGCACGCTCTGTGCCTCCCTTAGCAGGCCGAGCGTCAGAACCTTGTCTTCCCCCAACGGCCAAAGGAGGAGGGGACTGAGACGTCGCCAGAAGCCCGCGACCTCGCGCACGACCTTTGCCTCGTCAGGTGTTAGGGGGTTAGCATAGGCAAGGGCAGGGTCTCGTTCGTCGGGAGGCAGGGCCAAGACTGCCTCGTACCCTAAATGGGGCCGTGTCAAGGCATGCAATAATCGTGCCATTAAAGTGACCAAGCCCCGCCATAGTGCATAATAGGGTGATTCCTCCCCATCCGCCCGATACCCACGCCGGTACAACAATTGCTCCATCCCTACCACATGCGCCCCTCCCTCCACCGCCCGCACCAAGCACGCCACCACCGGATCTTCCATCAACAAAGTCACCCACCCTTCCCGCAGCAACTCCCTACAAAACGTTCTCGAAGCACACGCAGCCGCCTCCAGGAACCGCAACAAAGTTCTCAATCGTGTCAACGCCAGCTCCACGACCTTATCTGCCAGAGCCTCTTGCGCAGCAGTCGAGCGCGCGGCGTGGCCAGAAACGGTAGTATAGTCGTGAAGGGCAGGAAAAGCAGCTGCTGCTACCTTAGAAGCCGAGAGCCAGTGCCCCAAGAGAGTAGGCAACATGCGACGCTCCCGGAATTCACGTAAAATGGTGGTTTCGGCTTCCTCCTGCTGTTGCTGCTGCTCCTCCTGCATTTGATCCTGCTCTTCCTTACCCCGCCCCGACAAGACCGGCAAGGACTTATCCGGTTGCTGCGTCTGAGGCATCAAAAGCGTGCCCAGCAACGTAACTGCCGTCCGCAAGACAGCCTCCAAGCGCTCCGAGCGACAAGTAGGCGCCGCTGGCTCCTGCGACCCCTCAATCAGCAGCGTGTCCAACGAGGAGAGGCTTCCGATGGTATATCCCAAAACCCCTTCCAGCTGAGACTGGCCACTCATTATATAACCCTTGCCTTCGAGCGGGTGAAACTGCAATAATATCAGACTAGTAGTCAGCAGGCACTGCCGCAAGTCCAGCAACAGCAACTCACTGCTGCTGCTTCCAGCAACGCCACCCACCGCCAACAGGGCCTCCTCGGTCTTGAGCTCTTCAAAGCTCTGCCGCACCGTTCGAAGGGTGTCATTTACTATACCCTCTGACAAGCCAGGCGCATAGCCATCAACAATCGTCAACACCAACTCCAACATCGGCTGACGCATCTTCCTTGCCACGTCCACCCCATCCGCCCGCAAGCGCCGAGCAGCCTCCTTACTCGGGTCATCACTCCTTCCGTTACTGTTACTGCTGCTGCTGCTCTCACCCCCAGGGCCCGCAAAAGCGCTCCCCTCCCCAGGTAACCTCGCCTCGTCCCCCACGAGGAGAAGGAGGGTGGTGTGCGCGACGTCGTCAATGTTAACACTGCCGTTCCAAACCTCTGCTTGCCCCATGGCTGGCCGTACTCGCCCTATAAGGACCATGAGCAGCCCCTTGCAGGCTTTGTTCAGCATGTGCTGCGCTGCTGAGATGGAATAATACTGATTCAAAAGACGCACCGCCCGCTCCACATCCATCCGCTTCCCCTCACTCATCTCCGCGCCTACCTGCGTGGCGTGCATATGTCGTACCAACGCAGGCAAATCAAACAAGAAACCCTCCGAACCAAAACGCCTAGGATTACTATCCGTCAGCATCACCCCCCAATCCGACAGCCGGAAGTGGGTCAATCGAATCTCACCCTGAGGGCCCGCAGCGCGTCGACTCAGGTCCTCCACAAACTTAGGCCGAAAGCTAGCAGTCAGATATTGGTTTAGAAGCGCTGCTACGTGAGGTCCACCCAGCAGGGTCTTAATCACCTTGGGGACAGCCGCCTCTACTTTTCGAAGGGATTGATACCGACTCCCCCCTCCCTCCTGCTGCTGCTGCTGTTGGTCAATAATGACAGTGGTCAAAAGCGAGAGGATCTCCAGGACAAAGCGGTGGACCGACAGCCGGTGGCAGTGGGTCAGCACCTCGGCTACCTTCACTTCAGTCGCTTCCTCCAAAATCACATTTCGTACCGACCACTCCAACACCCCCCACACAGCCGGATCCAACAGCGCCAGCAGCTCCAACCGCCTCGCAGGCGTGGCACGTCGCAAGCACACACACAAGAAACGCAACGCCGAGGCCAGCACCAGCATCCCTGACCCTCCTTCTCTCACCTCCCGCATGCGCGTCTTCCCTCCCCTACCGCCCTGCCCTTGCCCTCCTTCCCGGTCTAAATCAGCCTGGACCATCGCCTGTGCCTTGCGCAAGACAGCCAGCAAGATCTCCTGCACCTGCTGATCCGGCCCCTCCTCCCCTCCCACCCTACTACTACTACTGCTGCCACTGCTGCTGCTGCTGCTGCCCGAAGGTCGGGGTCGAAAAAAAACCAAGTGCTTAGCCAAGGAAGGCTGTAGCCTTATCACGTCCACCAGCAAATCAAGCATCGCCACCAACCCTCCCCCAGGGGTCCCAGGGCGGGCCAACGCCGCAAACAGACCTCGACGAAACCCTCGCGCGTCCGTGACCGACAAAATATCCTCCATCACTCCCGGAGGGAAGGGGTAAGGTAAATGCCGAGGCCAGTCAGGCAAAACGGCCACTAGCTCCTTCTGCCGCAAGCGCCGGTTGCGCTGCAGGTATCGGACTACAAGACCAAGCACCTCCATCGCTGCTACGCTTAGACGGACACCCGTCCCTCCTCCCGCGGCTTCTCCCTCTCCGTACGTCACTAGGCTGGCAATAAGAGTTACGTGCGTGACGAGGGGTCGTCGGCCTCCTCCGGCTTGGCTGAAAGAGGAGGAATAGAGTAACTGGTGTTGGCTTTGAGAGCCGGGAAACGCCACGTCGGCGCCTCGCATGAGCATTTCCAAAGCCCCTAAACCAGACGCGTCGGACGAACGAGAAGAGGCAGTAGGTGTGGGCGAGGCCAAATAGTGCTTAATAACATACGAGAGTGAATTGAGAGAAGCAACACCCAGCCGCTCCAGGACTGCCATCTCCTCCCTTGAGGCCGTGCTACCCAAGCCCTTATGCTCGAACGCCAAAGGCAAAATCCCATCCCGCGCCAAAAAGAGCCCCTGAGCCTCCTCTGCCACCCCCTCCTCCACCCCATCCGGGTGCAATTGATCCAAGAAATTATAAGGGGCCTTCCGCTTCGTTCGTGTCTCCAATCTGTCATGCAAGGCCAAAGCTGGCAAGTACTCAGCACACCGCAGCAGCACGCGCATCAACGCTCCGTCTTGTCGGAAACGCCTCAGGAGGGACTGCCGGTGAGCTTCCAACCCCCACGTGCTCTCCTCCGCCATCGTCGCAGCAGCAGCAGCAAACGGCCGGGAGGTAAAAATAGCCAAGAGCTCTAGACAAGTCAAGGCGAGCAACCACCGATCGAGGCTACGGGTAAATGTCCAGCTATCAAGGGAGAGCAAAACTTGAGAGGCAAAATCCACGAGGCGAGTCACAAAGTCATCGCTCAGCCCGGGAGGCAATACCACCTCCTTCCCCTCCCAATTGGCATCGCATGCACTCTCCACCAAGCTCTGCATCAGCAACAACACGTCCCGAGTGATCCGATACTGATTCAACGTTCGCTCCGCCTCCATCGACCGCAACCCCAACCACACAATAACCGGCACCCGCTCCTGCCCCCCCGCAACATCACCCACCTCCACCACCAGCGCCTGCACGGCTTCAGCGCGCCAGGGCAATGGAGAATTCGTCCGCACGAGCCGCCCCAGAAGCGTGAGAGCTGATGCCTGCAAATCTACCAATGATTCTTTCTCCGTCGCGTCCGTACGCCCGGTTAGGGCCTCTGACGCCACCCGTACCAAATCAAACAAACGCGCGGGCAAACGTTGTGCTAAGGGCGCCATGCCAACAGTAGAGACACTATCCGCCTCCGTCAGCACATCCAATAGAGAAAACGGTGGCAAGTCGTCCCTGCCTCCCACGGCCTTCCGACGGGCCTGCTGCTGCTGCTGTCGCTGCTCAAGGCCCAGCAACAGGGAAAACTGATCCAACACCATCTCCACCCGTCGCAAAATATACCTCACCATCCCCCAAGCCCCCCTCCTCAACAACTCCCTAACCACATCCTCAGTCCGTGCCGGGCAAGGCCCATACACAAACAAAGACGGACACCGATCCACCACCGTATTAAACCCCAACTCTTGCAACCCCTCCCCCGCCACCGCCTTCCTCCTCAACCCCTCCAACGTATCCAGCATCGGCAACAAATGACACCTCGCCAAAAAACCCGCAAAATCCTCCAGCTGATGCACAATCGCCGCCCACAAAGACATATCCCACCTCATCAGCCTCGGGACCCTCCCGGGGGCCTCCTGAACCAACTCGCCCTGTGTGCCCGGTGGAACCGACACCCCAGTCTCTGGGTCAAAAAACGCCAAATCCTGCTGTACGCGATAAGTGTGCCCGCCCAAATGCTCCAACACACGCTCATCGTACGCTTGCGTGCTGAGTGGGGCTCGACTCAGCTCCACTGCGACCCATGTGGCCGTGGTGGCATCACAAGCCATAGACGCAACCAAATGAAAATACAACAGCGGGTGCCGTTCTCGTGCTTCTGTTGCTAGGTATTCGAGGGGATGCCCCGCGTTTTCGGAGGTGGCAAGTTGCATGCCCGTGGCACCGTCGGCCGCCTCCAGCTGCAGCCCTGCTGCCAACCCGGACACCTCCCAAAAGCAGTATGCCAGAGGACTATGCCCGTGATAAATTGTCGCGACCAAAAACACAAGAAACTCCAATTTTTTGGTCGTCATGGATTGTTGATGCAACGGAGGCGGGCCTTGAGGGAGACCTGCGTAACACGCGGCAACCAGCGCGTTGACCGCATCGGAGAGAGGGACCTGCACTGCTTCTACTTCAGATCGTGATACTCCAGGACGTAGCCGGTCGGCCTCCCGCCGCAAAACGGCATGAAACCCCAACCGAGCCCATTGATCTGTACCCGCTCCAGCATCTGAGGCCACTGCTACTGCTGCTGCGTCTTCATCGTCGAGCAGGAGGGTAGCCACGAGCTCAGCTAAATGTGCTTGTGCCGCTCGTTGGGTTACATACGCCTGTAGCTCGGCCGCGCGGTCCCAAAAGCGACGTTGAAGGTCAGTCGAGAGGCGTGCCCGCAGCCCCGGCCCAGAAAGATGCAGAAAGCAGGTGAAGAAGAGGAGGACGACCGAGATGAGCTCAGGTGCTGGTAAGCATTCCTCGGCCCGGGCCGGGTCCCGCATGGCGTAAAACAGCTCCTCGATTTGGACGGCCCCTCCCTTGGGCAGCTGCATCAGATCAGCAGCAAACGGATGCTCCTCCCCTCCTATCCCTCCCGCCGTGTGGGGCGAGGCGAGCAAGCCCAGCTGTAATCCTTGAATGGCCACCAGCGCCATCAGCCCTGAAACCCGCCTTGCCCGCCGCAAGGTGGTTGCGTCCCCTGCTACAAGGTAAACTTTCTCGGGCGCTAGCTCTCCCATCCGCAGATCCTTCCACAAATCCAGAAGCTGACACCAAGCCCTGAAGCCCAGAGAAACGCGTTGTGCTAAGGCGAGGAGCAGTAGGGTGAGGACCTCCCCTTGCTCGACCACGTTTTGCTCCACCCATTCCTGTCGCACCCGTTCCCAAGAGGCGGGCGAACGGCCTTGCCGCATGCTCATCGTCCCGGGGTAGGCCCTGCTTAGGTCTTGCACGCGAGGTGGCATGTCCTGGCACAACGCGCGAAAGGCACCTTGGAGGCGATCAGCGAAGGAGGGAGCGCCAGCGCCTGCCTGACTGAGGCCGTCGAGGAGCTGCTGTACCTCGTGTCGGAGCTCAGGTTGGAAGTAATCGGGGTCCAGGTCAATCCGCAGGCATTCTTGCAGGTTCTTCAGGAAGAACACCCGCTGATTGTGAAAGAACCGTCGCACCTTGTCGTGCAACGCCTGACTGACATACTCCCTTGAGTCGATCTCACCAAGCAACCCCCTCCGTACTTGATCCTTCAAATACAAAAACAACACCTGCATCGCCCTCCCCTCCCCCAAACGCAAATACCTCGCTAGCGTCTGCACGCCCTCCACCAAATCCTCCTTCCCCTGCAGTTGACCTGCCTCCCTCCCCGGCTCCCACCCATGGAGTAACGCCAGCCGCTTCCGTCCCTTGGCAAAACTATCAAAGTCCTTCCCCGTCTGCTCAGTCGCCACGCCATATAAATGTCGAGCCGAATTGCCTTCCAACGAAGCAACGACCCGCTCCCGAAACGCCGCGCTTTGCAACACGCGTTTCAACGCATTACTAGCACTGACTGAAGGCTCCCCAGGCTCCAAAAGCTGGTCCAACTGCTCGCTCATCTCCTCGTCCGAAAAAAGACATGGGTCCGTCAGCACACCATCAAAGAGGGACCGAAGGTCTACCTTGACCGATGGTCGTGGCACAGAGGGCTGACCAGAAGCACTTGCAGAGCCAGTAGTAGTGGCCAAAGCTGTGCTGCTTGTCGAGGGAGCGGGGGCAGGAGCCGTCGCTCCCGCTCCACCCGCGGCCAGTCCGCCAAAGGAAAAGGATGAGACAGGTGCTGGCGCAGGGGCCGGTGATGACGACGTTGGCTGCTGCTGCTGCTGTCCCGCCTGCACGTGCTGCTGTTGCGGCTGCTGCTGTTGCACTTGAGACGCGGGCGTGGCACCAAAGAGACCACCGGGAGGAGGGGCTGGGGCGGGCGCCGGTGCTGGTGTCGCCGCTGCTGCCGGCGCTGCCCCAAAGGGATTCGTGCTTGGTACTGCTGCTGGCGCCGGTGCTGCGCCGCTTCCAAAGCTGAAGCTGGTCGTTTGAGGTGCTTGTGGCTGGGACGAGGTTGCTGCCTGTGGTGGTTGCTGGGCAGCCGCAGCACCACCAAAGAGACCGCCTCCCGCGGGTGGTTGTTGCAGCCCCGCCCCGCCGCTGGCCCCGCCGCCGCCAAAGGAGAAGCTCATGGCCCTTCTCCACTCAACAACGTTGTCTTGCGGCTGTGCGTGGAGGAGATGGAAGGGTGTTATAAGTGTGATGGTTGGGGTTGGGATGGAAAGAAGGCTCTCTGCGTCGCCAATTGCGGGCTGCAACGGTTTGTCATCCCTGCGCGGCACAGCAAGACGATGTGCCCACTGCTCCCCCTGCTCTACGTCGTACGAGAAGGGAGGAGACCAGCGCACTAGGTGCCCAGGCTGGTTCGAGGTCAAGGCAGCCCCCCGCGTTCTCCAACACCAACAAGAAGAAGAAGAATGAAGGGGTGGGGAGGTTGGCTCAAGCACTCACTTCGACACCCAACCCAACACACAATACAACCACAGGCCCCGTGCACAAGCCCACACCGCTCTTCACTAGCATGGCAAGACCTCCACCAAGCCGGCGGCGCGATTTTCTGCCCTTGGCCCTCCTCCCCCTTCTCCTCCTCCTTCCCAGCACGACGACGGCCTCCCTCACGGCACCGAGCGGGCCTACCGGCCCGGCACCCAGTGTCTTTTACGACGCTTTCTCCACGCGAATATACGACCCCAAAGGCCGGGTACTTCAATTAGAATATGCCCTCGAGGCCACGAAGAAGGGCGGTGCCGCAGTCGGGGCCGTGGGGGGGGATTTGGCCGTGCTGGCTAGCTGGACTCCGCGGGCGTCGCGACGGCAGGCGCCCGCAGCGCAGCAAGCCGCCTTGGGGCTCTGGCGCGGGGATGCCCACGTAGCTTTGGCAGGCACGGGCTTGGCCACGGATGCATTGGCCCTGGCAGAAGTGGCGCGTCGGGAATGCTTGGCCCACCGGTATGTGCATGACTCTCCGATGCGCGTGGGCCGGTTGGTGACGCGGCTAGCGCAGGAAGTCTACGATACGGAGCGGCATCGGATCGTGCCTTATGCATTGAATTTGCTTGTGGCAGGCTGTGATTCTGAAGGGGGGCCTTGCTTGTTTAAGGTGGGTCCTGCAGGCGTGATTGAATCGTTCCGCGCCTGTGCCGTTGGCCGCCGCGCGGAGCAGGCTCGTGCTTATCTTTTGGGGCATCTGGAAGAGCCGCATGCTGGTGATTCTGCCGCCGGTCATCCTGGCTTGCGACGACTCGCCACCACGGTGTTGCGGGCGTTATTGAGCACGATTGTCGAGGAGGATGGAAGGAGGGATGGAGGCCGCGATCGGGAGGAGGAGCAGGAGCGGGTGGAGGAAGACATTTCGATGGTGGTGCTTGGGAAAGGGATTTCCTACACGCCTCTCATTGTCGCCTGGGACCCCCACCGAAGGCGGATGGAAGTGCGCGTGCCTGCCGCTCTTGCTGCTATTCTGGAAGATCAAGAACGAAGAAGAATAGATCAGGAAAAATCATCAGCGCCACGATGAAAATGACGACATGTAAATACGAACAAAGGATCGAGTGACAAAGGAAGGGAAAATGAAAGAAAAGCACCCTCTTTGACTCTTTTGATTTTTTTTTGTCATACGTTCATTTATCTCTTCTATTTTCGATACAGTCACAACAACTACAACCTGCGCCGCTCCTGGTTGACCACAGGCCAAACAGACTTAGCAAAAAAGAGAAAAAGAAACAAAATTTTGCTAAAAGATTCAAGATAATACAACTATAAATATTCATAACAAATATGGCTACTAAAATTGGTCTGTGTGCTCAAGCAAGCGAGGAGAAGAAGACTCAAGATGAGCCAGAGGAAGAAGAGGACGAGGCGATCAAGCAAGCGAGGAGGAAACGCGCCGAGAAGATTGTCGCAGGTTGACGATTACACGGGAAGGAAAGACACAAGGCACAACAATTTGATGAGGGGACGGTTGCTCTTCTTCTTTTGCTTCGTTTGTTCGGGTCTGTGTGCTTTTACATGTCCTTTTTTGCATGTTTCTACAAAAATTTCTTTTCAGTGTGATTTTTGTGTGCTTTGTAACATCTACGTGTATGTGTTTTGACCTCTGACTCTTTTTGCCGTCTCTCTTTTGTTGGTACCGTAGCCCGCCCACTGCTTTTCTTTTCTCCATCTCTTTTGTTACTTTTTTCTCTGCTGCAGTGTTGTTTGCTGCTACTCTCTGGCCAAAATCGGACGCAAATGCTTTCTTTACTTTCTTTTTCTTCTCTTCTTTTCTGTTGGTGAAATATCCCCAGTCCTTTTTACCTAGCGCGCCGTCCTTCTCTCCTCCTTACCCTCATGGACCTGTACAATCCTTATGTAGTGCGTACTTTGTTTTACGTTCATACTTTTCTTACTTGACTTGTCCATGATAAATGGTTGTTGAATATGCATTTTCTTATCTGCTTTTCGCTTCGTTACTGTTTTCTCTCAAGTCTCGAGGACTCATACATGCAGTGCTTTCTTTTGTTGGTTCACTCATTTATTTAGGAGGGAAGTGTTCTTCATCTTTATTCTCCCATCCTTCATCACGCTTTTCTTTATAGTCAACCAAGGACTTTTTTTGGGTGAGCTTCGCTCCTTTACTGGAAAACACAGACACAAACATTTATATTCCTCCTTTCCATCCTTCGCTCTACTGGTCAGCCACACGAAAACCCATCCTTTCCCGCCCTCCCCACACACACCCCATTTTCCCTGCTCCCTCAGAAACAAGCACAAGTGCTTCTCTCTTTCGGAACTTTCACTCCCTTTCCCCCAAATACAGACACCATCCTTTCCATCCATCTACTTCCGTCACTCCCGTCTTCAGCTTTGAAACGCATAAAAGCACACGCTTCTTCTATATCTTCTCCTTCCTCTTCCCAAAAACACAACCCCTTCCTTTTGCGAACACAGACACCGTCCTTTCCATCCATCGTCTTCCTTCACTCCCCTCCTTAGCCTTCTCATCCCCTCTACTCTCTCATTTCAGACAGAGACCCAGCCCTTCATCTTCCACCCTTAATCCCTGCCCTAGCCTCAGTAACACAGACAAGCACGCCCTTTTTCTAAACTTCTCCTTCTTTCCAAAACAAACACCCTAAATTTCTCCTTCTTTCCAAAACAAACACCCAATCTCCTCCTATTTCTCAGACACACGCACAAGCGATTCTTCTCTTTCTCTTCATCCATCAATCTCTCTCAGAACAACACGCTTTGCCCATGC
>Ga0105054_10010063_pt1 | contig 12120 bp, 8 predicted proteins | sample BON02_FD_78091 | JGI IMG/M metagenome (GOLD analysis project Ga0105054, IMG submission 78091) | Freshwater microbial communities from Lake Bonney liftoff mats and glacier meltwater in Antarctica - BON-02 (megahit assembly) | ecosystem: Environmental > Aquatic > Freshwater > Ice > Glacier... | reverse complement strand
CCTTCCTCCCTCCCTACCTCCTCCTCCTCCTCCTCCTCCTCGGAGCTCCAAGACCCTCTCTTAGAAAGCCTCCCCTCCCTCGTGCCCTCCCTCCCTCCCTCCCCCCCGTCCTCCTCCTCGTCCTCATCATCCACCAGACCCGCCCACCGATTACTAGCAATCGCCTGCCCGGGCCTCAACTCCACCTCGTCCTCCCTCGTCCTCCCTCCCCCCCTCTTCTTTCCTCCCTGCCTCGTTACCTTCGCCTGGCTTTTGTTCAGCTTCTGCTGCTCCTTTTGCGCTTGCTTGCTGCTGCTGCTCTTCAACAGCGACGCAATAGTGGTAGGACGGGTCTCCGCTACCACATGACTAGAGGAGGAGGAGGAGGAAGGGAGGGAGGGCGGGGGCAACGAACGAGGCTTCAGCTTGCCCGCCAAGACACTCGTCCCCCACTTCTGCTGCTGCTGCTGCTGCTGCTGCTGCTGCTGCTGCTGCTGCTGCTGCTGCTGTTCTTCCGTCGGCTGCTGTAGGCGCTGTTGCTGCTGGCTTTCGGCGGAGGGGGTGACGGGCTTGACGACCACCATGACTCCTCCCAAGGTTGCTTTTAAGACAAATGGGAAAAGAATTTCGGGTCGTGCTCGTGCCTCGTCGAGAAGAGCAGCGAGGGATTGAAGGGAGGCGAGGGAGACAACCAGGGCGGGGGGGGAGGGCTCGGCGTTCTCAGAAGGGGATTCGCGGGAGTGGTAACCGAGGAGAGAAAGGGAGGGAAGGAGGAGGCGGAGTCGGTCGGTGATGATCTTCCCGGAGGCTTCCCCGATGTGGGTGACGAGAAGGGAGGCGGGGGGGGAGGAAGAGGTCGAGGGAGGGTAAGGGGCTGCAATGAAGCGCGTGCTGCTGCTGCTGCTGCTACCGGGAGTGATGGCGGCGACGCCACTGGTGCGTCCTGCCAGGATTTCAGCGGCTGCTGCTTCAGACAGAAGAACAACAGGCGCTCGTGGACCAGCAGTAGCAGTAGTAGCAGCTGTAGCAGCAGTAATACCACCAGGTTTGATTAGAGCTACAAACCGCCGCGGTTCATTATCGTAACTCACGCTCTGCAACCCATAGAACTCCGCCAATAAATGGATCCTTCTCCGTTCATCCCTCCCCATCGACTTCAAGTACAAACTCGCCTCCTTCCGATCCTTCAGAAAATCATCAATCTTCTTCTCTAGCCTCACCACCTCCATCCTCGTCCCATTACTCATCGCCCACACCAACAACTCCCGTGGATAAAGAGGCCTCCCCAACTCTAACTCCCACGCATCCACCCCTCCCTCCCTCCCTTCCTCCTCCCCTCGGACATGCGCCAACGCCGCTGCCTGTCCTTGGACCTCGCCTGCAATTCCCAGAGCTTCCGCAAACCGACGATTGCGTGCCACCATCGCCCCTTCTCCTCCTCCATCGCTTCCTCCCTCCCTCCCTCCCCCTGTGGTGGTAGGTGGGGGGACTTTGAGCTGCTGTAGCGCCCGCTGTAAAGGTAAGGACCGGGCAGGAAGAGGAGGAGGGGTAGGACGAGTCGACGCGCTCGCAATAGAGGGAGGTGGGCCCAACACAGGAAACCCCCTCCCTCCCTCCCCCCCTCCCTCAATACCCCACCGCGACGACACCTGCTGCTGCTGCTGCTGCTGCTGCTGCTGCTGGGCAGGTGCGCGAGACATACCCACCCGCGAAGCAGAAGCAGCAGCAGCATCAGCAGACAAAGCCGGGAAAGCCGTGGGGTCCACAATCACAGCCGCATGGCTCCTCCTATCCCCCTCCCTCCCTCCCTCCCTCCCTCCTCCCGCCGCAGATGGCAAATACCTCGTCGGCGTCCATTCATCCCCTTCCTCCTTCCCTTCCTCCTCCTCCTGCTGTCCTTCCCTCCATCCCTGCTGCCCCCTCACTCTGAAGGCAGACACGTCTAGATCTAGTCTTCGTGGCAGCCCTTTCTGGCCCGGGTGGACCGCGCGGGTATGAGCGTGTAAGTCAATAGAATGAGGAAAGACGATAAATCGCTGGGAGAGACACACAGGGTCCTCACACAAATGATGTTCCCGCCGAAAGTGTTTTCCTAAAGAAGGATAGTCGCGATAGTACCGATGCTGGGGCTGCTGCTGCTGTTGCTGCTGCATCCTCTCACAGACATCACAGCTATAATGCTCCCTCCTCAAATGAAGAAAAAGAGCAGTCGCATCATAAAAAGGCTTATTCCTACAGAATTTACACCGAGGATGACCCGAAAACCCCGCCGCAGCCTCCCCCTTCTCCATGTGAGCGGCCAGGGCCTTCTTCCCTCCATACCTCGTCTGCTCCCTCACAAACACCTTCTTGTGCTCCAGACACACATCACACAAATGCAGGTCATGCTTCTCCCTCAAATGGACCCCAAGGCCATGCACATTCTTCCCCTCATACCCACAGCTACTCGCCCCTCCCTTCCTCCCTCCCTCCCCCTCGCCTCCTTCGCAGCACCTAAAGCTCTGAATCGGGACAAAGACCTGCTGATAAAACCCCTTGGGCATAAACAACCCCGCCTTCTCATCATGCACATAACCAGGCCCCGCGGCCGTGCCCCATATATTCAAGCTTGCGTACGGACGTACCACTGAGGGAGTTCCATCAAAAACATACACTTGGTCCAAAGGCGCCTTGCACAAAGGACAGCCCATGTCCTTCACCAATAACCGGAGACGCATAAAACACAACGCGCACGTCCCCGCGTGGTCACAAGCACCGACGGCCAGCCGGTGCTTGTCTTGATCCAGATGCTCCGTACAAATCACACAGCATGGCCACCCACCGTCCTCGTCTTCATGGTCGACTTCGTGGCGCGGACGCGAGGCCAGGGCTAGTGGTCGTTGACCTCCTCCTGCTGCTGCTGCTGCTGTTCCTGTACCATCCCGCCGCAAAATCACAGGCACGCCTTCCCGTCCACCGCCACGTCCTCCTCGTCTTCCTCCTCCTCCTCGTCCTCCCTCCCCCCCACCCCCTCCCCGACGGCCACCTCGCGCTCTACGTTCCCCTCCTCCTCCTCCTCCTCCTCCTCCTCCTGCTTCTCCCTCTCCGCCGCCGCCGCCTCCCCCTCCGCGTCGACGCCGGCTGCCATTCCCTTCTCCGCCCCCCTCAGCAGCATTGCCAGTGCCGCTGCCGCCGCCTCGGGATCGTCGTCCTCGTCCTCGATTAGCGGTGCTGGTGGTGGATGATGATGGGGAGGAGAATGGTGGGGCAGAGGCTGGGGCTGGGGCTGCTGGTGTGCTTCCGCCTTCCCCTCCTGCTTGCGATTGCGGGACCGACATGCTGCGAGCTCGGCGTCTTTATCCTGCTTGTACCTATGTGGTCGTGGTGGGGGAAAAAGGGTAAATGCATGAGTGTGCTTGTGTGAAGAGCTGTCAAAATTCCTCTTCTTCGACCTCCCCACCCCCCTCCTCTCGCTTCCCAACCATCCATTTTCTCATCCTACACAACACAACACACAAACACAAACACACGCAGGGCTTCTGCAGCAGCATGTCCGCCACCCTCCATAGCGGCCGCTGCGCCCTGCGGCAGCCTTTTCCAAGAACACACGCCTTCGCTTTCCTTGCGCGAAGCAGCAACACGAGTAGACGCCAACGGGCCCTCGACAACATTACCACGGAAGACAAGCTGGCCAAGGACAGCAAACGGCGGCGGGAACGGGCCGACAGCGTCTCGGAGGCCATGCTCCAAGACCGGCGTCGGCACTTGGGACGCATCGCAGAGATGGCACAAGGGACAGAGGACGCAGAGGAGGCAGAGGAGGAGGACGATAGCGGTATCGAGGGCGGGGGGGAGGACCTGGACCCTGAGACATTACAACGCATCCGTGCCTTGGGTCTGGGGCAAAAACAGCGCGGAAAGGACACGTCTCGGTATCGGCGTGGACCGAAAGACGAGGCGGCGGGCCCGTCTGAGATTGGCGCGACGGGCTTTGCGACCTACATGGCCGCGGCGAGTGGGGGAGGGACGGAGGGCTGGCCTTTGTTCAAGCATATGTTGCCCGAGGTGGCGTTTGCGGGGCATTCTAACTGTGGGAAGTCGAGCTTGGTGAATGCGGTGGCGGGGATGGCGCCTCGTAGGGGGGTGGCACGGGTGTCGGATAGGGCGGGGTGGACGGACGCGGTTTTCTTTTATCAGTTGGGCAAGAAGCCGCCGGTGTTGACATTGGCGGATCTACCGGGGTATGGGCATGCGGTGGCGTCGGTGCAGCAAAAAAGGAGGTGGAGGGATATGACGAATGATTATTTTGTGTCGAGGCGGGTGTTGAGTTTGTGTTGTGTGTTGGTGGATTGTGTTCGAGGGTTATGTAAAGAAGATCAGGATTTACTCAGGTCCTTGAGAGCGAAGCGTGTGCCAGTTAAAGTGATTTTGACAAAGGGCGATTTGTTAGATGAGGGGGACTTGGCGCGAAGCCACGCGGTGGTCGTGAGGGATATGCAGGAAATGGGGTTGTTTGGGGAGGCTGGGGGGGAGGGAGGGAGGGAGGGAGGGAAGGAGGGTGTGTTGATGGTGAGTGCGAGTACGGGGGCGGGGGTGTCGGCGTTGTGGAAGGCGTTGGTGGAGTGCACGAGGAAGGATGTGGTTTATAAGGGGGATATTGCCTTGCATCGGGCCTCGCTGCGGTAGACAGAGAGAGATAAGAGGAAAAAGAATGTAAATGTGTCGATAGATAGCTTGATAAATAAAATAGGTAGGAGGGCCAAAAGGAATGCAAAATAAATGAAGCATATTCTGACTTATTAGATGAAGATGCAAAAGCGTGGAAAGGATGGAAGGAAGAGGTGGATATACTCTATTTGTGTGCTGGTCTTGCGGTGGCTATCGTCGTCGTCATGCCCTCGGGCTTACTTACTTATTTATTTTCACCCTCTCACCCACGCACACACAACACACACACTCAAAAAAAGGAAAGTGCTCGCCTCTCCCCTCCTTCTTGTTGTTTTTGTCGCCCTGACACACGGTGCTGTTGCTGCTGCTCTATACTTCTCCTCCTCCTTCCACTACTCTTCTCTTTTTACTCTTGCAGTTGTTAGATTTCTATATTACAAATTAAAGGGTGCACTCACCCTCCCCCTCCCCTCCCTCCCTCCCTCCCTCCCCCTACTTCTGGGGGGACGTCTTGAGCTTTAAGACGGCCTGGAAGGCTTCCTGGGGCACCGACACTCTGCCCATGGTCTTCATCCTCTTCTTCCCCTTGGCCTGCTTCTGCAGCAACTTCTTCTTTCGGCTCACATCACCACCATAGCACTTGGCGAGCACATCCTTCCTCATCGCTGAGATGGCACAAGACGCAATAACCTTCCCTCCAATGCACGCCTGAATCGGTACCTTAAACATTTGCCTTGGAATCAACTCCTTCAGCTTTTCCGTCAGGGCCTTCCCCACCGCGTGGCTCTTATCTCTGTGCACGATACAAGCCAGAGGCGTCGCTTCTTCATCATTGATTTTGATATCGAGCCTGACGAGGTCGTTCTCTCTGTACCCAGTGATACTATACTCCATGCTCGCATACCCCTTACTCCTACTCTTCAACTCGTCAAAAAAATCCGTGATCACCTCGGCGAGAGGCATATCATAAATCAACGCCGACCGTGTCGGAGTCAAATATTTCATCTCTTTCAACTCCCCCCTCTTCTCTTGCGCTAGCTCCATCAAAGCACCAGTGTAGTCAGTGGGAGACAGCATCTCCACCCTCACATACGGCTCTTGAATCTCCTTCCGTTCCGTCGCCGGAGGCAACTTCGCCGGCGTATCTACTAGAAGCTCTTCGTCTTTATTCGTAATCACCTTATAAACGACCGAGGGCGCCGTGACAATTAGGTCTACATTATACTCCCTCTCCAGCCTCTCCTGCACAATATCCATATGCAACAACCCCAAAAACCCCACCCGGAACCCAAAACCCATCGCACTGTTCTTCTCCGGCTCGAAGGAAATCGCCGCATCATTCAACTTCAACTTCCCCAGACTCTCCCTCAACACCTCAAACTGATCCGCCTCCACCGGAAACAGCCCCGCGTACACCATAGGCGTCGCTTCAGCATACCCCGGCAAAGCCTCCGTTGCTCCCCCCCTAGCATTCGTCACTGTATCACCCACCCTCGCATCCTCCACCGCCTTAATCCCCGCGGAGAGATAACCTACTTCTCCTGCCCTCAACACGTCTACTGTCCTTTTTTCAGGTGTCATGAACCCTACCTCGACCACCTCATATTCCTTCCCCGAAGCCATAAATTTAACCCTGTCCTTGGGCCTAATCTCCCCATCCATCACCCGAAAATAAACCACCACCCCCCGATACGGACAATAATAACTATCAAAAATCAACGCCTTGAGCGGCCCTCCGGTAGGAGATGCCGGGGGAGGAACACGTGCTACAATCGTCTCCAAAATATCCTCAATCCCAATCCCGCTCTTAGCGGAGCAGCGGACGGCGTCGGTGCAGTCCAGGCCGACGGTCTGCTCGATTTCTTGTTGCACTCTATCGGGGTCAGCGGCGGGGAGGTCGATTTTATTAAGGCAGGGGATGATTTCTAGGTCGTTTTCCAGGGCGAGGTAGACGTTGGCGAGTGTTTGGGCTTCGACTCCCTGGGAGGCATCTACCACAAGCAAAGCTCCTTCACAGGCAGCGAGGGACCGAGAGACTTCATAGGAGAAATCCACATGGCCGGGGGTATCGATTAAGTTCAAAATGTAATCCTCCCCGTCCTTGGCCCGATAGAGCATCCGCGCCGCGTTGAGCTTGATGGTGATACCACGCTCGCGCTCAATGTCCATGCTATCCAAAAGCTGAGCCTTCATATCCCTCAACGCCACCGTCTTGGTCGACTCAAGCAAACGATCCGCCAACGTACTTTTCCCGTGGTCAATATGCGCAATAATACTAAAATTCCGCACGCGTTTCACGTCGTACTTGCCCAGCTCCGCCGCCGTCGCGGCGGCAGTAGGCTTGTTCTTCTCCTTCTTCTCCTCCCGATCAGCCGCTTCCTTTTCCTTGGCAGCTTTCGCCTTGTCAGGACCAGCAGCTGCGGCCTTGGCATCCTCGGCGGTGGCGCGGAGGCGGGTCAAGGCGCTGGGGAAGGGCTGCTGTCTTGATGAGGAGGAGGAGGAGGCAGGGGCAGCAGCAGCAGCAGCAGCTCTTCTGCTCCTGCTGCTGATGGAGGCGCTGGAGACGGGAAGGAGGAAGCCCGCCATCTGCTCCACGACGAGCAGCACCAGGAGGACGAGGAGGAGGACGGCGTGGGGAGCTTGTCGCCGCATGGTGCTGGTGTGTTGGTGGTTGGTGTGGCGTGTCGTTGAACTGCAAGCGGGTTGATGATGAGGAGGCGGATATCGCTGGCTAAATTGTCCAAGCCGCCCGCGCTTTCAGAAAGGCCAGTCTGTTCAGAGGAGAGTGTGGAGAGGGTGTTGTGAGGATGGGAGTGGTGGTGTTTGGGTAAAGCATGGGAAAGCAAAGGAGGGAGGAAGGAATGACGTGTGGTGGTGCAAACAACAGATCATCGCTTGCATTTCTTCCACAAGCACGACCGCGTCCAAGCAAGCTTTCTAATTTCACACACAAACCCTACACACATAAACCCACAGGACACGTCCATGATCATGACGATGACACCGTCAAGGAGACGGAGGAGCAGCTTTCCCACTGCCTTTGCCTCCTCCTCCGCGTCGTCATCGTCATCCGCCTCCTTGCTGAAGCTGCTGCTGGCCGTGGCCCTACTGCTGCTGGGGCTCGAGGGTACCACCGCCTTTACTCCGGCAGGCCCCTCCACGTGTGTCAAGAAGAGTGCAAGGCATCCTCGCAGCCCCAGCATGGCGGCTGCTCCTTCCAACGACGACCAGCCAAGTAAGCTAACGCATCGTCGCACCAGCAGCAGCAGCAACGACGACCAGGGCCAGCCAAGCACGCTAACGCATCGTCGCACCAGCAGCAACGCCGCCATCCCCCGGGAGCAACACCTGCGTTGGTCTTCCACGGCTGTCGCTGGCCTATTTGCCGCGGCGGCTGGCCTGACATTTGCTCCTCGAGCGACGAATGCGCGGATGCAGCCTTTGGGCGTGATTGATGAGCTGCTGGCCGAGTGCCCGACGGAGAAGAGTTGTGCTAGCTCTCAAGATGACCGGCCGCCTGTCTTTCAAGAGCCTTGGCAATATGACGACTCGACGCAAGAAAAGGCCATGCGGCGATTGAAGGGGTACGTGGAGAGTATGCCGGGCGTGGAGGTGATTACCGCGGAGGAGGGCTACTTACGTGCTGACCTCACAGAGAAAGGAGATGTGAGCGAATTAGAGTTCTTTTTCACGCCTAATGACAGCATCATTCAATTCCGCGCTGCCCGTCGAGGAGTAGGAGACGACAAGGGGGCCAATCAAAAGCGAATGGAAAAAATGCGGATCGCCCTAGGGTTTGAAAAGATCCCTGTCTTGCGGAATCGAAGACGGGCGTTATTCTTCCTAGAAAGTCCTTTAGATGCGTTTGGGCCCGTTTACGGTGAGAATGCACCGAGCCCGGAAGAGCTGCAGCAAGGGTACAAAGGCTATGATCCTCAAGCACCTGAGAGGGGCAAGCCCTCCCCCTATCCTAGTTTTTTGCAGGGCGGGACGTTCTTAAGACAAGAGGAGAAGACAAGAATTAGTAATTGAGAGGGGGGTGCTTGTGGAGTTGTAGCAGGCCTACAAGGTAATGACCTCGCATAGGGCGGGACGTTTCTCCGGCCAAGAGGGGAGGGAAATAAGTGGGAGGGGCGGAGGGAGGGAGAGGGGGAGGACGAGAAGAGAGGATGATGTATATGTAAGCGATTTTGTTCACTACCAAAAACAAGAGACTAGGTTTTGAACATACTTTGTTCTTGCTTCTCTTCACAACATTTCTATTTTTGTTTCTTTTGTTTTTATCTTTTGACTTGACCTTCAGTTGCACACACTATTCCATCACACATTCCCTTTTCGGGCCTACTGCTTCCACTCCCTCCCTCCTTCCCTTACTCTCCTTTCCTCCCACCTGAACGCATAACACATTAACCTCTCCCTCCCAACAACTCCCATACACTTACACCCCTCCCTGCCTCCCTCCTTCCCTCCCTCTCTCCCTCTCCCTGCTTACAAGGGCACATTGCTGTGCTTCCGGTGTGGGTTCTCCACATTCTTATTCCGCAAAATCTCCAACTCCTGACACAAATGCTGCCGTGTGCAGGCCGGATCAATCACCTCATCAATATACCCCCTCTGGGCCGCCACCATGGGATTCGCAAACCTTTCCGTGTACTTCAACGTATTAGCCTCCACGTCCTTCCCCCTAAAAATGATCTCCACAGCCCCCTTGGCGCCCATAACTGCGATCTCGGCCCCCGGCCACGCAAAGTTTGCGTCGCCCCTCAGATGCTTAGAACTCATCACATCATAGGCTCCGCCATAAGCTTTACGCGTGATAACCGTCACCTTGGGCACAGTCGCCTCCGCATAGGCAAACAACAGCTTAGCGCCATTTCGAATAATACCATTATGCTCCTGATCCACGCCCGGCAGAAAACCCGGGACATCCACAAAAGTCACAATCGGGATATTGAACGCATCGGCGAACCGTACAAACCTCGCAGCTTTCACCGACGAGTTAATGTCTAGACACCCAGCAAGATGCGCGGGATTATTGGCAACGATCGCGACCGGGTGCCCTTCCAAGCGCGCAAAGCCCGTAACGATGTTCTTAGCAAAACCAGGCATAATCTCAAAGAAGTTCCCCTCGTCCACCACCTTCTTCACCACCTCCGTCATGTCATACGGATGGTTGGGGTCGTCCGGGCACAGGTAACGCAAGCAGGGCTCTTGGCGATGCCGCGAGTCTTCAGTCTGCACGGCCGGGGGCTTCTCGCGTGAGTTCAAGGGCAGAAAATCGAGCAAGAGCCGCGTCGCCCGCAAAGCCTCAATGTCGTTATCAAACGCGCAGTGCGCCACACCCGACATGGTGGTGTGAGTCTCGGCGCCCCCCAACTCCTCTTGCGAGATCTCCTCCTGGGTCACGGTCTTGACGACATCAGGCCCGGTAACAAACATATAAGACGTCCGACGCACCATGAAAATAAAATCAGTCATCGCCGGCGAGTACACCGCGCCCCCCGCACACGGGCCCATTACCAAGCTAATCTGCGGCACCACACCCGAAGCATTAACATTGCGTTGGAAGACCTCGGCGTACCCACCGAGCGAATCGACCCCTTCCTGGATGCGCGCGCCGCCCGAGTCGTTGAGCCCAATGACAGGCACCCCCGACTGGACCGCCTTATCCATGATCTTGCAAATCTTCTGCGCGTGCGTTTCCGACAGCGACCCGCCAAACACCGTGAAATCCTGGCTAAACACATAAACAGGGCGCCCGTTCACAGTCCCCCAGCCCGTGACCACGCCATCCCCCGGGTAAATCTCGTCTTGCATCCCAAAGTCCGTGCATCGATGGGTCTTGAGCATGTCCGACTCCCGGAACGAGTTCTCATCCAACAGCAACGACAGACGCTCCCGCGCCGTCAACTTGCCCTTGGCATGCTGCTTGGCCACGCGCTTCTCCCCGCCGCCTTGCAGGGCCTTGGCCCGCTCCTCCTCCAGGCGTACGCGGAAGGCATTCTTGAGGGTCACCACGCTGGGTCGGTCCGCCACGGCCTTGATCTTGGACGAGAACGACTGCTGCTGCCGCATCAGCGTGTTGCGCCCTTGGCGGAGCAGCATCTGGGGCAGGTGCAGGCGTGGCGACAAGACGGCGTGCATTGTTGATGTAGGCAGTGGGGTTGATGTTCTTCTTCAGCGGCGATGATGGGGAGGCTGGGTTGGGTCGAGTCGAGCGAAGGACAGTAGATATGGCCGGCGCGCTGCCTCTCCTCGTCCCTTGGCTACACCAGCGACCTGTGGAGAGGGGTGTGGAGGGTGTGGGGGGTGAGACGTACGCAAAGACAGCACGACGAGGACGACGGAAGAAGGCATGAATCATGAGTCGCTGAAGCCTTCAACTATGGAATAGGGCAAGAAAAATTGTGCCCGGGGGGCGGCGTCTGCATCACACCCACACACCCTCACACACCACATATCCCACGCACATGGACACAGGCTAGAGCATCGCAGACTTCCCACTGCGCGTCAAGCCGGAGGCATCAAGCCAGCAACACTTCTCCCTTCCCCCTCCTCCCTCCTTCCATCATCATCATCATTCTAAATCATCCGCTCCTCGTCGTCCTTGTTCTCGATCATCCCCGCCCACCCCAGCAGCTCCACGCCACTCTTCACTTCCCCAGCTAGGTCATCATGAGCAGCCACGCAGCGACGCCGGACGAGGAGGACTTGTCCCTCTACGACATTCTGGGGTTGACTCCCTCGTGCTCGGAGGACGATGTGCGGAAAGCTTATCGACGCCTGGCCCTTCAGATGCACCCGGATCGGAACATGGGTAATGAAGAAGAGTCCCGGCAGGTCTTCATGCTCATTGGGGAGGCGTACGAGGTGTTGAGTGATCGAGAACGGCGTGATGTCTACGACCGTTTCGGGCGGGAGGGGCTAGCAGCCCACGACCAAGGGCATCGGCACCCTGCTCCTGGTCCTCCTGCTCCTGCTGCTCCTGCTGGTGGTGCGTTTCATGCAGGAGGAGTGGATGGGATTCCTTTTCATGACTACCGGCATGCGCAGAGTATTTTTGAGGCGTTCTTTGCGCAGGAGGGTGGGTGGGAGTTTGGAGGAGGAGGGCGAGGAGGAGGAGGAGGAGGAGGAGGGGGAGGGTCGTTCTTTGGTCAAGGTTTCAATCATCCTTTCTTCCAGGGGGAAGGTGGTGGTATGTTCCAACAGCAGCAGCAGGGTGGGTTTGATCCGTTCGGTCCTTTTGCAGGCATGCCGGGGATGGGTGGTGGGGGTGGAGGGGGAGGGTACCAGCAGCAGCAGTTTCAGAGCAGCAGCAGCAGCAGCAGCAGCAGTGGTGGAGGTGTGTCTATCACCACGAGCAGCAATGGCGGGGGGATGAGCAGTAGTAGTAGTACCTTTGCTGGAGGGGGAGGAGGGATGATGTCTTCTTCGAGCAGCATGAGCAGTAGTGAGGTGGGAGGGGGGGTGGGGCGGACGGTCGGGACCGTGGCT
>Ga0105054_10010060_pt1 | contig 12125 bp, 12 predicted proteins | sample BON02_FD_78091 | JGI IMG/M metagenome (GOLD analysis project Ga0105054, IMG submission 78091) | Freshwater microbial communities from Lake Bonney liftoff mats and glacier meltwater in Antarctica - BON-02 (megahit assembly) | ecosystem: Environmental > Aquatic > Freshwater > Ice > Glacier... | reverse complement strand
GCCGATGGAAGACCATGCTCCGCCGATGGAAGACCATGCTCCGCCCATGGTTGGTCAAACCCCGAGTCAAACTTTGTCGGTCTATGCCAATTTGGGAGGTCAAGCACACAAGTTTCCTCTGGTCAACCACTGGGCTTCTGCCACGTTGGGTCATTCGGTGTCGGGTCCCGTGATTGGACACCCGTTTTTGGGCTCTTCAGCTGTGACTGAGGAGTTGTCCCGTCAATCGGGATGGACAGAGGGCTTAATTTCTTTGGACCCAAACGCAGGCAGGCGAGCCGCCCACATTGCATCCCGAAAACGGGGCGTTGCATCCTGTCAGCCGGGTCTTATTGTTTCGCTATGTTGAGTGCTTTGCTGTGTCTCAAAACGCAATGACCATAAATGAAAATTCGATTTGTAACAAATGTCTGGTGCTTCCGTCAAAGTAGTTGAAGTTGCTAGCCCTGATTCAGGTGCTCTGAACCCGGTAGATTTGGCTACTATCGAACAGATTGAACTCGATACACCTGTCAGTAACAAAGACGTGGCTTCGGTAGTTGAGATTCAAGATGCCGACGACGATGACGAAAAGCTGCCTCCGTCCCCTCGGATTCCGGATATGGCTTCTGTCGTGTCCAGCATGGCGGAACTTAGAGCGGGTGCAGGAGCCGCAGCCGGACCGGACTTGTCCCGCTTGCCTCCAGATGTACAAGAAATGATGAAAAAGATGGAACAGTATCGTAGTATGAGACCGGGTCCGCGCGCTCATGGTTTAGGTTTGCCCGACGCCTTGGGTCGGGTGGCCACTCCGGTTGGCACCGGTCAAGGGCTAACACCGGTTGGCGCCAGTCAAGGGGCAACTCTGGCCCCGTTGGGACCCAACATGCCTACCAGGGCCAGCGTAGAGACCAAGGAAGAAAAGAAAAAGGTAACTTTTAAGGATACACCCGTCCAAAATCAGGGTTTGACCCAACAGGATCCTACGCAGCACGATCCTACGCAGCACGATACGCAGTATGATATGCCGGCAGTGGATTTCGAGTCCTTGAGTAAGGATATCAACAACCTCAAGTCGGCGTTGGCCTCGCTGTATGTCCCCAAGCATTTTGATAGCTTGATGAAAAAGGTGGGTAGTATCGAGGAAAATACGGCCAAGGCCCAGGCCAGCATGAACACGTGTTATAATGCCACATTTTTTATTTTTATGATGTTTCTACTCTTTACCTTGGGCGTGGTGTATATTATTTGGCGGATGAACTACTTTAAGTTTTTGTTTCGACAGAATCTACACGGACGTTACACCCGACCCAAAGCCTGCTACGCCTGTTATCGACCATGGCGCAAACGTGCTTGTCGTTCGGCACCAATTAAGGATCACTTTTCGGCTCCCGAGTTGGTGGCCGACTATCGCGATGCGCCACGTCCTCAGGCTATGGATAATGTAACGAGTTCTTCTTCGGAGGCTGCTTCGGAAGCCGATGTAGAGGTGGAGGTAGCAGCTTGAGTAACGCGATGGTCTTGAATGTGATGGTCTTGAATGTGATTTTACACTTCATTACACAAACGGGTTTGGTGGTCAATACATTCATACGTCTTAAAAAAACATGTTCAGTCTTTGGGGATCGCCCTTTTGGAGTATGACCTATCCTTATGGAATTTCACCTTATTTCGGCATGTACTATCAGACCTGGTCTTATATAAATACCGTGCCTGACGAGCCAGAGAAACCAACGCCTGAGCTTGTAGGAATGAGATTCTCGGGCAAGTCTTATTGCAAACCAGACCCTGAATGTGCTCACGTGGTCAAGAATGAGATCCAACAAAAGCAAGAATCAGTTGAACGCAAGCGAGTCAAGCATCGTCGTACCAAAAGGCCTAAGAAATTGCTAAAACAACCCCTTGTCAAGAGTCATCGACGTTTTATGATTCAACAGCCCAAGAGCTCTCAACGGGGTTTTGGTCGACACGGTCATCGCACAGCGTAGGCTAAACAGACTTCGTAGGCTAAACAGACTTCGTAGGCTAAACAGACTTCGTAGGCTAAACAGACTTCGTAGGCTAAACAGACTTCGTAGGCTAAACAGACTTCGTAGGTGTCCCATACTAGACAGGCCGGTGTCCGTCCAAAGACCATAAAGAAAACGCATTACCACCCCTTACAGTATTGTCAAGTACGAGCCAACTGTTCTTTGTCTCGGCTTGATTTGTCAGTTGAAGAAATTCCTTCAACGTGTTGGGTTCCCCCAATAAACTGTCATAGATAATACCTAGCTTTGACATACTCCTTGAGCCGCAAAATAGATAATCCACATTGCAGCGTACCGCCGGAGAAAGAGATCGTGGATAAGAAGTTAATATGATTGGAATAATGTGATAAAAGCGTGCATTGCACATTAAATCTTCAATAAGGTCTGATTTTCCGCGAGACAGTCCTTCAAATATTAGTCCTAACTTGTATTTCTGCGGGAAAAGTTGCTTCTCAGACCGATACAAGTGTGATTTTTTCTTTTGAAATTGCATTACCGATTCCAAATTCTTGAGTCCGTCGTGAACGGCAAGGCCTGAGCCTAATTTCTCCGCCCAAAAATCATACGCTTCCGTGTTAACCTCGCTCTTTTCGTCCGTCTTGTTACAGAATACCACCCATCGTGACACATCAAATAACTCTACCACACGCGCCGCTTGTTTGCGACCCTCTTCAAGCGGGGCTATCAAAAGTACCTGTGGACTGCGGACCTGATACGCGTCGTGCTCGAAGGGTAAAAGATCCGGCGTTTCTGACATTTATTAGATAGAAAAATGTCCAGCGTCTAAAAACGCGTTTCATTCAAGACTATGTAAGACTATTCAAGACTATGTCAGATTCATAATGATCAACTTTTTATGTTTGGCCTCTCGTCATTTTTCATAGCATACAAATGCAAGCCACACTCAATCTCGTCAGTTCCAAACTGGGTCTTTTCACTCCTAAACAATGGTTTCTAGGTCTCGTTGTTTATTTCTTCTACTTGGTAGCGGGCATTATCTTTTTGGACCACTCGGATCCTGGAAATTTGGACAAGGCTTGCCCTGAACTGTTTCACGCCAATGCTGCTCTAGTGGCCTTTATGTTTCTCGGCTGGTTGGTGTTGATTGTTGGCACCGGGTATGGTCTGATCGAATACCATGAAGGGGTACCAAACTTTATGGTGGATCACGAATTGAAACATCGGAACTGGATATCTGTGTCCCTCGGTATCAACGCGGTGCTCTTGTTGGTACCAGCAGCAGTGTCTATGGTCTTTACAATTCAAGTGGCCGCTCGCTCTCAGTGTTACGATTACTGGAAAGTTACCAACCAGGAACTGTTTTGGTGGAACGTGTCTCTGGGTGCATGGCCGGTGCTTTATGGTGTATTCAAATTACTGGCCTTCATTTGGGAAAGTTTCAGTAATTGTGTTATAAAATGTTGCTGGTGTTTTCAACCAGCAGATCCAGCAGATCCAGCTCGGGTTACTGGACCCGCCGCAGTGTAATTTGAGGTTTTGTGTAGATAAATCACCTTTGTGTAGATAAATCACCTTTGTGTAGATAAATCACCTTGGTAACCGAGTGCGTTAAGTCCGTCAAAACAAGGCACAAAATAGGACACAAAATTGTGCGTTTGAGGTCCTTTATAAAAAATTAGCTTTGGACGCGTCTGATTTGTCAGTAGAGTGAAACAAACTCTTGATGAGTGAAGCTCTGACGACAACCAGTCGTCCCTTGAAACGACGTAAAATCAATCACTTGTCTGTGGCCACTCGGTGTTGTTCTTGTCAAGAAGAAAATGTACCTTATTTACTACTGGTAGGGTGCTCTAACCGTCACGTCATGTGCCATCTGTGCACCCGTATGTTCATATCGTCCAAGATCGTCATGAACCGGTTTCCTCGGTATTTTCCGGGAAAGATCAGTACTCGCGAAGATTTGGAATGTCCCTTGTGTCGCGAAACTATTAACGGGCTGACAAATATGTTTGTCTTTACCGAGGATCAGAAGGCGGACCAGACGTTCGAATGCCCTTATAAGGAACTTTTGACCAAAGAGACGATACGTTCCATCGGTTGCAGCAAGAAGATGTCGTTGTCAGAGCTCCACAAACACTTGATACAACTTCACAATCAAACTGTGCGGTGTCCCAATTGTTCAACGTGGTTATGCGACGGGGAGAAGAACATGGAGGATTTATTGCAGTTCCATGTGATGAAACACTGTCAGGACGTCAAGTGTTACGGCTGTGACCGCACCAGCAACATGCTTAACATGTATATGCACTCGCTGATCGGGCGGGATCGAGTCTGCGACACGGCCAAACAACTGTTTCATTCGTTTGGTAAGCACTTGTCAGAATGTTTTTATCTGTTTGAAGATCACGAAAACATGACCCAACTTTCCACCATGATGTTGCGTTGGGTAGCGCAGTATTTGTACCAACGACAAAACGGTCCGGAACTCGGTTTAGACGTCTTTGGCAAACACTTTCACCGTATTTTTTATGCTTTTGTGCTGCAAGTGTTCTGTCGTATTCACTCGCCCCTGGTCGACACGGAATTCGCTACCTTGCTGAATAAGGTGCTCGAGCTGGCCAGTAAATCTGACCGAAACGAATATGAAGAAAACATTCTGTTGTATACGTCGGCCTTTGCCCACCAATATGGACGACGTTTAGATCACGTCAGTCAATTGCCCTTTTTTTACAGACTTATCGTCATGTCCTTGTCGGACTTTCAACATGCTCAAAAATTGATTAAGCGGTATCCCAAAAATATCACGCCCACCGAACAAGCGGACATTAGCAAACTCGTAGATGTTTATCAACAAATTATTCCGGAAGAAACCATGTCCACTATCACGCTTCAGTTTCCCCAATTCTCCATGGTCGCTCCGGGTCAGTCAGATGCCGCCACGTGAGGTATCTTTTAAAGGATAGCGGGCCCTCATAACTGAAAGTCTTGAAGCGCCTCTTCAGATAATTTTTTTTGCAACCAGTCTGGGAGAAAGACGACCCACGACTTGTTGTCTGCTGTGGTTAACGGACGAACCACCATAGTTTCGTCCTCTTCTGTAAAGGTAAACGGGTAACTAAAATAACGATTGATCATCTTCTTGTCCAAGAACGGTTTGTCCTTGTTGGTTAGCAGATTTTTGCCACCAGCTTGAATAATCATATCTTCCGTCACCAAACCGCCGTCACTGTTCTCGAAACACCGAATAATAGCGTTCCAAATAGCTTGCCCCACGTGTGTCTCCCGGTAGTCGTCGGCCTGAGTCGGCCGTTTGATCTTGCTTTGGTCCACAATCTGATTTAAACGCCTCAACTTGATAGCTGACTTGGCCTTCGTTAACACGGGAACACGCTTGCGTTTCTTGCGTTTAGATTCTTTTGCGTCGCACGGACTGTCACTAGACGAAGTCGACAGAGGTTCGTTGGAATCGGGATCCTTTTCGGATAGCACAGGAGAAGGTGGAACAACTACCGGCACTGCCGAAATTACCGGCACTACCGGCACTACCGGCATGGCATCAAGAACACCAGACGGGAGATCTTCGATCGACTTGCGTAAAAGGGAACGGTAGCGTCGAATAATATCAGCCTGTTCTGAAATGACTAGGAACTTGGCTTTCAGTTTGTCGTTTAGGGTTTGGACTTGACTCTGTAAACGGTCTACTTCATCTTGTAAGCCCTTGGAATCGTTAGCTTGCTGTTGTTGTTTTTGAAACAGCTCAATAAGACGAGCGTCTTCCTCTAGATCCATTTTTTTTGTTGAAGGGAAGATGAAGAGTGTGATTTGAGACTCGGTCCGGTGCAAGTCAAACTGTTAGGTCTTGAATGTGATTTAATTTCGAATTCCAACCCTTTGAGGTCGGTTGCGTCTGATCACTCACTTGTTCCATAGCTCTTACTCATAAATCAAAATGGCTACTGTTACTACTGCTGCCACTGCTGCCGTCGATGAACTCAAAAACTTGAACGAGCTGGTTGCCGTATGTGGCGCCATCTCGGGTTCCAACGAGCGGTGCGAGGCCTTTCGAGAGAAGGGTCAACCCATCAAGGCTCTTCTGGCCCAGATTTACGACCCTTTCCAAAAATTTCACGTCACGTCTAAGAACATTCTCAAGCACGAAAAGACCCTGAAGAAGATGAAAGACTCTGAATATCAAGGTTTCCGGTCCTGTGATAGCTTGTCTCACCTGTTGCACCTGTTATCCGACGAAGACATTTCGGGACACGATGCTCTCAAGACCTGTGTAGTATTTATCCAACGTCACGAAAGCTACCGGGATGTGATCTTGAAAGCTTTGAACAAGGACCTTAAGATTCGTGTCGGTCTCAAGATGGTGCTCAAGGCTTTCCCCCTTTTGGTGTCGGTATTTTCCTGTGCCCTGTCTTTGCCCATGGAGAAGCACATGAAGTTTTTTGAAGAACAACGGGACCATTGGTGGTTGTCTCGCAAACTGGATGGGTGTCGCTGCATTTTTATCTGTGAGGACGGCAAGGCCACGGCGTATTCTCGCAGTGGACACGTGTATCCGTACCATATCGAAGGGCTCTCTCATTTTATCAAGAAGTTTTCGAGTTTGACCGGAGTTATAGACGGGGAAATTGGTGTCGTCGGTGCAGATAATTTGGAGCACTTTAATGTCGCCAATAGCCTTATGAATCCTAACGCAACTGAGAACCGCAGTAAGAAGAACCTGCAAATGCCCAAAGGTTGTTACTTGTGTTACTTTGCCTTTGACTTTATCCCCATCAAGACCTTCAAAGCCGGTGTGGGTGGACCCACTTGGAGTGACCGTCAGAAGCTGCTCAAGTCAGAAGTCCCGTTCGACAATTCTATTCGTTTGTTGGAGCAACGTCCGTGTTCCGACATGGATGTTATGTGGGCAGAAGCCGAGTCCAAGGGTTGGGAAGGTCTGATGCTTCGCTTGGACACACACTATGAGGGCAAAAAGAGTCGTAAGATGTTAAAAAGGAAGAGACAGGACGATTCAGAGTTTGTCATTGAAGAAGCCACGGCTTCTGAGCAGTTGATCCCAGGTACGACCGATTCGACCCTGGCACTGGAACATGTTGGTATCCAGTACAAGGGTTGTCGGGTCTTTGTGGGTTCGGGTTGGGAGTGGGAAGACCGACTCAAGTATGGGACCAATCCTGAGCAATTGGTGGGTCACCATGTGACTGTCAAGCATTACGGAGAATCTAGAAACAGAGATGGTGGGTATTCGCTTCGGCATCCCAGTGTGAAGGCCATGTGGGGTCCAGATGGTCGGACACATTAAAACGGGACAACTTTACTTAAATACACGCTTTTTTTTATTTCAACTGACATGTCTTCAGTCGATCGTTTACGTTTTGTCGTACTAGTGTCAAGGCCATGTGGGACCGGACGGACGCATTAGGTACATTAAACATTCTTGATCGTTTTAGCTTCTTCGTTTAGTTCGAACAACAGCTACCCCCTTGTTAATAAACACCATGACTTCAACTGATGCCTTTTTTGATGGTGGAGGCCAAAGCACTAATGCACCGTACGCCCAGACCTGGGACGAGATCTCTAAAATTGTCAAGTTCTACGCCACCCATACTCCGGAAGAAAATGTGGTGCAAGGCCACAAGTTTCACCGAGATCCGAAAGTAGAGTCGGCCTACACGAAACACAAACAGGCTAGTTCGTCGGGAAAAGACGAACTACTCTCCCGTATCTTTACCGAAAAGGAAGCAAAACAGGGTGTTTCGTTTCGTCTCAACAGATTTCCTTACTGGACTAAGCCGGACGTGGTGCACGGCTTGGTTTGGTACCGCTCAGATTTGGGTCTTTCTCTAGACAGATCGACTGTCCAACAAGTCTTTGACCAGGCCGGAGTGGAGGCATGTTTCTATGAGAATCCGCCGGTCTGGAAAACGATTCCAGAAGTAGGGCATTATCACGTATTTATTCACAATCCTGAGAGATTCGACAATGACGTCTTGGTCACGAAGCTTTCTGCGGCGCTACGGTCTGAAACTTGACCCAGCATGCTTTGGTCTGGGGCTTGACCCAGCATGCTTTTGACCAGCTTTTCGTGCTTTTTGTAAATATGAAATGACGTGGCATTGTGGGTCAAGTGTCCCACCCTGAGTTTAGGGTACACAGGTTTCAATTCGTCAACCATACGGTACATCAGTTTGATAAAATAGGAGAGATTGTAGGGAGTGCCGTACACGACGTCGTTGGATCTCATGTAGGAGGTGAAATGTAAGCGATCTTCTCGAATCAAAAACTGTACAAAGACTGTGCACGGTTGGTCTAGGTTATGCTCCCATTGATGGCTCGGACGATTAAAGTGCATGATAGCTTGGGCCGAGTTCTTATACTTTGTCAAGCGGGACTTGGCCCATGCCCACTGGTTGGTGCACTTGTTTTCTGGTTCGTGATGAGCGTTCCCGGCATCGTGCATGTGGTACACCATTAACCCGTAGTTTGAATTGATAGTACCGTCCGGGTTCTTGATACGATCCCAGACCTTGGACATCTTCCCCATTTCACCTGTAGAGTTGTCGTCCCCGTCGTCAAACAAGATTGTCTCCCGATCTTTGTAGCGTTTCATTAATGCATTGCGTGCGGGGCAGCACGTGTCAGGTAGATCTTCCTCCAGGCTGGGGTAAAGGATGCGAAACTGCACATTGGTTTGTTCCCACACCGGGCAGATGTTGACTTTTTTGCCTTGGCCTGCTCCCACAATACCTGTTACGTCGTGGTCGTATTCGGGATTGGTGTACACTTGGCTCAACAGGGTGAGGTAGGCCTCGGTCAAGGTGAAAAAGGTTTGCATGTTTTTGGTATTGTAATCACGGGTATGTAGGGAAGGAAACGGATTTCATTTGTGTCCGATTGAAACCTAGTTGAGTCCGGAAAATTATGGACGACACCACTGGGCCCACTACGACACCGTGTGGACAGCTCTCAATTAAATTTCACAAAGGCATTAGCTAACTGATTGATGAATCGTTCGGAAATTATCAAAAGGTTTTTCGTGAAAAATAAATGTCTAGAGTTGAGTCGTTAGATAGTCAAACACTGTTGCTTACGGCTGCAGATTTGTGTGAATTTAGCTACAAATGTCGTACCAAGCGTTTTTCCGCCCAGGAACTCGCGCAACGTATGCCTCACGCTGTGCCCTGTGAAGCTTTCTATTGTCAGGTCGGTGTAAACCCGGGCAGCGTGAGTTATGCGACTATGTATCATGCTGCATCGCAGACACTGTTTGTAGCTTTTCGGGGCACCGCATCGTGGGCAGAAGCTAAAATAGACTCTGAGGCCTTTTTGGAAACGATAGGTTACGGTGCAGAAAGTTCGCAATGTCATAATAGACCGGTGAGAGTTCATTCGGGTTTTTACAGCATGTGTCAAAAAAGCTTTCCCACTGGTCACTTTATAGATTTTCTCGTGGACCAACCGTGTAGACACCTTAAAGTAGACCCGGAACACATAAAACACATCCTACTAGCTGGCCACTCACTAGGCGGAGCTATTGCTGTGCTCGCAGGTTATAACTGGTACGCAACATTGCATGACAGTCACAAAACCTGTGCCATAAGTCGCGCCAAGTTGGGGGTTATCACGTTTGGAGCTCCTGCAGTGGGTAACCAAGCTTTTGCTACACTTCTGCACCGCCTTAAGGTGCCTATTACAGCATTTCTACATGAAGCAGATCTTGTGGCTCAGGCCTTTACTTTATTTAAAACCGACAAACACGGGTTACAAGCCGCTGTGGTGACACCTGACCATAGTCTAAAATCTTCTCGCAGAAAGACTATAACCATACCGTGGGAAACGACCTCGCAAGAATTCACAAATCTAGTTCGCGAATATATCACTCGCGATTGGCTCACAGGAAAGCGTATTACTGTGTTCAACAAGACAGACGAACCTTATTTTTTACAAAGCTGCGATCCCTACTACCATCGAAAGGGATGGAAACGTTTTATCTCGATTCAATGTTTTCCTTCGTGGCCTCCCAATCGAAAAAACTGGCGTAAAAACCCCACACGACAATTGTATGATGAGTACGCTCTTACGGTACCGCTGTCCCGCACCTGGGACTTTAGTCATATTTCAAAATCGCGAACGTTCACTATTAAGGCTATCCGACACGCTCACGACATGAATAGTTACCGACAAAACATACTAGATTATTTTTGACTTATTGGATGATCCGCAAATCCACGACTTCGGACGGTTTAATGCGAACTTCGCGCTCTACTAAACAATGAATGAATTTGACGTTTCTCTGTTTTAAAGCTTTGGTTCCCAGGTCCACGGGTCGTACCAGGGTCCAGAGTGTGGTGGGCGGCATAAGTCCTAATGAAATGTAAAAAAACGCTACAAGGCCGAACTGAAAAAAGTCTTGTTGTTTTGCAAATTCTCTACTTGTGTATCAAAGAGGGCATCAAGCCAGTCAAGGGGGTCTAAGTCGCAGGGTCGGTGGTGCACGATATTGTGTGCATAGTGGAGGCGATAGTAAAATTCGAGATTTCGATCACATTGTAAACGTCTCACCCATACTTTGCCGTGAAAGTCACGAACAACATCTTCCAAGGTCTCGATTTGAACGCCAAACTTTATCTGTTGAGCTTTGCTGTCTTTCTTATTTGTCAACCCGGTGGACTGAATTACATGCAACCCGTTCAGTTTGCGATCACCAAGCGTCACATCCTTCAATATCATGGCTGCATGGGTGTACTTGGAGTGAGTACCACACCGGATATATTGGACACACGAATGACACTGGCCCTCGAGTTCGAACAAGAGGATATCTCCTGTATCCAACACGGAACGGTCAATGTGGCTTATCTTGCGTCTTTCTTGTGTGGTATCAGAGAATCTGTCTGAGGTAGCGTCAGAGATTTTCTGCAATAAAGTCTGGTCCATTTTTTATTAGGGCAAAAAGCAGACTGGGTTCATTCAAGCGCGTGAGTCACAATTTTGGAGTAGGTTGTGTTTCCGTCTCGTTTCAGGCCTTGTGCTTTCATCCTACGCTGCATCATGATGGGAGAGGGCGGAGGTACAGGACTCATGCGATCGAAATCAAGGGCGGGTCTGACCGACAGGGACGAAGAGACATAGTCCGACTCGTCCGAGCTGGCCAAGCCTGCCCAAGAATTGGTGTTAGAGAGAGGTGTTTCGTCAGAATGCATCGAATAACTGTACGTCAGGGTGGCGTCGTCCACAGTTCTCCCGGAAGTAAGAGTTAGCTCTGATGGCAACGAGGGTGGTGCGGACACACGAGGGTTTTGGATGTTTTCGTGTTCTATCCGACTTTCTTCTCGAATGGTGCGTAAATGACGACCCACTTCTTCAGCCACTTTACGTTCCAACTCTATGCGAAATCGTCGCTCAAACTTTTTGGCCAGGCGTCGTTCCATTTTCTCCTTGAATCGGTCCAATTCGTCTCGCAAGTAGCTGGGTACCTGCTGTTTCTTCAATCTAGCTTTCTGGGATAAATACTCTTTTTGTTTGGCAACTTGGGCTTCCTTTTCTGAGCAGGTGCTATAGGTGCTCCACACAGGCTTAAGCTTTTCCAATTTGGTGTAATGGAATCGACTACACACCCCGTACTTAAAAACTTCATGTCCAAAATGGTTGTGGTCTCCTACGCGCTTCCGCGTGCAGACCTTGGCTTGACGTATCTCGTACTTTAGGATCTCTGAGGGGCAATGTTGGCACCATGTGAGCTTGCTCATGCTATTTATTACAATCTGCGACAAATGAATTGTTGGCTTGAAATTTTCTATCCCGCGTGACACATGGTAGTCTTGAATGAGTGACCTTACAAAATATACGAACGTTAAAGAAACATGGGCATCGAAGTCGTACGTTTCCAGTCTACATGGTATCAAAGTTATCGCCAATTTTTGGAAGATGTCTTTGCCGAGGCGTCTACCTTGTATCACCAAGGACACGACATTCTCCAGCTCACCATTGACTCTTACAAAGGTTCGCTGATGCAAGGTCCCGTCGAGAGCAGCGTGGCCACTGTCATGTACGACACACGAAAGGTATCGCACGCGGGTAAGGATCTCTATGCGGAAATCTTTGAGGCTGGGATATTCACTCGTTATGATACGCTTGTGACTCGTG
>Ga0105054_10010056_pt1 | contig 12129 bp, 10 predicted proteins | sample BON02_FD_78091 | JGI IMG/M metagenome (GOLD analysis project Ga0105054, IMG submission 78091) | Freshwater microbial communities from Lake Bonney liftoff mats and glacier meltwater in Antarctica - BON-02 (megahit assembly) | ecosystem: Environmental > Aquatic > Freshwater > Ice > Glacier... | reverse complement strand
GGACTGTAGACCATGTCGTCGATGACCATGCGCGCGTCATCGGAGAGCGACAGCGATGTGCCGTCGACAAAGGAGATGTTGAGTGCGCTGCCGCCGCCCGTCTCGACGACATCGCCCAGATAGACGTCGTCGCCGTTGCCCAATGCCACCCGGCTGCCGTCGACATGGGTGGTCCAGGCTTCGCCGCTGACATCACCGATCGAACCGACCGGCGAGGCATCCGAACCGCCGAGCTGGGCAAAACCTTCGGCCATGGGTCCGGCAAGGCGCGAGACGACATGGCCGCTCAGCGTTTCTTCGCCGAGGTCGAGGTCGGGTGTTTCGTTCTGCGCGAAGTAGTCGCGGATCAGCAATCGCTCGCCGTCGCGCCCTTCCACCATGAGGTCGTGACCATGACGGTCGAAACTGGCCCGCAGAATCCAGTCGCCGTCGGTCAATACGATGCTGGCATCCGAAGTCGCCGTTACGACCTCAAATCCGGCACCGTCGTTGCTATCGGTAGCCGCGCTCTCAAAATCAACTGAAAGGTCGCGACCGGATCCATCCACCATGGTCCGCCCCCGTCCGTAAACACCGCGTCACGCTGCCCAAGCAGGCAGACAAACCATGGCGAGTCGTCCCCCAACGCCTCTACCCGGTCTTCGGCCATCGTATCAGCAAACGAAAGCCAGACAAACGTCCAATCCCCGGAATTGTGCCATTTCAGCACAAATCCGGGGATTGGACTGCATGGTGCATGGGGCCCGTCCTGTGGCGCAATCGGAGCGCGCACGCGCGGGGCCCTAACACCCGGCAACTCAGGGCAACAAGGCGCCGAAGGCTCCCCTGACGGCGAGGCCATGCATCAGGTCGTCGGCCGCCGCGTCATCGCGTGCCGCCTGATCGGCGCAGACGTAGCCTACGAGGAATTCGCGATAACCCGTGCCGCTGCTGTCGTAGCCGCGAACGAAGCCGGTGCACTGGCTGGTGCTGCCCGGCATATCCTCGACCGCGAAGCCATAGAGGGTCATCGCCCCGATGACGGTCACGACCTCTCGCCTTGGGCTTGGCGGCTCCACGAGGAAATCCTCCAGGAAGGGGAAATGGGCCAGCAGGAGATCAATGGTGACGTAGCCCCGGCGCCAGAACCGGTCGCCAATCGCCGCGCAATGGCCAACCTCGCCGAAGAAACGGTTGCTGTCCCACGAGGCCGTCTCGCAGGTCGCACCCGAACCGGTCTGGCGGACATAACGCTGAGGCAAGGCCGCTGCCCCCGCGACGGTCAGGCTGATGCGCCCATCGGCGGGGGCAATTTCTTCGACATCGGCGCGACTGGCGCCGGCAAGCGCCAGCAGCAGACCGACAGCGGCGAGACCGGACCGGAACTGACGCGCCGCAGGTGAGAGGATCGCCATCAGGAGTTTGCTTGTTCTTCCCGGGCGATGCGCGCCACCACCCGCTCCATGGTCGAGCCCTGCACCAGGATCGAGAACAGCACGACGATGTAGCAGATCGTCAGCAGGATCTCGCGCTCGGGACCGGGCGGCAACGACAGGGCGAGCGCAACGGAGATGCCGCCGCGCAGACCGCCCCAGGTCATGATCCGCACGGTCCCCCGGCTGAACGGTGCGCCAAACAGCTTCATGAGGCTGACCGGCAGGCCGATCGAGACGAAGCGCGCGCCCAGCGCCAGCGGCACCGCGATCAGGCCCAGCAGCAGGATCGGCCATTCCAGCGTGATCGCCACGACCTCGAACCCGATCAGCAGGAACAGCGCCGAATTGAGGATCTCGTCAGCCAGTTCCCAGAAGGCGTTGGTGTGTTCACGCGTCTTCTCGCTCATGGCAAAGCGGGTGCCCAGATTGCCGATCAGCAGGCCGGCGCAAACGGTCGCGATGGGGCCGGAAACGTGGATGGCGTGGGCGATGGCGAAGGTGCCCATGGCCAGCGCCAGCGTGATCATGACCTCCAGGTTGTACTCGTCGACCGACTTCAGCAGGCGGTAGGCGACAAAACTCAGCCCCAGGCCCAGAGCGACCCCGCCGATCGCCTCGACCAGGAACAGTGTGGCGACCGACAGCACGGTGACGTCGTGCCCGCCGCCGCCGACCGCGACCGAGGCAAGGATCGTGAAGACGACGATGCCGACACCGTCGTTGAACAGGCTTTCGCCGGCAATCTTGGCTTCCAGCGTCTTGGGCACGCGGGTGCGCTTGAGGATACCCAGAACCGCGACCGGGTCGGTCGGGGCGATCAGGGCACCGAAGACCAGGCACCAGATCAGCGGCAGGGCGATACCGAGCACGCCGACGATCAGCCAGAGCACGCCGCCGATCAGGAAGGTCGAGATCAGGGTGCCCAGCGTCGCCGTCAGGGTGATGACCCACTTGCGGCTGGCCAGGGCGTCGAGATCGACATGCAGTGCGCCGGCGAACAGCAGAAACGACAGCATGCCTTCGAGAAGCGCATCAGAAAAATCGATGTCGGCCAACACGCCGCGCACCGCATCGCCCAGGCCCAGGCCCGGCATCACGGCGTCGATCGCCATCATGGCCAGCGAAACGGCAAGACCGATAGCGACCAGCCCGATGGTGTGGGGCAGATGCACGAAACGGTGGTTGAGATAACCGAAGGCGGCAGCCAACGCGACGACGGCGGCGGCGAGATCGAAGAATGCGCGCATGGCTGTCCCTCAAAAAGGTCCGGGCCGCACCCCTCTCGAGGTGCGGCCCGGTAGCTTAGCCGTCAGGCTGCGTCAGATCACTCGAAGGTGATTTCAACGCGACGGTTGTTCGGCTCACGGACGTTGTCCTCGGTCGGAACCGCGAGGTCTTCCTCGCCGAACCAGCGGACATCCATGATCGAGCTGTTAACACCCTGGCCCGCGAGGTAGGCGGCGACATTGTCGGCGCGACGCTCGGAGAGCTTGATGTTGTATTCAGCCGAGCCCGACGTATCGGTGAAACCACCGATGCTGATGGCAGCCGGGTTCTGCAAGGCGGCCTCGTCGGCAACGTCGTTCAGGAAGCTCTGCGCCAGGGGCGAGAGTTCAGCAACGTCCCAGCCGAAGTACACGATGAACTCGGTCGCGGTCGGGGTCTCTTCGACCATGACGACCTCTTCCATCATCTCTTCAGCGGTCAGCTCTTCCATCGCCGTCAGGTAGTCGGCGCGGCACTTGCCGAGCTCACGGACCTGATGATCGGCAATCGGGCCGTTATGCTCGGGGCCTTCTTCGGCTTCCTCGACCCAGCAATCGAAGCTGGTCTGGGCCATGGCGGCAACAACCGGGTAATCGGTACGGCCACCGTCGTCGAGTTCGGCGATCAGACGGCTGCGCTCGGAGTTGAGCTCGGCCAGCTGGGCCTCGTCATCGATCGACCAGGCATTGGGATCCTCCGGCAGGACGACTTCGCCCATGCCAGCGGCCTCAGCCTTGTCGCGGAAGAAACCCGCATCGATCCAGTCGTAGAAACCGGCTTCCTTGTAGGCCAGCTCAACGTAGCCGGCATGCAAGGCGTCGGTGAATTCATTGCCGCTCGAGCCCATCTCCGCAACTTGGTCGATGGAGCTCACGGTGGTGCAGGCCGACAGCGCAAATGCTGCAACGGCTCCCGTCACCATAGTCTTCATAGAAAGATTCATACGTCTTCCCCTTCCGAAATTCTTCGGTCCTAGCTTGGCTCGCGCCGTACACCCACCAACGTCTCTATGCGACCAACGTTCCTGCGAATGTTTCTGCAGGGCGTCAGCAAAGCGTCAAGCGGTGCGTAGCGCACGATCACTTGAGTGCAATCTCACGTAAAAGCGCCGGAATTTCAAGGAAATTTGGAGTCCGGCGCGGCTTATTATGTTCGTTGTCACTCCTCGGTTGTTTCCACAACATGTTAAATGATGCGGGAATTCGTCGGGATAGGGGGACAGGGCATGATTGAGGTGAGCAATCTGCGAAAAACCTTCAAGGATGTCACTGCGGTTGAAAACGTCAGTTTCATTGCTCGTGATGGTGAAGTCACCGGTTTGATCGGCCCCAACGGCGCCGGAAAGACCACCACACTGCGAATTCTCTACACGATCATGAAACCCGATTCGGGCGTTGCCCTGATCGACGGCCATGACGCCGCACTGGAACCCCAGGAGGTGCAGCGCCGGATCGGGGTGCTTCCCGACAACAGGGGCCTCTACCCCCGCCTGACTGCCCGCGAACACGTGCGCTATTTCGGCCGCCTGCACGGTCTGCCCCCGGATGAACTCGAAGCCGCCATCGACGAACTGATCGCCACCCTGAGCATGGAGGATGTCGCCGACCGCCGCGCCAAGGGTTTCTCCAAGGGCCAAACCCTGAAGGTCGCACTGGCCCGCGCCCTGGTGCACAAACCCCACAACGTGATGCTCGACGAGCCGACCAATGGCCTCGACGTGGATTCCAGCCGGGCGGTGCGCGACATGGTCCGGCGCATCCGCGACGAGGGCCGCTGCGTCCTGTTTTCAAGCCACATCATGTCGGAGGTCGAGGCCCTGTGCGACCGTATTGTCGTCATGGGCCATGGCCGGGTCGTGGCCGAAGGCACGCCCGATCAGCTTGCGGAGATGACCGGCCAGGCCGATCTGGAGGAAATCTTCGTCGCCATTGCCCGGGAAGAGGCCGAACTCCGGAAAAAGGCGACCTTCGAGGCACTGAAGGAGCAGCTCGATGCTTGAAAAGCTGGGTTTCGGGAAGATCCGCATCGTCGCGGCCAAGGAACTGCGCGACAATCTGCGCGACCGGCGCTCGACCATCCTTTCGATGATCTATCCCCTGATCGGCCCGGTGGTACTGGGCGCCCTGGTGCTGTTCGTCGGCGCCACGCTTTCGGCGCCCAAGGTTGCCGAGCACGTCGTCGTCGTCCAGGGCGCGCAGCAGGCGCCCGACTTCGTCGCCTTCGTGCGCGAGCAGGGCGCCGATGTGGTCGAGACCGATATCGAGGATGTCGCCCGCGCCGTGCGCCAGGGCATCCATCCCGCGGTGCTGATTTTCCCCGAAAACTATGCGCAGGCCTATGCCGCCGAGGAAAACGTCGAAATCCAGCTCATCATTGATTCCTCGCGCCTGTCCTCGATCATGTCGATCGGCCGCACGGTGGAACTGGTCAACCGCTTCAACCGGGAAATCGCCAAAACCCGGCTGGCCGTCCACGGCCTGGGGCCCGATGTCGCCAGCCCGATGACGCTGAAAAGTGTCAACGTCGCCGCCAGCCTTTCGATCAGCGGCATCTTCCTCAACATGATGGCGCCGTTCCTGATCTTTAACGTCTTCATCGGCGGCGTGTACCTGGCGATCGACACCACGGCGGGCGAACGCGAGCGCGGCTCGCTCGAACCCCTGCTGATCAACCCCCTGCCCCGCTGGCAGCTGATGCTGGGCAAGTACATCGCCTCGCTGGCCTTCACCGCGCTGGCGGTGCTGGCCGCCGTGGTCGCCTACAAGGTGATCTTCACGGCGCTGGGGTTGCTCGGGGTCGGCCTGAAGGTCAATCCGTCCGTGGGTGACTTCGTGCTGATCTTCCTGGTCACCGTCCCGATCCAGATGCTGGCGGTGGCGGTGCAGATGATCGTCGCCACGGTGACCAAAAGCTTCAAGGAGACCCAGACCTATCTGGGCCTGCTGCCGCTGCTGCCCTCCGTGCCCGGCATGATCATGGTCTTCGTGCCGTTGCAGCCGACGACGCTTTCCATGCTCGTGCCGACCTATGGCCAGACCATCCTGATCGGCCAGATCGTGCGCGGCGAGGGCGCGCCCTTGTCCGACCTGCTGCTTTCAGGCGGCGCGACCCTTGCGATCACCATCGGCCTGCTCTTCCTTGCCGCACGCTTCTACAACCGCGAACAGGTCGCCTTCGCGCACTAGGCAGCCCACATGTCCCTTCCTGTTCTCACCACCGAACGCCTCGTCCTGCGCCCCGCGACGCCCGATGACACCAGCCGCCTGTGGCAGCTCTGGGTCCTCCCCGACGTGCGCCGCTTCATGTTCGATGACAAGGCGATGCCCCGCGAGGAGGCGGCCGCATGGCTGGGCGTCCAGGCCGCGCACGGCGTACGCGGACTCGGCGTCTGGGCGATCGAGGAAACCGCTGGCACCTTCGTGGGCCACGTCTCCCTCGTGCCGGCGGACGTCATCGCCGCACTCGATCCCACCTGGGTGGGCGAAGTGGAGTTCGGCATAGCCCTCGACCCCGAGTTCTGGGGCCGGGGCTACGCCGCGGAGGCGCTCGACGCAGTCCTGGCCTACGGCCTCGGTGCAGCCGGCCTAGCCCGAATCCTGGGCGCCTACCACGAGCCCAACGTCGCCTCACGGAAGCTGCAGGAGGAGGCGGGGTTCGTCCGCCTCGGCGTCATCCGGGGGCCGGTGCACCCCATCGTGATTGGCGAGGTCCGCACGGGCTGAGCCTCAACCCTCGCCCATGTCGCCGCCGGCCTGATTCTTGGAGCGGTCGGAGGTGGGTACCAGCATCTTCCAGCCCCAGCCGGTGATGCCGTCCCAGATCGCGCGCGGCATCGCAAAGCCCTCGGCGCGCAGGCAAGCAAGATGGGCCGCATGGTCGACCGCCGAGACGACGCGCGAGGCGGCGGCACAGACACGATCGCGGGCGATGTCATCGGCGGTGGTGACGGCATAGCCGTCCGCGGGAACCGTTGCCTCGAAACCTGCCGCCGCCAGCAGCGCCGCGCGCACCGCGCCTGATGCCTCGGCATAGGCAGCGCCATCGCCCTCCTTCCAGGCCATCACCGCCCGTTCCGGGGATACGGCAAGCACGGCACGGCCGCGCGCCGCACCCTGCAGGGCAAGGCCAGCCAGCACCCAGGCGCCGGGGCTGGCGCTGACCGACCAGACGACGGGCGCGGCATCGGCGCAGACCAGATCGAGCACGCCCGGCGCGACGGCGAGCGCATGGAGGCCGCGCCCTTCGATGGCGCCGCCCCCGCCCAGTTCCGGCACGCCATGGTCGCGCGCGGCGATCCCCGGCAGGTCAGCAACGAAACACGCGGCGGCATCGTCATGGGCGGTCTGGGCAAGCACGACCAGCCGCGCGGCCTGGTCGACCGCACCGCCGGGGAAACCCGCCGCGACCAGCGCGCGGGCGGCCCAGACCTGCAGTTCGAGCAGGGCGACGGGGGTCGTGGCGCTCATGCCGGGGCAAAGCTCGCGCGGAAGAACTCCAGCCAGTTGCCGCCCATGATGCGGGCGACATCGCCTTGGCTGAAACCCCTGGCGAGCAGGCCTTGCGTGATGTTGGGAAAGTCGGCCGGGGTGCGGAACCAGGCCGGATAGTCGGGCCAGCCGCCGCCAGCGCTCCTGGCCTCGCCGCTGTCGAGTTCCTTGGACCAGCGCCCCGAGCGCATCCAGTCGAGATATTCCCGGCTGTGCTTGCGGCACATGTCCGAGCCGATGCCGACATGTTCGATGCCCAGCATGTCCACCGTGTCGGCGATCATGGCGCAGAACTTTTCCAGCGGCGTGTCGGCACCGCCGATGTGGAAGGGATAGGTCGAGAACCCCAGCATGCCTCCGCTCTCGGCCAGCGCCTTCAGCAGGGTGTCGGACTTGTTGCGGATGCCGTGATGGAAACTCAGCGGATTGGCGTGGGTGATGGCGACCGGGCGCTCACTGATCTCGATCGCCTGGAGCGAGGTGAACTCGGCCGAATGGCTGAGGTCGATCAGCATGCCGACCCGGTTCATCTCCCTGATCACCTCGCGGCCGAAACGGCTGATGCCGGCATCGACCTTCTCGTAACAGCCCGCGCCGATCAGGCTCTGGTTGTTGTAGGTGAGCTGCATGATCTTGACGCCCAGCTCGTTGAAGACCTGGACCAGCGCCAGATCGTCCTCGACGGGCGAGCAGTTCTGCAGGCCGAAGATAATCGCGACCTTGCCCGCCTTCTTGGCCTCCTCGATGTCTCCGGCCGACCGCGCGGGCATGACCAGATCGCCGTGGCGCTCGAACAGGCGGTGCCATTCCCCGATGCGGTCGAGCGTGGCGCGGGCATCCTCCCAATAGACCAGCGTGACGTTGACGGCGGTGACGCCGCCATCGCGCAGTTCCTCCAGCGTCTCGCGGTCCCAGGCGCTGGCCTGCAGCGCGTCGATCACGATCAGGCTGTCATGCAAGGTGCGTGCGTTCATGCGTCCTCCGATTCCGGGGTCGGCTCCAGCGGGTAGATCCAGTCGTCCTCGCGGCCCTGCGCCAGGTCCTGCGCGATGGGTGCGCCCTGCAGGAAGGTGCCGCGCACCCAAAGGCTGGAGCGCGGATCGAAATCCTCCATGCCCAGCAGCGAAAGGGCAAAGCGGATCAGGTGGCAGGGCTGGAAACCGGCGTGGCTGACATGCCCCCGGATCTCGCCATAGGGCAATCCGGCCATGCTCTGCACCCGTTCGGCCATGAAACGTTGACCGGGATGGACCAGCAGGAACGCCGCCGTCGTCATCGTGCCCGGCTGCTTCCCGATATCGGCAAGCAGCGCCTGGACGGCGCCGGGGACATCGACAAAAGCCTCGTGTTCGTCGCCGGGATCGACGCCGCGTTCGCCCAGTCGGGGTTCGACGTTTTCATCGGAATAATACCAGAAGTGATGGCGCGCCTGGGGGCCGTCGACATCGATGGCAAGCGCCCAGCCGTAGTCGCGCCGGATCAGGGCGGCAAGGTCGGAAAGCGCCATGGCCGGGTCGCTGTCGTTGGCGAAGTCGCCCGGCACGGCGGCCAGACGCGCCAGGGCAAAGGCGCGCTCGGGGTAAAGTTCGATGAGCAGGGAGTGCAGAAGCTCCAGGCTCTCGCGGTCGCAATGGTCGCGTGCCCAGGTCTCCAGAACCTGCCAGGGACGTTCGGCGGTCACACCGCACATCAGGCCTTCGGCGCCGAAGATCGCAACGGCGTCGCGCAGGCACCCCAGATTCTCGCGCAGGACGGAGGACGGCGCATACATCGCCTTGCCGCTGCGGTCGTGCAGCGTGAAATAGGCGATGCAGCGATCAAGGAGGCGCACGAGGTGGATCACTTCCGGCGCAGCGGGGAGCACCGCCTCGCCCAGTGCGTGGGCGATGGCGAGTTCGCGCATCACGACCCAGGCGTGGATGCGCTTGGGGCGGGCAATGACAAAGGGCACCATGCCCAGGCCCGAGGCATTGCCCATGCCGAGATGGCGTTTGAGTTCGGGCGCAAAGCGGGCGGCGTCCGGGTTGCGGCAGCGGGCCAGGTGTTCGGCCAGTTCGCAGCCGAAGTGACGCCACATGTAGAGCGTCATCATCTCGCCCGAGTAAGGATGGCTCAGCGGGTGTTCGGGGGCAAAACCCGGATAGATCGCCGTGCCGTGGCGCCCGTTGCCCCAGAAGCCGTTGTTGCGCAGCAGATAGCCGCCGGGAATGCGCGGCTGGCGGCCCTGCGCCAGGGCGTCGACGGCGCCGTCGAAGGCCGAGGCGCTGCGGTTCATCCGGGTCAGGCCGATCACGCTCGGGCCTGCACGCCCAAGCACGAAGTTGGCGCTTTCGCCGCGCATGACCTCGATATGGTCGCGGTCGATCTCGCCCTGGCCGAGATATCCGACACCGTCATAACGGTTGCCGACGATACGTTCGGATTTCTGGTCATCGGGCAGGTTGTCGGCAAAGACGACGAAATGAAGCGGGCGTTCGGCGGTCTCGATACGGAAGGCCGCGGTACCCCGCCCCTCGTCATCGATCTCCCAGATCGCCGTGGAGATCGTCCAGCGCTCCTGGACCATGCGGCGGATCAGGACGCGGGCGAAGGAGAGCGCCGAGGATTTGGTCGCCGACAGCGCATCGGCCGTGGTCACGGCCTCGGGCGGTCGGATCGCCACCGGCGGATCGAGCAGCCCCGGATCAACCTGATCGGGCACCCAAATGCCTCTGATCGCGATTGCACTACTGCCCGCCCTCATTACCTGTACTTCCTGACAACAAACTGGTTTGCTAGCTATTGTGTACCTAAACGATCATTGAGCGCATTGCCATGAGCAAAAACTGCGGACACCGGACTCTGACCGCCCGCGAGATCAGTGACGCTAACCGCGAGAGGGTTGAAGACAGACAAAAGAAGGATTTAGGTTTGCGGCGGCTGCGAATTGAACACGCAAGGGCCGCTTACGAACTCGAAAATCGAAGAAAATTTGATATTCTAAGAAGCTTATCTTTATACGCGAACACTGGAATTGCAGGATTCGTCCTTCTTTGGTTTACGATTCATAATGTAGATGAAGAATATTTTTCCCTTTCAATCTATGATGCATCATGGACTTTAACTTGCATTATAGCATTCAGCTGGTCATTTAGCTGTTTTCTCGCCTCTGTTTTTACTATGTTTAAAACTGCCGGAGACTACAAGTACCGGTGGCTTCCAGGCGGAAGCGTTATCCAAGAATATATTAGTGATATGGATGGGTATTTATCACGAATGGAATCAAAAAATGTTGCCAATTCTATTGCAGAGAGAGAGTTTTGCATATTTATCGAGAAAGCATATTGGGATTGTTACGAGACCAATCAAGCAAATAATGAGATGAGATCTCTCTACAGAGATTTAATAAGGAGATTTCTTCTCGGGGGCTATGTGTTAGGGGGGCTTGGTATGATTAGTTTTTTGGCTCTAAGATGGAGAATGCCAAGCGACTTGATATCTCGCATCGCAGAAACCATACTTGAACTGAAAGACACTTTCGGAATCTGACCATGGCAAAAGACACCGAGCCTCCTCATAGATCCAGGCAGGACGCTCCACAAGCACCGCGGCCTGCGCCCGCAAAGCCTAGCCCACCGCCAACAAGGCTGGTTACTGAGGGGAAGGTTCCGCCGAAACGGAAAGGCTGAGGCCCAAGCTCATCAGCTTTCCCGGCGCGCGGCGATGGCCAGGGCGTGGGCGTCGAAACCCTCGTAGCGGGCAAAGGCTTCGGTCTGGGCCGCCAGGCGCTGGTACCCACCGGCCGAAACATCGGCGATGGATTGGCGTTTCATGTAGTCGAGCACGCCCAGCGCCGAATGGGTCGCGGCCATGCCGCCCGTGGGCAGCACGGCGTTCACGCCGATCATGAAGTTGGCCATCGAGAACGGCGCATCCTGGCCCAGCAACAGTTCGCCGGCATTGACGATGCAGGGGACCCAGTCCCAGGCCCGCGTGCTGGCGATCTGGAGGTGTTCGGGGGCGAATTCATTGATGAAAGCGACGGCATCGGCGCTGTCGCGGGCGACCAGCAGGCCACCGTTGACGCCCAGGGCCAGCCCGGCCCATTCCCTGCGCTCCGGGCCGAGACGGTCGAGCAGGACAACGACGTGATCGGCGACGGTACGGGCGAAGGCCTCGTTCATGCAGACCAGGAAGGTCGTGGAATCCGGTCCGTGTTCGGCCTCGACCAGCAGGTCGAGCGCGACCCGGAAGGGATCGGCGGTTTCGTCGGCCAGCACCATGCTTTCGGACGGGCCGGCGGGCGGGCCCGGCGCGATGGCGTCGGCGCAGAGCTGCATGGCCGCCCCGACCCAGGGCGAACCCGGCCCGACGATCTTGCGGCAGCGCGGCACGGTCTGGGTGCCATAGGCGACCGCCGCGACACCCTGCGCGCCGCCGGCCAGGTAGATTTCGGAAACGCCGGCCTCGCGGGCGGCAACCATGGTGCCGGCATCGCATTTGCCGCCGGGACCCGGCGGCGTGACGATCACGACACGGGGCACGCCCGCGACCATGGCCGGGATCGTCGTCATCAGCGATACCGAGGGAAAGGCCCCCTTGCCGCGTGGCACATAACAGGCGACCGCCTCGATCGGGACGTAGCGGTCACCGGCGAGCACACCGGGACGCACGGCGGTCAGCTCCAGGCTGTCGGGTTTCTGGCGTTCATGGACCAGGGCGATGTTGCTGGCGGCCTCGCGGATCGCCGCGACGACGTCCGCGGGCACATCGTCGTAGGCCGCATCGATGTCGGCCTCGCTGACGCGCAGGTCATCAGCCGTCATCTCGACCTTGTCGAAGTCGCGGGCAAAGCGCACCAGGGCGGCATCGCCCTCGGCCCGCACGGCCTCGACGATCGGGCGGGCCCGGTCGAGGTAATCGGCAAGGTCGATGACGCCACGCCGCACCAGGGCTTCACGCTCCCCGGCGGCAAGACGGTC
>Ga0105054_10010051_pt1 | contig 12133 bp, 9 predicted proteins | sample BON02_FD_78091 | JGI IMG/M metagenome (GOLD analysis project Ga0105054, IMG submission 78091) | Freshwater microbial communities from Lake Bonney liftoff mats and glacier meltwater in Antarctica - BON-02 (megahit assembly) | ecosystem: Environmental > Aquatic > Freshwater > Ice > Glacier... | reverse complement strand
TATCTAGGGATTTAAAATTACAAAAAAACAATTCATTAGTATCTTACGGATACTCTTTGATATAAATATCGCAGCACAATTAGAGACTGCGACTTATGAGTAATTTTGTGGGGATCTCTCAGGAACAAGTCGCGGTAGGTAGGGGGGGTGGTAAGATATAATGCAATGCCATAATCCGGTGTGTTTTCAATAACTTCTATCATCTGTGCACAGAATTATCCACAGTTTCTGTGGATAATTCTGCTAGTCTTGCAAGCGATAAAAAACAATAAAACATATATTTTTCAATATGTTAATTATAGTCAATAGTTTCAGGAAGAAATAATAAGATCAGTAGAGGGGAAAGTTATCCACAGCTGGCATGATGGGGGTGGATATAAAAAATTCCTTGCCATGTTAGCAAAGAAAAAATGAAAAAACAGTCTTGACTTGTGATATTTGCTATTTATATTTTGGCCGGGCAATCGGGGTGCAGGTTGTGCCTGGTTAACCTTGTAAAAATAACTCAAATTCTCCCAGCCATCGTTTGGCAATCGTGCGTGCCGTTTCTGGTTCATGGCGAATTAAGTGATTGGCAACCGGAGATAAAGAGGCCAGGAGGTGCTGATCGCGCTGTAAGTTGGCTACTTTAAACTGGGAATAACCGGTTTGCCGTGTACCTAATACTTCGCCTGCTCCTCGTAATTGCAAATCTTTTTCAGCGATAACAAAGCCATCGCAGGTTGAACGCATCACGCCTAGCCGTTCTAAGGCCATTGCTGATAAAGGCGACTGATAAAGTAACAGGCAATGAGCCTGGACGCTGCCACGGCCCACGCGTCCACGTAATTGGTGTAATTGTGACAAGCCCAAGCGTTCGGCATTCTCAATAATCATTAAACTGGCATTAGGCACATCTACGCCTACCTCGATGACGGTCGTCGCCACTAATAAATCTATGTCACCATGCTTAAAGCGAGACATGGCCAATTCTTTTTCAACGGCTTTCATCCGTCCGTGCACTAAACCAACCCGTACATTAGGCAATTGCTCTTGCAGATGTTGGGAGGTCGCGATCGCTGCCATACATTGCAGTTTTTCCGAGTCTTCAATTAAGGTACATACCCAATAAACCTGACGGCCATTGGTGATAGCGGTGCGCAAGCGATCAATAACCGGCTGGCGTTTTTCCTGGTTAATAACCGCGGTAGTGACCGGTGTACGCCCTGGCGGTAATTCATCAAGAATGGAGATATCAAGGTGGGCAAACTGGGTCATGGCTAACGTGCGCGGAATAGGGGTGGCGGTCATGAGCAGTTGATGAGGAACATTTTTTTCAAATTGCCCTTTTTGCTGCAATAACAATCGTTGTTCTACGCCAAAGCGATGTTGTTCATCAATAATCACCAGGCCCAGCTTGGCAAAACAAACGTCTGTCTGAAATAAAGCGTGGGTACCGATGATAATTTGGCAGCTATGGGCGGCTAATGCGGCCAACGCCTCTTTGCGTTCGCGAGTTTTCATTTTCCCGCTCAGCCGGTGCACCGACAAGCCTAGTGCACTGAACCAGGAAAACAAGGTTTGAAAGTGTTGTTCGCTGAGCAGATCAGTAGGCGCCATAAAAGCGACCTGATAGCCATTGGCGATCGCTTGTAGGGCGGCACATGCTGCAACCACGGTTTTGCCTGAGCCTACATCGCCTTGTACCAAACGTAACATCGGTTTCGCCAGGAACAAGTCATGGTTAATTTCCGCACATACCTTTTGTTGTGCTTTGGTCAAGGCAAACGGCAGCTGCTGTAAAAAATCCTCGGTCAACGTCTGGCCTGCCGTGGTGCTAAATGCAGGAGCGACCAGGGTGGAGCGCTGGGCGCGTGCGAATTGCATGCTTAAGCGCTGCGCCAGCAGCTCATCGAAAACCAGGCGCTGTAAGGCTGGATGTTTACCTTCTTCCAGTGCTTGCACAGGAATATCAGGAGTGGGGTTATGCAGACAGGCTAAAGCAATTGGCAGCGGTTGAAAAAGATGCGCTTGTAATTGCTCGGCATTCATCCATTCAAGCTTATCCAGCTCATCCTTACAGACGTTAATGGCGTTTTTTACCAATTGGCGCAAGCGCACCTGGCTAAGTCCGAGAGTAGTAGGATAAATAGGGGTAAGCGTTTCTTCCACCACGCACTCATCCTCTACACCCAGCAGTTGATATTCGGGATGAATCATTTCCAAATTATTAGCGAACTCACGTACTTCACCAAATGCACGAATACCGGTGCTCTCGTTGAGTAATTTTATTTGCTGTTTATTGAAATGGAAAAACCGCAGCTTAACAATTCCCGTTTTATCCTCAATATAACAATAGAGCATCATCCGTTTGCCATATTTTACTTCGGTCTTACATACTCGGCCGGTAATCACACACCAGTCATTTGCGCGTAAATCCTGAATAGGGGTGATTCGGGTTCGATCTTGATAGCGATAGGGTAGGTGGAATAATAAATCCTGCACAGTATGAATGCCGCATTTAGCCAGTTTTGCCGATAAGGTTGGCCCAACACCGGATAAGGTTTCGCAGGATTTAGTCAGCACAGTATGATTTATCTTAAAAAAAACTGATAATAGCAGGAAATTTTATGTGAGCGAAAGGACAGGCGTTGGTAACCTACGTGTTAAGCGGCCACCATATCTATCAGGAGTAACATAATGAATCGCACTATCACGTTCGCGGCTGGCCTGATCCTGGTGTGGATTATTGGCTATTTATTGATTACCGGACGAGGATTGCTGATTCCGGTGGTGATTGCCATTTTTATCTGGAATTTACTCAACACCTTGCACAACACCATGCAACAAATTCCGGTAGTCGGCTCCCGTCTGCCTGATTGGTTATGCCGACTGTTATCGTTATTAATAGTAGCCAGCTTTGTAGCCCTGTTAATCAATATTATTTCCAACAATGTCAGTGAAGTAATCACCGCATCACCACGCTATCAGGAAAATTTGATGCGTATTGTCAATGCGGTTAACTCTCATTATCAATTTAAATCCTTGCTCAGTATGGAGGGCTTTTTAAAAGATATAAGCTTGCAGGGAATATTTGTGAATATATACGGCGTCTTCACTGCCTTAACAGGGTCGGCGGTATTGATTGCCTTGTATGTAGTATTTCTGTTTGTCGAGCAACATTATTTCAAACAAAAAATTAATGCCTTGTTCCCCCAGCTTGAGCATCGCCATGTGGTCGATAGTATTACTACCCATATTGTCAGAGACACCCAAACTTATTTAGGCTTGAAAACCTTACTGAGCCTGATCACAGCGCTGGCCAGCTGGATAATCATGAAATTGGTCGGGCTTGATTTTGCGGAATTTTGGGCGCTGCTTATTTTCTTCTTAAGCTACATCCCCAATATTGGCGCGATAGTCGCTACCGCCTTTCCGGCCTTGCTAGCACTCATTCAATTCTCCAGCTGGATTCCGTTTATCATCATTACCACAGGTATTGTCATTATCCAGTTTCTGATTGGTAACTTCGTCGAACCAAAATTTCTCAGTAAATCGCTGAACTTAAGCCCGTTAGTGATTTTATTTGCCCTGGCCTTATGGGGGGCAATTTGGGGTGTTTTGGGGATGTTCCTCTCCGTACCGATCACGGTGATGATGATGATTGTATTTGCTCATTTTGAAGCCACCCGCCCCATTGCAATCTTATTGTCTCAGGATGGTTATGTTAAAAAAAGTTATGATACGATTTAACAAGTTATATCCATACTGGCCTTTGCAACTGATATAAAAAAGCGCATAATAAACGCCTTTTATGATTGAAAAGTGCTATGAAAGCTACGGTCGAAAAATTATTAGAACAAGCACTGAATACGCTAAAGCAATCCAGTGTTATTCCCCAGGATATTGTTGCAGACATTAAAGTTGAGCGTACCAAAGACGCCAGCCACGGTGATTATGCCTGCAATATTGCCCTTATGTTGGCTAAACCTTGTGCGTTACCGCCCCGTAAAATTGCCGAGTTGCTAGTGCAGGCATTAGGCGATGACCCATTGCTTGAGCGCGTGGAAATCGCAGGGCCTGGGTTTATCAATTTTTTTATGCGCGCCAATGAACGGGCACAAATCATCGCTGCGGTTTTAAACCAGGGCGAAGCGTTCGGCCGTAGTAATGTGGGGCGTGGGCAGAAAGTCCTGCTGGAATTTGTTTCTGCTAATCCGACTGGCCCTTTGCATGTAGGCCATGGCCGTAGTGCGGCATTTGGTGCTACCTTGGCGCAGGTATTAATGGCGGCGGGGTTTGCAGTCAGTCGTGAATATTATGTCAATGACGCCGGCCGGCAAATGAATATTTTGGCGGTGAGCGTATGGTTACGCTATCTCAGCCTGGCTGGCGAAGAGCTGGTATTTCCGGCCAATGGCTATCGGGGTGATTACGTACATACGATGGCCGAAGCCATGCTTAATAAACACGGCCGTGATTTTTCGCATAAATGGGCCGCCGTCACGGCTGAGTTACCGCCGGATGAACCGCAGGGTGGCGATAAAGAAATCTATATTGATGCGGTGATTAAATCCGCGCAAGGCTTGCTAGGTAACTCTGGATTTGCTCTTTTTCATCAGCAAGCCCTGGATTCTGTATTGACCGATATCAAAGACGACCTCACCGAATTTGGCGTGGACTATGACTGCTGGTTCTCAGAACAATCGTTACTGGATAGCGGCGCTATTGCCAAAGGTGTGCAAGCCTTGACGGATGCTGGCCACACCTATGAACAAGGTGGGGCTTTATGGTTTCGCGCGACCACCTTTGGCGATGAAAAAGATCGGGTGTTAATCCGCGCCAATGGCCAAACTACTTATTTTGCTTCCGACGTTGCTTATCACTGGAATAAATATGACCGCGGATTTGATCGGGTAATTGATGTTTTCGGTGCTGATCACCATGGTTATGTTAGCCGCATCACTGCCGCGGTCAAAGCATTAGGCCATGATGAAAACGCCTTGACCGTGTTGCTAGTACAGTTCGCCATTCTTTATCGTGGCGGTGCACGCGTACAAATGTCTACCCGTAGTGGATCGTTTGTGACCTTACGCGAGTTGCGAGAAGAAGTTGGTAACGATGCGGCACGGTTTTTTTATGTGATGCGCAAACCGGAACAACATATGGATTTTGACCTTGATTTGGCGAAATCAGAATCCAGTGACAACCCTGTTTATTATATCCAATATGCCCATGCGCGCATTAGCAGTGTACTCAAGCAATTGCTGGAGCGCGGTTTAAGCTGGGATGAGGGTGTGGGTTTGGCGAATATTGAGTTATTAACTGAACCACAAGAATCTGCCTTGATATCCCTGGTGAGCCGTTACCCGGAAGTCATTGAAACCTCAGCACGCCTTTGTGAACCTCATCAACTGGCTTATTATTTACGCGAGTTGGCAAATGGCTTGCATAGCTATTACAATGCTGTACCCCTGTTATGTGAACAAGAGTCCCTACGTGGTGCCCGGTTGTGTCTGCTAAAAGCAGTGCGTCAAGTCTTGCGTAATGGTATGCAGTTGTTGGGTGTATCGGCTCCAGAGAGTATGTAATGGCTAAAGATTATCGTAAAAAAAGTCCAGCACGCCGCAGCACACCCGCCAGAACTGGCGGTGGTTCAAAACAATTTGTTTGGGTTTTAGTCTCTTTCTTTTGCGGTTATCTGGTATCCACTGTATTTGATGTCAGTGCGTTCAGCGATTGGCTCAAAACAAATGTACTGGCAAAACAAGACGTCAAAGTGGCCAAACCTGCTACCCAGATAGCCGCGACAACCCAAATTCCTAAACCAAAATTTGAATTTTATACCTTGCTGGCCAGTGAACATACGGCAACGCCAGTCACGGCAGTCAATCCTGCCGCTGCCAGCTCTACTGCCGTGACTACCCTGGCAAACCGGGCATCACCGATGACAGTCCCGGTAACCACAGCCACCCCGACAGTTATCGCACCCACTCAAAAAACACCAGCTGCTCTGGCCGCCAGCGCGCCGGCGCTGATGAAAGAATCCTATCTGGTACAAATTGCCTCGTTTAGAAGTAAGCAAGATGCTGAACACATGAAAGCATCGCTGATTCTCAAAGGCTTTACGGTCAATATTGCTACTATTAATACCCAACAGATTAACTGGTATAGAGTCATCATTGGGCCTTTCGCTTCGCGTACTCAGGCGGCAAAAGCGCAAGGGGCTATTGCCCAAAGTGAACATATCATGGGTATGATTCGAAAAATGGATGCGTGAACGTACTAAACAACCGTACTGACACATGGACACCCTTGCTCTCAGGGCCAAGTCTATCACTCAGGGATGTCAAAACCTAAGCTGAGGACGTTTATGTTAACCATTTATTGTTTTTCCCTGCCAGATATTCGCTGTGCTAATTGTGTACGTCCCATAGAAAATACCTTGCGTGATTGCACTCATGTCGACATTGAAAATTTTGCGGTTGACCTGGTGGAAAAAAAATTAACGGTAACGGTTGATGACGATCGTGATCCGGTATTAATACGCAATTTATTGCGTACAGAGCTGGAAGACGTCGGCATAAATTGCATTGACATCGATTTGCCCCCGGAACCACGTTCGTTAAAAACGATCCTTCGATCGCACTGGTTTCTTGGCTTGTTAGGTACTACCAGTGGCGTGGCTTTAATGGTTTTGTCGATGGCAGCGACCTTGCCACTGGTGGCCATGATAGCACTGGCAGCATCCAGCATTGCTCTTACCCTCTTTTTGGGTGCGGAAGCGTATAGGCAAGCTTTAAAAAAATTAATTAAAACCCGTACCCTCACCATGGATACTTTATTTGCGGTCAGCACGCTGACCGTGCTGGTAGTATCCCTCGCCGCGTTTTTCTTCCCCTGGCTGCCGATGATGTTTGAGGCAGGTTTACTGATTTTTGGTTTTCGCCATGTAGGGCTTGCAATTGAAGAATCCATTAAACAAACGATGGCACTCGGTGCCAAGTTTACCGATCGGACTCCTAAGCATGTCAGAGTGGTGGACCGCGATAGTTATCAAGATAAAGATGTTCTTAGTCTAGAACTTGGAGAGCTTATTCTAATTGAGCCAGGTGAGGTTATCCCAGTTGATGGGCTGTGCGAACAAGCAAGTTTTATCTTCGATACCATCGTTACCGGTGCAATCGTGCCGCGACTATACCGGCATGGTGACCCTCTGCTAGCAGGGATGCGTTTACCGGAAGGCGAACCGGCATTGCAAGTTAGAGTGACGGCGAGTGCTAAAGAGTCACACCTGGCGAAACTTGATAAACATATCATGCTGGCTAATCTCGAAAAAGCCCCTTTGGAAACCACTACTAATAAAATTCTGCAATTTTTTATTCCCACTGTCATTCTCTTTGCCATCCTGTCAGCCGTCATTATCAGCCATTTTTTCCCGATCGCTGTTGCTATTCAATGTGCGGTATCGGTGCTCGTTTCGGCCTGTCCTTGTACCTTAGGTTTCATAACTCCTTTAGCGGTTAAAATAGGCATGAAAAAAGCCGGCGACAACGGTGTTATTTTTACCAGTGCTAAAAGATTACAAGAAGCGGAACAGATAGATCGGGTGGTTTTTGACTTAAATGGCACCTTAACCACTGGCGTGCTTAAGGTAGGTAATCATGGCGTTTTTGAGAATGCAGGTATGAGCGGGCGTGATTTGCTTACTTACCTGGCAACGCTGGAGCAAGGTTCGTCCCACCTCGTAGCCAAGGCAATCTGTGAATATACCCAGACTATGAATATTCCCCTTGACCCGCAATTACGGCTGAGCGAGCGCGATGGTTCTAATCATTCTGGCGTATCGGCTAAAATTAATGACGAACTGTATACCTTGGGTAATCGTACTATGATGGAGTCAATAGGTATCGAAGCACTAGCAATCCCCGCGCTGCCAGAGCATTTAAATCCTGCAGACAGTGTTATTTATCTTGCCCGCGCGCAGCAAGTAATTGGCTACATCATCATCAGCGATCCACTGCGCGCTAACGCGCGGCTGACCGTAGATGCATTAAGACAGCTGGGTAAAGACGTTTATATTTGTACCGGTGCAGATGAAGTGACAGCCCATAACTATGCACGCATGCTAGGTATTCCGGCTGCTAATGTTGCGGCTGCATGTGCGGGTTCGGCTGAAACAGCTGAGCATAATAAAAAAGCTTATATTAATAGGCTCAAGGAAGATGGCCATCGGGTGGCGATGATCGGCGATGCTGCTAATGATACGTTGGCAATGGCCGCAAGTGATTTTAGCATTGCTATTAAATCGCAGGGCGCGGATCCGATGACCCAGCAGCAAGCAGGGGCTGTGACTCAAAGTGCTTCATTGTTAGCGGTGGTTAGTGCTTTTGCGGTTGCCCAACAAACAGTAAACAATATAAGACAAAATTTATTAATGAGTTTGGGCTATAACAGCGCCGCTATGCTCACGACAAGTGGTTTATTGCTCACCATTGGCATTACCCTAAATCCTAGTGTTGGCGCGGCGTTAATGATTTTCCAAAGCAGTTTAATTCTGCTCAATGCGTTTCGTTTTAAGCAACAGGGATTACCCCATGCGCACCTGCAAACAGAAAACAGCCTTCCACCCAATAATAGCTACAATCTCATGCAGGCCAGCCTGCCAACGCCCAGGTTTGGTATTCAAGTTGAACTGACAACAGACAGGGATAGTGATTATTCTTCGTTGTTTACTCAAGATAGTGGCCCCGCCGATCCGCACCTTCTATCCACCTGCATTACCAGTAGCAATACATTGATGGTGTAAAGTACATCGTTATCGCGTTATGGTTACGCAAATGTTGCCGGCGTTTTTAATAGCGTCGGGTTTACTAACGCGCACGGTTACCTCGGTCACTTTAAATTCATTTTTTATCAGTTTAGCCACGGTCTCAGCAACCGTTTCAATCAAGGTGAAGGAGTTGGCAGTCAGCAAAGCGGTTACCTGCTGACACAGCTGATCATAGTCAATGGTGTTCGCCAGCTGGTTATCACACGTTGAAAAATCACTGACAATGCTGATGTCAATTAACAAGCGTTGCAGTATGCGTTGCTCCCAGGCATGGATCCCAATGTGGGTATCGACACGCAGGGCAGAAATATCTAACTTATCCATAATTTTCCGGGCAATGTGAACCGGAATTATTCTATCATTCTTTTTTAAATAAGCAGATGGGTCTGTTAATTAAGAACGCCTTATATCCTCTACTTCTCGCGGCTTGTCCGGCGTTGTTGCATATATAAAGAGCTTCGCTAACCACTCTAATAGTGGCTGCTTAAAAAATAGCTACCCTTTTAGGTAATCCTGGTTTATTCATCCTATTTATAATCCGGCATCGAATGGCAAAATCTGTCTATTGGTTTTCAGGCGTATGCGTGCACTGGTAATAAATCTAACTTTGAAATATTAACGCAATTAATTAACTCTAGAGTCCTTATACTAACTAAATCAAAATTAGTAGGCAGGGGAGTAAGGAAATCCCTCGATTTATTAACTGTAAAGAATATCAGATAATCAGCTTGAATTAGAAACACAACTTACTGTTATTGCTTATAATTTAGAGTTAATTAGGTAATTGAGATTGATGATTTCACATATTAATCATGAGCTTTATCTCTGAACCTGAAAGCAGTATTTATCACATGTACTTTTATCTAAAAAGAATACAGTGAATAAATAAAACATTTCAAGAAGATAAAGGCAAAGAGAGTATGGAATGTCCAGGATGTGGTTATCAAAGGAAGCTAACCCCTATCCAGTCTTTTATTGAAGCTAAGGCTAATTTTTATAGCAAGTATTGACAGGCTGCTTAAATATGTGGCAATATTTGACCATTATGCCAACTGTTTTTACTTTAAGAAGAGTATTTCCGTGTCTAATAAAGACGTTATTTTTATCATTAGCCCTCTCTTTCGCGCAATCCTTCTCCGCTGATGCGGAGCTTATCTGATTTATACCTCAACTCTGAAGCATTTTAGACCCCAAATTAGATTTTGTGGTTTTTGTAACTAACTTTCGTGAGAAATTTATGTTTAAGTCACCTAGTATTGCCTGGTTTGTTTGGATAATTGCTTCCATTTTCTATGCTTATCAATATATTTTACGGGTCATGCCTAGCATCATGTTGCCTGAAATCATGCAGCAATTTGATATTGATGCCGGGGTATTTGGTCAATTCTCAGGTATTTATTACATAGGTTATGCTTTGATGCATTTGCCTATTGGTATTTTACTGGATCGTGTTGGGCCGAGAAAAGTGATGACAGTTTGTATTCTGCTTACGGTAATAGGGTTAATGCCTATACTGTTTGCTACTCATTGGATATATCCCATAGCCGGGCGTGCTTTAATCGGAATTGGATCATCAGCGGCAATTCTTGGTTTGTTCAAAATTATACGCATGGCGTTTGCTGAAAAGCGTTTTACTCGTATGTTAAGTTTCTCAGTTACCATTGGTTTAATTGGTGCGATTTATGGTGGTCAGCCTATGGGCTATATGTGTACGGCATGGGGTTATAAAACTGTGGTTGCAATATTCGCAGCCGTGGGTTTTATTTTAGCCTGTGTTACTTATTTTGTGGTTCCTGAAATTAACGCTGTTCCGAAATCCAAAGTTACCGCTGATATCAAAGCGGTGCTTACTAACTCCCGCGTTTTGTTGATATGTATCGCCGCAGGCTTGATGGTAGGGCCCTTGGAGGGCTTTGCTGATGTGTGGGGCTCGGAGTTTTTTAAACAAGTATATGGTTTGCCTGCCGCCACAGCTAACTATTTGCCTTCGCTAATTTTTATGGGCATGTGTTTTGGCGCCCCGATTTTAAGTTCGATTGCCGAGCGTTCAGGTAACTATTTGGGGACCATTATTGGTGCATCCTACACTATGTTTGCAGTATTTGCGATGTTGGTTGCAGGATGGTTGTCGGTGTCAGGGATAGCCGTAGGTTTCGTGATGGTTGGTGTCAGTTGTGCTTATCAAATTTTAGCCATTTACAAAGCCTCAACCTATGTTCCTGAACATATGGAAGGTCTTACTACTGCTGTGGCTAATATGATTATTATGAGTTTTGGTTATGCTTTTCATAGTATAATCGGTGTGGTGATCAAGGCATTTGGTGGTCCACAAGCAGTCCATGCTCTGGACTATGGTGTGGCTGTGATCCCTATCGGGCTTGTGTTTGGCATGTTAGGATTTATGCTTTTGAAAGGTATAGACAGTAGAGACTTAGTTAAACCTGAGAGTGACCTTGGTGTGGTCGCTTAAAGTCGCTGTTCACCTAGAGAGTATCTAATGGGTGAACCTTAGGGTTAAAGATAATAGTATTTGAGGTGTAGGTAACACCAATGTACAACAAAAAAAGGGATGATTGATGGACAGAACTTCTAATGATCCACTGCACGGCATTACCCTAGAGACTATCTTAAATAGTTTGTTAATTTGTTATGGCTGGGAAGGTTTGGCGGAGAGAGTAAAGATTAACTGTTTTTATTCTAACCCCAGCATCAATTCAAGCCTTAAATTCCTGCGTAAAACACCATGGGCAAGGACTAAAATTGAAACCCTTTATGGTGATTTTTTGAAAAATCAAGATTGCGGCCCATTACTGGAGTATAAATAATATGAAGGATGTTTTGATTAATAAAGAACCAGTTGAACTCTTTAAAATACTTAAATTTGAAGGTATGGCGTCGAGTGGAGCAGAAGCGAAGGATATCATTGCTGCGGGCAGTGTACTGGTAAACGGCATAATAGAAAAACAGAAAAGAAAAAAGATGGTTGCAGGAGATACGATTGAATTGAACGGTGAGATCTTTCGGCTAAAATTGAGTGTTAATTAACATTTCTCTACACAATGGTTCTAGTAAAAGTGCGTGAAATCAACAAGAATTACAGCGTCATTAAACCCAGCTTATTATTGCTCTTACCTCTTTTTTCTAACTTGTGATCTTATAGTCGGGGTAGTGGGCGCTCATCACGCCCAATTTCCATTGTCACCATCTGCATTTATTTAGGCACCGTCAAGTTGTGTAATATCAGCTAAACTAATCTGATGCCCCGACCCATTATTTCTGGAGTCCATCATGGCGACTCGCAACTTGGACAAAGCTGCTGGT
>Ga0105054_10010046_pt1 | contig 12137 bp, 9 predicted proteins | sample BON02_FD_78091 | JGI IMG/M metagenome (GOLD analysis project Ga0105054, IMG submission 78091) | Freshwater microbial communities from Lake Bonney liftoff mats and glacier meltwater in Antarctica - BON-02 (megahit assembly) | ecosystem: Environmental > Aquatic > Freshwater > Ice > Glacier... | reverse complement strand
TTTTTGCCTCGACCTTTTCTCCCTCTCTCCCCCCCTCCACCCCCCCCCCCCCCCCCCCCCCCCTTCTCCCAACACACCCACCCCCCCAGCATGAGCCCTCGCTCTCACAAGGAGAGCAGAGAAGACTACTCGTGACAAAGAAGAGTCGTGGGGTGCAAAAATCATGCTTGTATATTTATGGCACAGTCTGCTTCATGAAAGCATTTTTGACATGTACGTTGCATATGTACATGAATACAAATAGGTCTTGTGAGCTCGTACGACTTACCAGACGCCGCGTCAGATGCAGACTATATTTTCCGGTTTTTATATGTGGATATGGAGACATCAACGCAATTTACCTGGACACGTCTGCCTATTGATTCTACCAACTCGAACGCGGACAGACCAGCTCGTTCAGAAAACACAGATCAGCGGGGCTTTGTATTCTTACATATTATACACCACATTCCCCAAAAAGAGGACCTACTGCATTCAATTACGGTACAGATGGTGTCGAAAATGATCGAAGATGATATAACAGATGGCAGGGTACAACACATCGAGGTTGTCAAAGCACACACACACGCGTTACACGACTCAAAATCTATCTTCACGACTACCGTCGTGTTTGCTTTGCAAGTTGCTTCTGTTGGAGTTGGTATGGAAGCACAACAAAACGTGATGGTGGGTGTATGTGACGGTGGATATTCAAAAACTCTGCTCATTCTAGTATTCGATCTAGTGCAGAACGCTGTGTATGAAATATCGCTAGCGGATGGTTCGGCGAATGACGACAAGGGATTGTGTGCGGATATGGGGTCCGGCAGTAATTCTGCAATGATACACGCTCATCTGGACCCCGTTCTGAGAATGTTGTATGTTTTTAGGAGCTCGTTCGTTTACTCGGTTAAACTCGACGATACTATTAAACATTCGCTTCAGGACGCATACACCGCGCAAAAAGCAATGACAGTGTCCAAGCTCGATAAAAATGACAACATTGTCGCCATTGAATCCATGACACAACTGCCATTTGTCAAAACAACTCTTCAAGCAACTTTACAAGCTAATACATTGCATAGTTTTTGTGTATTGAGCAACAATTGGCTTTACATTGCAGGCTTGAAATATGCATTTTCTCTAGTCACTGGCACGATCGAAGGTGTAAGTCACGACACGGTTCCCGATATTAATCTATTCCAACCGACCCTGGTGGCAGCACTTCTCAGGAAACAGCTTGTCGACAGGCATGCTCGGGGAATCGACACAAGTCACAATGATATGGCCACTCTCACCCCTGACGCTTTTTCGATAGTACATGACAAAACTGCTGTCACATGGCCAGATGCCTATGGATCTGCAAGCATGCCACCCGAAAAAGTGCAAACGTTTCATGTACTCCTGTCATTTCGACAAAAAAATTTATTCGACACCGCCCAGATTCTGTGTTTGGTATGCTTTTGTATCATAACATATACCCTATCTAATGCATGCGTTCGGTCTACCCCCACCTACACTACACTACCCTTACGCATACCACCCCCGACGAGCCCAATCAGGGTTTGTGGTGGACCCCACACAGATTTAGAACTGCCCACCGCACCCCTACCCCCACCCCATCCCCCACCCCCACCCTGATATCCGCTATCCAGTCCTCCTTGTGGACAGTATTTGCACCCCATCCTTTATGTTTTCTCTTCTTGTACAAATGCCAATGCAATTATTGCACAACACTCTTTATCTGTTTTTCACGCTGTATTGTGCTTAGGGAAGAAGTATAACTCTATTTTTGTTTCTTTTGACCTAAGCTCACCTCACCGCACCCCCATGCATTCTGGGCTTATGGACGGGTGGATGGCTCGTGTGGGCTGTGAGTCTACACCACTTAGAACCCACTTATATTTTTCATTTGTTGGCAGGTAAACGTGAGCATCGTAGGGACTACGTCTTCGGTGCTTGGTGTTCAACTCCTATCCGTAATTCCTCGCAGCGACAGCGTACACATGCAGACGATGATGTACTCTATTGTTCCAACTTTCAGGAGTCTGGAATACCCTAATGCAATTCATGCCAAAAGCATCGTGGCGATTTTCACAGAGTATGGCATGCAACAGAGCGTTCAGATTTTGAACTTTTCGTGTGCATATTGCAACTCTGCTACGAGACAGTACAACAGCGAGACAATGCAGTGCGAATGCCTACCTGGCTCTGTACCTGTGTGCCTGCCTTGCAGCACAAACTGCGAATTTAATGCATTCACAATCAATCCTAACAACCAGACGTGTTTGATAGCAAGTATACCTTTGGTGTCCAATTCTGTCGCAACACGACCAGACAATAATGCCCGCTACAACATGCATTGCATGGCATGTACAGCAACATTCTATTGCGTTGACGGAACTGTCAATGGTGTTCGTGCATGTCCCGCATCTCGCCCTTATGTTCTAGCAAAGCAGGCGTTTGCGAACGAAAATTGCGTTTGCGCGCCTGGTTACGCAGAGTCAACCGGTCTAGAAATCGAATACTACACGGACAGTATGTCAAACTTCCGCCAACGCAAAAAATATGACGACATTACGCAGATCGAAACCAGTCAACTTAATGCCAGTATATCATGTACGATGTGCCCTGATACTTCGATCTGTACACCTAAGCACATGGCTAAGCGATACATGCTGCAATGTCCTGAAAACACAAAATCCACTCTTACCACGGTTGACATCAATATGGAGGCTGGTGCGTACCGCACAATACGACAAGCGTGTAGTTGTGTGTCTGGTTACTATGCGATCACGGCCACGATGGAGGTAAGAGTTGAGGTGGGTGTGGGTATGTAACTTCCATAGACATTTTTGTGAAAACACATGTAGACAATAATTTTTGGTTATTGTCTATTATACAAGCATGTCGCGCATAAAAGCCTCTCTCTCCCTCCACCCTCCACCCCTATGAGACCCACAGAGAGGGGGGTGTTCAATCATACCAGTCTACTCCACCTGCACACTCCTACCGGTGAACTCTACAGTGCACACTCATACAACTCTACTCTACTGTACACAATCATACCAGTCTACTCCAGTCTACTCCACCTGCACTATCATACCAGTCTACTCCACCATGCACAATCATAGCAGTCTACTCCACCTGCACAATTATACCAGTCTACTCCAGTCTACTCCACCCTACACAATCATACCAGTCTACTCCACCTGCACAATCATACCAGTCTACTCCACCTGCACTATCATACAAGTCTACTCCACCTGCACTATCATACGAGTCTACTCCACCTGCACTATCATACAAGTCTACTCCACCTGCACTATCATACAAGTCTACTCCACCTGCACTATCATACAAGTCTACTCCACATGCATAATCATACAAGTCTACTCCACCTGCACAATCATACAAGTCTACTCCACTTGCACAATTATACCAGTCTACTCCAGTCTACCCCACCCTACACAATCATACCAGTCTACTGCACCTGCACAATTATACCAGTCTACTCCAGTCTACTCCACCCTATACAATCATAACAGTCCACTCCACCCTGCACAATCATGACAAAGGACCACTTTATGGTATACCCCACTTTGCACAATCACGACACAAACTTTCATTTCAGTCTACACCACCTTGCATACATGGAACCTTTGGCACATGTGTTGCTTATTTCCAGCTTGCATCTTACGAATAGAGTTCTTGTGTCGTGTTGTGCAGATCTATTACAGAGACTCCGAAAATGTCATCTACGCATATGCGTGGGATAATGCAATATTGAATGCGACTAGTCGACGTGGAAACGAACAAATCGAATTGAGCATCGAAAAGTGTAGGCCATGCGAAGCTGGGTGGTCTTGTAAAAATTCTCAGAGGATAAAATGTGATGATTGGTCTTCAGAATCGGGGGTAAAGAGTACAGAATGTGAGTGCAAGGCTGGGTTTGTAAAAGAAAACGGTCCAAACACGAATACTGTGTGTGGAATCTGTCCGGCCACATCAATTTGCTATGGTAAATCGTCATCCGCAGTTTCGTGTGTATCTAGTGTGGCAAATGACAACATGTCCGACAAATACTGCCCATGCCCCGCTGGAATGATTCGAACGGTGCTGCCGCAACAAGCACCACGGTCAGAAGCACATATGTGCACGCCGTGTCCGATCAATTTCTACTGTCCTGGGTTCCCGAATATGACAGCAGTTGACCCAAGACTGACAGTTTATGCGATTCGGTGTCCAGTAGGAGCGTCTTCACTGGCAGGATCCGACGACATCTCTGACTGCGAGTGTGAGGATGGATTTTATGTGGTGCACAGCTACCAAAACACCGAAGATAATCGCATGCAGGTGATAGCAGCCGCGACATGCCAAGCGTGTGGATTCGGGTACTTTAGCAATCGACTAGAGGGCCGAGTCATATGTCCGAAAAACACACAAACACTCACCAACACTTCGAAAAACGCAAATGAATGCATATGCGAGAATCCTAGTATGTACATGTCTATGCAGACAACGCCAGCAAGATGCGTGTGTCGAAAAACATGGCTACAGGTGGAATCGAATTCGCCTACATCAAGTGAGTCAATTGTATGTATACGCTGTGAAGGGTTTCCAGGCAACACCACAAATTACGCGGGAGCATTGGTGTGTGCCTGTGCCCCTGGATATTTCGAAAATTCAACAGCTAATAAGCAAATGCTCTCTATGAGCAATTCGAAAATGGCAGTTGGTGACCACCCACTGTCTCCAGAGTTGCGTACAGTTTCGAAAATGTACACAAAGTTGTATTCAAATTCGGTGCTCGTATCCAACACGGGAGATGCTGTTGCTGCCGCCGAGGGCTCATATCGTGCTGGCGTCGCTGCTGTCCTGGCATGCCTCTTGTGTCCGCCAAATTTCTACTGTCTTGGTGCTTCGAATCCACCGACACAGGCAGTAATGCCGATGCCGGATGTTCTTAACAATACACATGCCGGGATTTTACAATATGGAGTCCTTGCAGTGGGCGCAACAAGTAATCGATGGTGGGTGTCGTGTCCAGACACGGGGCAGGCCGTAGTATTGTCGCGGGGGCCTTCGCTGTACATGTCTTCCTGTTTTCGTGTGGTGAAGCGCTTGACTTCTGCTACAACGCAGCTGGACAAGCTGTTTTCTTTCACGTTTCCGTGCATTCTTTTCGTGAGGACCAGCAACACTTCGATACTGACCTCGATTATTAACCAAGACAAGGATGTGTTCAACCAACAAATCTTTGCCGTGTATGCACAGGCTCCCCACATCAAGCGGGTATTGGACACTGCCGTCGCCGACTCGGGCTTCGAGGTGCGGGAATACGCGGGGTTTTTCGTCACTCTTGAGATGGACGTTATCTCAGTAACACAGAGATTTAGCCCTGACCTTGTGCAAAATGCCAATGTATTGCTAGAAAGGCTGGCTGTTATCGACCAGGACACCGGCGCGGCTTATAGTACGGTAACTCCTCTTTTATGGTCGTGCGCTGTCGCACAGGAAACTGCTGTAGCTCTGGGGATTCCAATTATGGTCATTCCTGGAATCGTGAAAAATGTCATTACGGAGCGTATCGTGGCCAAAGCCATCACTGTTATCATGACAACACTAGGCCTGCAATGCGAACGTCCCAAATACATTTTCCAACTTGACAGCACACAGATTGTCAACACCTACTCGCTTTTTACTTCCAGAAATACTTTCCATTTTGTACATGGAAACATCTGTGACGCGTCGTATTCAGATTCTACATCACCGCGACAGCAGTCTCCGTACGACTGTGATTTGAAATTCTCGGGTACGCTTATATCTTCCTATACCGTTACACACAATGAACAGATGCCACTGACTCCTGTCGAAAATACTGACTTGTTCTCGACCAACGCGCTTCATCGGTCCCTCGATATTGGAATCAACACACTGAGTCCTAGCAATAGCATGACGTGTCCACCGAATACATTCACAAAATTTACAGGCGCCGTCCAATCTGCAAACAATGTAAGGGACTGTTTCACCTGTGTTGATGCCGAATACTATGATGCAGGGAAACGATCCTGCCAGCTGTGTGACACTGGAAAATCCACTTGCGAAGAAATTTCACCAGCCACCACCTCTGAACCATGTTCGTGGACCACTACTCTTTACTGTGCTTTATTAAATGCCCAGGTCACTCCTTAAATATGGCCAAAAACTGGACTCTTCCGGGGTGTGTTTTGGATGATACGTTTTAGCACTCTCTGTACGAAAACGCATTTTCCTGAAAACCAAAAAAGCTGACCACAAGCACTGTGAGAATTGTGACGTGAGTCTGGTTCATAATTCCACAAAGCATCCCCAATGTGCGAGCGAGGTGAGTGGCGAAAACAGCTGCAAGAATTTGTAAACACTCTTAAAATCAAAGCGTAGCACAAACAAAGACACACCCTTATTTACCAAGATTCATTTTTATTGTTTTTCAAATTGCGTCACGACCTGAGGGGCAAATAGAGGCCTGTGAGGTAACGCATGCGTGTGTCCAGCGCACATTCAATGCATTTAGTATATAAGTATTTTTCGACACACACAATAAAAAATCTGTTCAATGAACAAATCAAACACTTCCAATCCTGGACCTTTTGTCAAGAAGATCGTCAGGCCCGTTTTGCATGGACCCACCCATATTCCAAAGAACAAACCACCTTTTTTTCGTGTCAAGCAGACAAAACCGTGACCAAGACCCGGCACAGTAAAATCGATTGGACACGCCGTGCACATATGTGCTTCTGACCGTCGAATATGTGGCATTTTTAGTATAGCCAATCCTACTTGGAATGGCATTTTCGAAAGCTCAGAGCTCAAACTTCCCACCTCTCCCCCACCCCATCCCACCCCACCAGACCCCACCCCTCCCAAAAACCCCGACTCCTCTGGACCCGGGCAACGTCTCCGCGGCGCGAAGGTGTTTTGGGCCATGCTTCTACACACCCTTTTAAGGGATAAGCCTTAACTTTTATGCCTCTTCCAGTCTACACTTTATTAAATCCTCTTAATCAGAATCCACTTGTGGTCTGGCGAGTCGTCGTGTGCATGGTGATTGTAACTATCCAGAGAGAGGACGTGTTTGGAGATGGAGTTGTCACCGACCCACCTAAGTGTAAAGTTGACGATTGCTGATTCGTATCCAAGCCGCACGGTCGGATTCGAATTCCACTGGCTGATAATGCCTTGGCACCATCCATAACCAGGCCACTTGTACAAGATGTAGTGTCCTATAATTGTTTTCCCAGCCGGGTTGAGAGATTCGAGACAATTCTTGTCGGGTGGCGCGAGACATAACTTGAACTTTGATGGTGGAGTGATCCTGCGAGGGAACTCCTCTGCAGGATCAAACTCCGCATCGTCACCGGAGGATGCTTCTGGGGCAGTGGCCATACCACGAACATGCGTCGTTTTTTGTTCCTTGATATTTGCATGAACGATACGCTTGGTATTTTCTAAAGTACTTTTTCCGTCCAGCGCACTGTCCTGCGTGTTGTAATGCGACACCCGTTCTTGTACAGTCTTTCCTGCGGCACATTTGCTGGCATGCATAATAGGACGCTGTTTTTTTTTTGGAGGTGCCTCGGCGGCATTATTTTCGTTCTCACTGTCGTGCTCACTGTCGTGCTCACTGTCGTGCTCACTTTCCTGGTCACTTTCCTGCTCACTCTCGTGCTCACTTTCTTGCGCACTCTCCTGCTCACTCTCGTGCTCACTTTCTTGCGCACTCTCCTGCTCACTCTCGTGCTCACTTTCCTCGCTGTCCTCGGCGCTCTCATCGGTTGGGTCGACAATGTGATCAACACTGTGCCCGGTTCCGTCACCACTACGGTTCTTCGCATTGTCCTTGGCAATTTCTATGCCGGTTCTCTCGGTACTGGCTTTGGAGCCATTGTCGACATCCTTCTTGGGCACGACATGTGCGATATACGAATCCACAATGCCATCTTCACTGTAATTGGCACTGTCATTGCTTTCCTCACTGTCCTCGCTGTGCTCGCTGTGCTCACTCTCGCCGACGCGCAACTTCTTCGCGTTAGGACACCGCATGTTCGTATCAGCAACTCGCTTCTTTTGTCTTTTCCCGCTGCTTGCAAGACGACGACCGCGTGTATGCTCGTGAGACAACATCACACCCTGAGACGGATGCAAACATTTGCAACATTTATATTGAAAAATCTACGTCCTCCTTTCAGGTGATTTTTTGGTCGTAGAGCTCCTGTTTTGGTCCCAGGTCCTTGCGAACCAGACAAGTAAGTAAATCTATGGATTCTTTTTTTCAAATGACATATTATCCAGGGTTGCAACTTCTCCGGGAGAGGGAGAGGGTGTTTGTAAAGCGACCTCGAACACACTGTGTAGGCTCAAGCAGACCTGCAAGTTGAATCGTTGTAATTTTTTATAAAAAAAATCCTAAACGGTATGGCAGAAGCACATTACATCACGCTCCAGAAGCACTCGATGGCATACTTTGCCTGCACTCTTTATGTCTGATGTCTGATTCCCTGCTTCTCTGCTTTGGAATAAAAATGACATATGATCACCCTCACAGGACTACTGCATGTTTTCAATATATTTTTCATTTTTGCAGTCTACAATATTTGAATAACGTACTGCAAATGTTTTCCCCCGTGCCCCCCTTTTTGGGCCATTTTTTTCATGTTTTGTTTTGTGTGCACACCACTCTGGTCATACATCTTCCACTTGCTCTTTATCCTTTTAGTTTCAACAAACAGGACGTGTTTTTGAACTATGACAATGTAGCATGCATTTGCTGCAATTTTTTTCAACCATTTGTTCAGGGTTGGCGTTTTGCCTTTCTTGTTCACAAACAGGTCGACAATGGCAATATTACACCCATAGTTGTTCAATATTTTGATAATGTTGAAAAATGATAGTCCTCCAATCTTTCCGGGCTTAGTACTCTTCCACGCTCCACTCGACAAGCCAATGACGCTTTTGATTTCACAAAGCAGTATCTCCAGAGCAGCTCTCGAGCTGGGCATGATCAAGTTTGCGGCATAGATAATGGCCAGAACCGCGCAGAAGCCATACTTCTTCAAAGAGGCCGTGCATTTCTGACGCGTCATTTCTCTCTCCAATTGTCAAGACAATAGACTTTACAGTATTTTTTGCAAAAAATCTATTCTGGTCCATCCTGTCTCTCTACAAGATGCTCTACGCCCCAGAAATATGTATCAGTAAATAGGTGATGCAGCAGCAGGCAGGTGATTTTTCGTAGTGTACATGTATTTACTTGCCAGTGCCATCCACAGCCCATCATGCCCACTCCGTCATCCCCCTAACCCCCCTTCACCCGCACCTTTATGTCCTTGCAGAAGGGAGGGGGGGGGGGAGGGGATCTCACACGCAGCCATGAGGGGATATGAGAGGGGGGCTCTTCACCATCCAACCCCCCCCCCCTCCCTTCTAGCCCTTGGAAGAGGGTGGGGGTGGTGCTAGCCTACACCTTTACATTTGTCGCACTCTATAATATGCAGAGTGCAGCACATTGGGAATCGGAAGTTCGTCTATTGGCAATTTGATATCAGTGCTGTCTATAATATCATGTTCTGTTTCTTGTATTGTTTGCATATTCTCAGTAGAGAGATAGCACATTGTACAAGAAGATGCACAACACATTAGAAGTACTGCCACACAAGCCAGCAAAATAAACTGTCTTGGGAATGCTTCAGAATCTGTTATTTTTTGGGGAACAATTCCAGACAGACTCGCTGGTAAGCCTTGTATGATTAGTTGGACGTTTAAAGCAGCTGTGCTTTTTTTGGTAAATGCTGGTGTTCCTGATATACGCACAGTGAGTCTGCTTTGGTGGGTGCTCAAGAGACTCCGTCGTCTAGGAGTGGTTGGGATGTTAGTTCCAGCAGTACCACGGGCACCACTGACACTAGTAGTAGTGGTGGTAGTGGTCATGTCGTCTGGAGGCCACAAGTCCACCGCTAGAAGCTGTACATTCGAAATCGACATGGAGTAAACGCTGGCAACAGCCAAAACAAACGAGGCTCGAGTGTTCTCGTCGAATGCCGTGGGATGTAGTGGCAGAAAGACAAAAAAAACGAGGACAGTCGCGGGCGTGTTTTTTTTCTGCAACATATCATCGACGACTACATCTACCAGCGCAAAGGTGGTAAAATGTGTAAGATCGATTGCACACGAACAGACTCCTTTTACCAACGGACTGGATGTGCTTGTCGTTGGCTGTGCCACTGGCATAAACACCAAAATAGGAGTACAAAATTGCACAAACATGGGTATTTTGTCAAGGCTGCTAGCATCTTGGACACTTATGACCTGCATACCCTGCACGAGTTCGGCGCACATTGTGATATCGACATCGACAGCAGCATCTTCGGGGAGTGCCAGTTGCATCTGCACTCCTTCCTGTACAATCTGGATAAGATCAAGAGGCTCGACGGTGACGATGGAACGAATTGTTCCACGCTCATGGAACTGTTTGAAAGATCCCCTCTGTTGAAGTGAGTCGGAAACAGCATTTACCTTGAATCTTACCGTGTTGCCATTTTCTTCTGAGCTGTTTATGGGTTTGTTTGGATGCACACCAAACTGTTTCACAGCCGCTGCGTCGTAGATCTTGATCCTCATCACTACAGCCGCTCTATTTTGTGTCCAGGCAGTTTGTCTATCGTCATATGCCAAGGGAGCACTTTCTGTAGATGCACTTTCTGTGACAAGCGGAACTTGCAAAATGATTGGCTCGACGATGAGTATCGGTCCGTTGTTGCGTGTTTGACATGAAGACCGGCAGTCTTGTTTCACACGCCAAGAGGGCAGAGCAGGGAGAGACGAGTTCGCGTCAGCTTCGGCTATTGTGTCGTAATATAGTTCCAAGACTGGCTTCAATGTGAGATGATCTCGGGCCATTCCACACACGAGCTGGCCTGCGCTACAGCCAGTTTGATTGACACACTGTTGCAATGACTTGACACAGAGCCCTCTTTTTTGCGGACACTCTATAAATCCTGGAGAACAACCTTGCCAGGTCATCCTTTTTGCACATTCGTATATTGTGGGAGCGCATGTCCAGTCAGGGCAAAACACTTCTTTGGCTGAACAGTGTGTGTGTCGATCACCGCAACCAATGCCATTTGTATTGTTGACACACGTCCAGTCTCGGCACCTAAAAGGGGTATCTGCTGCACATCTTCCTGTCAATGCAAGACAATCTGTTTGGCGTTCGACGCATCCATTGATGTGGCAATATACCTTGCCAGTATCAGTAGAATCGACACACTGTTTTTGCGCGATTGCTGCCACCGCTCGGTCCGTCGTATTGAAACAGTCCATATACGTGGGCACGCATTTTTCCGGGGCATTCTGTGTAGCAGCACAAAAAACGGGTGTTGCGGATTCGTTACACTGTCTCATGAGCGCGAGGTTACTGTTATGCGTGTATATCCTCTGATTTGTTATTATGGCAAACGCGACAATGACATCCACAATATCTGCCGCCGACACTGAGCAGTCTGACATTAACCAGCTCTTGTCCGAACACACACACTGTGCTCCTGTTCCACTAGAGCATGTGTCGTTCCTGCAGATGCCGTGTCCAGAGCAAGAAGGTGAAGTACATGAACAATCTCCTGCAATGAGTACATTTCTAGTGAGATTTGTCGTGGAATGGTTTGTTTGTGGAAATGCTGGTGCTGGCGTACTTGGGTATCTTGTAGTCATGCCAGTGTTGATTGCGCTTTCTGTTGTATCTACGGTTGAAGTGGTCCAGATGTTCGTGTAGCTTGTGGTCGTATCAGCTTGCACACTAGAGGTGGTGGTCGTATCATCTGGCACACTCGAGGTGGTGGTAGTATCAGCTTGCACACTCGAGGTGGTGGTAGTATCAGCTTGCACACTCGAGGTGGTGGTCGTATCATCTGGCACACTCGAGGTGGTGGTAGTATCACCTTGCACACTCGAGGTGGTGGTCGTATCATCTGGCACACTCGAGGTGGTGGTAGTATCAGCTTGCACACTCGAGGTGGTGGTAGTATCAGCTTGCACACTCGAGGTGGTGGTCGTAGGAGCTTGCACACTCGAGGTGGTGGTCGTAGGAGCTTGCACACTCGAGGTGGTGGTCGTAGGAGCTT
>Ga0105054_10010045_pt1 | contig 12138 bp, 11 predicted proteins | sample BON02_FD_78091 | JGI IMG/M metagenome (GOLD analysis project Ga0105054, IMG submission 78091) | Freshwater microbial communities from Lake Bonney liftoff mats and glacier meltwater in Antarctica - BON-02 (megahit assembly) | ecosystem: Environmental > Aquatic > Freshwater > Ice > Glacier... | reverse complement strand
TATTAATTACATTTTTATTATTTCTAAAAAAAATATATAAATAATAAATTGTAATTAAATTTATTATGAGAGCTAAATATAAATTACTATTCATCTTTATAAGTTTTCTTTACAGTTTGCAAATTTTTCTATAGATATTACCACGTCAGTAATCATATTCCCATAAGCATACAAGTAGCAAGGTGAAGCCACGCCTAATGAAAGAACGGAAAGAAGCGTGCACCACGTAACTGCAGTATCATAATTAGCATGTATTGTGTGAAAATCACTTTCAAATGCTTCATCACAAGGATCTACTCTTCTTATCAGATTGCCGTTTAAATTAGGCTTTATACTTTCTTTAACCTTCTCGTAAATAGGTAATAAATCATCTTCTGCTAAAATATTAATATTAGGGTATCTACTTTTTATAGCTAAAATATGTTGATTAATTTCATTTAAATGATTTTCAAATATTTTATCCATTCCTAACTTCACTAAAATTTGTTTTTCATCTAAATTTTTTAATGAAAAATTCTTTTTGCCTAAAAATTTATTTTCGCGCAATTTTTCGAAAATTGTTTCAGTAAATCTAATATTTTTAGATATAATATGGTTAAAATCAATGTCTTTTTTTATTTCTGATTTTATTCTCTCAACTTCTTGGTAATCGTGTGTTGAAATACCTTCTTGATTACAAGAAATAAACAGAATGAATACTCCTAAAATTGAGATAAACTTTGGTCTTTTTAAATTCATAGCTTTTTTTTTATTTTTAAATAATTTTTTAATTCAGTTATTGAAATACAATAACTGAAGTCATACATAAGTGTTGACATACTTATGTTAATTGTCCGAAAAAAAATAAAGAAATTTAAACTTGCAATTTTTATAAAATTTCTTCCTTTGTTAGCAATTGTAATTGCTTAAAGTAATCAAATCTAAAAAAAAAACGAATTAACAAAATTTTAAGACAATTGTTTTAATGATGAAGTTTAAAGCACCTTGTGTTGTTCTTTTTTCTATTTTTGTTTTATGATATCTAAAGAAACCATAGATCGTGTTTTTGAAACAGCAAGAGTAGAAGAAGTGATTGGTGAGTTTGTGCAATTAAAAAAAGCCGGAAGTAATTTTAAAGGATTAAGTCCGTTTACTGACGAAAAATCACCTTCTTTTATGGTTTCTCCTGTAAAGCAAATCTGGAAAGATTTTAGTACAGGTAAAGGCGGAAATGCCATTTCTTTTTTAATGGAGCACGAACATTATTCGTATCCAGAAGCCATAAAATACTTAGCGCAAAAATACAATATAGAGATTGAAGAAACTGAGCAATCAGACGAACAAAAACAACAGCTTAACGAACGAGAAAGTATGTTTTTGGTGTCTAAATTTGCAGCAGAATATTTTCATGATTTAATGCTAAATACCCAGCAAGGAAAAGCAATTGGACTTTCCTATTTTAAAGAGCGTGGTTTTAGAGACGATATTATTGAAAAATTTGATTTAGGTTATTGTAAAGATGAATGGGATAATTTTACAAAATCGGCGCTTAAAAAAGGGTATGATTTAAAATATTTAGAATCTACGGGGCTTACAATTGTAAAAGAGAATAAACAATTTGACCGTTTTAAAGGACGCGTTTTATTTCCAATTCATTCAATGTCTGGAAGAATTTTAGGATTTGGTGGGCGAATTTAAACAAACGATAAAAAAGCTGCAAAATATTTAAATTCACCTGAAAGCGATATTTACCATAAGAGTAAAATTTTATACGGAATTTATCAGGCAAAAAAGGAGATTGCCAAGCAAGACAATTGTTTTTTAGTCGAAGGCTATACAGATGTAATTTCTTTTTATCAATCTGGAATAGAAAATGTAGTTGCTTCTTCTGGAACTGCATTAACATCAGATCAAATTAGATTGGTTAGAAGATTAACGCAAAATATTACTGTTCTTTTTGATGGAGATGCAGCAGGTTTAAGAGCTTCCATTCGTGGAATTGATTTAATTCTTGAACAAGGAATGAATGTGAAAGTGGTTACTTTTCCTGAAGGAGAAGATCCAGACAGTTTTTCGAAATCGCATTCAGATGATGAGTTAAAAAAATATTTAGAAAATTCTGCTCAAGATTTTATCAATTTCAAAGTTTCTATTTTAATGGAAGAAGCTCAGAATGATCCTGTAAAAAAAGCAGGATTAATTCGTGATATTGTAATGAGTATTTCTAAAATTCCAGACAATATTCAACGAGAAGTTTATGTGCAAGAATGTGCACGTATTATGGAAATTTCTGAACGTGTATTGTTTAGTGAGTTGGCTCAAATGCTTAAAAAAGGGAATGAAGAAGCATTTAAATCTACACATAAAAGAGAAACAATTTTTCAGGTTGTAAAAGAAGAGGCAACAAAAGAAGTAAAAACGGATCCTTTATATGTATTAGAAAAAGAAATTATTAGAATTTTATTGTTGTTTGGAAACGAAGAAGTAAGTTTTACACATATTGTGCAAACCGAAGATGAAGACGGAAAAAAAGGCGAAGAAATAGAAAAATACAGTTCTCCAGTTTATAAAGAACTGTATTTAAACCTTCAGGAAGATGAAATTGAGTTTACCAATGCTATTTTTCAATTGGTATATTATGAGTTGATAAATAAAATCAGTCAGCACGAAAAGATTGAAATTAGTAGTTTAATTAATCATGAAAATAAAGAAATTGCTAACGAGGTAACGGGTATTTTAATGGATGAAGAAAAATACACCTTAAGCGAATGGGAACATAAAAATATTTTTGTCACTCAAACAATTAATATTTTACCAAAATTAGTAACAGATGCTATTCTAAATCTTCGAAGAGTATTAATAGAACGTAAGATTAATGAAATAATGAAAGAAGCTCAAAGCGAAAATTCTAAAAAGGTAGATTTAGAGTTAATTTCTGATTATACAGGGCTTAAAAAGCGTTTATTTGAAAAATTAAATAGAGTTATTTAATTGATTTTTAGAAAAACACGTATTTATATGTAGTTATTGTTTTAAATTTTTTGTACACTAGATACGCTAAAAAAGAAAAAGACAAGAAAAGAACACTACAAATTTTAAAGATTATTCAACTTTTTATAATATTACCATTTTCCATAGTTAATGGTTCTAAGAAAAAAGCATATCATAGAATTAAAAGAAGGATGATTTCCGCACACTTACTTTAAAGTATTACTAATTTTACAAACTGGTATTGGAAGCATTTTATGTTGATTGATGGTATTTAATCTAGTATATATTTTAAATACTTCTAGTTTTCTGCCATCAAAATCTGAGGTGGTTTTTCCGTTTTCTAACATTTTCATTGCCCATTCTAACTCGTCGTAAGAAGCAACAATTTGGTCTTCGTCTGTTCTGCTATCTCCAAATAAGCCGTCAGTTGGTTGTGCTTGTTGAATAGATGTTGCAATGTTTAAATAGTTAGCTAATTCATAAACTTCTGATTTTAACAAATCGGCAATCGGACTTACATCTACACCGCCATCACCATATTTTGTGTAAAAACCTACACCAAAATCTTCAATTTTATTTCCTGTTCCGGCAACTAACAATCTATTTATGCCCGCTAAATAATACAACGTAGTCATTCTTAATCTTGCTCTTGTATTTGCTAAAGCTAAATCTACTGTTGATGAATTTTCGGTGCTAGAAGCTTGATTTTTAAAATTATCATAAGTACTAGTTAAATTAATTTTGACAGAAGATACATTGCTAAATGTATCTTTAAGATTATTAATATGTTCTAATCCTCTACTAACCTGATTTTCTGCTTGATGAATAGGCATTTCTACACAAAGAGTTTTTAAACCCGTTTTTGCACAAAGCGTAGAAGTTACTGCAGAATCTATTCCGCCAGAAATTCCAATAACAAATCCGTTTACTTTTGCCTTAACTGCATAATTTCTTAACCAATTTACAATATGTTCAGAGACTTTTTCTGTGTTCATTTATAAACTATTTTAGTATTTTTGTCGTTCTTAAACTAGAACTCTAATATACAAAGATAATGCGGAAATTTTTTTTCATTTTTTCTCTTTTTACATTCTTGTTTTCTTGTGAAACAAAACAAGAAAATCAAATTGATGTAAGTGCTATAAAAATAGATTTTTCGATTGATAGATTTGATGTTGATTTTTATACAACAGAAGAAGATTCTCTATTCAAAACAAAAGAAAAATATCCATTATTTTTTCCAGTAAATACGCTAGATTCTGTTTGGATTCAGAAAATTAAGAATGCAGATGAGCAAGAATTGTTTGTTGAAACACAAAAAGTATTTTCAACTATTGATTTTCTTAAAAAAGATTTAGAACAATTATTTAAACATATAAAATACTATAATCCAGATTTTTATGCGCCAAAAGTGGTTACGCTTTTAAGTAATATAGAGTATCAAAATAAGGTACTATATACAAGAGAGTATTTATTAATTTCTTTGGATGTTTATTTAGGAGAAAATCATGAATTCTATGCGGATTACCCAAATTATATAAAACAAAATTTTCAAAAAAATTATATCGTGATTGATGTTGCGAAAGCAATAATTCCAAAACAAACGAATACAAATGATAGGACATTTATCAGTAAAATGATAACAGAAGGAAAGCAGCTTTATCTATTAGATAAGTATTTGCCAGCAGTAAAAGAATATCAAAAAATTGGATATTCAGAGGAAAAAAATAATTGGGCAGTTGAAAATGAAGAACAAATTTGGAAATACTTTATTGAAAACAAAGTACTGTTTAGTACCGACACAAAATTAAACAAAAGGTTTTTAGAATTGGCGCCGTTTTCTAAGTTTTATAGATCCGAAGATTCGATGTCTCCTGGAAGAATTGGAGCTTGGATTGGTTGGCAAATTGTAAAGTCATACATGAAACATAATGATGTATCTTTGCAGCAATTATTAAAAATGCCTTCAGAAGAAGTTTATAAAAATTCTAAATACAAACCAAAAAAGTAATGGCAGTAAAACACACTTCAGAAATTAAATTTAATGTAGGATTAGACGAAAATAAAGTTCCTGAAACTATTTTTTGGACAGCAGAAGATGGTGGAATAGAAAATTCTGAATCAAAGGCATTAATGATTTCTGTTTGGGATACCAAACAAAAAGACACACTCCGTATGGATTTATGGACAAAAGATATGCCTGTAGATAAAATGAAACAATTCTTTCATCAAACATTGGTTTCTATGACAGAAACTTTTGAGCGTGCAACTGATGATCAAAAAATGAGTGCAACTATGAAAGATTTTTGTGATTATTTTGCCGAAAAACTAGAACTTAAAAAGTAAGTTTTTAAGTGTTTTTTATTTTATTGATAATATAATTGTAATCTTCAGTGTTATTTACAAAATCAATTTCTGAAACATCAATAATTAAGATATTTAATTTTTGTTGTGTGTTTATAAAATTTTTATAGCCATCATGTATTTTTTGTAAATAGTTAGCTTTAATATTTTGCTCATATTCTCTCCCTCTTTTCTTTATATTCTGTAAAAGTCTCTCCGTATCTTGATAAAGATAAACATACAAATCTGGTTTTGTAATTTCTTTGTACATTAAATCAAACATTTTTCTATACAATAGATATTCCTCTTTTTGTAAAGTAATTTGAGCGAATATTAATGATTTAAAAATGTAGTAATCAGAAACAATTAGATTTTTAAATAAATATAATTGAGCTAAACCGTCAGATAATTGTTGATATCTATCAGCCAAAAAACTCATTTCTAAAGGAAAAGCAAAACGCTCTTTATCTTCATAAAATTTTGGAAAAAAAGGATTGTCAGCAAAACGTTCTAAAATAATTTTTGCATTAAATTCATCAGACATCATTTTTGATAAAGATGTTTTACCTGCGCCAATATTTCCTTCAATAGCGATGTAATTGTACTTTTCGGAAATAGGTATGGGTCTTTTTAGCTGTGTTTTAATTAAAGAAATTTCTGAAGTATCATCACAATTTTGTAAACAAATAGAAAGTTGTTTTTTCTCTATAGGATGCATACTATTACCAGCAATTTCAGTTAAAGGAATCAATACAAATTTACGTGCTAACATTTTTGGATGCGGAACAATAAGTGTCTTTGAAAATATAATTTCATCATCAAATAATAAGATGTCTATATCAATATTTCTAGCGATATATGCGGATGTTTCTTTTCTTGTTCTTCCTAATTTTGATTCTATATCTAAAAGAATACTCATCAGTTTCTCAGGTGCATGGTAGGTTGTGACTTGTAAACAGGTGTTAAAAAAATAGTCACTATCAAAACCCCAAGAGGCAGTTTTGTAGACCGAAGATATTTTTTGAATTGCACCTACTTTATCTGCAATTAAATCAATTGCATTTTGTAGGTTCTCAATTTTGTTTCCTTGATTAGTTCCTAAAGACAAATATGTGATGCGCTGTATTTTCATAAAATATTTACAAAGAAAATAAAAGCATTTTAATTCTTACCATTATTTTATTTTTAAGTTAAGAAGTTTTTTGCGGATGGATATTCTGTTCGTTTTACGTATTCTCTAATAGCTTATACTTCTAATAATCAGTATTCTCCATTTGGTATTGGGTGCTGTTTACAACTACATTGTTTTTGAAAACCAACTCCAAGCACTCTTGTTGGGTGTTGAAAGCACCAGGTTTAAAACCTAGGTTGTAGTTCCATTTTTCAGGAGAATTCATTTTGATGCTGTCATCCCAACCATACCATTCGCTTTTACCTAAAGCTTTTTGTACTTCACTTTTTGTTTTACCTTTAAATAATTGGTTATCGATAATTTGGTTGCTCATTTCGAAACGCAAAGTATGTTTTTTCTCCCATGCTGGAGCATCAAAGTGCTTTTCGTGGTGGTAACTGCTAAAAATATTTAATAAGGGGTAAAATAGATAAAAATAGATTACTGGTGTAAATACAACGCTTATTATAAAACTGAGCCATTTACGATCATCAATGGATTTGACAAACTGCCATAATAGAATGAACACGAGTAGTAAAAAAAGAGCGAAAAGAGGAGTTAGTATCATTTATAATGGTGGCTATTAGTGAGTTTTTTTTCTTGAATATTTAGAAAGTTAATAAATTGAAGCTATTTGGTGAAATATTTTTTTTGAGGTTGGTTATAGGAATAGCCTAATTGCACGAGCCTTGCAGCTTAGTACTATTGTTTATTTATAAGTGCCTAAAATATTCGTTATAAGCCAGATGTTTAAGTGCTTATAGGTAGTTCTATGAAGAAAAAAAGACTGTCTATATGGACAGTCTTTTTTATTAAATATTTAAGTAGTAATAATTTATTCTTCTTTTCTTGGTTCTCTAGGTTTTCTATCATCACGTCTGTCATCACGTCCGCGATTATCTCTACCTCTGTTATCACGTCCATTAGAACGACTATCATCTCTTGGTGGTCTTGCAACATACCCTTCTGGTTTTGGTAAAATAGCTTTTCTAGAAACTTTCTCTTTACGAGTTCTTGGATCTAAACCAAAGTATTTTACATCTAAGATTTCTCCCATTTTAACAACATCAGAAACATTGTCTGTTCTTTCCCAAGCTAGTTCGCTTACGTGCAATAAAACTTCGTTTCCTGGAGCTTCAATATATTCAACAACTGCACCAAAATCTAACATTTTTATTACTTTTACTTCGTAAACGCTACCAACTACTGGTTTAAACATCATTGACTCAATACGAGCAATAACTTTTTCAATGCCTTCTGGGTTTGTTCCTAAGATTTCAATAATTCCTTCTTCAGTTACAGCGTCTTCAGTAATAACAATTGTAGTTCCTGTTTCTTTCTGTAATTCTTGAATATGTTTACCACCTGGTCCAATAAATGCACCAATTAGTTCATTAGGAATTCTTCTGTTGATCATTTTAGGAGCATGCGCTTTTACTTCGATATTTGCAGAAGCAATCGTTTCAGTTATTTTTCCTAATATATGTAAACGACCTTCACGAGCTTGCTTTAGTGCGTTTACTAAAATTTCGTATGGTAATCCTTTAATTTTAATGTCCATTTGACAAGCAGTAATTCCTTCAGAAGTACCTGTTACTTTAAAGTCCATATCTCCTAAGTGATCTTCGTCACCTAAAATATCAGATAAAACTGCGTAACGATCACCATCAGAAATTAATCCCATCGCAATACCAGAAACGGGTCTTATAAGTTGAACACCTGCGTCCATTAATGCCATTGTACCTGCACAAACTGTTGCCATAGAAGAAGAACCGTTAGATTCTAATACTTCGGATACAACTCTTACAGTATAAGGGCAATCAGCAGGAATCATTCCTTTTAAACCACGTTGCGCTAAATTACCATGACCAACCTCTCTACGAGAAGTTCCTCTTAATGGCCTAGCTTCACCTGTACAAAAAGGAGGGAAGTTATAATGTAAATAGAATTTTTCTTCACCTTCGTATGATGGCATATCTATTTTATTTGCATCTCTAGAAGTACCTAAAGTTACTGTTGCTAAAGCTTGCGTTTCTCCACGTGTAAAGATTGCAGAACCATGAACTGATGGTAAGTAATCTACTTCAGACCAGATTGGTCTAATCTCATCTGTTTTACGTCCGTCTAAACGAATACCTTCTGCTAAAGTTAATTCTCTAACCGCTTCTTTTTCTGCTTTTCTGTAATAACCACCAACAAGATGGCCAAATTCTGCCATTTCTTCTTCTGTAAATGAAGCTTTTACATCTTCTTTTACATTAAAAAATGCAGCTGTTCTTTCAGCTTTAGAAGTACCTTGTTTTGCAATAGCGTAACATTTATCGTATGCTAAAGCGTGTATTCTTTTTTCTAATTCTTCGTTTACTTCTGCAGTTTGGTATTCACGAGTTTCTTTCTTTCCGAAAACTTCAGCTAAACGAACCTGAGCTGCAATCTGTACTTTAATAGACTCATGAGCAAATTTAATTGCATCTGCCATTTCTTCTTCAGAAATTTCATCCATTTCACCTTCAACCATCATTACTGAATCTGCAGAAGCACCAATCATCATATCGATATCAGATTCTGCTAATTGAGCTCTACTTGGATTGATAACAAATTCTCCATTTACTCTTGCAACACGTGCTTCAGAAATAGGGCATTCGAAAGGAAAATCAGATAATTGAATAGCTGCTGATGCTGCTAAGCCTGCTAATGCATCTGGCATAACATCTTCATCATGAGACATTAACTGAATCATTACTTGTACTTCAGAATGATAATCTTTTGGGAATAATGGACGTAAAACACGGTCTACTAAACGCATTGTTAATACTTCACCATCACTTGGTCTTGCTTCTCTTTTAAAGAAACCTCCAGGATAACGACCTGCAGCAGCAAATTTTTCTCTATAATCTACTGTTAGCGGTAAAAAATCTACAGGACTTTGTTGGTAGTTAGATACAACTGTACATAACAGCATTGCTTTTCCCATTTGAACAACAACTGAACCGTGTGCTTGTTTTGCTAATTTACCGGATTCTAATGAAATGGTTCTTCCATCTCCAAGGTCTATAACCTCTCTAAATACTTTTGGAATCATAAATTTTAATTCTAAATTTTTAATTTGTTTTTTGCTGTGTTGTTGTCTGTTGTTTCAATGGAAATTCAAAAATGCTGTTACTATTTTTGACTTTTTTATATAGATTCTAATTTATTAATCAGAATAAAATACGTGTTTAAAATAAAAAAGAGGCACGTTTATAGAGCCTCTTTTTTTGTTAGGTTTTATTTTCTAATTCCTAATTCTTGGATAATAGCACGATATCTTGTAATATCAGTTTTCTTTAAATAATCTAATAAACTTCTACGCTTACCTACCAATTTCACTAATGAACGCTCTGTGTTATAATCTTTATGATTATTTTTTAAGTGTCCAGTTAAATGGTTGATTCTAAAAGTGAACAATGCAATTTGTCCTTCTGATGTACCAGTGTCAGTTACTGACTTACCGTGTTTTGAAAAGATTTCCTCTTTTACTTCTTTTGTTAAATACATGCCAATATTGTTTTAAATGATTTTTATGTACTCAATGATTTTTTCATTGAAGCTGCAAAGATACAACTATTTTTATTTTTTAAGCTAAATACTATGTGATTTTAAAAATCTTAAAACAATAGTAATTCGTTGATTAAAAGATTATTATACAAAAAGGAAGAGCAGGCTTCTTTTTTAACTTCTGATAGGATTGTTCTGTATTAAATCAATATATAAATTGATTTGAGTTTTTAGATTTTTACGTTCGTAAATTCCGTCTAAAAAACCATGTTCTAACAAAAATTCAGAACGCTGAAATCCTTCAGGTAACTCTTTTCCTGTAGTGTCTTTTACAACTCTTGGTCCAGCAAACCCAATTAAAGCATTTGGTTCTGCTATATTAATATCACCTAACATTGCGTAAGAAGCTGTTGTACCCCCAGTTGTTGGGTCTGTACATAATGAAATATATGGAATTTTAATTTCTGCTAATTGAGCCAGTTTTGCCGATGTTTTTACTAATTGCATTAAAGACAGTGAAGCTTCTTGCATACGAGCACCTCCAGATTTTGAAATCATTAAAAAAGGAATTTTATGCTCTATTGAATAGTTAATTGCTCTTGCAATTTTTTCTCCAACTACAGAACCCATTGATCCTCCAATAAATGTAAAATCCATTGCAGCAATGACTAAGTCTTTTCCTAAAGATTTTCCAACCGCTGTTCTTACAGCATCTTTTAACTTGGTTTTTTCTTGAGCTTCTTTTATTCTATCTAGATACTTCTTAGTGTCTTCAAATTTTAAAGAATCTACAGAAGAAAGTTTAGCATCTAATTCTTTAAATTTATTATCATCAAAAAATAATTCGAAATATTCTTTACTACCAATTCTTACATGATATCCATCTTCTGGACTAACATATAAGTTTCTTTTTAATTCTTCAGTATCAATAATTTTACCGCTTGGGGTTTTATACCACAATCCAATAGGAATGTCTTTTTTATCTTCAGTAGCAGTATGTATTCCTTTTTCTTTTCTTTTAAACCAAGCCATTGATAGTCGTTTTAAATTCTTATTGTGTATAATCGGCTAAAATAAGGTATCTAATTGAGATTATGCAAGTGTATTTACATTGTTTAAATCTTCAAAAGCGATTTTTAAACGATTTTTAAATGTAATTTCTCCTTCACGAAGCCATTTTCTAGGATCGTAATATTTTTTATTTGGTAATTCATTTCCTTCTGGATTACCAATTTGTGTTTGTAAATAATCTTGTTTTGCGAGAATATAATCTCTAGTTCCTTCTGTAAAAGCAAATTGTAAATCGGTATCAATATTCATTTTGATTACTCCGTAATCGATAGCTTCTCTAATTTCTTCAACGGTAGAACCTGATCCGCCATGGAAAACAAAATCTATCGAATTGTGATCCACATTGTATTTTTTTGAAATATACTCTTGAGAGTTCTTTAATATTTTTGGAGTTAGTTTTACATTTCCTGGTTTATAAACTCCATGTACATTTCCAAATGCAGCTGCAATTGTAAATCTGGGGCTTACCTTCATAAGTTCTTCATAGGCATATGCAACTTCTTGAGGTTGTGTATATAATTTAGAAACATCTACGTCAGAATTGTCAACCCCATCTTCTTCACCACCAGTTATTCCTAGTTCAATTTCTAAAGTTATTCCTATTTTACTCATACGAGTTAAATATTTTTTACAGATTTCAATATTTTCTTCAATTGGTTCTTCAGATAAATCTATCATGTGAGAACTATAAAGAGGTTTACCTGTTTCTGCAAAATGTTTTTCACTTGCATCTAACAATCCATCGATCCAAGGCAATAATTTTTTTGCTGCATGATCTGTATGTAATATTACAGGAATACCATATAATTCTGCCATCAAATGAATATGTTTTGCACCTGCAACAGCACCTGCAATAGCAGCTCTTTCATTTTCGTTTGATAATCCTTTTCCTGCATTAAATATTGCTCCACCATTTGAAAACTGAATAATTACAGGGGAATTTAATTCTTTTGCTGTTTCTAATACCGCATTTACGGAGTTAGAACCAACTACATTTATAGCTGGTAATGCAAATTTTTTGGCTTTTGCTAGTTTAAAAATTTCTT
>Ga0105054_10010044_pt1 | contig 12139 bp, 11 predicted proteins | sample BON02_FD_78091 | JGI IMG/M metagenome (GOLD analysis project Ga0105054, IMG submission 78091) | Freshwater microbial communities from Lake Bonney liftoff mats and glacier meltwater in Antarctica - BON-02 (megahit assembly) | ecosystem: Environmental > Aquatic > Freshwater > Ice > Glacier... | reverse complement strand
TGGGCGAATTTGTCCGACCCCTCAAAGCGTGCCTGCAGCCAGCTCTTCTCGTCCGGCTCGGCGATATGCATGAACTGGATGCCGAGTGTGCCGCAATAGGTGCGCTTGAGCAGGGCCAGGACCTCGCGGATCGAGCCGGTCTGAAAGCCCAGCACGCCGTCGAGGAAGATCGGCCGGTCGAGGTCGCCCTCGCCGAAGCCATAGAATTCGGGGGTCAGTTCCGGATTGGCGGTCGGCTGTTCGATGCCCAGCGGGTCGAGGTTGGCCTGCAAGTGACCGCGGACGCGGTAGCTGCGGATCAGCATCAGGGCGCGGATCGAATCATGGGCGGCGGCGCGCACGACCTCGGCCGAAACCGCAGCGTCCGGAGCGGGCGCGGTGGCGTGCACCGCGACCGGGGCAGCCGGCTTTTTCGGGTCAGGCTTCGGAGCAGGCCAGCGGCCATCAAACACGCCGGTCGCCTCGGTTGGCTCGGTCGTGACTGGACGGCCCCAAGAACCGGCGGCCCCTGCGGCCTTCACGCTCTCGGCGTTGTCGCGCAACTGGTCGAAAAAGGCGCGCCACTCGTCGGAAACAGACGCCGGATCGGCGGCCCATTGCGCGTGCAGGTCCTCGATGAACGCGGCGTTCGAGCCATACAGGAAGCTGGTCTCGGCAAAGACCTGGTTCAGCCGACCGGCATCGTCCGCCATTGTTCTCGTCACGTCCCTGAGGCGGTGCGCGCACGCCTGCGCGCAACCGGCACCGTTCATATAGGCGGTGTTTCCTTATGGGTCATGACCGAATGGGGGCAAAAGGGCAAAAAACCTCTCCCACGGGGAGAGGGAGGGACCCGCCGCGCAGCGGTGGGAGGGTGAGGGGTTACGGCGCCGGGGCGTCAGGCGCCGTAACCCCTCACCCCTGCCCCTCTCCCGACGGGAGAGGGGTTCCGAACCGTCAGCCCTTCAGCACTTCCACCAGGGTCGTGCCCAGACGCGCCGGCGAGGGCGAGACGGTGATACCGGCGGCCTGCATGGCAGCGATCTTGGATTCCGCATCGCCCTTGCCGCCAGAGACCACGGCTCCCGCGTGGCCCATGGTTCGGCCCTTGGGTGCGGTCAGACCGGCGATGAAGCCGACCATCGGCTTGGAACGGCCCTTCTTCGCCTCGTCGATCAGGAACTGGGCGGCGTCTTCCTCGGCCCCGCCGCCGATCTCGCCGATCATGACGATGGACTGGGTGTGTTCGTCGGCCAGGAACAGCTCGAGCACGTCGATGAATTCCGTGCCCTTGACCGGGTCGCCGCCGATGCCGACGGCCGTGGTCTGGCCCAGGCCCTCGTTGGTGGTCTGGAACACCGCCTCATAGGTCAATGTGCCCGAGCGCGAGACGATACCGACATTGCCCTTCTTGAAGATCGAGCCCGGCATGATGCCGATCTTGCACTCATCCGGGGTCAGGATGCCGGGGCAGTTCGGCCCCAGCAGCCGGGATTTCGACCGGTCCAGCCGCGCCTTGACCCGCACCATGTCCAGCACCGGGATGCCCTCGGTGATGCAGGTGATGAAGGGCATTTCGGCGTCGATGGCCTCAATGATGGCTTCGGCGGCCCCCGCCGGCGGAACATAGATGGCCGAGGCGTCGGCGCCGGTGGCCTCGCGGGCCTCGGCGACCGAGGCGTAGATCGGCAGGGTCTCGCCCTCCGACCCGGTCCAGTGGGTCCCGCCCTTGGTCGGGTGCACGCCGCCGACCATCTTCGTCCCGTAGTAGCGGAGCGCCTGTTCGGTATGGAAGGTCCCGGTCTTGCCGGTCAGGCCCTGGACGATGACCTTGGTGTTCTTGTCGACGAGGATGGACATGGGACTCGCTTTTCGTTCAGGCGGGGAGGAAGGGATTTTCGACGCGGACGGACCCATAGGTCTGCCCGTGGTTCAGGTCTTCGGAATAGAGGACGCGCGCGCCGATGCGTTCGGCAGCGGCGATGATCGCGCCGTCCCAGTAGGAAATCTGATAGCGGCGGGCGTGGTCGATGCCCGCCAAGACCACCTCCGGCGTGATCGGCTGGCAGGGTTTCATGGCGACGACCCGCACCCATTCGCGCGCCTTGTCGGGCGACAGAGGCGGCGCGCCCTTGCGTATGGCGTTGTTGTAGAATTCGGCCAGGACCTGGCCCGAGGTGCAGTAGTCCTCGGTCAGCACGATTTCGCGCGCGAGCTCCCACCGATGCCCCGCGTGATCCCGCCCTAGCGCCGCGTAGAGCAGGATGTTGGTGTCGAGGAAGACCTCAGTATTCGCGATCAAACCGGGGCTCGCCGCTGTAGGTTTCTTCCCGGCTGGGCGGACGCCAGCCCTCGCCCCCGCGGCCTTCGGACTCGTCGATCAGCTTCAACAGCGCCTCGCGCGCCTCGTCTTTCGACTGCTCCTGCTCGACCAGCCGTGTCAGGAAGCCGCGCACCATCTCATTGACGCTGGTGCGCTTCATGGCCGCCAGCACCCGCACCTTGTCGAGCAGGCTATCGTCGATGGCGAGGGTAAGATTGCGGGTCACGGCGACAGATTACACGGGTTATGTGTAGCACACAATCCGCGTAGGCTGATTGCTGGCGAAATTCGCGGGGGGTGGACCCTTGGGTGGCTCGGCTAAGACGCGGCAGCGTTGTCTATCGACACGATCAAAATCAGGTCAGCGGATATGCCGTGAGGTAGGAAATCGTATGTACAGGCGGATTGGAGCGTCTCGCCGATGCGATAGGTCCGGCATTCTCTGTAACCAGAGCCGACCTCGAAGGGTTCTGTGGCGATCCCGCCATTTTTTTGGATCGTCGCCGCAAGATGTTCGACGACCTCGGCAGGTTCGTCGCTATCGGACGACCCCACAGTGCACCGCAGAACGCCTTCATTCTCCTCCAGCCTCACACTGGTGAAGACGCCATTCCCGACCTCGCGCATGGAATAGAACGCCATGCCAGCAGCTTCTCGAAAGGCAGTGACTCCCTGCGCGCGAATCGCGGCGTCAATGCTTTCGGCGCTGGGATTGGATATGCCTCAGGTCTTTTCGAACATCGTGACTATCTGCGCGGAGACAGAAGCGCTGCTCGGCGCTGACGGGCGTTCGGGCGGTCGCTCGGCCTGACAACCCGCTAGCGCCAGCGCTGCCACCACAGCGGCCCGCATCAGCCGACCGCCGCGACGATCTTCTGCGCCGCGTCGTCCAGATCATCCGCCGCCGTGATGGCGAGACCGCTCTCGTTCAGAATGCGCTTGCCCTCGGCGACATTGGTGCCTTCGAGGCGGACGACCAGGGGCATTTTCAGCCCGACTTCCTTGACCGCGGCGACCACGCCCTCTGCAATGACGTCACAGCGCATGATGCCGCCGAAGATATTGACCAGAATGCCTTCGACCGCGGGGTCGGCGGTGATGATCTTGAAAGCCGCCGCGACCTTTTCCTTCGATGCGCCGCCGCCGACGTCGCAGAAGTTGGCGGGTTCCTTGCCGTACAGTTTGATGATGTCCATCGTCGCCATGGCCAAACCGGCCCCGTTGACCATACAGCCGATGTTGCCGTCCAGCGAGACATAGGCGAGGTCCCATTTGGAGGCCTCGATCTCCTTGGCGTCTTCCTCGGACTCGTCGCGCAGCGTCTTGATGTCTTCGTGGCGGAACAGGGCATTGCCGTCGAAGCTGACCTTGGCGTCCAGCACCCGCAGGTGGCCGTCGGTCATGACGATCAGCGGATTGACCTCCAGCATCGACATGTCCTTGTCGACGAAAGCCTTGTAGAGGATCGGGAACAGGCTCTCGCCGTCCATGGCTGCGGCATCAGCCAGACCATAGGCAGTGTTGATCTCGGCCACATTGGCGGCCGTCACGCCGGCTTCCGGGTCGATGTCGATGGTGATGATCTTTTCGGGCGTGTCGTGGGCCACCGCCTCAATGTCCATCCCGCCCTCGGTCGAGACCACGAAGGACACACGTCCGGTCGCGCGATCAACCAGCAGCGAGCAATAGAGTTCGCGGTCGATGTCGGCACCGTCCTCGATATAGAGGCGGTTGACCTGTTTCCCGGCGTCGCCGGTCTGGGCGGTCACCAGGGTGTTGCCCAGCATCTCTTTCGAATGGGCGACGGCCTCCTCGATCGAGAAGGCGAGGCGCACGCCGCCCTTGGCGTCAGGGCCCAGTTCCTTGAACCTGCCCTTGCCGCGGCCACCTGCGTGGATCTGCGACTTCACCACATACAGCGGACCGGGCAGCGACCGCGCGGCGGCCTCGACCTGATCGACGCTGGTGACCGCGACACCTTCAGCGACCGGTGCGCCAAAGCCCTTCAGGACCTGTTTGGCCTGGTATTCATGGATGTTCATGGGAGATGCCGCCGAAACGCTGGGAGGAGTTGCGGGGCTTATAGAGGTTGCGCCTTCGCAGGCGCAACCGTCACCCCGCGATCAGTCCACCCAATCCTTCTTCAACGTCCGCGCGGCCAGGATCATGAGGATTGCGGCCAAGGCATAGAACCACTGACCCACATAGAGGGAGTAACGGAGCGCCTCCTCGGCGAAGACCGGGGTCAGGGCCTTGGACACGGCACCCAGCAGATAGATGCCCAGACCGATGCCGACCAGATTGTTGATCAGCAGGAAACTCGCCGAGGCGGTCGAGCGCATGTGGGCCGGCACCAGGTGCTGGAGCGCGGTCAGGACCGGTCCAAGCCAGGCGAGGCTGAGCGCCTGGGGAACCAGGAACAGGGCGAAGGCCAGCCATTTGTTCTCGACGTTCATGGCCAGGAAAAACAGCGGCACGGCGACGATAAAGCCAAGCGCCGGGACCAGAGGATACCAGAATTTGGCGAGCCCCTTGCCGAGCTTGTCGGCCAGCCAGCCGCCGAACCAGATGCCGGCGGTGCCGCCGATGAAGGCGATGGCCGCGATATAGACCGCGCGCTCGACCCCGGCCATGCCCAGCGACCGCTCGAAGAAACTGGGCAGCCAGAAGGCGGATCCATAGCCATAGACCGACGAACAGGCCGCACCAAAGGCCAGCAGCCAGAAGCTGGGCTTCTTGAGAAGAATGCCCCACACCTCGCCCAGACCGGCCGCCTTGGTCGGGATATGCTCCGCCTCGGGGACGCCGACGACCGGCGCGGCGCGATCAAAGCCGCCCCGTACCGGATCCTTGACCGTGAATTTCAGCAGCGGGGCCAACAGCACCCCGGCGAGGCCCACAACGATGAAGGCCACGCGCCAGTCGATCAGGGCGGCGAGGATGCCCCCGAACAGATAGCCCAGCGCCGTGCCGATCGGCACGCCGAACGAAAAGACCGCCAGGGCACGGGCCCGCTGCGCCTTGGGGAAATAGTCCGAAACCAGCGAATAGGACGGGGCGACCCCGCCCGCCTCACCGACACCGACACCCATCCGCGCCCCGAACAGGGGCCAGAAGCTCATGGCCAGTCCGCACAGGGCGGTGAAGCCGCTCCAGACCGCCAGCGACACGCTGATGATCGAGACGCGGCTCATTCGGTCGGCCAGCCAGGCAATGGGCAGGGCCAGGGTCGAATAGACGATGGCAAACGCCGGGCCGCCCAGCAGCCCCATCATCTCATCGTCGAACCCCAGATCGGCCTGGATATAGGGGGCCAGGATGGCGAGGATCTGCCGGTCGATGAAGTTGAAGGTATAGACCACCATCAACAGCGCCAGCACATAGGCGCGGTAGCCCGGATTGGCGGCAGGCCCGATGCCTTGGTCCGTCGTGCTCATGGCGTTCCCCTCGACTTGGTCTTCTTGTTTGACGAAACGGTAGCGGTGCTTTCCGGCAGCGCCAAAGAAAAAAGGCGGCGGCTCAGGAGAACCGCCGCCCCGGATCACATGTGATCAGGTTTCAGGAGACTTTTCGTCGGATCAGAACTTGACCTGCAGCATGGCGCTGATCGTCTGCGGCGGGCCGTAATAGCCGATCACAGAGTTGTCGAAGAGTGCGCCCGGGAAGTTGTAGCCTCCGACGCGGTATTCTTCGTCGGTCAGGTTCTTGCCGTAGAGACCGAGGGTGAAGCGGTCGTTCGGGTCAGTCCAGACGATCGACAGATCAACCAGCGAATAGGCCTGCTGGTCGAGGATCGGGTTAGGGAACTCGAACATGCTGGTGTCGCCGCGATAGCTGACCGAGGGAGTCACAGCCAGCGCACCACCGGCAACTTCGCCAATCCAAGTGAAGCCGAGGTAGCCGGTCCACTCAGGCGCGTTCTGCAGCACCACCTGGTTGGAAATGTCCTCGAACACCATGGTGGTCAGGTTGTAGCGCAGGAACTGGTCGAATTCGGAGTTTAGATAGCCGACGGCGAAACTGGCCGTCAGATTGTCGAAGATGCGCAACCGGCCTTCAAACTCGGCACCGTAGAAGGTCGAGGAGCCGACGTTGTCGACGAAGCTGGCGATGCTGGCACCAGACGGCACCTGGGTGGTGACCTGCTGGTCCTGGTATTCGTTATAGAAGATCGAGCCAGCGAACGTCAGGCGGTCGAGGCTGCCTTTCAGGCCGATCTCATAGGAGTCCACCGTCTCTGGATCATAACCATTGACAGTATTCGGCGTCAGGATCACGTCACCCCGCATGTCGAAACCGCCCGACTTGAAGCCCTGCGAGAACGAGGCATAGGTCGTTACGTCATCCGTCAGGTCGTAGGACAGGGCGATGCGCGGCGTGAACTGGGTGAAGTCCCTGGAGTTGGTGTAGTTGGACCGCACCAAAAGCGGGGCGCGCACTGTGCCGCCCAGAAGGGGGCTTCGGGTCGCGCCGAGGTAGTTGGCGCGGAATACCGTGCCATCCTTGTTGTCGAGCGTGTAGCGCATGCCAATGCCGAGGTGCAGGCGGTCAGTCAGGTCGAGGTTGACGTCGGCGAAACCCGCCCAGCTTTCGGTGTTCACCTGGCCGTTGGTGCCGATGACGATGCCGGCATTGCCCAGGATGGTGTCGAAGGCCCCCTCGGCATGGCCATCCAGATAGAAGAAACCCGCCACGCCCTGGATCCGGTCATAGTCGAACAGGAACTGGAACTCCTGGGTGAACTGGTCGTCAGCATAGAATCCCGGAATATCCAGCGTCGGTGCCGGGGTGTTGTCGAAATCGATCACCGTCGTCGTCTCGCCCTCGCGCCACGCCGTAATCGACTTGAAGGTCCAGTTGTCGTTCAGATTGATCTGAACCGTTGCCGAGGCACCCTGGCTCATCACCGAGTTGTCGTCGCCGATGCCGGCGTTGGTATCATAGACGCTTGGCAGGACAGCGCCGGCCGGGGTCGCACCAGCCAGCAGGCGGTGGCCATGACGGGGGTTGGAGTCGTCCTGAACACGGTCATAGGACAGTCGGATTGACACGTCGTCCCGGGGTTCGAACTCAGCACTGATGCGGCCGGCAAGCACGTCCTTGTTGTAGTGATCAGCACCGGTGTTGATGTTGGTGCCGTAGCCGTCCCGCTGATAAGAGGCGATCGCACCACCGACGCGGAAATTGTCGGCCAGCGGAATGCTGCCCACAGCCATCAGATCAATCTGGTTGTAGCTGCCGTAGGTTCCGCGCAGCGTCAGTTCCGGATCAGTCGACAGGCCGTTGGTTACGTATTTGATCGCGCCGCCGACCGTATTGCGGCCGTACAGCGACCCTTGCGGGCCGCGCAGAACCTCGATGCGCTGTACGTCATAGATGTCCAGCACGGCACCCTGCGGGCGGGCGACATAGACGTCATCGACATACAGGCCGACGCCGGGCTCGAAGCCCCAGAGCGGATCCTGCTGACCGACGCCACGGATGAAACTGATCAGGGTCGAGTTCGAGCCGCGAGCGACCTGAACGGTGGCGTTCGGTGTCTGCTGCTGCAGGGCGGTGATGTCCGTGGCACCGGTCTGTTCCAGTCGTTCCGCTCCGAGGGCCGAAACCGAGATCGGCACATCCTTCAGCAGTTCGTCGCGGCGGCGAGCGGTGACGACGATCTCGTCAAGCGAAGAGGCCCCGTCCTGTGGCGCTTCCTGGGCGATAGCGAATGTAGAGAGCGCGCTCCAGGCGGCGCCGGCAAGCAAGGCGGTCTTGACGTAACGGTTCATGGTAGCCCCAGTCCTGTGATTTCCAACCTGATGACGCTTTTATTCAGCGTTCAATGATTTTTTGGAACGTAATCGTTTTCAGCCGCCTGTCAAACGGCCCCGCGTGCCTCGCGGCACCGGCGACCCGACCTGTGGCGCCGTTGCACAGGCGGGGGGATGCAGCCTAGCTTGAGCGTCATGAGCAAGCTCGATGTCCCGACCGCCAGGCGCGGTCGCCCGCCCAAGGCCAAGGCCCCCGGTGTCGCCGATACCCGGGACCTTATTCTGGACGCCGCTGAGGACCTGTTCTCCAAACACGGCTTCTATGGCGTCACTATCCGCGAAGTCGGACGTGAAGCGGGCGTGGATACGGCCCTGGTCCACTATTATTTCGGGGCCAAGCGAGGGCTGTTTGACGCCGTCTTTCTGCGCCGGGCCGAGTTCCTGAACAGTGAGCGGGTCATTGCCATCAACCGCTATTACTCCGAGATGGGAGAGGCTATGACGCTTGAAGGTCTGTTTGAGGCCTTCCTCAGGCCACCCTTCCGTTGGTCGATGACGGGCGGGCCGGGATGGAAGAACTATTCGGCGCTGGTGGCCCAGACCAATGCCAATCCGACCTTCGGCGGCGAGACCATGGCCCGCTACTATGATCCGGCGATCCGGCGGCTGATCGAGCTGATCAAACGGGTCCTGCCCGAAGCGCGCGACGAAGACCTCTACTGGGCCTGGCACAATCTCTCGGGGGCGCTGACGCTGACGCTGGGCGAGACGGGGCGGCTGGACCGGCTGTCGGGCGGCCTGTGCCGGTCGGGCGATCTGGAGAGCGCCTGCGACTATATGGTCCGGTTCGCGGCGGCCGGGTTTCGGGCGGTCTGCAGCCCGGCGGGTCCGGCATGAGCGAGCGCACGACATCACAGGACGTCGTGCGGTTTGCGGTGGACCGGGGCCTGTTGCGCGGCATCGGGGTGGCACTGGCGGTCGGCGGGCTGCTGGCCTTTACCGGGGCCTTCGGTATGGGCGAGACCTCGCTGGTCTTCCGTCTGTCCTACTGGGCGCCGATCATGCTGGTCGGGGCGGTCTGGGGGCATCTTTGCTCGCGGATGGTTGAGCGACGGGTCGATATGGACCGGCGTCCGTGGCTGGCGGTCATCGCCCTGACGCTGGCGATTTCGGGGCCGCTCGCAATCCTGGTGTGGGCGGTAACGAGCCGGTTTTTCGACGACGACCGGTCGGTCAGCCTGGCGCATCTGCCCGACTTCCTGATGCCGGTGATGGTCGTGACCGGGGCGATCAGCGCGCTGAACGTCTTTCTGGCGCGGACGCCGGTCCAGACCCATGCGGCAGCGGTGGGGGAGAGGCCGGCGCCGTTTCTTGACCGCCTGCCCTTCAAGCTGAAGGGGGCGGTCATCCGGGCGGTGCAGTCCGAGGACCATTATCTGCGCATTCACACCGACCGGGGATCGGACCTGATCCTGATGCGGTTGTCCGACGCCCTGACCGAGCTGGAGGGGCTGGAGGGGGCGCAGACCCACCGCAGCTGGTGGGTGGCGAAGGACGCCGTGCGCGACGTCAGCCGGGGCGACGGCCGGGCGACCCTGACGCTGGAGGGCGGCGTCGAGGCCCCGGTCAGCCGACGCTATGCCAAGGCCCTGCGCGACGCCGGCTGGTATTAGATCTCCATTGGGCCTAACGCGCTTCGCGCTACTTGAGGCCTCCTCACCCCGCCCAGACTCCGTGGAAGCCGGCGGGCAGGGCGACGTCGGCGCGCCAGGTGGCGACCGGGCCATCGGCGACGCGGGTGGCGTCGAAGGCATGCAGTTCGGTGACGCCTTCGGCCAGGTTGATCGACGGGGCGATCAGCCAGGCGTCGGCCTCATCAGGGCCACGCGGGACGAAGACGGCCTCCTCGACGATCTGGGTGTTGCCGAAGGTGAAGCTGTCGGCGCGACCGCTGTCCCAGTCCCAGGTCGCCAGACCGGTCGGCAGGGGGCGATCTGACCGCTCACCGCCGACGTGGACGGTCAGGCGACGTGGCAGGCCGGCGCGGCGCGGATCACTCTTGGGGAATTCGGCGGTGACGCCGGAAGACGCCAGTTCGGCGCGACTGTCCGTATGCAGAGTGATCAGTTTCAGCACCGCAGGCTCGCCCGGCACGACGCCACGCTGTTCGACCAGCACCCGGGCTCCCTCGACGGCGAAAGCCGCGTCCTTGCCGGCGGCGACGTCGAAACGGATGGTGCCCGAAGCGTCCTCCCAGGCATCACCGAGGTGGAAATAGCTGAAGGTCGGCAGTTCATAGATGCGGCGGCGCGACAGGTCAGTCTTGTCGATGACCAGGATCTGGGTTCCCAGCTCGGGCTTCCAGGCGAACTGCGAGGAGAAGGGCATGCCGTGGCGGTCGAACACCCAGGGCTGGAGCACCAGAATCAGATGCCGGGCCGTGGCGGTGAAGTCGTGCATATAGCTGGCGCGCGGCAGGTCGATGACCGAGGCCGCGTTCAGACTGCGGTCGGCGTTGAGGTGCCAGACGATGGCCTTGTCGCCGTTCAGCCCGATGTTCCAGATCGTGCCGTCCGGGTCATAGCGCGGGTGGGCCTGGAACGGCATGCTCTTGAGGTCGTCGCGCAGGGTGACGAAGCGTTTTGTCGACAGGTCGGACGCCGCCATGGCCACAGGCGCGCCGCCCTCCCACAGGGCCCAGACCTCGTCACCGGCAACCATGACGGCGGTGTTGGCCGAATTGGCGTCATCGTTTGAGCCGATGCGGGCGCGGTCGTCGCCGGGGGTGCCGAAACCGGGCGTGACGACGGCGTCGATCTCGGTCTCCCAACGCCGTTTGGGCGTGTCGGCGAAACGGGCGTCGAGGGTGACCTGGCCGTCGTTGACGCGGAAAGCCCGCATCAGGCCATCGCCGTCGAACCAGTGGGTGGCCGAGCCGCCGGGGCGCCGGAACTTGCCCGGGCCGTTGCGGAACAGGGTTCCGGTCAGACCCGCCGGCGCCCGGCCATGGACGAGGCGCATGGCCCGGGGCGCGATATCGGCCTCGAGATCAGCGGTGGCTAGGGACCAGTCGGCAGAGACCTGCATGGCCGCCATGGCGCGGACGGTTTCGGGGGTGACCACGGCGGCTGACAGGGCGGCGGCACCCATCAGGAAATTGCGGCGGGAAGCGAACATGGGAGGGTCTCCTGATGGGTACGGCGCGGCCTCAAGCAGCGCGAAGCGCGTTAGGCCAACAAGGAAAGTCAGCGAATGCTGATCGTCTGGGCGGTCTCGCCCGAGACGGCGAAATGGGCGCGGTCCCAGCGGGCGGGGCCCATATTGCCGATGGCGTTGTTGGAGAAGGCATAGGGTTCGATCGGCATCCCGAAGGGGTTGGTGTTCATCTGGCCGTCGCCATTGACGTCGTGGAACGCCTTCACCGCATAGTCACCGGCGGGCAGGTTCGCGAAGGTGGCGACGACAGCACCCGAGGCGCTGACGACGGTGCTGGCGACGGGCTGGCCGGAGCGGCCGTCGAAGCCGGCGGCCGAGTCGAACAGGGCGACCATGACCATGCCGGTACGGGCACCCGTCTCGAAGGTCAGGACGACAGTGTTGTTGTCAGCCGAATGGGCCAGTGCCAGGGCGGGGGCAGGGGCGGCGGTGAGCAGCAGGGCGGCGGCGGCGGTGGCGAGGCGGATCATGGCAAAGTCCCTTTGTGTGAGGCCCGATCCGGAGATTGTCCGGGGCGGGCCGTTTCGATGGACGGACCGTGCCGGGCTGCCGGACCCGCCGCCATGCCGTTTGCAGGTTCGGGCGGCTGCCGTACGCGAACAGCCGCAGGTGTTCGTTGGCGAAACGCGAGTGAACATGTTTGTTGGGCCGCGGTCAGAAGGCTCCGCCTTCTCGACCCGACGCGGCCTGGCGCTTCGCGCAGCCCTCGGCGCCTCTCCGGCATTGCTGCCGGAAAGTGAGGGAAGGGCCGGCGGAGCGCCGGGCGCGAAGCCCGGAGACCGTGGGAGATATGTGTTTCGGCTTCGCGACGTCGCTCCGCACGGAATGTCTGACCGGGAGCTGTCGGCCTGAAAGGCAGCGATGA
>Ga0105054_10010040_pt1 | contig 12143 bp, 14 predicted proteins | sample BON02_FD_78091 | JGI IMG/M metagenome (GOLD analysis project Ga0105054, IMG submission 78091) | Freshwater microbial communities from Lake Bonney liftoff mats and glacier meltwater in Antarctica - BON-02 (megahit assembly) | ecosystem: Environmental > Aquatic > Freshwater > Ice > Glacier... | reverse complement strand
CACAGCGTTGTCCATGTTTAAAAAAGGAAGACCGCTCATATTGATACTTTGTGACAACAGAATATTAAAGGTTTTTATAATGTGGACGCACCACTAAATTAATCGCTGACAACTCAAATTGTTCTTATGTTCCCAGGAAGTGCACTCTAAACTAAACTAGTTTTCAATACAATTTTCTACATGTTAAGACACCGAGTGGAGGTGATTGAGCGACAGCATCGTTGTTAACGATGCTGTCAGGCACAAACACGTACCATGCACCATAAACAACACCAACAGGTGGGCAATAGTTGAAACGTGTGTTGGAAAATAAGACTCAACCAGCAGTTGAGTTTCAAGGTTTTCAGTGTTGGAGTGGATGTTGGGTGTCCAAGTAGGAACCCAGGAGAAGAGGCTACAAAATGTATAGTGAAAAGCATCCTGGGCACTGGCCTGGGTGAGGTCGGAAGTCATGTGCCCAAAATACAGAACATTGAGTTTTAAGTTTTTAAGTTTTTAAGGGTGTTAATGTTCAATAGCCACCCGTGTAAAATTTCTGCACCCGTGTTTCTGGTCAAATATGATTTTGGATCTACACAGTGGACATGTTGCCGACTCTCCAGAAATCCACGTTAACAAACATGTCCCATGAAATGTATGGGAACAACCCCTTACCTTTGTATCTGGAGTAGGATTTAGGCAGATAGGACAGTCCTCTTCTTCTGACACATGGTTAATAACCGCTTCTCCTAACACCCACACGGCCCTGGCTTCTGCACACACATCCTTCCACTCAAACGCCTGCATGTTCTTGCAATGATGTGCGCTCAGCAAAACTCTGTTTCCTTTCTGTGCATATGCAAAACAGGGGGGTCTTGAACGCACTCACTAATGACAGATGACTGTATCAACTGGGTTTTCGTGTTGGTGGCCCCTCTATACGTGGCTGCTGTGTGGGCTTTCCTACAAATGCGACAGTCTAGTGGCACGTGGGAAGCGAAACTGGAAGGTGCTGCTTGGGGGCTAGCAGGCGCGGCTGTGCTACACCGCTTAGGGGTGGGTGACGTGCTTCGCTCAACTGGGGGGGAGCAGCATCCAGTTGAGCTTGAGGCTGGGACGCTAAAGCCAGTGGATTTAATACACTGGGCCTACACTAACAAAAAGACAACCAATAATATTAAGTTTTGAGACAAAAAAATGTTGTTTTATTTTACTCATCCAAACTCTGCTTTGGTAACACTGCATCCTCTAGAATCTCACCGCCTCCTGTTGGACACTCGGCCAAACAGTGGCCCACCTGGCGGCACCCCTCTACTGTCATCTCCCCATTGTCGTGAATAATGCGGATGCAGCGAATTCCGGCCTCGCGCTTCTCTTCTGTGCCATGCGCGTACTTGCAGTAGTTGGTTCCGTCCTCGTTGATGTTGAAACATGCGTTGTTAATCCAAAACTTGCACACCGTTACCTTGAACGTGTTACACTGCTTCGAGGTATGTCCGTGTTCCGCGCACCTATAACACATGATCTCACGCCGCAGTGGAGGCTTTAGTCGGGGTGTGGTCGTCACGTTTCTGTAACCACCACCACTCGAATATATTTCCGTGGTAGGTGAGCGGTTGGAGGACATCATCAGTCCTGGCGGGGGACCATAAAAGGCCCATGGATTAACCTCAAAAATTGTGGGTGGAGTTAGCGTTGAAGTCGGCGGTGACTCTGTTCCAGCATTCAAATCAGCCATTAAAATTAACTATACTTTGTAACTTAACAACATAGTTTTCACTGGCGGGCGAACGCCTCGACGGCCGCCAAAAAAATTAATTTGTGTTTTAAATAACAAACACACACAAAACGTTACTCCTGATGGAAAGCAACACCCAACCGTGCACCCACGAGGGTAGTAATGCAATTGGCGCGGCATTTTGCCACTCGTGTGAACATATTGTGAGCCCGTGTGACTTCACTTCAGAAATGACTAATGGGGACAAAATACGGGGTAAACGAGCAAGGGTGGCGTCTAAAAAGTTTAAGGCGGCAAAAGTACAATAGGAGATTGATTTTGTATTTATTGTTATTGTTATTGTGTAATAATATGTGGTAGTGATTGTCAAATGTCTACGACGACCACCCACAAATCTTCAACATGCTACACCAAGCGGCGACACATAGGACACGTGTGGTGTGACAACAGCCACGGTGTAATACAACCACCATGGAACTGGTGTCCACACACCAACACCAGCACCTGCATGTTGCCATATTCACCAATGCATACAGGGCATAAGTCGGAGGCGGCACTAGTCAGCTGCACGGCGGGCAAGTCGTTATAAGGGGTGGTGACGTTGAAATCATCATAATCAGGAGCAAAAATACTTAAATCCATCAGTGCCACCTTCTCAAAATATTAATATAATACTGGAAATGTCGTCATGCGGTCATATCAATCAATAACAGGTATTGGTTTACAATAAAAATGTCCAGGAAGAAGTGATTGGTTCATATGACCAAAAAAAATAGTTGCATAAGTATAAATCACCACGATACAACATGTATTCTTGCTGCCCACCTCCACCTCAAAATATTGTTTGTGGTCCCTCGAGAAACAGTAGAGCTGCGCTTGGTTCTAATAATTATTGTAGTCCCAACCTTGGTGCTGTTCCTACCTGCTCTTCTGTGAACAGTTACACACAGCCAGGTTCCTTTCTTACATTGCCGGTCAACGTTTATAGTGGCCCTCTACAGAGTACCGCAGTAGAATATGTGGGCACTAAACTAAAGAGGTTTGTAGTGGCGGCTGGTCATAATGTTTATAGTAATGCACCATTTGCATGCACCGCTGACAGGAAGCTTTACGGTCTTGGCCTTGTTTTTCACGCCGACTCCCAAATGGGGTTACCTGAAGTTGGCATCCAAGGGTGGGACGCGTGGACTGTAGCCAATCGTCCCGCTGACCAGCTGGGTGTGCAGATATATGAATATACACTGCAACCCGGTGAAGTCATTGACACCATCGACTTTTGGGTGGTTAACCCTCCTACTAGTAGTTCTTGGCCTCAAAACTGGCCTAACAATTTTGCGCTGGCTACCGGGATAATAGGTCCTAATAATTTCAATTATATAGCGCCGATGCCTTCCCAAGGACAGCCATATCAAATCATGAGTTGCGTGCAGCTAAACATCGTGAACGGAACAACAATGAAACAAGTGGTCGTGGGCCCAATATTCCAAAACGAGTATAACGGCGTTCAACTTATAAAGCAGACGCTTGATTTAAATGGACGGAACGGGTTTGTGCCAGTCGGACTTGTAAAGAGCGTCCAGAATACGTTACCACCACAGTATCCTGGGGTTCTATTCGGCGCAAAATCGTTAGGCATCGTTACAGCCAAAATTCCTACAGGCATTCAGGTAGACTTCGACTATTCAAGCATTCCTGAAAGTATGTACACGTCTGGCCAATTTAAACCACAGGACGTACTGTTAAGCAATCTGCGTAATTGCACATCAATCAGCCAAGTTTACAGTGTTTCGATGGTAGCTACCCAATCCACTAACGTATCAATTGGATGGACAAAGTCGCTTCAAATGGACGTTAACTGGAATTTCAGTGTCAAAGTAGGGTACGTCCCTCCTGGTATAGCTGGTGGTCCAACTGTGGCGGTTGGCATCGATTCTGGGGGAAGTTGTGCACAGACAAACAGTACTTCAGGTGCAACAATAACCAGTACCACAATCAGCACATCAACTGATTCGTCGATCACGGTCCCAGCTCAGAACAAGACCTCGGTTACATTGCAATATTTTGTAGCTACCAACTACAGGTTCAGGGTTACAGCTACCCCAGTGCTAACGTTTAATAACTCAAGTTGTGTGATGGGTCCACAGGAGTTCTTACTCACGTTTAACACAGCGGCTGGGTTTGATATATCCGTTTCACCGTTTAAGCTGATAGTTACGTGCTCACAAGCAGAAATGTCATCGGAGCTGTGCGATGAACCGCCCACACATCAGACGATAGGCAACGTGACCATTGTCTCTACTGTGAAGCGAAAATCTAGCCAATATTACATGCCAAAACAGCCCATCATCACTACTGTACTTGGTAAAGCTGCGTCGTGCACCATGCCGGATGACAGTCTATTCCTTCCCCTCCCAGCTGCGCCTCCGGCCGTGCCTGATTGTGCAGGAATGGGTCAATTGTGGAACGAAACAATGTCTAATACCTTAATTGCAAACAATGGTAACATGCAATGGTCACAGCCATATAGTGGATAGTACAAACACATTAGCTGCAACACAATGGGTTTGGTTAAGTGTGAAATGACATCACAACACCTTTTCATTTTTCCTGGACATCCCTGGAATTGATGTTTCCGACAACAACAGCATAAAATAAACTTTCCCATAATATGAACTCTTTCACTCACCAGCATGTAATTGCGGTGGGCGTGGGCACTCGATCTGAGCACTCCGTGTCACACCATCCAACGACGTCAGTTTTTGGACACAACGCGAGCTGAACTTAAACTACAGTTGCCAACCTTTTAGTCGGACCCGACTCAAAATTAGCACAAGCAATTGAGAACACTAAAACACCTCGCCCTCTCTAGTGACAAGTCTTTGTTCTATTTGTATGGAGTGTCATAAATTCGGTGGAGGTGTGGTGACAGGGAGTCGTACGCGCACAATCACTCTGAGCATGTAAATCCGGTTTATTGTTGATGCCACGAATGTGACGTTACATTAACAAATGTCATCATGTGCTGTATAATAATAATAAATTAGATAACATCTACCTTAGAAAAGTTATAATAGTAATGACAATATCATCTGTTGTTGAACACCCCCAAATCACAACAAATAAAAATGGAGTTTTCTTTACGGCCAAGCGTAGAAATTTCTTGTAAATATTATTTTGTAAGAAACACACTCAACCACCACCTAACAAGTCTGCAACTGGCCCCGTCTCATGCTGTCCCAAGGTAGCTACCATCTTTCTCCCAATGACCTCCTGCCGCCCAAAAACGTTCCACATCGTGCTTGCCATTGTCACCACTCTCTGTGTGCTGGCCATGCTGCGTGGAAACACGAACGACGGTAACCGTGAACCCAACATGGTCACCAACTTTTATCGATACCTACGCACGTTTCGCCGGTCTGACTTTGTGGAATTCGTAGCAGAGCATGACCGTATGTTCGAGAATGCCAAGAAGACTGGCGACCACAGCGAGGTGACGTACCACTATTACGACATGATGGCGCCCATCATTGAGGGCTACTACGGACCCAACTGGCACTTCTGTGCACCCGAGACACCCGACCAAAGCCAAGAAGATGCAACCATCAACTTCCACAAGCATTTGGCTGATCTCATGCACATGGGTCCAGGGATGACATGTTTGGACATTGGCTCAGGGGTTGGTGGTCTAACGCGCGACATGGCTCTCTACACGGGTGCCCGAGTCACAGGTATCACCATCGGTAAGAGTGAGACAGCCCGCGCCCAAGAACTTCATGAACGCATGGGTGTGGGGAACCTATGCCAAGCTATAGAGGGTAACGCGGAGAAGATGCCGTTCCCTGACAAGTCTTTCGACCGTGCCTACATCGTGTACGCCCTCAAATACTTTTGCGACATTAGCATCGTGCTAAAAGAGGCAGCTCGCGTCCTTAAACCTGGTGGGCTGCTAATGGCATACTGCATTCTCAAGACACCTAAATATGACGACTCCAACGCGGAACACCGCGACACGGTTGCTGCTTTTGAGTTGGCGTGCTGTATGCCATCGTTTCACACAACTCAGCAGGTGATGGACACTGCCAACGCCGTGGGCTTTGATTGTCTCACTAACATGGATATTGGGCAGGGTCGTGCCCCGTGGTACCACTTCTTTGTCAAGAATAAGATGTTTATGAAGATGCTTAACTCTAACCTGACACACCGCGCCGTGCGGGTCGCAGAGTCTATAGGTGCTGTGCCTAAAGGCTTCACCGCGTTTAACAAGCGCTTTCTGAGTGGGAACGTGACTGCGTTGGTGCGTGCTGGGCAGCTGGGTATCCTCACCGGGTCGCAGTTGTTTGTGTTCCGTAAGCGTGAGGTTGATGATGGTGAAGACAGTAGCGACAAGAAGGGAGTAGAATCGCCAACTTCTCCTGGGGCTGTGCCTGGGGAGTCTGTGGACACGGTAGTATAAACAATATAACTAATATAAACCCTCCTTCGTTCTGTGACTATGAAAACAATTGCTGCTCTGTCTTCAAACCAACAAACACAGGTGGATGAGGATGTTGACAACGGACGATGTTCCACCTACTCTGAGTAGCCAGACAGTGTTAACCATATTCAATGGTAAAAGGGATGGTTTTGTCTACGGGGTGCACATCGTCACTGACAGTGCCATGAAACGTTCCCATCTTCAGTCGATGACCACTCTGGTGGCTGAAATGGTAACTTACTCGGAAATGGATGATGTCTCCCCGGGAGACGGTGTGATTATTCTCCACAAACTACCCAACGACTCCGTAGAGCTCACTTTCTCTGTTTGTGACGAACTTGCCCTGCTTGGACGACTTAAAGACTCTCTGGAGTCTCATGGACTACAGCCAGTGGCAACTACAGTCCATGAGCTTTATACGGCCAATATGGGGGGGGAGGACGGGAGAAGTCTTGTGGCCAACACCCTCACTTTGAGCTACGAGTTGTTGGAGGATATCCAGAATGGTGACGTCACCGTTATTTGGCAGGGTAGTCACTTATTGCCAACAGACCTACAAGCTGATATACAGCAGTTCATAAATTTAGTGAGCGGAACCCCAAGCAACGTTGTCGAGTTGGGAGAATAATATAGTATACTTTTAAACTAATTTTACAACACCGTGCTGTGTGGTGGTGGTGGTGGTGAAAAGGAAAAAGAAAAAGAAAAAGAAAAGCGTGATAAATTGAAAGAATCGTTGACACCTCACCACCATGGTGTGCCAAGCACAGTTGGTAGATCTACAGTACTGTTATGTTGCTACTATTCAGAGCTCCAATGAACTGCCTAACGAGCATGCACGCTTCATGGCCTGTAAAAATCGCACGATGACACTATCACTGCGGTTCAGAACCTCCAATAAATTCTCCAGACTCCTAAACAACACACACAATGGGTCAATTTTTTTCCACCAACGCCGCAGTCAACGGAAATCCTAAACACGCCTACGGCTGGAAGTGCGGCCGACCTGACCACCGTGATCTGTGGCATGAGTTTGGTCCGCTCCATGAGAGTTCGGGCACCATAGACTTACGCAAAAACTGCCCCGAGGTGTACGACCAGGGTAATTTGGGCTCATGTACAGCCAACGCGATTGCTGCGTGCTACGAGTACGCGTTGTGTCAGCAGGGACTCCACGATTTCCACCCATCCCGTCTGTTTATTTACTACAACGAGCGAGAAATGGAGGGCCATGTTGGGGAGGACAGTGGGGCAGAAATCCGGGATGGTATGAAGTCCATTCACTCAATGGGAGTGTGTCCGGAGCCTCAGTGGCCTTACAATATCACTAAATTTACACAAAAGCCAGACCTTAACTGTTATGAGACAGCTCTCGGTGACCGAAGTATTAAGTATAATCGTGTGCGTCAAACTAAGGATCAGCTGCTGACCGCTTTAAACATTGGCTTTCCAGTGGCGTTTGGATTTACTGTATATGAGAGTTTCGAGACATCTGAAGTTGCTACAACTGGAGTCATGCCAGTTCCCGCACCCAGAGAACGTATCTTAGGGGGCCATGCAGTGGTGATTGTAGGTTACCAACCCGCGACTGACCACTGGGTTGTGCGCAACAGCTGGGGTGCAGGCTGGGGAGACCAGGGCTACTTCTACATGCCGGGGGTGTTCTTGCTGGACCCGGCACAGTGCAGCGACTTTTGGACGGTGACACGAGTGGAAGCATGCGAGATATAACCGTGACGTAAACGCGAGTAGGAACGGTTGGAGTTGCAATGGGAGAGTGCTGTGGTGGAGTTTCAGCGTTCATTGGAGACGAGTGGTGAGTTAGAAAGCTCATCAGTTGCTCCACTCGGGCGTGCAATGTCCGGATCAGTCCGCCAAGCCCTCTGTAATCCGGAGTTGCTTTTTTTTGGGCTATAGTGTGAACACAACAATAAAGATTACACCGTTATAATAAAATTTGGTAGTTTATTCATTCACATCGAAAACTAACACCTAACGCAACTTCATGAGATTGTGTTCCCACTAGTGTGTAATATTGATGCTGTCGAAGAACGTTTCACCCGCCGTGCCTTGGTGTGCTTTTTTATCAATGCCCGGTCTCCGTGGAATGCCTCACAAACGATCTTGTGGTCTCGCCATTCCTTTTTCTGACACTCGCGACTACAATACTTAACCACGTAACACCCGGAGCACCTTCGTAACACCTCTGTTCCCGAAACCCTACCACAAGACATACACCCACGTCCAACTAGGATCTCATCAAAGTAGTTCTCATCAGAGGTCAAGAGTATATACGCGCCCTCTGGTGGTGGTTCCGGGAAAATTATCTTTGCACTTGTGATTTCCACAATAGAGCTGTGGAATGTGACTCTCACCGTCACAGCTGCTACAAAGCTAGTTAATGGGTCGTGTTTGACGATCGAGCGGCGTATTTCTGGGTCTGTGATCAGCTCTGGACTGTGTCCAAACCACTCGCATTTGCGGTGCGTGTGCGTGTTCCAGATGGCCCCAATATGGTCATAGTCAATGCGCGTCGTGTACACTTTTTCCCCATTCTCGAGCCCATTTTCGAAGATTCTCTGTGAGTTTTCACACATACAATCCATGATCAGCTTGATAGCTATATTGATTTTATCCATCACGTCTTCGGGTAGGGCGTGTGTGTCCATGGGGTATATGGTGGTAATGTTAGACATGAATCAATTATTGTTTTTTAATAAATGGTAAACCGAGTCTAATATTGTTTCACCTGTGGTGAAATAGTTTTACAGCCGGTTGGTCAGAACAAACAGCATGATCTCCTCCTGGGTTCATGCTTGGGCATGACCAACCACGTGGCCGTCGCGCGGTTGCACATTATAAGAACAAATACGAATAGAAATGTGTTTATTTTATTGCTTACCACGCCTAGTAGTAAGTGTTTGTACCATGTGGGCTATAAAACGGCCCCGACGTGCAGTGGCATCCACCACTAGTGTTAAGACTGCACCCTGTGTGCTGCAGGCAGTTCTGGGGGGTCACAGATCCCGTGTATGTGAGACCGTACGCGCCCCCATGTCCAGAGTGGCCATGAGTTGAGGGTCCAACTGCAGTCATGCCGGGGTATGTGGCCTGTGTTGCGGGCACCAGCATGGTCATGGACGAGTTCAAGTTCATATCGGAGTTGTTGCTGTTACCACCCATGTCTTGGACGTTGAAGAATCCCTCCATCAGCTCAATCTGGCGCGGCAGAACGTAGGCTGTTGACCTCTGTCTTGAGGGGTCGTCCACCCCAAGGGACGCCGCTCCCGGGCCCAAGTAGTTTCCCATGGCAATAATGCCGGGGGCTGGGCCTAATGCGGAGGCTGGCTGTACGTAGGTTTGCGTGGAAAGGGAGCCAGAAGCACCCATTAGTTGAGACATTGTCTGATCACTACGTTTTCTTTATTGTCAATCATTTTTTTTTCAACGTGTGTGAGAAAAGGACACACATGGTTTCAGGTGTGTGTGTGTTTGATCTGGACGGCACCGTTGTGCCAAACATGAAGGCAAAACGCAAGGGGCGGCGCCGTGCCGGTGAAACCGCTGTGAAAGACATGGTCAACCAGTGTGAAGCATACGGGTATGAGGTGGCGATCAACACCGCTAGGTCGCGAGTCAGTTCCAACATCCAGAAGTTTCTCGGCGAGCTGGGCATCTACATGGACGATATGCCCGATGGGGCTGTCCAAACAGGACGCCACTCCTCAAGAAGTAAAGCACGGGGATTACACCACATCCAAGAAGCATACCAGGTGCCGGCTGAGAATGTAATCCTGTTTGACGACCTATTGCGCAACGTTAAACGTGCGCGCCAGAATGGTTACGCTGGTATGCACATCCGAGGTGGCGTCATGTCACACCGCGATGTGCAACAAGGGCATGGTTACTTTCAGACTGTTAGCCACCTGTGCACGGAGCACGGGTAGTGTGGTGCGAAAAAAAAACTATTATTATAAAAACTCCACAAAATTATAACAAAATACTGTGGTGATGGTAGTAACGGCTTGTTCGGTCACCTTGTTGTAAGTAAAAAAGGTAGCAACACCCAAAGTTATGCTTGTGTTGGCAATAGACGTTGGCATTTTGAATTTGGGCTTGGTGCAAAGCGAAATTGACGATGACTACCGTGTGCATTCCGTTCGATACTTGGACCTGATTGACCTCACTGTAGTGCGGCACAACTTGGTGTCTGTTAGGGACTGCAGGCTTCACCACAGCAACATGCTGGTGGACCGTATTCAGCACATGGTGCAGGAAAACTATGCGTTGTTTGACGACTCCACCTACATCCTTATTGAGCGCCAGCCCATTATGGGCCTCACCAACGTAGAACAGGTGTTATGTCTCTTGTTCCGCGACAAGGTCCAACTGGTCTCACCCAACTCTATGCACAAGTTTTTTGGAATTTCTGAGTACACATACGAAGGGCGCAAGGATCAGACCGAAAAGCTTGTGGCTCCTGTACTGGACCAAATTGCACCTCAGTCAATGGTGGACCGCTACACCGCATTGGAGCGGAAGCACGATGTGGCGGACGCTCTGTGCCTGACACTGTTCTGGGTGGAAATGGAGCACCGTGTCCATGAAAAGGCCAAACAGGCGCGGTTAAAAGAAAAAGAATCTGTGCGTCTCCGAGAAGAGGCTCGAGAGGCGGCGGGTGGGCTCGACGCGGATACATTAAGTGTTTTTGCCGCGTTGGTAGGAAAGTATACTTACAACGTCTCACCAAAATAGAAAAAATAAAAAATGCAAATTGTGTCTATTATTGTTTATTGTTTATTGTTTCAGATTGACTCTGGTCTAATTTGTCACTATTATACGCACAGTACGTACTGTGCGCGCTACTGTAAACATTCAGCAAGCCTTAAACCGCTTTCGAGTGGAATCTCGCAGTTCCTTCTTTTTATGCATAATGTCGGTGGAGACGTCCGCGCGACATATAGAACAGTTGTTGTTTCGTTGCCAAAGAAGACATTGGTTGTGGAAAGTATGACCACAATCCAAGGTGGTAAACGGCCCAGTTTTGTCACCATCTTGGCAGTTACCGCAGACCCAGACTTCTTGTGATTTGGGTGGTGTAGGCGTGTAACACAGACGGTCATGGTGTCGCTTTCGTTCCCGAATTTCTTCTGCCCAAGTTGTGTCAAGAAATACCCTGATGCGTGACTGTATTTCAGCTACAGATGCGGGGGAATTAAGAGACAATATTTTTGTTTCAGCAAACCAACCAGGGTTGGCATGTAAGATAGCGTCAACAGTGTTAGACATCTAACGGATAATGAAATAAATGCACACAGTTAATGTTAAAATGATCAATTTACCTGGAACCTGGAAATGTATTGTAAAAAAAGTTATTCCAGGCCGCGGTGCTCTTCACCACACCATTGCGTCCGGTCATCAAACACCGAGGTCTGTAGTATTGGCTACAGACCTCGTGAGTTTCTGAAACTGCTTCACCGACACCAACAGCCGGTCATGCGCACGTTTTACATTTTCGTACTGTGCAAGCACAAAGACATTGCGAGCGTGGCAAATCTCAATCAGCCGACCCATTAAGACAAGATCGACTGCTGTCAGCCCGGTGTCAGGGTTTACGTATGTGTTTGTGTCATTGGTTTGGGCGTTGAAAATCGCCACTGAATTCGTGACTTTCTTGTGTAGGTTGGCCACAATCGCGTACTCCGCGAGCTGAAACACCGGCTTCTCCCGTTTGATGGAGGTAAGATCATCTAACATTTCCAAAAAATAATTAATTTCCACCACGGTCAGACCCTTCTCATCCACGCTAGTCGTGGAGTCAGGAGTTGACAGAGGGGTGCTCATGTCTCTTTAGTTTACGAATTTTGCATATAAACATTTTTATAACCGTGAACGACGAATTTTAAAATGATTTTATTTGTGTGAAAACGACTATAGTTAGAATGGTAATGT
>Ga0105054_10010039_pt1 | contig 12143 bp, 18 predicted proteins | sample BON02_FD_78091 | JGI IMG/M metagenome (GOLD analysis project Ga0105054, IMG submission 78091) | Freshwater microbial communities from Lake Bonney liftoff mats and glacier meltwater in Antarctica - BON-02 (megahit assembly) | ecosystem: Environmental > Aquatic > Freshwater > Ice > Glacier... | reverse complement strand
TATATATATATAAATGTGTGCATATTTATACACGCGTATATATATATTAATATATATATATGTATACATATATATCTATATATAAATACATATATCTATATATGTATATATATACATATAAATACTGGGCCAGTGTCGGCATCATAAGTGATGTACGTTTTGTACGGTTGCACACATACATGTATCACATTCAACATCTATACATTAACTCAACAGGAGGGGTGCAACTCGCCAAAAGCATGGGCGTCGATTTCAAGGAGCTTGAGGGAAAAGGAGGGGGGGGGAAGATTATTTCAGATACAGGGAGGGGGGGCATACTCAAGATAAATCCGAATATTTTGGTTGTGACTGAGCGCTCAATTTTTTATGAGTTGGGTCTTGATGCAAAGGATCTGAATCGTGTCTCAAATGCACATGGTGATGGTGTGCTTGATGCTAGTAGCGCTGGAGGAGATGAGGAGGAGGGTGTGGTGTTGATGCAGTCGCGAGGTTTGTGCCTTTGTCTTTGTTTTTGTCTGTGGCTGTGTCTGTGTCTGTGTCTGTGTCTGTGTGATTATCTGTGTATGTAGTCCATTGGTGTAAATATGTGTGTATATATATTGCTGTTTATGTTTATATCTACTGTGTATATAGAGTCGTAATAGTTTTGTACTCATCATTGAGAAGAAGTTGGCTTAATGTAGGTGACCTGATGTAACCAAAAATATTTTGTATACTGTATACATGTACATGTTTAATGTATATATGTGTGTATGTGAATATGTATGTGCATATTTTTTTGATTTTGTGTGAAAACGTATTCATATTTACATGCACACTCAATCGCACATACACCCCAACGCACACCCTTTCTGTCACAAATGATTTTGTATTGATACCACAGAATGGGTTCTAGACGTGCTGACAGGCAAAGATGCTGTTGCGTGTAGTCAGACAGCTACCGCAAGCCCACATGCTGGTCAGATCTATTTGAAAAGTCAGCTTGCTGGTCGATTTACACTTCAGCAGCTTGCTGGTAGATTTACAATTCAGCTATAACGACTCAGTTCTATATCGACAACTTGCTGGTACGGGGTGGCTACGATTAGTAGGCTCCTTAAAATCATAGGTCTCTTTTGCAGAATATAGTCTTTTTGATAGGGCTCTTTTGCAAAAGAGACCTATAATTTTAAGGAGACTACTAACAGAAGCCACCCCATATAAACGCAACAAGTAGTTTTACATCCAAATGTACAAGTTAGCTGGCTAGTAGATTTACAACGATGACTATGAAGCTGACTTTTCACAACATTTTTCATCTGCTCATTCATCTTCTTTTCTTCTCTTTTTCCTTTTCTACAGCTACTTGTACCGGGGCCTCGTCTACCTCTGCCTCTTCCTCTGCCTGCACTGTCAAAGACTTGCGGCGTGCAACAGTATTAGTTAGAGTGGAGCACATGACTACACAGCCCTCATCATCTTGGTCGCACCACGCCCAGCAGCTGCAGCTATTATTGTGTGTAAGGGACCAATCACTGGCAGCAGAAGGCATCCATAACGTGCTCCTGGTGATCACGGATCAGTTCCAGATGCTGGCGTGTGCAGCAATACTAGAGGAGGGTGACAGTATATTCATTCGTGATGCTCTGGTGTGCCCAGCTGCACGTTGCAACGGCCAAGAGCCTTTGCCAACAAAAAGATTGGCACATTCTACCCTTGGCAGCCTGGTGGTTGATGCATCAACGTCCTTGTTTCACGTGCAGCCTGCTACTTCGCAACGACATGGTCCCATAGTGGGGGGAGGGAAGGCGCAACCAGCCGAGCACAGGAGATTTGTAGAGGCATGGGGGTGTGCACTTCCCTGTGTGTATCTGAGTCAGGCGCACACTCACATGAACAGTGACTGTCAGCTCTCGTCAATCTCGCCGATGAAGTGTGAGCAGAACGCTTTTCAGACATTTGAAGGTCTCATTGTCACGATTGAGGAAGTATGCATACGAAGTGCGTGCCCATACTGCTATGGATGGCGGTTGGAACTGATCAAGCATGAGGTTGAAAGTAGTCTGAGTTCGCGCCAATCTTCCCATGAAAACCAGCGTTATCTGTGCCTTACCTGTCAGAGAGTCTGTAAGAAGACGGTGAAGGCATTGGCCCCATGCCTGGCGGTTATAGAGTGTGGCCTCCATCGCTGTAACGTCTGGCTGGGTGAAAATGTGATCAACTCCTTGCAATTGCCGAAGCTCAAGGGAAAGAGCGACCTTCAACGACGCTTGCGGGGACGCTCGCTAAACGGCATAGCTCTTCGGTGCTGCGATGCATGCACCAGTCAAGGTGACTCTTTTGACTACACGCTAGAATGTATGAAACCTTGATTGATGTTGCTATGTCACAAGCGCCCTGCCCTGCATGCAAGTTACTTGTAATTAAATACGCATAAATATCTGTGCGAATATCCGTACATGTACACGCACACACAGCTTTGCGTATAGATTTAAAGAAAACACTTGTTCGCGAGAAGGAGTCATGGCACACTTATGAATGCGTCATGTCACATATACAGATGAGGCATGTCACATGTGTCAGTACGTCACGTCGCATACCTTCTCAGCAACACACGTGTCCTGGTCATGATTTTGTGCACACGCACGGACTCATTTGGCTTCATCACACATACACGAAATATGCGCACGCATATTCTCATTGTTTGTTATCACACTCAAACACAGAATTTGCATACGTATATGAATATATATATATATATTTATATGTATATATACATATATATATATGTGTACGGATGTATATATATATATATATATAATATATATATATATATATATGTATATATAAATATACATATATATATGTACATATATATGCGTATACATGTGTGTATATATACATATATATATATATGCATACATATATATACACATGTATGTATATACGTATATATGTATATATTTACATGCATATCTCTCTCTCTCTCTACATATATATATCTAAATGTAAGTTTTTCAAATGTAAATATATTTATGGAAGTATAGCGTCGTTTTCACACGAATGCGTCATGTTACATATGTGTGAATGAGTCGTGTCACATGTGCTCAAGAGCAGGTGCTATGTGTCTGTTTTCCTGTATTTCTCTGTGTCTGTATGTTTGTGTCTCTGTGTCTCGATGTCTCTATGTCTCTGTGCGTCTGTGCATCTGTGTGTCTGTATGTCTGTGACAGGTACTGGGGGAATAGTGATGTGGGCTACATCGGCATCCTTTGTTGAGTAGGCGTTGCCACAATTCTAGATACATATCGTTGAGAGAGCGGGAGCGAGAGCGGGAGCGAAAGCGGGAAACGGAGAGTGCGCGCACGTCAGCGAGCGAGCAAGAGAGAGCGCGCAACATAGAGAGAAAGAGATTACGAACAGTGGGTCAAAGGAGGAGTTGTCGGGCATGTCTCGCTCACTCCCTCTCTCGCTCCTGCTCACTCTCGTGCTCTTCCTCTCTTTCTTTCGCTCTTCCTCTTTCTCTCTCTTTCTCTCTTTTTCTCTCTCTCTCTCTGTTTGTACGCTCTTGTGTATTCAAAAAATTGCAGAGTGTTGCAGAGTTTTGCAGAGAGTAGGCTCTAGTTGTATGATATGTTGATATGTATTCAAGAAAGGGGCTGTACATTTGTTGATAAAAGACCTACATCTTACGCTGGCAATGTATGTGATGGTATGAAACAAAGGATACATCAGATGAGAAGGGACAAGCCAGAGACACTAGAGTACAACTTAATACTCCAAACTCGACTACATCTTATGGTGGGGGGGGGCGGCATAATCATTGTTGTCTTGTAACGACCGAGTCGTTTTGTCACGCATGCAAATGCGACACGTCGCGCACGTACGTGGGTTGTGTTCCGCGATGTGCTGTACAACTGTTCTGCGATGTGCTGTACAACTCTCAGGGAAAAGGGGTGAAACTCTAGAGATTCCCTTTTCTCTCCTTCTCTCTCTCCTTCTCTCTCCCCTTCTCTCTCTTTCTCTCTCTCTCTCTCCCCTTCTTGCTTCTTCTCTTTTTCGCCCTGTATCTTTCTTTCTCTTTTTCTTGGCACACTACCCCTTGGACGGAGGCAAGACAATCAATAAATCACAGGAACAAAATGTGCAGCTTACATGTGTGTACATGTGAAACAGAATATTCATGCGTGTCTGTGTGTCTGTGTGTCTGTGTGCCTGTGTGTCTGTGTGTCTGTGTGCCTGTGTGCCTGTGTGCCTGTGTGTCTATGTGTCTGTGTCTCTGTTTGACTGTGTGTTTGTATGCCTTTGTGCTTCTGTGTATAGGTGTCTATGTGTTTGTTTCCTTTTTGTGTATGTGTCTTTGAGTTTGTATGTCTGTGTCTGCGTGTCTCTGTCAGTATCTCTTTGACTGTGTCTGTGTCTGTGTCTGTGTCTATGTCTGTGTTTGTGTTTGTGTCTGTGTCTTTGTCTGTGTCTGTGTCTGTGTCTGTGCCTGTGTCTGTGTCTGTGTCTGTGTGTATGTGTGCGTGTGTGTGTATTCGCGGGTGTGTGTGTTGAGGTGGGTGTGTATGTGTGCGTGCGTGTCTGTTTGTGTTTGTGCGTGTGTGCGTGTGTACGTGTGTTTATGCTCGTGTGTTTGTGTGCTGTATTTACATGTTGAGCAGTATGAGTTTCCGAATTCTTTAGTCTCCAAATTCTCTTTCAGAGTGCGCATTTTTGAAGGAGTCTTTCAGTCTTGTGTGTGTCGGACACTCTTGCTTGATGTCTTATCCTCTACCCCCCCGGTTCGGAAGCACTTCACAGCATTGATTCTTTACTTGTTTGACATCGAGAGAGAGTGTCCCAACCTAGAGAGGACACAAAGAGCCGTTGAAACATTCACGCTGTGCGAAAGAGAATTCGAGGACCAAAAAATGGAAACTCATACTTCATGTTAACAAATTGATGGAAAATCGCAAAAAAATCATTACGTTGAAGTGCTCCCGAACCAGGGCGGTGGGGAATAAGAAAACTGCGTCTGCAGACTTTGCCTGCAACACACTGCAAAATACACTGCAACATAGTGCCGCGCCCCAGCCCTTTAATTGCTACCCATTGTTAACATTAATACACCTTCTGCAACAGTGTGAAATCGATAAAGCGCTCACGAACATGGTCCGCCGCCGCGCGCCACTGGCATGAGTGCCTACCAACGCAAGATTGTACATCGATCACGAATAACACTGAGGCTTAGTTTAGGCCTTTGTGCTCAACCGAAACCTTCGATAGCCCATAACAGCCTTTTTCCTCTATATCGTTTGCACGATGGACTACCGTAAAGGGCTGGCATGACAACGAGGTTTGAAGAGTTTAGAGCATGAGAGCACTGCAGTTCAAAAGTGTAATCTTGTGTGTCTGCTTTGTCCCATCTCCCCTTGCCGTAACTCATACACATCACATATCAAGGGAGACTTGTAAACATCTCGACTGACAAAGTTGATGCAGTTCTCCTCAGACTAGCGAACACATGACAGGTCATGACTCTGCGTTGCAGTAGAATGATATTGCAATGTCGTGCAGTGTGTTGCAGTGTCTTGCAGTGTGTTGCAGTGTCGTGCAGTGTCGTGCAGTGTCTTACAGTGTCTTGTAGTGTCTTGCAGTGTCTTGCAGTCACAGTCTTGCAGTGTCTTGCAATATATTGCAATAGGCGTGTTGCAGTGTAGGCTGATGATGATTGCTTTTATTATCACTCTTGGAGAAATAATGTAGTAATTGCGTTTGGAACTCTCTCGTCTTTGTACAGTGTCCTGCAAAACATTTTCAGTGACAAAACTTTGTAGCGGCAACGAAGGGCTCTGCACTGGAGTGTTGTAGTGTGTTGCAGTGTGTAGTGCAATTTGTGTTGCAGTGTGTGTTGCAGTGCTCTGCAATATTTTTTGTGGGAGAATGCTCTGCAGCTACAAGGAAGAGCTCGGTAACCGTGTGTTGCAGTGTGATGCCGTGTGTTGCAACATGGTACAGTATGTCACAATGTGTTGCAGTGTGCTGCAGTGTGTCGCAACGTGTTATAGCGTGTTGCGCTGTGTTGCCGTGAGTTGCCGTGTGTTGCCGTATGTTGCCGTGAGTTGCCGTGTGTTGCAGTGTGCTACAGTGCACTGCAATCTCTTTCAAGTGAGGATACTTTGCAACGGCGGCAACAAATAGCCCGATATCAAAGACACTACCATACCAGTCCTGTGTTGCAGTGTGTTGCAGTGTGCTGCAGTGCGCTGCAACGTCTTTTAAGAGAGGATACTCTGCAACGGCAAAGAAGAGGACGACATCAAAGACAGCACTTGAAGTGCCGCGTCGCCAGAGCTGCCATACACGGAAATCAGTATGTGTTGCAGCGTTCTACAATGTGTTGCAGTGCGTTACAATGTGTAGCAACTGGTTGCCGTGTGTGTCCGAAGTGTACATTGCAGTGTGTGGCAGTGCGGTGTAGGGTGGTATTACCGCCGTGTCCCTAGAGTCGATTACAAGAGAATTCAGTGTGTTGCAGCGTGTATCGTAGTGTGTGTTGCAGTGTGTTGCAGTGCGTTGCAGTATGTTGCAGTGTGTTGCAGTTGAATATGACCACCGCGTCCTTAGAGCTGACGTCAAGAGGATTGAGTGTATCATAATGTGTTGCAGTGTGTGTTGCATGTTGCAGTGTAATGTATTTGGTGCAGTGCGTTGCAGTGTCATATGTTAACCACGTCCCTAGTGCTGACGTCACAAGAAACCTTTGCAATGTGTTGAGGTGTGTTTTGCAGTTTGCGTTGCAGGGTGTGTTGCAGTGTGTGTTGCAGGATGTGTAGCAGTGTAGTTTCAACCACGTCGCCAAAGCTGTAAACAAAACAATTCAACGTGGTGTAATTTGTTGCAATTTATGCTGCAGTGTGTGATGCAGAATTTTTTTCGTAACGTGGTATAACATGTTGCAGGATGTGCTGCGGTGCGTGTGTATACGTGTGTTGCAGTGAGTTTTGTAGAAAATCCAACGTATTATCATATGTTGCAGAGTTTGTTGCTATGTTTGCTGCATCGTGTTGTGTTGTGCTGTTTCCGCCGCGTCCTACACGCTAGTACCAGGTGCAGTGTAGTACAGTGTGGTACAGCGTTGTACAGTGTGTTGCAGTGTGTTGCTGTGTGTTGCGGTGTGGTGCAGTGTGCATACTTGCAGTATGTTGCAGGTGCACATACAGAAGAGTCTCGGAAGGAGCGCGAATAGTGTGTAACGTAACTCCAAGCGCTCGAATCTCGTTTTCTGCGGCTAGAGCCCGTAAGGATGAGTTGAGGTTGCTTGAAGGTGAAAGCGTTGTCATGTCACGAACTTCTGCTGCGACGCCCTTGATCTGTGTGTTGGAGTGGGTGTGTTGCAGTAGGTTGCAATGAGATGCAGTGTGTTGCAGCGTGTTGCAGTGTGTTGCAGTGTGTTGCAGTGTGTTGCAGTGTGTTGCAGTGTGTTGTAGTGGCATGCAGTGTTTTGCAGCGTGTTTCGGTGTGTTGCAATGAGATACAGTTTGACAGCAGTGTGTTGCAGAGTGGCGTAGTGTGTTGCTGTAAGTTTTGCTGCCGTGTTTCGAGCTTCAGTTTGGAGAGAGAGTACATGTGAAGGGTATTGCAATGCGTTGCAGTGTCTTGCAGTGTGTTGTGGGGGCGGTTTGAAGGAGGCTGTGCCGGAGAGTGAGAGTTAAATAGAGGAAAAGAGATGAGAAGGAGAGTTGGAAAAGGGGAGAGAAATAAAAATACTTGGAAACAAAGAGAGAGAGCGCGCGCGCGCGAACAAGAGGGAGAGAGAACAAGAAACAAACAAGTAGAGAGTGTGTGAGAGAGAGAGAGAAGGAGAAAGAGAAAAAGAGATAGCGAACAAGAGCATGCTAGACTAAGCGACAGACAGCGCGAGGGAGACAGAAATTGAGACAGCGAGATAACTTTTCCCGGGACTGAGAGAAAGAGAGATAGGGAAAGAGACTAGGAGAGAAAGACCAAGCGAGAGCGCCAAGGAGAACTAAAGAGAGAGCATGAAAGAAAGGAAGAAGGAACCAAAGAAAGACAGAATGGGAGAAAGCAAGAAAGAAAGAGAAAATGAAATAGCGAGAGAGAAAGAGAGAAAGGGGTAGAAGGAGAGAATGAAAGAGAGCGAGAGAAGAGAGAGAGAGATCGAGAGAGGAATAGATACACAGTGAGACAGTTTGCGTGAAAATGGAAACAACAAGAAGAGAGCAACAGAGAAAAAAGGCGAAAGAGAGAGAGAGAGAGAGAGAGAGAGAGAAAGAGAAAGTGAAAGCGGGAGATGGAGATTTGTTAGATGGATAGATATACACACCTGTATGTATAAATGTATATTTATTTGTCTATAGTAAAATGTGTATCAATGTCGTTCCAAATTTACACTCACATGATACACACATGTAGGACACTAGCACGATGCAACACGCTGCGACACACTGCAACGCATTGCAACACACCGCAACACACTGCAACACACTGCAACACACCCTGCAACACGCTACGTACGACCACTATACACCTACATCGCTAGCGTACCAACAGGGTTCAGACCCCTGAGGAGTGTCTGGGATCTGAATGTCTTGCGTCATAATGTTTCTTGCTTATCTTGCTGAGGTTTCCATTTACAGGGTGGCAAAGACTCATAGGATCCCTTATCTTTATAGGTCATTTTCCGCAAAAGTGACCTATATTTAGTGGCTCTTTTGTGGAACATGATCTGCAACTTAGGGGATCCTATGAGTCTGCGCCACCCTGTAACAAACACTGTCATTATTTGACGGGGGCGGAGGGGCATGTGTTGTTGGGGCAGATCCTTCTCTCACTGCTCTTATTCATTAAGTACAAACTGCGTTTATACATATGCTTTGATACACATACACATGGTCTGCGACATATTTGCAATGAAGTCGCTACACGCGTCACACACTGCAACGCACTGCAACGCACTGCAACACACTTATACTCACACTGCAACACACTACATACGATCTGGAACGAAATTCATCGAGGTCTGGTGTTGCATACTACCTCATTCGTCACTCAAGTTATGCCATGTGTTGTAACGTGCTGCAAAGCGTGCTGCAGATGCGATGAATGTATGTGCATCGATGTCTCGTGACACTTTACACGCTGCAACATGCGTTTCAACTCACACTGCAACATACTGCAACACACTGCAACACACTCCAACACACACTGCAAGAGGCTGCAACACACTGCAATTCATTGCAGCACACTAGGTACGACCTGCGACACATGTGCATCGAGGTCCCGCGAAACTTTATTGTGCGTCTTCAATCGCTGTGTGTATTCTCGAACGCCCCCCTGTTGCAGTGTGTTGCACATGTGTTGCAGATGTGTTACATTTTGTTTATGCAGCGTGTTGTAGTGTGCTGCAGTTTGCTACAGTCTGTACTCTCTAACACCCTTCTGAGCTAATGACTGAATCGTATGTGTACCATGACTCATCCATACGTTTACCCTGTCGCGTTCGTATATGTGCCATGGTGACATTACTCGTTTATACATTTGACATGGCTCATTCATATGTGTGACACTACTCATTCACATGTGTGACACGACTCATTTATACGTGTGACATGACTGACTCATATGCCTGACATAACTCACGTACATATGCACGTGAATCCCTGTTCACATGCTGATATGATGTGTACGTATATATTCATTCAACACACTGCAACACACTGAGACACAATTCAACACACTACAACACGCATATGCATACCCCGTCATATGCTGATAAGGTATATTTATGTATGCATGAGAGTATAAATCTCAATAAATACTTACTCTCGCTTATGCATATTGTGCAATATGTCCACTTGATTTGCTTGAATGGTATAAGTATACGTATATACATATGCATCATACAAATTGACATATACAAACACATGTATATTCATATATATGCATACATATGTACATGTGCATGCGTGTGTATATATGAACAAATGCCATCTTAGTATGCTAAATGGCCCAAGTATATGTGTATACATTTATATCATACACATGTGAAATTTATGAATGTATTCATACACATGCATATATATGTACATATGAATACATGTGTATACAGGTGTATATTCATACATCTGTGTATATGCATACATATGTATATATGTATATATACATACATAATTATACATGTATATATGAATATACATAAGTTTATATATACACAAACATTCCAGAATTTTCATGGATGTGTATGTGTATGTAAATGCACCTCAATTGAATCAGACGGACCCACAAGAACAACTTCTGGCACACCATTTTCGCGTGCAAATTTTGCCAACCGCACCTGAGTATTCAAGCACCCTCAAATTATGTTGCAGTGTGTTGCAGTGTGTTGCAGTGTTGTAGTGCGTTGCAGGGCAATGCAATGTGTCGCTGCGTATTGAGGTGTGCGGTATTGTGTTGCAGTATGCTGCGATACGTTGCAGTATTTTGAAGTGTGTTACAATATATGTCAGGGTGTTGCAATGTGTTGTAGTGTGGTGCCGTGCGTTACATTGTGTTGCGGTGTTTTTTGGCGCATTGTTGTGCAGTGCAAATTGTGCGTTCCAGAGTGCAATCCTACAACACAAGTTTGTACGATTATGTAATGAAAATCAACTCTCCCTCTCTCTCTCTCTTGCAATGCGGGGCAGCGTGTTGCAGTGCCTTGTAGTGTGATGCAGTATGCTGCGACGCGTTGCAGTGTTTTGTACGACACCTGGTATTCAACGAGCTTTTTGACAGCAGGCGAATCGACAGGGAGGTCTATGTCTTCAGCAACTGTCAATACAAGTACAACGTGTGTTGCAGTGTGTTGCAGCAAGGTCTATGTCTTCATCTCTTTGAAATACGAGTACAATGAGGGCCTCAGTGTGTTGTGGTGTTTTGCAATGTGCTAAATTGAGATCTCTATCTCTAGCTATGGGATGGCTTCGGTTAGTAGGATCGATTAAATTATAGGTCTCTTTTGCAAAAGAGCCCTACAAAAGAGACAATATTCTGCACAAGACGCATATAATTTAATCGATCCTACTGACCGTAGCCACCCCATACTGTCAAAACAAGGACAGTATGTGTTGCAGCGGGTTGTAGTGTGCTGCAGTGTGTTGCAGTGTGTTGCAGCGAAATGTATGTCTACTGCTACAGTCAAAACAAGTGCAATGTGTGTTGCAGTGGGTGTGTTGCAGCGAGACACATATCTTCAGCTTTTGCGTACAAGTAAAATATGTGATGCAAAATGTTGTGGTGTGATGCAGTGTGTTACAGTGAGATGCTTGTCCTCAGCTACTGACAGTACATTTGGAACGTGTCATGCAGTATATTGTAGTGTGTTGCAGTGTGTTGTAGTGTGTTGCAGTGTGTTGCAGTGTGTTGCAGTGTGTTGCAGTGTGTTGTAGGGGAGGTAAATGTCTTTAATTGTTGACAATAAATGTACAATCATATCTGTTGTCAACGTTCTAGCACGAAATGGAAAGAATGACAAATATACAAAAAGTGGAACAGGAATTGAGCTGATATTACTTGAACAGCTACTTTGCATGAGCTGACTACAAATAGAAAAGTATATGTCAAAAAAAAAATCTGGAAAACCAAATAGTTTGTATGCAATTGAGAAACAGATGCCAAATGAATACAAAAGAAAAAAACCTGATAATACAAGTAGCACGCTACATTTATTGATTTGTTTTTGAAGAGATTCCTGACTTATGTCCCACGCTGCAGTTGTTGCAGTGTATTGCAGTGTGTTGCAGCGTATTGTAGTATGTTGCAGTGTGTTTCAGTGTGTTGTTTCTTGATTTGTTGTTTGGTTGCAGTGTGTTGCAGCACGTTTGAAGTGTTTTGCAGCGTGATGCAGTGCACTGCAGTGTGTTGCAGTGTGTTGCAGTGTGTTGCAGTGTGTTGCAGTGTGCTGCAGTGTGTTGCAGTGTGTTGCAGTGTGATGCAGTGTGTTGCAGTGCCTAATTTCTTGATTTGTTGTTGAAGAGAGTCCTGTCTCATGTCCCACACTGCAGTGTGCTGCAGTGTGCTGCAGTGTGTTGCAGTGTGCTGCAGTGTGCTGCAGTGTGCTGCAGTGTGCTGCAGTGTGCTGCAGTGTGCTGCAGTGTGCTGCAGTGTGCTGCAGTGTGCTG
>Ga0105054_10010037_pt1 | contig 12145 bp, 17 predicted proteins | sample BON02_FD_78091 | JGI IMG/M metagenome (GOLD analysis project Ga0105054, IMG submission 78091) | Freshwater microbial communities from Lake Bonney liftoff mats and glacier meltwater in Antarctica - BON-02 (megahit assembly) | ecosystem: Environmental > Aquatic > Freshwater > Ice > Glacier... | reverse complement strand
TTCAAGCCTGTTCCCTTCCTCACACCCCTCCCTCCCTCCTTCTTCTACGTAGTACTTTGCGCCGAAGAGGCGGACCCAACGTGCTGGAGCAACCCCTGCCTTATCAGTCCTTCCACGTCCGCGCGACGCAAGAAATGGTTGGTGCCCTTCTCCAAATTGACGGGGCCTTGATCGGTCATGACTTCGCCGCAGTCCGCCAGGACGCGCACTTCGATGCACATTTCCTTGGGCGGCTGAAGAGGGGGGAGGTTGGAAAAGGGAGGGGAGGGAGGGAGTAAGGGAAAGAGGATGAGTAATCGTCGACGAAACACGGGAAATAGTGATAAGAGAGTTGAGAAGAAGATTATATTTTCCATTAATAATGCTTGCCCTTTCCTCCTAGAACGTACCAAGGTCGAGCCCGTGAGGTCCAGCAAAGGGTAATGGCCCATGTACTCCGACAAGAGCTTGTCGTAGGAGGCAAAAAAATCGCTTTCCTTCGCCGAGAGCTTCCGTTGCAGGTGTGTGGGGATGACGGCCCCGCCTGTCTCCCAGCGCAGTTCTCGGACCTTGTCGAGGCGGTGCTGGTGTGGGGTTGGGAAGGGGGAGAGAGGGAGGGAGGAGGGGAGGGATGAGAGAGGTGAGAGGATGGAATTCAATATATATGCTGCGCTTTTTCTGTCTGATTTTAGAAAGGAGGACCTTAATAGGTTCTGGGACAATAATTGTACCGCGCTGCTTGGCCTTCTCGTCCCCGGCAAGTGCGCCTGTGCTTGCTTGCGTACAGACACTGACGATAGTGGTGGTCTCACGTGTTGCCGCGCCTCGTCTGCCCCAGCACACACAAACGCACAAACCAGCAACCTTTCACCACGGACCAGTACACCCGCATGAATGCCAGCTCCCCCTTCCTCTCTCCTTCCCTTCCTTTTTACCTGCATGTAGGCCAAGAGGCAGCGCTTGTTTCGGAGGATGTTTTGCAGGTGCACCGACAGCGCCACCAGGTACTCGGGGGGCACTTCCGTCTGTGATAATTGATTGTGCACAGGTATGAGTGAAAGAATAGAAAGTCTCTTCAAACGACCGAGACAGGAGTAAGTACGAAAAGCGCGTGGGGTAGCGGGCCACATTCCTACATGTCATCCCACCTCACTCGTTCTGCCCACCGGATAGCCCCTATGGCATGATTGCTAAGCCAGGCACCTGGCGAAGACAGACAGCCGCAGACCTCGTACATGACTCTCCTCGCCTCCACCACCCACCAAAACGTGCCCGCACAAAACTCTCACAACCCCCACCCCCGCTTTCACTCACCATTTCCTGCGCCAAGGCTGGTCGGATCTGCGCCATGTGCCCCTGGCATTCCAGCAAGCATCGACTGACGGCATCTTCGCTGTACAAGGGCAACCAGTCGCTTCGCTTCAATTCATGCAAGAGCTCGCGGCCTTTTTGCCCAAAGTTCATGGCTGTCTTGTGGGAGTGAAGTGATGCAGGCGCGGCGAAGAAGATGACGCGGGAAAAGAGGCAGGCAACGGGAGACGATGAAGCACCCCGGGGGAATTGGGGCACCAGTGGTGGGGAGAAGAGAAGAAGCGCCGTGGGATGTGGGGGTCTGTACAAGAGGCGGCGCATGCAGAGGGGATGGTCAAACAACACAAGGCACACAAGAGAAGTTAGGCGGGGGCGTCATTCGTCGTGTAGAATTGCGCGAGTTTTTTTAAAAAGTTCTAAACGGCTGAAGGGGCATGTCTCGCTGCTCTGCTTCTGGCGTCCCTCGCCTGCATTTACCTGTTGCTTGACACAGGTGTTTCAGGTGTTTCGGCGGCACGGCCTAGACCCAGAGACCTATAATCTCGCTTGGTATGGCCACAAGGATGCTGGAAGCAGGTTTGCGGCACGCCAACGCCTGCCATGCAAACGCACTTGAATAATGATTGCCATTTCGTCGAATCCCTCCTGGCCTCCCCACCCTTGCTTTGCTTGGAAGCTTCGATGCCTCTCCTCACGACGCTTCCGACAGATTGTTCTGTCAAGTGACTTAGATGCTGATGCCCTTCGACAGCTAGGCCCACCCCTGACACCCTTTAACCTGGATGCCATGGCCACTCACCCACCCCATTGCAAATGCGCATTGCCGCGACAAGCCCCTCCCTTCCCCCCTCAGGCCCGCGCCCCCAGTCCTTTTTTAACACTGCTCAAGGCACCGACCGAATCCCGGCGTCTTCCAAATGCCGCGGCAATGGTATCGTAACAAATATATGACACGACCGAGGCAGGCAACGAAGAGGCGCCACCAGGCCAGACAGCCCTGTGCCTGGCCGCCCCCCTCTCAGCCAACCCACTAGGTATGCCGACGACTCATTCCATCCCCCATACACACACGCACAGGGCCTCTCGGCCTCCCCCGGTCTCCTTTCTCAAGTCCCAGGAGAACCGCGGCGGCTTAGCTCACACACAGAGGCGCGGCATCCGAACACACAAGGCACCTGTCTCCACCAGCGCCTAGCATCACCAGCCCCAGCCTTCGCCCCTCCCTCCCTCCCTCCACCGATCAAGATGGCCCACATGGAGGGCTTTTTCCTCAAAAAGTCCTACATCTCCTACCGGTCCCGGTTCTTCCAGCTAGACGGGTCCAACTTGCTGTACAAGGCGTCCAAGGAGGACGTGGAGGAGCGGAACCTCATGACCTTGACGGGGGATAGCCAGGTGATTGAGTTCAAGGCCAAACGAGGTGAGTGGTTTTTGGGAGGAAGGGAGGGAGGGAGGGAGGGCGGAAGGGAGAGAAGGATGATTGGATGCGTATGCGCGTTAAAGCTGCCTCTTGGCCGAGGAGCTGGAGAGGGTAGAGGAGGAGATGGAGAGGAGGAATCTGGAAAGAATGTGTGAGATGCGTGCATGCTGCTTGACTGGCAAAAAGAATGCCGCACTCATCTCTCCTGCTCAGAAACCCATGCACATCTCAAGTAAACCCCTAAAGCACTCTGCCTTTCCTGCGCGTATTAAAAGCACCTACCGTCCCTCACTCGATTTTCTAATCCAACCCTCCCTCCAACCCTCCCTCCCACGCACAGCCTTCCAAGTCACCACCGGAAACAAGACCTGGTTCGTCAAGGCCGCCGACGAGGACAAGGACGAAAACGTCAACAATTGGGTCTCGGCCATCCGCGGGGCCATTGCCCGGCTTAAGCAGGAGACGGGCTCCCCTGAGGTGTCGCGGGTGCCGGAGTTTACGCATCATTCCATTGGGGGCCGGGATTTTGTGTTGGAATCGCGCTATACTGAACTCAAGTACGCTTTTGTTTTTGTTTGGTGGGAAAGAAGAGGAGGAAGGGGCTTGTGTATTTGTATGGCGGGTGCTTATGCATTGTTATGTCTTTGTGTTGACTGCTGCTGTGCGCGGGTATTTATGCCTTCTGTCTCTGCTACGAGAATAAGAAAAGAAAGTCCAAGCCACTCACCCGGCCCTCCCTCCCTCCCTCCCTCCCATCCACAGACAACTCGGCAGCGGCGCCTACGGCATGGTCGTCTCGGCCCTCGACACGCAAACCGGCAAAAAAATCGCCATAAAAAAATGCGCCAACCTCTTCGTGGACCCCATCGACGCCCGCAAAATTGGGAGAGAAATCCGCATCATGTCCCAGCTAGCCCACCCCAATATTATCAAGGTTGTTGATGTCTTGCCCCCACAAACGGCGGACTTCGATGATGTGTACATGGTGGGGGAGCTGATGGACGTGGACTTGCATAGGGCGATTTACTATGGCCGGCCCTTATCAGCGGAGCATGTGCAGTTTTTCCTCTATCAGCTGCTGTGTGGGATCAAGTATATTCATTCCGTGGGGATCGTGCATCGGGATTTGAAGGTAAGCATACTCCCTCCCTCCCTACCTCCCTCACTCCCTTCCTCCCTCTACCCGTCTTGATATATTGAGAGTTGACCCAAAAAGCATCATCACTCACCCACCCACCCTCCCTCCCCTCCCTCCCCTCCCTCCCTCCCTCCCTAGCCCTCCAACATCCTGGTCAACTCCAACTGCGACCTCAAAATAACCGACTTTGGGCTCGCGCGTCGCATCACCGACCAAACCCGGGACCTGACCGAGTACGTCGTCACCCGGTGGTATCGCGCTCCGGAGATCATGCTTTCCTCGTGTCAGTATAACAAGAGCGTGGATATCTGGTCGGCGGGGTGTATTTTCGCCGAGATGCTACAACGGAAGCCTTTGTTTCCTGGGGATAACTACCGGCATGTCTTGCGGTTGATCACCAAGGTGACGGGCTCGGTTTCGGAGGAGGATTTGTGGTTTGTGAGTAATGCGAATGCCAAGGCTTATATGCTGCAGCGGTTGCCTGCCTATCGTAAGATGGACTTTCGCAATCACCTTGCTGGGGCCTCGGCGTCTGCGTGCGACCTGCTCTCGAAAATGCTGGAGTTTAATTTCGCGAAACGGATTTCGGTGGACGAGGCGTTGGCTCATCCTTATTTTGAGGATATTCGGGACCCGACTTGGGAGATGGAGGCGGGGCCAGAGACTTTGGAGTGGGGGGATATCGACACGGTGGAGCCGACGAGGCTGGCGATGCAACGGATTATAATGGAGGATGGCGCGAGGTTGAATGCGGCGAATGCCGAGATTCTGGAGGAGATTGAGCGGAAGAGCCAGGGGTTGAGTGGGGGGGCGGGGGCGACGACGGGGATGAGGGCGGCGTGACGGGTGAGAAAGGAGGAGGAGGGGGAGGTGGTGATCGAGGTGGAGGAGGAGGAGGAGGAGAGGAAAGGGAGGGTTCTTTCCCCCGTATAAGTGGTGGTGGATGGGAAGGAGAACTGTAAGTCCGTGTGAAGCATGCATGATAAATAAAACGAAACGAAACGAATGAAAGGCAAGGGCGGACGGAGGGAGGAAGGAATGTAATTTAATGGAGGGGGTGGAGGAGGAGGAGAGAGAGGAGAAGAGGCTTTTGAGCTGCATATGATGTTGAGAGAGAGCGAGAGAGAAATCCAACGGAAAGCCACACACTTAAGCGAAAACAAACAGAAACCAAGACAACGATAAAAGGTAATGGCAAGGTGCCCACCCTATGAGACGAGGAATTTAAACAAAGGGAAGGGATGCATGTAGATAACAAAAGAAGAAGTGGACGACGTGATAATACAAAATTAACGGAGGAGAAAAATGCTCATGCGTTTCTATTTTCTTTCTTTGTTCATTCTAATTATTCCTATGGCGTCATTCCAACTACATTTGCCTGCTCTACGAGGCATCGTTTCAATTAGTTTTTGTTGCTTTGCAATGCGCTTTCTCTGTCGCCCCGCACAGCCAGTCTTACATCCTCATCTCTTCTCCCAATAAAACACACAAATTACAATTACAATTTTTTAACTTATTCTGCTCCGACCTTCATTATCAAATCAAATTTTCACACATCCACAGGTTTCTCTCAAAAATCTCCTTCTAGTAAAAGCCACACGCCACCACCTCATCCTTGCCAACCCTTGCCTTGGCCCCCCTCACATTGCACTGTGCATTAACATCCAAATTCGCAATGAAATGAATCCAAAACGACGGCACGTACAACACCTCGCCCGCAGTCAAAATCGTCTCCAACCCCTGCATCTCCCCAAATTTCGGGTATTTTTCCAAGTCCGGCGCACTCCAATCAACCTGGGAATGCCTTGCGGAAAGGTCTCCCGGCGGCCGCAAATAAGCATTTTGGCACTCCTTTGGTGGTGACAAAATCCACCGTCGTGTGCCTGCGAGGCAAGCAACCATATTATTGTGTCCATCGTAGTGAGCGTCTGCCAGGACGGCAGGTGCGCCAAAGCGACAATGCACGCCTCGGCTCAACGACGGCTCGGAAATGAAGAAGTTGGACGTGTATTTGGAGAACAGCGCCATATCTTGTTGAATCGGAGGGCTGCTCTCAGAGGCACGGAAGTAATAATGCTCGACATCGGCGGCAGAGTCAGGGCTATTGCTGCGGATTTCCTCCAGCTGCTGCACTTTTTCCAGCCATTCCCCGTACGTCCAACTCTCCACCCGAGTAGGCGGCTGGTAGTCTGCAGGTGGATTGCGGCTCTTGGCATAATACAGAAAATGGTTTGTTTTGGAGACTTCCACGTCGTAGGTCTGGTTCACTCCCAAGCGCTCCACCAAGTAGCCAGGCGTGCTCCACTTCCCTGCAGTCGCGTCGATCGCGGGGATGTTGTGCACGATGAAGGGAACTTCAGCGTCCCGATACCGCTTGGCCTGTGCCAGATCTCTTTGGTAGTCAAACCGGCACAAAGTGTTGTGATGGCGTGCAGGAATGGTCACGTTGTCCGGGCTCCAGTTGTCGAGCAAGTCCATCAGTCGCGTCGTAGTGGGGTACACGGGCTCGGCGGGGCAGGAGGGCAGGGTGAAGAAGCGCGAGTTGGTATCGGCAAACACACGGCCCTCCTCTTGCTTCTGGGCATCGGCGGAAGATATTTTGGGCTGCTGGTACTGCTGCTGCAGCTGAACGTCCAGATCGTCCAGATCTGTCAGTCCTAAACTCGAGCTCAGGATCTGCTCGGCCCGTGCCTCCCTCGTGCTTCTGCTTGAAGGGTCTGCGGCGACGTGCTGCTGCAGACTTTGCTTGTTGCTGCTGCTCATCCTGCACAAGAAAAGGAGCCATATCGAAAAGAAGCCGCTGTGGTTGTGTTGTTGTGGCGGATGTGGGGAGGGAGTGCGTGAGGCGTGGTTGCGGGTGGGGTAGTGCTGCTAGGCCCATGCGAGCCAAAGCGGACGCTGTGTTGCAAAGCAGGCCGCCCATGAATGGAGGGCAGGGTACGTACATGATGCCACACGTAAACCCGATCCCAGTGCCTGAGCCTGTGCCCAACCACCGGCGGCTGCGTTTCCTTGATGATGCGAGCGGCAACAACGGGGCGTGCTGCTGTTGCCCTAGCTGTCCCCTCTATCTCCAGTCCAGCCGCATCATGCTGTGCGTGTGTGGGTGGAGAAGGGAAGGAGGAGTGAGTGGGTGAGGTGTGGCGAGAGAGAGAGAGTGGTGTGTGCTGTGTGCTTCGGAGGGGAGGCGGCCCATGGTTGAATTCATCCGTTTCGCGCGGCGTACACGATGATGATGACGGCCTGGGCCTGCAATGCCCTCCCCCAAAGGATGTGTGCTTCCCCTTACTCACTCACCACACGCCCCAACCCCCTTCCCACCTCGCACAGCATCTCGTCTAGCCAGGCCTTCGGGACGAGGTCCAGTGCCGGTGGTCTTGACCGCCACCCTTCTCCATCCGCCTCTCCACCCAGCCCCCAAAACCCATGACCCGCGGCAGTAGAAGACGTGGATGGCAAGGCCGGTCCCTCGTGCTGCTCGTCGGCTTGCTGATATTGTCGTTGTGCGTCTGTCCTGCTCGAGCGCAACGTGAGGTACGTGCTCTTGGGGGTGGTTGCAAAGATGGGAGATGGGACTGAATGTGCCCTTGCTCGGGTGGCCCATGCTTTGAAATCGAGATGACAGCATGACCACACTCAAACAATTCCACTCCACCAAATCATGCCAGAAACCCATGCACGTGTAGAACGACACATGCTTTCCCCATTTGGACCTTCTCCATGGTCTTCCTCCACGTCGATCCCCACTCCACTCATCGTCCTTCCCTCCCGCCCTCCCAACCCACAGCTGCAAGCAAACGCCTCTTCCACCTCTTCCACCGGCAGCTCCAGCGACCCCAACTTGGCCCCCGCCGCGGTAGACGTAGACGATAACGGAGGCTCCACACCTACCTCAGCAACAACATCACCCACCCTTACCCCCGAAGCCGCGCCGACTCCGGGTACACCAACCCCGGCCCCAACGTTGAAACCTACCTTTGCCCCCACCCCCGCGCCGACACCTGCCCCTACTCCACATCCACCGGTGCAAGTCTCCATCGTCTTCAACCTCACCATCAGTTTCCCTCAGCCTCCGCCCTCGGATCTCTCCCCGGCCAACTTCTCCGACAATGCCCAGGCGCAAAACGTGATCAAGGTACGTGTGTAGGTGGAAGGGGATTACATGCACCTAGAGCTGAGTAAGATAGAAATAGTCTATAGGTCGGCTTAACTTGTGTGATTGCTAATCGTGGACTTCGCGTCACGCCTTCTTGATAATACACCACTCATCGTCGTACTCCGCCTCTCATTCTTCCCCCCCGCCCACCCACAATCCCAAAACAGGACGCCCTCGCCCTCGGCGTCGCCGTCGTCAGACGCAGCGACATCGAAACCATCCAATCCGTGCGCCTCCGCAAGCTCGACCTCACCATCCGCGTCAAAACCACCACCCCCCTAGCCAGCAGTGGGTATTCCGACCCCCTCCAATTTTACAACGCCTTCGTCCGGCAACTCTACGCAGCCAAACAAGACGGCACCCTCAATCGATACCTGCAAGCCGCCGCCGTCACCAACGGCGTGGACGCCTTCTCCCAAGCGTACGTCAAGGCCTACGTGGTCCCAAGTCGCTATATGATCAATGGGGAGAGTACCTCGGTGGTCATCCCGGCGGGGGACACGGGAGAGAAACGGAAGCAGGGCGTGCCACTTGGGGTGCTGATTCCCTCGGTGCTGGTTGCCGTGATGCTGTTTGTGACCATGGTCACGTTTGCCCGGCAAAGGGCGATTGTGTTTGAGCAGCAGTTGCAGCAGCAGCAGCAGTTGGCGGTGGTGGGGTTGATGGCGTCGATGAATGAGAGGGACGAGGAGGAGGAAGAGGAGGAGGAGGAATTGCAGGTGAGGCGGTGAGGGAGAGAGAGAGAACGTGTGCGAGAGGCCACGTTGCGAAAGAGATGTATGGATTGTACAAAACAAGTAAGCGATTGCGGCTCCAAAGAAAATGAATAAAAACACATGCGTGGAAGTATCAGTACCTGCTGCTTCTCGGCTTGGTTGTAGGAGGGAGGAAGCGGAGCAGCAGGCTAAGGAGGAAAATGCGAAAATGCAGGCGGCATCGCAAAATAAGTAAGAGACAATAAAATAAATGAATTCGTGTTCATACCTGCGAAATTTGGTACTTCTTTCACAAGCGCAGCTTGAAGAACAACGCTTACGTGTGAGCTTGGGGGTTGCGTTTTGCACAACACTTGCAAGAACTGTTGGTGGCCCATATGTAAACGCAAATGCCTTGATTTTCTTGCACGCTCTGTAGTTCATTATGGACTTCTTTTTGGGTGGCTGAGTCCAACCACCACAAGGATACGAGGACTTCTTCGTGTACAAGCCATTTTGCAAGGGCATTGCTGCAGAAATGGTGGCGTGGGACCGACCCAAAGATCTCACTCCGACCTCCCCCTTGCTTCTCCTCCTTGAAGCTGCGAGAGTGCATTGCAGCCCCCACTTTTATGCGTGGTTCCATCTCGTCATGCTCTCTCATCACTGCAAAGGAATCCTCTTCCTTGCAAGCGCATGTAAGGGTGTGTGTACTGGTATGGTGTACTAGCTAAACGCTTGCTGGAGGGTTTGCATAGCGAGACGTTGCGGCACGTTGCTTGCGTGCCCCAAACCACCTCAGCACGATTTGCTTGGATACTCGAAGCGGTGATTTTCATCTCCTTGCACTTTGTTCGAGCGCAGCAGCGGCAGCAGGAGCAGGAACAGGCAAGGACCAGCCAGGCCGCAATTAGCGCCTCGAACGGGGCGGCGCGGGCTCGGGTGCCCCCACCACGACACGGCGAAGTGTACCCCTGTTCTGCGTGAGACCCGCATCATCCCACCCGTTCATCGCACCCGTTCATCTCTTCCGCCCCACCCACACCACCTCACACACAACACTAGCACTCTTCCCTCCGCCGCCGCCACCGCGCCCGCCCAGGACTATGTCTCTGCCCCAGAACAAGTCGCTCAAGGAGCACGACCCCGTGCTCTATGAGCTCATCCAGAAGGTAAGACGGGAGTGAGGGAGGTAGGAAAGGGTGTGGGTGGCCTTGTCGTGTGTGTCCCATGTGATGAGTGCTTGGACTTGCATGCATCAATCTGGTTACCTGCGTGGTCGCTCTGCACTACGTATGACACTGTGTGCATGTATGTATGTGTATGCTTGGCTTGAGAAGCGCTGCGTTTCTCTCGTCTCCGACTGTGGCCGCGAACCGTGTGCTCATATTCCTCCTTCGTCCCTTCCTTTTCCTTCCTCGCACTTCACAGGAGAAGCACCGCCAGTTCACCTCCCTGGAGCTGATTGCCTCGGAGAACTTCACCTCCGCGGCCGTCATGGAATGCTTGGGCTCCGTGCTCACCAACAAGGTAAGAAGAAGGAGTTTTTGGTGAGGTGGTTGTGTTGCTTGAGAGTAACGAGGAGAGAAGAAGAGATTCTGAGCATGGCGCTTCCTTTTATGCGCCGCCGGATCTACCACATTCGGCCGCTATCCCCGTCTTATCCTCCCGTCTCTGATATGTCGATTACTCCGACCCTCTCAAGCTGTCACCATCCGCTCACCCCTCCCCTCCCTCCCTCCCTCCCTCCCTTCCTCCCTCCCCTTCAGTACGCCGAAGGCCTCCCCGGCGCCCGCTACTACGGTGGTAACGAGGTGGTGGACCAAGTCGAGAACTTGTGCCGCGACCGGGCCTTGCAAGCCTACCGTTTGGACCCGGAGAAGTGGGGCGTGAACGTCCAGCCCTACTCTGGCAGCCCCGCCAACTTTGCTGTTTACACGGCGCTCCTCCGCCCCCACGACCGTATCATGGGCCTGGACTTGCCCAGTGGAGGGCACTTGACCCACGGATTCTACACCTACAACAAGGCGGAGGGCACCCGTAAGGCCGTCTCGGCCACGAGCATCTACTTCGAGTCCTTGCCCTACCGCGTGCACCCTGACACGGGCCTGATCGACTACGACCAGCTGGAGACGAACGCCGCCCTCTTCAAGCCCGCTATGATCATCTCCGGTGGCTCCGCCTACCCCCGTGAGTGGGACTATGCCCGCATCCGCTCCATCGCCAACGCCAACGGCTCCTTGATGATGGTGGACATGGCGCATATCTCTGGTCTTGTCGCCACGCAAGAGGCCGCTGACCCCTTCGAGTTCGCCGACGTCGTCACCACCACCACCCACAAGTCCCTCCGTGGCCCCCGTGCCGGCCTCATCTTCTTCCGCAAGGACGACCGCAACTTCGAGGGCCGCATCAACCAGGCTGTCTTCCCCGCCCTGCAGGGTGGGCCCCACGAGCACCAGATTGCCGGTGTGGCCACTCAGCTGAAGGAGGTCATGTCCCCTGAGTTTAAGGAGTACGCGATCCAGGTGAAGAAGAACGCGCAGGCCATCGCCAAGGCCCTGACTGATAAGGGGTACAAAATGGCGACCGGTGGCACGGTCAACCACTTGGTGCTGTGGGATTTGCGTCCCCAGGCCTTGACGGGGAGTAAGATGGAGAGGCTCTGCGACACCCTCAACATCACCCTCAACAAGAACGCCGTCGTCGGCGACCGCAGTGCGCTGACCCCCGGTGGGGTCCGTATTGGTGCCCCGGCCCTGACGAGCCGTGGCTTCAAGGAGGCGGATTTCGAGAAGGTGGCTGACTTTTTGGACCAGGCGGTGAAGATTGGGTTGAGGCTGCAGGCGGCCTCGGGGCCGAAGTTGGTTGATTTTACTAAGGCTATGGGGGAGGATGCGGAGGTGAAGACGTTGAAGGCGCAGGTGAATGAGTTCGCCAAGGGCTTCCCTATGCCCGGGTTGGTTTGAGTTGAGGGAGGGGGGGAGGGGAGGGAAGGAGCAGATGGCTGGGAGAAAGAGAGAGGAGGAGAGGGAGGTCTTCCCATTACCTGAGACATTATATGGGAGTAGCGCGTGCGAGTCGGACGGCACGTTGGAAGGAGGCCGCTGTGCTCCGGCTGTAGCGTGTCCTTGTTTTTGCGTGTCGTTGTATTATCTTTTGCAAGGGAGGTGAGACGGAAAAAGCGACAAACTCAAAGACCCAAAACATACAAGCGAAACAAAAGACATAGTAGGAAAGAGCGAGACAGAGGCGGACGAGGGATGGATTGTAGTTGTTAGGTGTGTGTATCTATCAGTACCTAATAGTGAGAGTGAGTGATTGCCGCAGCAGTTTGAGAAAAAGGAAGAGGCGAGAGCCAAAGGAAGAGACACGGACCACGACTGCACCTGCTTTCTGTGCCTGTCGTGCTTCGTTCTGTCCCTGGGCGAGGCGGCCAAGGGCACTTT
>Ga0105054_10010036_pt1 | contig 12145 bp, 7 predicted proteins | sample BON02_FD_78091 | JGI IMG/M metagenome (GOLD analysis project Ga0105054, IMG submission 78091) | Freshwater microbial communities from Lake Bonney liftoff mats and glacier meltwater in Antarctica - BON-02 (megahit assembly) | ecosystem: Environmental > Aquatic > Freshwater > Ice > Glacier... | reverse complement strand
GTGCCGGTCAATTCACCTAAACGGGCACCAACTGCATCCATCAGTTCATCAATTTGAACGAATTCTTTCACTGCTTCATCCATGGCAGTCTGTACTTCAGGAAGGATTTGGCTTGCACCAACCACGGTAACTGTACCCCTGGCATTAATCAACGGGCGAACACCTATTGCCTCATAAATGCTTTTACCTGCCAGCTTAGCATTCACTGGGCTAGCTGCAAAAACAGATTCTATGCTAGATCCTGAAACCGCACCTGCAATAGGCAAAAGGCTCAGACCTTTTATTAATTCTCTTCTTTTCATAAAATATTAAATTATAGGGCCGGAAGTCCGCCAACTACTCTTGGCAACGGATTTGTTAAACCATTCAGGTCATAAAATACACGCCCGCCTTTCACCGTAACTTCACATTCAAAGCGCTGCTTTCCCTCCAGCCTCTCACCCATCTGATCAAAAACTCCAAACTTTCCTTTACGGATTCGCAACACTGTTACATCACCCTCCGAACCTATTGAAAGATTCCCAAGCTCTTCTTTGTGTATTACTTGTGCAGGTTTCCATGTCACTGAATTTATAATTGCAGGAACAGCCATTCCAAGGGTAAGAAATTTGTTCATCACATTCAGAATATCTTTCATTGCCGAATTCATACTTCCGCCATGATGATCGGTACTGATCACATCCGGAAAGAAGCCTGCTTTGGTAGCAGGAATGGCATGCTTGAATGAAAAGCTTGCAGCTCCATGACCAACATCCCAGATAACCCCTCTGTTTCTTGCTTCAAAAACGAAGGGACGAAGGTTACCTGTTGCCGGGTCAGTAATAGCTTCGCGCCCAGATCCTCCTCCACCATAAGTATGAGTGTAAATATCTCCGGGACGAAATTTCTTCATAGTCAGTTCTTCCAATGAAAGTCCGCCGCCACCAAAATCAACGATAATCGGAATATTCCCGGCAATTTTTCCGGCTTCAAGGGCACGGTCAATAGGAACCCAATCCGGTTTATTATAATGCGCTACCTTAAATCCAACAATATAATCCTTGTATTTCAGAGCCATATCTGCGGTTTTACGCGCATCCATATCCATATTATCTTGTTCTGTTGGTCCTCCAGCCATGCCTTCGCCCACAATATTAAGGAAGGCGAGAACCCGAGTTCTGGCTCTGTCTATCGTTTGGTCTTTAAACTTTTCGAAATTCCGCCAGCCTGCGCTACCTGCATCCACAACAGTGGTTACACCCACACGAAAAGTGAATCCATCTGGCTGGTTGGCATAATAACTATTTCTTAAATATTTATCCGGTTCGGTGCCCGCAAAATTATGTGTATGCATATCAATGATACCCGGGGTAACATACAAACCCTTTGCATTAACCACTCTTGCAGCTGTTTTTGGATCAATATTTTTTGAAACTGCAGCAATCTTACCTACCTTATTAATTGCCACATCCATCACCTCATTAATACTGTTCTTTGGATCGATAACATGTCCACCCTTAATAATTATGGCATACATCGGATCTGCCTTTTGAGCCATAGCCTGAATACTTAAAATTGAAAAAAATAGTAGAAAAAGTTTTTGCATTATGAATGTTCTAATGGTAATCAGATTTTGTGTTCTATGAATAAACAGGTAAATATTATGAAAAATAGTCAAATTTTGCTGCTGCTTATGTAATTTTTCAATGGCTATAACGTAAACCCGAGCATATTGTCAGGTTTTCTTGATGATCTTAGCTATAAAACAAAAGATTAACAAAAAAATTAAAGGATGAATCCGTCATGATTATGATAAACATTAAACACATAGGGAAATGATTTTCCTGCGGTTTTCCTGCGGTTGGTGTTTTCACCACCCGCACACAATGAAACAAATAGTTTTTATCTATAATGTCGCATTTGTAAAATAGATCCAGTCTATATCAAATAAATTCTTCTTTTCCATTTCATCTGTAAATACAAAATACAAATCCTGTATTCCTCTTGTTTCTTTCAGATCTGCTATAATTTCTTTCCATTCTGCCTGAGTTCCTGTGGATTTGGCAAGAATTTTAACCGAACTTACCAAAGGACCATTTTTATTGCCAAGATATACTTCTATTAATCCGCCTGACTGAGCCCGAATCCTGTATTTCAATTGCTTAACATTCCTGAGGTCAATTGAACTAAAGCGAATAAAGCTATTGTGATTGATACTTGTTGCATAGGTCAGGAAATCCGTAGTAATAGTTCCCAATCTAACATTGCCTTCATCAAAATCTTCGGCTTGAACAAAAGGATTTCGTAAAGTAATATGGTCGCGACTTTGTAAGGGTTCAATTCCATTTGCACCCTGATCGGTATAAGTCGCATTTAAAAGGTAAAGACCATCTCTTCCCTGACCAATATGTTCCTTTAATACTACTTTATCTCTTAGCGGACGTTTTCCCCCTGACTTATCAGTTAAGGAAAATATGTAATTAACGATCTCCTCAGCATCAGTTTTAGAAAGATAAGGATGAGGTATCATTGCCCGTTCTCCCCAGACCCCGCTTCCACCCTGTATAATTTTATCTGTCAGATATGATAGAGAACCCTGTTTTCCGGAATACCTCTCTGAGATAACTAGATACGTTGGTCCAACGGAAGCATTATTCACTGAATGACAGGATTTACAATCCAGAGTAGCACTAAGCTGTTGTCCTTTCAAGTTTTTGAAATTACCGGCATCCTGATTCTGGGTTAAAATAACAGCTACATCTTTTCCACGGGGTATGTAGCCAAAAGTAACCTTTATCCTTTCCGAATTAATTGTTGTTTCTTCCTTATCCTTCACCAGCACATTATAATCAAGCAAGGAATTATCCCAATAGAAACTACGATTGGCAGATGTTTCAATCTGAACTTGCGGGGGCTCATTTCCTGAGAAGACCTGCATACTGGCGACACCCTTTCCACCTTTATTATCAGTTACGGTTAATGTCACCGTATGCACTCCAGCATTGGTAAACGTATAACTAAGCATTTCACCCTGAAATTCCTTCTTATCTATACTCCAGCTATAAAATAATTTATCATCCCGATCATGATCTATTGATTTTTTACCTGAAAACTGAACTGTAAAAGGAGTTGCTCCGTATTGTTTATCAACCAATATTTCTGCTACCGGGTTTCTGTTTCCTTCCTGATATTCAATGCGAACTAATCTGGCATCCATATTTTTGGCGAACCAATTTGTGCCGTATTCCAAAACATACAATGCACCATCATTCCCAAACTGCATATCGACGGGAGCCTTAAAGTTGATGTGCTCCAAAAAAGGCTCCATGCTGAGATAATTCCCGTTCTTATCTAAGCTTACCGCCATTATCCAGCCACGAATCCATTCATAGATAAATAATTTACCATTGTAATAGCTAGGCAATTTATAAGCCGCATCCGGAAAAAGATCAGAATAATAAACAGGCCCCGCCATGGCAGAAGCTCCCCCATTTTTTAGTAATGGGAAATGTTGAGAGTTCTTTTTCCCATACCAAATCATGGCAGCTTGTGCAGGTGGCAACACCCGTTCACCGGTATTATTCGGAGAATCGTTTATTGGATTTGCAGGATCTTTTTTAGGGCCTAGTTGTTTTGTTTCAAAATCATATTTAGGGAAGGCCTGATTGTTTCCAAGAAAATAAGGCCAGCCATAAAAGCCTGGCTTTCTTGCCTGATTTATCTCATCGTAGCTCATTAGCTCCCCTTCCTCGCCCATTACTTTTGTATCAGGACCTACATCTCCCCAATACAGGTAGTTATTTTTCCTGTCCACGCTAAACCGGTAAGGGTTACGGGATCCCATTATATAAATCTCCGGGCGCCCTTTCGGATTCCCCGGTGGAAATAAATTACCTTCAGGAATGGCATAAGTACCATTGTCCAATGGCTTAATTCGCAGAATTTTTCCTCTCAAATCATTGGTATTTGCTGCTGTCGCTTGATCGTCGGCTAATGCCCGACCCGGTCGCTCATCAACCGGGGTATAGCCTTCTGTTTCCTCAGCATTGGTATTATCACCGGTAGATAAATAAAGTAATCCATTAGCATCAAATGAAATATAACCTGCCGAGTGGCAACAATATTTTCGTTGAGTTGGGATTTCCAATAAAATCCTCTCCGAACTTTGTGCAAGGCTATCGCCAAGCAATTCAAATCTAGACAATCGATTTACTGCAGGTTCTCCTGCTACTGAATAATAAAAATATATCCAATGGTTCTTACTAAAACCCGGGTCAGTAGCAATACCCAAAAGACCATCTTCAATGCCGCTGAATACGTTAAAGTTCATTATTGTTTTAACTTGCTTTGTTTTTCTGTTGTAGATTTTAACGCTGCCTTTCCGCTCGGCAAGCAAGATATCATTATTGGGAAGGATTGCCATTCCAAGAGGTTCATCAAAACCCTGTGCTAGAACAATTCGGGTAAAACGGCTACTATCGGGAACATCGAAGGTTTCTGACCGGCCATTTTCAGCGAGTTTAGCAGCTGAGATTTTCTTGGTGTATGACACCTGCAATTTTTCTGCAAATAATTCGGAATTTTCTAGTGAGGGAAATAGAATTTTCCCAGACATCATGCCCATAACGCATGACACTATAATCAAGAGGGTAAAAAACAGAAGTGCAGATTTTTTCATTTGAGAATAAACAATGGCAGCAGATAACAATACACAAAATTACAATGAGAAATGAAATTCCATTGAAAAAGCAAAAAACATTTTAAAAAGGTCAATGCTATTCAGTAAGAAACCAAATTCTTTAAGCTACCACCTTAAGGAAGCAAAGCTGCAGTTTGTTCTGCAGACGTTACTCCGGGTGCAAGTTCAATTACTTTAAGATTACGGTAGAAGATTTGAGCACCTTCTGCTTCCAGACAGAGATATCCCTTCTTTTGGGTGGATTTACTGATACCGTTCACAAACTTTCCATTTACAGAGAGTTTGATCACACCGTCAACGCAAACAACATCGTAGGTATTCCATTCACCTTTGCCTTTCACACGGTTTTCAATTGACTTACTTCTGTCGCCTCTTGGAGTATCTGCTATAGTTTTTACACCTTGCACACCAAAAAGTTCACCATGAACGTAGGCGATTGGAGGTTTTACTCCATCCCTTATGTTGAGGTCAACCCACTCTAGGTCGAGCATTTGAATTTCCACGCCATCAGGTAGCGGATTTTTACCCACTGGCTTAGCACCGCTCCATGCAAATACACCGGAATTACCTCCTGCCTCCATATGCTTCCATTCCACATGTAAAATGAAATTTTCATATTGCTTTTCAGAACGTATAACCCCTATCGGAAGACCGGTATTTGAAAGCGTGCCGTCCTTCATCACTTTCCATGTTTCTTTTGTTGTGTTGACATTAACCCATTTCAATTTATTATCCTTCTCTTTTGATTTGGAAAGCACAGCATCCATATTGGTTGATGTACCGTACTCAAACATGGTTTCCTGAGAATAAGATATCTGACTGCCTATCAACAGCATGCAAAGGAACATTAGTCCTTTTTTTAATGAGTTAATCATAGTTTGTTTTTTATTCTTAATTATCATTACTTTGACCCCGATTTCTATGATCTATGTATTCAAAGATTCCACATACGACCATCGGGGTCGATTTTTCAGCGAAATCCGATCCTCTATAAATATACGACCACCTTCGGGGTCGAAATATAAAATCTTTATCGGACACTAGTCATTTGAAAATTCGTTTTCTGTCATGCAATTGCGTCTTTGCGTCTTTGCGAGACCATCTTTAAATACTACAATTGATGCTTTAATATTTAGTATTACATAGATTAATTTTTATAAATAAATTTCCTCTCTCTAAGACGCAGAGGCGCAAAGTTTTACAGATTATTTATGAAATTCTTCTATTTCTTGCAATATGCGTCTATGCGGGACAACTTTTATAAAACATTTGTTACTCCTGGTATTGCTGGAGGCGGAACCGGCCATTTTAAATCCCAGTCGTATTTGTGAAAATCAGGTCCGAGAACCTGATTTGAATTTATTGCCTGATCCCAAGTAATAGACTGACCACTATATGCAACCATTCTACTCAAAATTCCAAGCATTGTACTATTGGCCATCATTTCCCCATCGTTCATAGGCTTTCCTTCTCTGATGGAAGCAAAAAGCTCATTATGCTGGGTTTGGTACATATCCTTCTTTTCTCCCTGATACTCCCAGTTATTCTTACCACTGATCTTATGTACATTGCCCTGATAAAAGGCTGTACCTTCAGATCCTATAATTTCAACCGAATTTTTGGATGCACATCCGTCCTGCTGCCGACAAAAATTATACCCCTTAACTCCATTGGCAAAATCAAATTCTATGGCAAAATGGTCGTAGATATTACCAAATTTCTGTTCAACCCTGGATTGTCGTCCTCCGGTGCCAAAAGCTCTCAAAGGCATCTGACTTCCAATTGCCCAGGTCATCATATCCAAATTATGTACAACCATTTCCACAATAAAATCTCCCGAAAGCCAGTCGTAATAATACCAGTTACGCATCTGATATTCCATATCTGTCCATTCTGGCTTACGCTCGAAATTCCAAAGTCCACCGCCATTTCTGGTAGAATTGACCATCCTAACCTCTCCGATCTCTCCATTCTGAACCCTTCCAAACAATTCCCTTTTTGGGATATCATAGCGGAAAGTAAAACCTGAAACCAGTGATAAGCCCTTCTCTTTAGCTTTTTTAGCTGCGGCAAGCACCTTTCTAACTCCGGGGGCATCAACTGCTACCGGTTTTTCACAAAAAATATGTTTACCGGCATTTACTGCAGCACTTAGCTGCTCCGGCCTGAATGCTGGTGGCGTGGTTAACAACACCACGTCAACACCCGAATCAATGAGACGTTGATAAGCATCAAAACCAACGAACCTGTTTTCCGGGGTTACTTTCACTTTATCAGGATGTGCTTTGAGCAATATATCATATGATGATTCGAGGCGATCTGGAAAAATATCTGCCATGGCAGTGAGAATAACATTAGGATCTGCTTTTATAGCCTGACTTGCAGCACCGGTTCCTCTGCCGCCGCATCCGATCAGGCCCACTTTTAATACATCATTACTTTTGGGGAATCCTTGTAATGGAAATGCCAAATTGAGACCAATAGTACTTCCGACCAGTACAGTGCCTGTAGATTTTATAAAATCCCTGCGGTTTGTGTTTTCAGATATAGACATGCCTTTCAATTATTTTTGACATAATAATAATGAATAAAATTTAACATCCACCGAAAACACAGGGTGAACGTTAAATTTTAACTAGGTTTTGGCATAATTATCTGATTACCCGCTTTCTGCCTATTCCAGATAATCGAGATCTTTTGAGAATGTTTCCTCCATTTTATGCAATGCCCAAAAAGCAAGTACTAAACTCAGGGTAGCAACAATTATTCCAGCCTGAATGATTGAACCATTAAATAAACCCTTGAGATATTGAAAAAGGATAGAAAGAGGAACTACAGCACCGCGTACAAAATTAGGCGCCGTTGTAGTTACTGTTGCCCGGATATTTGTACCGAACTGTTCTGTAGCTATTGTCATAAATATAACCCAGTACCCCACAGAAAATCCAAGAAACATACAGATGGCATAAAATGCGAAGAGACTTAGGTTATGAAGCATAAAGAATGCTGAAATCGAAATGATTGAAAGAAATAAATAGGTGTAAATAACCTTGATGCGGCTTTTTAAAAGCTGACTCAGCATGCCACTGGCAATATCACCAAGAACCAGTCCGGCATAGCAGCAAGCCACCGAAGCACCGGCATTTACATCTCCCTGTACTCCCAGTACCTTCCCGAATTCCGGTGAAAGAGTAATCAATATTCCCACTACAAACCATAAAGGAACTCCGATTACTATACATTTCAAATATTTAATAAACCTTTGCTGGTTTGTAAATAGCGAAAAGAAATTACCTCTATTGGTGTGATGCGTATTAGCCTTCCCAAACATGCCAGATTCTGCTACCCCGAACCTCAAAAGTAATAATGACAAACCTAGTCCGCCGCCAATGAAAAATGAAGTTCTCCAATCGAAATATTGGGCTATAAAGTATGCAACCACAGCCCCGCTCACACCAACCGCTGCTACAATTGTTGTGGCGTAGCCTCTTTTTTCCTTGGGCATAATCTCAGCAACAAGAGTAATGCCTGCGCCCAGTTCACCGGCAAGACCAAATCCGGCTATAAATCGCCAGAATGCATAAGCCTCAACAGTATCAACAAAACCATTGGCGATGTTAGCAATAGAGTACAAAAAGATCGAACCGAAAAGTACCGACAATCTGCCCCTTTTATCGCCCAGAATTCCCCATAATATTCCCCCGATAAGCAATCCTATCATTTGAACATTCAGCAAAAAAATACCGCTATCAGTGATGTCCTGTCCACTTAAGCCAAGCGATTGTAAACTTGGAACCCTTACTATACTGAAGAGCAAGAGGTCATAAATATCTACGAAATAGCCTAATGATGCTACAAGCACTGCTGCATTCAATAGCTTTGTTCTATTTTCCATTTTCGGGATTGGTTATTATAATTTGTAAGCAGGAATAAAATTGCCTGTAAAGGATTGAACACCTAACAATATGAATTTAATGCGCACCCCCTGGTTTATCGAAGGCAAAACAATTTCAGATAAATATCCGCAAAGACCTCTGCTTAGAAATTTAATAATATCCAATATGAAATCTAAAAAATGGTTTTCAGTGGCAATAAACGCTATTATTTACCTGCTACTGCAATCTCCTTGATCGCACTGACAAATTTATCAAGCTCAGGTAAGCGGGTATAAACGTGTGGAGTTACACGTACACAACTAACATTCTCATAATCAATTGGCACAGTATGGATTTTATATCTGTTAAACAAAATTCTTTCGAGTTCTCTTGGTGCAATTCCATCGATACTTACCCCGCATATTGCACAAGAATAGGCAGATTTAAGAGATGTTTTAATCTTAACTTTTGGAACATTTATAACTTGTTCAGCCCAATAATTTTTGAGATATCTTACTCGTTCCTCTTTTCTTTTATTCCCAATGGCAAGCTGAAAATTAATTGCTTCGCCTATTCCCTGTTCGATAGGGAAACTCCTAGTGCCTAGAGTTTCAAATTTTCTGATATTTGTACCACGGGGATCCCCATTTGCAAGTAATGGCCAGATTTTCGAAATCTTATCCTGCTTGATCCACATCATACCGCTTCCGATTGGGGCACTTAAAAATTTATGAAGCGAAGTGGCAAAATAATCACAACCTAAGTCAGGAATTTTAAAGTCCAATAATGCGAAAGAGTGTGCACCGTCACATACTACCTCCAAACCATGGCGATGTGCCATATCGCTAATCTTTCTAACCGGAAGAATCTGTCCTACCCAATTAATTACATGGGTAACATGTATTATTTTAGTTCTAGGTGTAATTGCGTTTTCGAATGCCCCTACAATTTCTTCATCATTCTCAACCGGAAAATTAAAACTCAGCTGTTTGTAAACAATTCCATCCCGCATAGCCCTTTGTTTCCATGCATTCATGTGGTTTGGATAATCCAGTTTACAACCGATAACTTCATCACCTGCCTTAAGATCAAGACCCAAAATTACAGTATTTAAAGACTCTGTAGCATTGCGATTGATTACAACTTCTTCCTTATTACATCCGCCAAGTTCAGCTAATTTCTCACGTAAAGGTTCTCTCCCCTGATCAAGAATTTCCCACATAAAGTAAGAAGGACCTTCATTAGTTAGTTTATTATAACGCTCAACTGCTTCCTGAACCACCCTTGGCGAAGGACTAACACCGCCATTATTTAAATTGATAATTTGAGGGCTAACGGTATAAGCTTGCTGGATTACACTCCAGTAGTCTTCATCCGCAGCCACATGAATTGGTGAAAGATGATTAACTCTGGAATTGGCTGAGGAAATTTCTGCAGCGTGTAATTGATTAAACAAACTGTTCGCTGAGAAAGCTCCGGCCATTAAGCCTAGTTGCTGTAAGAATTGTTTACGTCCTGACATTGTTCTTTTATGAAAATAAGGTAATTATTTGATTAAATTATTAGATTAAATACAAATAATTCAAAATTATTTAATTTGTAAAGAGTGATTTGAATAGTCGTTAAATACCATTCAAACCACTCTAGTAATTCTATTTATTATATCTGTAAATTAATTTCCTTTACCATAATCCGGAGATTTTTTATCAAACCAGATTCTTTCGGCATTAAGTTTAGCAATAGTAAAATCGTTTGGAGTAAATCCCTGCTCAGTCATTGCAGCAGTCCAATTGGTTCTGTTAACTTGTCCCGGGTCTAATGTCCACCATCTTCTTGGCAGCACATCACTTATCGCTTCGCGGGCAAGCAAGGTAGAATTGCTTTTTGGATAACCGGTACGACGAGCGAGTGTAAATGCTTCATTAGGCTCACGGTAAAAATTCAAAAGTGATTGAATATAAATTTTTTCCAGATTGTTAGTTCCATCCAGTTTCACTTTTGGATTGGCAAGTTGGGCATCCACTAATGCATCAATATTAGTATATGATGTTGAACCGGCTGCAACAGCAATCTCATTCATGGTTTTTGCGGATGCGCGAACTCCCTTATTATACCATTCGGCTGCAGTACCCTTAGTATTCACACCCGTGCCATAGCCCTTTTGTACAAATTCAGCTATTTGGAAACAAACCTCAGCATACGAAAATAATACATCGATAACTGCACCACTTCCTCTATCTACTGTTGGCGCAAAGAATTTACGATTCACAGTTGAAATTAGTTGATACCTGTTCGCCCCCCCTGCGTTAAGAGGATTTACGAAATAGGTACTTACTGCAGGATTAGACTGAAAGTCAGCCGGTCCTCCCTGATACATAATGTTCGGATCATTTGTATTAATCCATGATGGCAATGTCTTATTGTATTTTACCAGTGTATCTCTAAAACTTGCCTGCAACGAGTTTTTATCATAATAAATTCCAAGACGAGGATCGGCAGATGACTTCAAAAACTCTATTGCTGTTCCAACTGCAAAATGACGGCTGTAAATATCAATATTGTATCCATCAACTCCGAAAGGAAAATAGGTTGGATTTGAATGCACCAACTGATCTGATGTAGAACTAAGTGGGCCAACAGCATCTGCCATTACCTCTTTAAAGATCTGAGTTGCCTTTGCAGGATCTTGATTCTGATACCTTGCAGCAATTCTCAATTTCAAAGAATTGGCAAGTTTAATCCATTTACTTACATCGCCTCTAAAAAAGACGTCATTATCACCATACGAAACCTGATTGCTTGAATTCTTTTGTATCGTAGCAATGGCATCCGACAATTCTTTCAACCAAACTATATATAATGCTTCCTGATTGTCATATTTAGGACTATACTTAGCTTCGTCCCTGCCCTTATTCGCCTCGGTATAAGGAATCGAACCGTTCATATCACTTACCTTTAAAGCCATCATAACCTGAGGAATATAAGTAATCGCATTAATTTGTTCGTATTTCTCCTTATCCGTTTTAAGAGCAATTATTCTGCGCATCTCTACTAAATTTGGTAGAACACTGGTATAAAAAAGGTTATAACGACCATTTACTCCAGTAGTTGATACTGCATAACTCTGACCAGTTACCAATTGACACGCAGACAAAAAATGTGTAAATCCTTCATTCCAATAATCTCCACCACGTGAAGTTTCCATTGGCACTAAGGAGGAGGTAAAGAGTAACCTTACATCCACATCAGTAACCACATTTGGGTTAACATTTACCGTATCAAAATCTTTAGTGCATGAGCTTGTAAATAAGCTGGTTAATGCTGTTATTATGATATATAAAAATTTCCTTTTCATTTCTATCTTTTTTAAAATATGTATTAATAACCAATAATGATTATTAGAAACGGACTTTTACTGACCCGCCAATTGACCGAATCATTGGTAAAAACCCTTCTTCACCTACTGCTGAAGTTAAATTGGAGTTTAATGATGCAGGATTCATATCGAATGGTAAGGAATTATAGAGATACCCCAGATCCCTGCCTATTATACTAACAGCAATTCCGTTTACCTTCAGCTTGCTTGCAATGC
>Ga0105054_10010034_pt1 | contig 12146 bp, 8 predicted proteins | sample BON02_FD_78091 | JGI IMG/M metagenome (GOLD analysis project Ga0105054, IMG submission 78091) | Freshwater microbial communities from Lake Bonney liftoff mats and glacier meltwater in Antarctica - BON-02 (megahit assembly) | ecosystem: Environmental > Aquatic > Freshwater > Ice > Glacier... | reverse complement strand
TGTTGGGTGTTGGGTGTTGGAGAATCGTGTTAGTCGTGAACGACCGCGATGACCTGCGCGGAGCCGGTCGCACGCGGTGTGTGGCGAAGCCTAGCGCCCAAAGTGATAGCAATGGAGGGTTCACTTGATCGCTCCGGCAGGCTTTTTTGTTTCATAAACAAGAGGTAAACTTACTATAAGTTTGGTGCCTGAGGAATTCTCAAGGGGGGGATATTTATTTTCGTTAAATTGTTAAAAGTTCGCAGTTGCGAACTCACCGGGAACTCGTAGAAGATTCTGGACTGGCTGGCAAGTCTTTTTTCTTCCGCTGTCTTTTTTCTTCCGCACCGGGACGTGCCACGGCGAACTCCGCTTGTTGCTCTGGCGAGCACGGACCGGCTGGCCCCCGAGCGTAGCTGAGAGGCCTGCGCGGGCCTTGCGCGGAAGAGCAAGATAATCGGTCGGCAGAAAGCGATGGTTGGTGGCTGTCGTTATTACGCGGCTTTTTCCATTTCTGATGCCGCAGAGCGAATCGACAAATCGGAGGAACCCGATATCCGCCAGGGCCCCTGCCCCAGCACTGAGTTCCGGTTCGACCCGCCAGTGTTTGGGGTCATGGTTTCACGCAGGGCCTGTCCGATGTTCTCCACATCCTCGGGCGGAGTGGTTGGAAACAGGGGTAGACTCAAGACCTGATCACACGCTTCATGGGTGACCCGTGTGTTCGTATTCTTGTTAGACTGGAAACTATAGCCCCTGGCCAAACCAGCACCTTCGCGGGTGGCCAGCGCTTTCTGGAGATCGGGCTCTTTCGGCCGCGAAAAGAACGCTGTCCGAAGAGACGCTAATGTCGTGGCAGAGGAACATGGCTTGGCCGTCAGCATCCTTGATCGCTTCAACGATTTGGTATTCTTCCGTGACGGGATCAAAAGAGAGCTCTTGGCATTGCCCGCGGAGGCAAAGAATTTTCCAGTTCCCAACTTGAAGAGCCCCTCCACCCGGGCAAATCCGTGGGAGCCGTCGATCCATCCTCTCCGAGACGCGAATGCCAGACCTTGCTGGCATGCCAACCGCACCAGATTCCCCCCAAATCGTCTTGGATCAAATTTTCTCCCTGCGCCATCTGCATCCTGCCCCCGGATGGGCCCCAGTTCGCGACCTGTGCCGGTCTTTAAATCAAAGACACTCAGCCACTCCGGCGTGAAATGGGTGTGGTAAAGTAGGCCACGCTCCTCATCGCGAAGCGTCGATTGGTTATCGTTGTGCGGAATCAGAATCCCCAGCTTTTCGGTTTTCCTGCTGGCAATCTCGTGACGATAAATGTCTCCTCTCGGTGCGTCATAAAAACGGTCCCCGTCAAAACTGATCCCATCCCTTCCCCACGCGGAGATCCGAGCGAAATCACTTGCCCTTGATGTCAGCGGACGGGACTTCAAGAAGAATTGAATACCAGCGCCCTCAGAGATCCGTTAGAGCCGCATCGAGGACTTCGAGGAGGAAATCCGCGTCGGCCTTGGTGATATTCATGGGTGGCGCAAACCGAATTGTCTGACCAAAGAGTCCGCCCTTGCCGAGAAGCAATCCCATTTCCCGGGCCCGCTCGAGGACCTTGGCACATTCCGCTTTGGCCGGTTCCTTGGTTTCCCTGTCGGTTACCAACTCGATCCCGAGCATCAGCCCCTTGCCTCGCACGTCGCCAATGATAGGATGCTTCGCTTTAAGTTTTTCCAATCCGGTGAGGATGTGGGCACCCAATTTGCGAGAATTTTCTTGGAGATTTTCCTTGTCGATCACTTCCAGGACGGCCTGGCCCATGGCGGTGACCACGGGGTTGCCGCCATAGGTGTTAAAGTGAATGCGTTCGGACAACACTTGGGCAATCTCCGGCGTGGTGACCACGGCCGCGAGCGGACACCCATTGCCGATCCCTTTGGCCATGGTGACGATGTCGGGAATGACGTCCTGGGTTTGAAAGCCCCAGTAGTGCGAGCCTGTCCGGCCAAAGCCGGTCTGGACTTCGTCCGCGATACAAGCCCCTCCGGCCGCCCGGACATATTCGTAAGTGGCTTTAAGGTAGCCATCGGGAAAAACCACAAAACCTCCCACGCCCTGAATCGATTCCGCAATGAAGGCGGCCACTTTTCCGGAGGTCGCATGGGCAATGACCGACTGGACATCGTCGGCGTATTTTTGCCCGGCGTCTTTGTCGTCATAGCCCCAAGGGCCGCGGTATTGATAGGGGGCGATGGCGTGGTGGACGCCGAAACTGTGCGGCACGTTGAATTTCCACGTGCTGTGTCCGGTCAGCGCCATCCCGGCCGCATTGCCTCCGTGATAGCCGTTGCGCAAGGCGACGACGTCATAGTTTCCGGTATAGGAGCGGGCCATGAGGAGAGCGAGATCATTGGCCTCGGACCCGGAATTGACAAAATAACAAACCTTCAGGTCACCGGGCATTTTCGATGCCAAGGTCTTCGCGTATTGGCAAATATTAGGCTGGAGATAGATGGTGGTCGAATGTTGCAGCAAGGCGTTTTGCCGATTTGCTGCCGCCACGACGTGGGGGTGGCAATGCCCGACACTGATGGTGACGATCCCGCCAAGCCCATCGAGATAGCGTTTCCCCTGCTCGTCCCAGAGGTATTGCATGCGGCCCTCCACCAACATAATGGGCTTCTTGTAATAGAGAAAGAGACCCGGGCTAAGGAATTCTTTCCGCTGGGCGAGGACTTCGGCCGCAGTCGGGCCGGCATAGGTTTTTGGGCTATGGTCGCTGGGAGGAAGGGTGGGCGTTTTCATAATTTGAGAGAGAATTCAAACTACGGCGGTTCGTCACTGGGAAACCGACGATGGGGGTGAACTCGCCAGCCGATTGAAGAGCAAATGCATTCCAAAGGCGATCCCAAATCCCGAGAACCAGGAAAAATTGAAAAGCTCCTGGAAAAAAGCTGGGACGTATTCCGCATCCACCGCCCCCACCTTGACCAAAAATCCAGGAAGATGCGGCAGGATCCCCAGAGACAAAGCCGCCAGGGCTCGGAGGGAAAAACCTCCATGAAAATGATATTCCCCCTGCGCCTCGTAGAGCGCGGCAGGGTTCAGCTTTTGACGACGCACGAGAAAATAATCCGCAATCATAATTCCACCAATCGGTCCCAATAGCGCGCTGTAGCCGAGGAGCCAATTGATATAAACTTGGGCATTAGCGACGAGATGCCATGGCATAATGACAATGCCGATCAGCCCGGCGATGACGCCTCCCATTTTGAAGCTAATTCGGCGAGGCCAGAGGTTGGAGAAGTCATTGGCGGGGGAAACAATGTTGGCGGCAATATTGGTTGTCAGAGTGGCCGCGACGAGGGCGAGCAACCCGGGGATCACCACGAGCGGGTTCTTGAAACGCGCAAGCAAGGTGACCGGATCCCACACCGGTTCGCCAAAAACCACAATCGTCGCACTCGTCGTCGCCACCCCGATAAAGGCGTAAAGGGCCATCGTGCCGGGCATCCCAATGGCCTGACCAAGAACTTGGTCACGCTGACTTTTGGCAAAGCGCGAAAAATCTGGAATATTTAACGACATGGTCGCCCAAAAGCCCACGATGGCGGTCAGGCCTGGAACGAAGGCGGCCCAAAATTCCTGACTGGTGGCAAACTTCGACGGCTGGCTGAAGATGGGACCAAATCCATCCGCCGCCACATAGGCCCAAGACAACAACCCCAGCCCTACGAGAAGGAGAAAAGGCGCTCCAAGGTTTTCCAGCCAGCGAAGGCAACTCACTCCCCGCACGACCACCGCCATGTTCATGGCCCAAAAGATGAGAAAACAGGTCAGTTCCCCGGCCGAAATACCCAGCACGGGAAGATCAACTTTTTGCGAAGCATCGAAGCCAATGAGAAGGGCGGAAATGGAATAGATGGCCATCCCGCCAATCCAGGTCTGAATCCCAAACCAGCCACAAGCGACGCCCGCCCGCATGAGCGCGGGGATATTGGATCCATAGACGCCGAAGGATGAACGCAGGAGAACGGGAAACGGAATCCCATAGGCGGTGCCCGCCCGGGCGTTCAAGGCCAGCGGCACCAGGACAATCAAGTTCCCCAGCAGAACGGTCATTACCGCCTGCCACCAATTCATGCCACTGGCAATGAGACCGCTGGCCAATTGGTAGGTCGGGATGCAAATGGCCATCCCCACCCAAAGGGCTGCGATGTCCCACTTGCCCCAGGTCCGCTGGGAAAAAGGAACCGGCGCGAGATCCGGATTCCAGAGTTGCCGGTTGGCGGGGGATTCGGAAACGATCAAGGCGGCGGACATAGAAGTCGGAGGCTCGGCGGGACCATACAGCGTTCTCGTGGTCATGCCAATCCCGAAGACGGAGGCAAACAGGCGGCGTCATGCGACCAAGGTGGTATCGGCGGGATGCCGCCACTCTCCCGAAACCCTAGCCGTTCGATCCCGCCTCGGGATCAGGCATTAAAGGCCTGGCCGAAATTTTACAGTCCGGATTCTTCTCCTGAAAAAACCGCAACGAGGTGGCCCGATCAAACAAGATCACGTCAAATCCATAGGTATCCCGGGCCAAGGCCGAACCCGAGGGGCGGATCAAGTCGGAGAGGGATCCGGTTCTCTCGTCAGGGCAAATCCAACGCGCGATCACCCAGGAAGAAGATTCCATCCGGCACTCGGCCCCGTATTCGCTTTCGAGACGGTATTTCAGCACCTCAAATTGCAGCGGTCCCACCGCGCCCAGCAAAGGAACGCGCTCGAAGGACTTTTCGAGCTCAAAAGCCTGGGCGAGCCCTTCCCGCAGCAGGTGGTCGAGCCCCTCGCGAAACCTTTTGTGGGTGGCGCTGCTGGAACTGTAAAACTGAGCAAAACATTCCGGCGCAAAGCGCGGCATGGCGTCGAACCGAATGGTCGGATCTTCCGTCAGCGTGTCGCCGATCTCGAAGTCCTGATTCCCCACGATGCCGACGACATCTCCCGCCCAGGCACTGTCGAGCACCTCCCGGTCGCGGGCGAAAAGCTTTTGGGAATTTGAAAGGCGAATGGTTTTCCCGATCCGCGGATGAAACACATTCATGTCCCGACGAAACTCGCCGGAAACAATCCGAATGAAAGCGATCCGATCCCGGTGTTTTGGGTTCATGTTCGCCTGGATTTTGAAAACAAATCCGGAAAAAGCGGGGTCATCCGGGCGCACCGTACCATTGGATCCCGTGCGTGGGGCCGGGGGAGGAGCCAAGGCCAGAAAACGGTCGAGCAAAAGCTGAACCCCGAAGTTGCTCATGGCACTGCCGAAGAAAACCGGCGTCAATTCCCCATCCCGCACCGCTTGGTGATCAAAGTCCGCCCCGGCGCCATCAAGGAGCTGGATCTCCTCGCAAAGCCTTGCGTGACTATCCGGCTGCATGGAGCCCTTGATCAAAGCATCATCGAGTCCCCCAATCTGCTCGGGGGCCCGATAGGATCCATGCGGAGTGCGTTCGAACAAATGGACCTCGCCAACCTGACGATCATAGACCCCGCGAAAGTCCACCCCGCTGTCCAGCGGCCAATTCATGGGGACGGCATGGATGCCGAGCACGTTTTCCAATTCGTCCAGAAGGTCGAGCGGCGGTTTGGCCGGCCGGTCCAGTTTGTTCATGAAGGTAAAAATGGGGACCTTCCGCTGACGACAGACCTCGAACAACTTGCGGGTTTGGGTTTCGATTCCCTTGGCCGCGTCGATTACCATAACGGCAGCATCCACGGCGGTGAGCACGCGGTAGGTGTCCTCGGAAAAGTCCTTGTGACCCGGAGTGTCGAGCAAGTTGATGACGCAGTCGCCGTATTCAAATTGCAGCACGGTCGAAGACACCGAGATCCCCCGTTGTTTTTCCATCTCCATCCAGTCACTGGTGGTGGCACGCTGGTTCTTTCGGACCGTCACACTGCCGGCCAACTGGACCGCGCCTCCATAAAGGAGAAATTTTTCCGTCAAGGTGGTCTTGCCCGCATCCGGGTGGGAAATGATGGCGAAGGTACGCCGGCGAGAGATTTCCTTTTTAGACATGGTTTAACCTAAATAGGAAAATGCAGATTAACCACAGAGAACACAGAGAACACAGAGACAGGGATTTACAAAAAAGAGAGCAATCGATTGGCGGTCACCATATAGGTGGCAGCCCGGAGCTCTTTACGAATATTCATAAGCTATTTATCTTCTTCTGCTTCCACTCTGTGTTCTTTGTGCTCTCTGTGGTTTATTTCTGTTTTAGGTTTAAGGGTGGGGCTTGGAATTTTCGGAGGGGCTCCGCCAGTTAGGCTTCCGCCCCTCTGTATCCGTGGGGATTTTTTTGATGCCAAGACCAGGCGCTTTCCACAATCGTACGGATGTCTTGGCACTTTGGCTCCCATCCCAATTCGGCGCGAATTTTTTCCGAGGCCGCCACCAATCGGGGCGGATCGCCGCGGCGGGGTGGTTTTTCCAAGGCCGTGATCTCGCATCCGGTCACCGCCCGACAAGCCTCAATCACTTCCCGGACCGAAGAACCTCCTCCGGTGCCCAAATTATACAGTCCACTTTCGGTCGTGGAGAGGGCGAGGATATGCGCCTGGGCGAGATCCAAAACATGGATGTAATCGCGGATGCAGGTGCCGTCGGGCGTCGGATAGTCGGTTCCCAAAATATCCACCGATTCGCGCTGGCCCAAAGCGACTTTAAGGATATTTGGAATCAGATGGGTTTCAATCCGGTGATCTTCGCCAAAGGTTTTGGAGGCCCCGGCGGCGTTGAAATACCGCAAAGCAACATATTTCAATCCGTGACATTCATCATACCAGCGAAGGATTTTTTCGAAGAGCAATTTGGATTCCCCATACGGGTTGATGGGATTTTGCGGGAGCGATTCATCCAGAGGCACCCGCTCGGGTATGCCAAAGGTGGCGCAGGTGGAGGAAAAAACGAGCTTCTTCACCCCGTTCTCCACCGCCATGTCGAGCAGGTTGATTCCGGCGGCCACATTGTTTCGAAAATACTTGGAGGGATTTTCCATTGATTCGCCGACGAGGGCATTGGCGGCAAAGTGCATGATCGCGTCCGGTTTGACCTCCTCGATGGCATGCCTGATGACGGTGCGATCAGCAAGGTCGCCTTGGAAAAACTCCGCCCGCGGATCGACAGCCTTGCGGTGTCCCTCGCTGAGGTTGTCAAAAACGGCAACCTTATGGCCTTGCGCAAGAAGTTGTTCGACGCAAATGCTGCCAATATAGCCAGCGCCGCCGGTCACAAAGATGGTTTTCATGGAGCTGGTAAGCTTATCGCAAGATCCCAAAGGTTCAAGAACACGCTGAGCATAAGAACCAGTATCACGCGGAGGCGCGGAGGCGCAGAGAAGGGCTGAAATTTAACGAAATCTCCGCGTCTCCGCGCCTCCGCGTGAGTTCTGCTTTGTGATGACCCTCAGGGGGCGGCAAATTCCGCCACCGCCGCCTCGAGGGTGCTGGCGTCGCCGACTTTAAAATCATCGCTGGCCATAATCGGATAGACGGCTCCGCTTTCGGCCACGATTTCAATCTGGAGGGGCGCTTTGCCTGGATGGCGTTTAATGATTTCACAAAGATCGGACAAGCCTGATTCGGAAAGCTTGTTTCGGGCCAGACGCAGACAGACCGGCTTGACCGAGAGTTTGGGATTCAAGGCCGAGAAGCTGGTCGCATTGGCCCGAACCGCTTCGTCCCGGAGCGAAAGGCGAACAGAAGCCCCCACGACTGAGCCGGGCACAAGCAAAGCGGCATTTTTGGTGAAGACCTCATCCCAGGCCACCAATTCGATTTGGCCGGTAAAATCCTCCAATTTGACCACGGCAAAGGGCTTCCCATCTTTTTTGGTGAATTTTCTCTCCACCGTCCCGACCAAGCCGGCAATTTTCATCGTGGTCGTTTCGGTGATTTTCAAAGCCTCGCCGATGGTGCTGATCTTCGCGTTGTCGAAATGTCCGGCGTAGTCCTGAAGGGGATGCCCGGTGATGTAATAGCCAAGAAGTTCTTTTTCGTAGGTCAACATCTCGTTCCGAGGCCAGGGTTCCACCCCGGGTGCCGACGGCGACGACGCGTCCGCTGAGGTCGTCTCAAAAATATCAAACAAGGCCCCCTGCCCGCTGGCGCGATCGCGCTGCACCGTGGCCGCACTGGCCAGCGCATTGTCGATCTCGGAAAAAACTTGGGCCCGCGACTTTGGAAATTCATCGAAGGCGCCGCATTTGACCAAGCTTTCCACCAACTTCCGGTTGACCGAACGGGCGTCGAGCCGGGCACAAAAATCCTCCAGAGAGGCAAAGGGTCCCGCGTTTTCGCGCTCGGCGATCATGGCTTCGACCGCCGCACTGCCGACGTTCTTAATCGAAGCGAGGCCAAAACGAATCCCCTCCTTATCGCCCACTTTTTCCGGGGTGAAATGCAAACTGCTCGCATTCACCCCCGGCGGTAGAACGATAATTCCCCGACGTACACATTCGGCGATGACCTCAGCCAAACGATCCGTCGTCGCCGCATCATGGGTCAAGACGGCAGCCATGAACTCGACGGGAAAATGCGCCTTGGCATAGGCGGTCTGATAAGAAATCCAGCCGTAGGCAGCACTGTGACTCTTGTTAAACCCGTACTCCGCAAATTTCGCGATAAAGTCGAAAATGGCGTGGGCGGTATTTTCCGGGATCGAATTGACCTTCCCGCAACCTTCCACAAAGCGGGTGCGCTCCTGGTCCATCTTCGCCATGTCTTTCTTTCCCATGGCTCGACGAAGCAAATCCGCATCCCCAAGCGAATAGCCGGCGAGGATATTGGCCGCCCGCTGCACCTGTTCCTGATAGACGATGATGCCGTAGGTCTCGGCACAAACCTGCTCGAGGAGCGGGTGTTGGTACTGGATCTTTTTCTTTCCCTTTTTGCGGGCAATATAGTCGTCGATGAACTGCATCGGGCCCGGACGGTACAAAGCGCCAATGGCGATAATGTCGTCGATGCTGGAAACATCGAACCGCTTGCAGCAATTCGTGATCCCGCCGCTTTCCATCTGGAAGACGCCCAGCGTCTCGCCCCGATTATAGACATCGAAGGTCTCTTGATCGACGGTGGGCAGGGTATCGATATCAAAGTCCGGCTCCCGCTCCCGAATGAGTCGGACGGCATGTTGGAGGATGGTGAGGGTCTTCAAACCCAGAAAATCCATCTTCAACATCCCCAGTTCGGTCAAGGAATTCATCTCATATTGGGTGATGACCTCATTTTCCTTTCCCCGACAGAGAGGAATGTATTCGTCAAGCGGGCGGTCTCCAATGACCACGCCCGCCGCGTGGATACCGATATTACGGGCCAGTCCCTCCAGAATGAGCGCATGATCCCAGAGCGCCCGGGTGGATTGCTCACTCTCCAAGGCCAGCTTGAGTTCGGGGTTTTTCTCGGCTGCGCCGGCCAACTTAATATTGAGCTCGTTGGGAATCATTTTCGCCAACCGATCGCCATCCGTATAGCTCCAGCCCAGAACCCGACCGACGTCGCGGACCACGCTCTTCGCGCCCATGGTGCCGAAGGTGACGATCTGGGAAACGCAGCGTTCCCCATATTTCTGCCGCACGTATTCGATAACCTCACCTCGTCGGATCATGCAAAAATCGACGTCAATATCCGGAGGGCTAATTCGCTCCGGATTAAGAAATCGCTCGAAAATCAGTCCATAGCGGAGGGGATCGATATCCGTAATCCGCAGCGCGTAGGCGATGAGAGATCCGGCGGCCGAACCACGGCCGGGCCCGACAGGAATTTTTTGCTCCCGGGCGTAATTGATAAAATCCCAAACGATGAGGAAATAGCTGACGAATCCCGTCTTCTCGATGACCCCAAGTTCGTATTCGAGCCGCTCGCGCAACACCGGGTCGGAGTCGGCTCGCTCGCCGAAGCGCGCGCGCAGTCCGGACCAACAGAGGTCGCGCAAATAGGCTTCGCGCGAAATCCCCTCTGGAGGTTCAAAGGCCGGGTACTTGGGAACCCCGAATTCCATTTGAAAATTGCAGCGCTCGGCAATCCGCAGCGTATTCGCGAGCGCTTCGGGATGATCAGGAAAAAGCGCGGCCATTTCTTCGCCGCTTTTGAAATAGAGTTCCTCCGAATACCGCATCCGTTTTTCGTCCACCACCATCGAGCCCGTCCCGATACACAACATGACATCATGGGAATCGTGGTGGCGTCGTTCGAGAAAGTGGACATCGTTCGCCGCGACCAGATCGAGATCAAGTTCGCGGGAAATCTTGACCAACTCCGGGTTGCACTTCCTCTGGGCATCGAGGCTGTGGTTATGAAGTTCGATAAAATAGTTCTCCGCCCCAAAGATGTCGCGATATTCCCCAGCCACCGTGCGGGCCCCCGTTTCGTCCCCGGCGAGGAGGCGGCTGTTGACCTCCCCTTTCAAGCAACCGCTCAGGGCGATGAGACCCTCCGAGTGCGAAGCCAACAAGGCTTTGTCCACCCGTGGTTTGTAATAAAAGCCTTCCAGGTGGGCCGCGCTAACCAGCTTGACCAAGTTACTATATCCCTGGGCATTGGTGGTCAACAAGGTGAGATGAAAAGCCGCTTCCCGTCCGGAGGAAGCCTTGCGTTCACTCATCGCGCCGGGGGCGACATAGGCTTCACAGCCAATGATCGGACGAACGCCGCGTTTCTCCGCCGCCTGGAAAAACTCCACCGCCCCGAACATATTGCCATGATCGGTCATGGCCACGGCCGGCATCCCAAATTCGGCCGCTTTCCCCACGAGATCCGTAGTCCGAATCGCCCCGTCGAGGAGAGAATATTCGGTGTGACAGTGCAGGTGAACGAACGGGGATGCGGCCATTTTAGAAGTGTTCAGTATTCAGTTTTAAGTGTTCAGAAAAAATCCGGAAGGCGAGGAATCGAGGGGCTCGGGAAAGATTCCCCTCCCCCGGCGAAGTGCTGGGAACTCTTTGCTCATCAGCCCAGCCGACTCTCCGTCTGTATGGCCCTACTATAAAATGGAAGGACCGACGGGCAAGGATTCCCGTCGGTCCAAACCGAATTTAAATTTTAAGAAGCGAAAAAATCAACCGAGGGCTTCGAGGCGCTTGACAATATCTGCCTTCCCGATGACCCCCACGGCTTGATCCACTTTCTCCCCGCCCTTCAAAAAAAGCAGGGTGGGAATGCTGCGGACGCCGAACTTTTGAGCCACTCCGGGCGCGTCATCCACGTTCACTTTTGCAATCTTGAATTTGCCCACGGTCTCGCTGGCTATCTCGTCGATCACAGGAGAAAGCATCCGGCAGGGGGCACACCAAGGGGCCCAAAAATCAACCAAAACCGGTTCCGTCGCCGCCGAAACGACGCTGTCAAAATTCGTATCATTCAACTCAACTACATGTTCATTCGCCATAGGAAAAAATCCTAGCAGAACCGCGCAAGGACGCCAATGGGATCTGCAATTTTTTTCTGTCATCCGTTGACCAAAAAGATGCTCTAACGGCCTCGGAAAAAAAAGGCGGCCATTCTTTTCCGAATGGCCGCCGCATCCGGAATTTCCGGAAATTTCAAGGTGATGTTCTATCCGACCAGCATCCAGAGCTGCACTCCCAAGGCCGCCAGCGAGGCGACCAAGGCGATGGCGCCCACGGCGAGGCTGACTTCACCTGCAGGCGCGGTCGGCGTCGTCGCGACGGTAATGGCGGCTCCGCTCGAAACGGATTTCGAGGCCGAGGCCGGTGCTGGTTTCTGAAAATTCACCGTCGCCTGAGGCATCACGGCCTTGGCGGCTCCAGAAGAACCCGGCACCTTGGCCGTCTCTTTTCTGCTCTCGGTCACGAGAGGAGCAGGAGCAATCGCTGGCAGCCTGGGCGCAGCAGGAGTCGACGCGGAAGCGGGCGGCGAAGGCGGTTTGACAGAAATTCCCGAACCGGGAGCAATGGGAGGCTTCGGTGGAGCGATAGGTCCCGGTGCCAAAGGCAGCTTGGGAGCCATAGCCGAAGGTGGTGTCGGCGCTCCGGGCGCAATGGGCGGTTTGGGAGCGATGGCCGAAGGAGGCGTAGGCACTCCAGGCGCAGTGGGTGGCTTGGGGATCCCGGCAGAAGGAACCGCAGCAGCAGGCGGAGTCAACGGAGTCAACGGAGTCAACGGAG
>Ga0105054_10010033_pt1 | contig 12147 bp, 15 predicted proteins | sample BON02_FD_78091 | JGI IMG/M metagenome (GOLD analysis project Ga0105054, IMG submission 78091) | Freshwater microbial communities from Lake Bonney liftoff mats and glacier meltwater in Antarctica - BON-02 (megahit assembly) | ecosystem: Environmental > Aquatic > Freshwater > Ice > Glacier... | reverse complement strand
CGACGTCTGAAGACGCTCAAAGGCCTCACGCCCTACGAGTTCATCTGCAAAATGTGGACAAAAGAACCCGAACGATTCACGATCAATCCGATCCATCAAACTCCGGGACCAAACACCTAGAGCCCCTTCACCCGGTTCACATGGCCCTCTTGCGTCCGGAGCGGGCCTCGGCCTTGCCGTAGAGGTGCAGGCGAGCCACGAACGCGCGGATCGCGAACGTCATGGAGTGCGAGAAATAGAGACTCTCGCCCCCTCCCAACCGCCCTTTCGGGGACAGAAATCCGCTACTTCCGACCCGGCAAACTGGGATTCGCGCAACCGGAAGGCCAGCGTGCGACCGCTTCTGACGCAGGCATGTGCCAATTAGCGAAATGCCCGCCGGGCCTGGTCTTTGACAGTATCCAATGCTCAGCCGCCGCCGCTCAAGGCGCGGTAAAACGTCAGCAATCCCACCAGCCTGCCGGGCAGAGTCTTCTGACCACATTTTTTCATGAAAATACGAGACTCCCTGTCCTCGGACGGCGTTGGATCAGAGCGGCTTCACCCGGTTCACATGGCCCATTTTACGACCGGGGCGGGCTTCGGCCTTGCCGTAGAGGTGCAGGCGGGCGTCGGCCCGGGCCGATAGCCTTGTCCACTGGTCGATCTCGTCGCCGAGCAGATTGGTCATCTCGACGCGGGCGTGGGCGGCGGTCGGGCCCAGAGGCCAGCCGGCGATGGCGCGGATATGCTGTTCGAACTGGTCGCAGACACAGCCGTCCTGGGTCCAGTGGCCGGTGTTGTGGACCCGGGGGGCGATCTCGTTGACCAGCAGCCTGCCGTTTCCGAGATCGAACAGTTCGACGCCCAGCACGCCGACATAGTCGAGACCTTCCAGAATGGCCTTGGCGATGGCCTTGGCGCGCTTCTCCGTCTTTGCATCGACGGCCGCGGGGGCGGCGGTGGTCTTGAGCACCCCACCCTTGTGGACGTTCTCGCCCAGCGGATAGACGGCGATCGCGCCGTCGCGGCCCCGGGCTGCGATGATCGACAATTCGCGTGTGAAATCGGCGCGGGCCTCCAGAATACAGGGCCGCGCCTCAACTGCGCTCCAGGCATCGGCCGCCATCCTGGCGGACCGCACCCAGACCTGGCCCTTGCCGTCATAGCCCTCGCGTCGGGTTTTCAGCAGGGCCGGGGCCCCCAGCCGCTCCAGCCCAGCGATCAGATCATCGAGGCTGTCGACAGGGACGAAGTCGACGGTTGTCGCGCCGACGCTGTTGAGGAAGGTCTTTTCGTCGACTCGGTCCTGGGCCACGGCCAGGGCCTTGGGGCCCGGGGCGACGACGGCACCGCCGGCGACCAGCCTCTCGACCGAGCCGGCCGGCACATTCTCGAACTCGAAGGTCACGGCCTGGCAGGTCCGGCCCAGCACGGTCAGGGCCGTCGGATTGTCATAGGCGGCGACGATCTGGCCCTGGGAGACGCGGCCCGCCGGACTGTTCTCTTCCGGATCAAGGATGACGACGTTGAAACCAAGTCGCGAGGCGGCCTGACTGAGCATCCTGCCCAACTGGCCGCCGCCGAGGATGCCGAGGGTCGCACCGGGCGGCAGGGGCAGGGCGGACACGGGATCGGTCACTCAGTCCTCGACCGTTTCGTGCACGGCCTCGGTCTGGGCCTCGCGGAAGGTGGTCAGGCGTCCGGCCAGCACCGGATCGGACAGGGCCAGGATCTGGGCGGCGAGAATACCGGCGTTCTTCGCTCCCGGCACACCGATGGCGAGGGTGGCGACCGGGATGCCGCCGGGCATCTGGACGATGGACAGCAGGCTGTCGAGGCCCTTGAGCGCCTGCGATTCGACCGGCACACCCAGCACAGGCAGTTCGGTCATGGAGGCGGCCATGCCGGGCAGGTGGGCGGCCCCTCCGGCCCCGGCGATGATGACCTTGAAACCCGCGTCCCTGGCCCCGGTTGCGAAGTCGAACAGGCGTTGGGGGGTGCGGTGGGCGCTGACCACCCGCGCGTCCCAGCCCACACCCAGCCGGTCCAGGGCGTCGGCGGCGTGTTTCATTGTCGGCCAGTCCGAGCGGCTGCCCATGATGATCGCCACGGGTTGCGACTTTGGGGGAGTCTCGGTCGCCATGAGTCGCGGCCCTTTCCGACGAAAGCGGCGCGATACAGGACTCGCGTTGCGCCCGCAACCGACGGCGTTAGGCTAGATGTGGGTCAGAGGCTTTGAGTCGTCGGCCTGGGAGCCATTCTTGCCTATGACCGATGCGGCCGCCATAGACCCCCAAGCCGAGATCGAGCGCCTGCTCGCCGAGGTCGAGACCCTGCGCCTGCGCGCCGAGGCGGCCGAGGCTGCGGCCGATCACGACGTGCTGACGCCGGCCCTGAATCGGCGCGGATTTGTGGCGGCGATGCGCGGTGCCATGGCCTTCTGCCAGCGCCACACAGTCCCGGCGGTGCTGCTGTATCTCGATCTCGATGGCTTCAAGACGGTCAATGATGCCCTGGGTCATGCGGCGGGCGACGCCGCCCTGGTGCAGGTGGCGGTGTTGATGCGCGCTAATCTGCGTGGGTCGGACACAGTCGGCCGTCTGGGTGGCGACGAGTTCGCCCTGCTGATGTTGAATGCGGGTCTTGAAGAGGGCCGTGAGAAGGCCCGACGCCTCGCGGCCGCACTGGAGACCGACGGTTTCGAATGGGCGGGGGAAAGGCAACCCTTGGCCGGTTCGTTCGGCGTCCGCGCCTTCGCCGCCCATACCGACCCCGAGGTCTGGCTGGCCGAGGCGGACGCGGCCATGTGGGTGCGCAAAAAGGGCCGCTGAGGCGATCCTTCAGGCGATGATGTCGGGCAGGATGCGGTTTTCGGTCTTGGCGATTTCGTCTCGCAGGGTCAGTTTCTTGCGCTTCAGCCGGGCGATCATCAGCTGGTCAGGCACGGGCATATGGCCAAGGGCCGCGATCGAGGCGTCCAGATCGGCATGCTCCAGCTGAAGCACCTTGAGGCGGGCGCGGAGCGCCAGCGCTTCTTCACTCAGAAAAGGTTCGTCGTCGTTCATGTCGGCCCCTGCTGAGGGATCATACTGTGCGTTGCGTCAGGCCGGAAGGCGGTCCGCAAGTCGGACCAGCCCGTCGCGCGGGGTCATCGGCGACCAGACGCGGGCTGCGGCCACCATCGCAGTGATCGGCGGCTGCGGTGAACCGGTTGGGGCGGGGGCGAGGGCCTCCAGCGCCGAGAGCAGGCATCGTTCCGCCGCCAGTTCCGCCGCCTTGACCTGGGCCCGGACGGCTTCGCGGTCGGTGTCGTCGAGGTCCTGCGCTCGGAGCTTCAGCCCCCGGCGCACGGCGCGCAAGGGCGCTATGGCGGAATCCTGCCAGGCACGGGCGGTGTCGCCGGCCGCTTCGAGGGCGTCCTCGTCGGGCGTGCGCCCCTCGGCGGCGCACCATGCGGCCCACAGGAGCAGGGGCACGTTCTGGCCGGCGGTGTCCTGAAGCTCCAGACAGGCGTCGGCGACCCCGTCAGCGGCATAGGCCGTCAGCGCCCAGTCCCACAGGCTCATTCCGCCGGCGGTCCCTTGAGGCCGTCCCAGCGCCGGACCTGGGACCAGTCGAGGCCGAACAGGTCGAGCGCCCGACCCACCGACTGATCGACCATTTCGGCGATCGAGGCGGGTTTGGCGTAGAAGGCGGGCAGGGGCGGGGCGATGATCGCGCCCATCTCGGCCAGGGCCGTCAGGGTTCGCAGGTGACCGAGGTGCAGCGGCGTCTCTCGCACCATCAACACCAGCGGACGGCGCTCCTTGAGCACCACGTCGGCGGCGCGGGTCAGCAGGGTGGAGGTCACGCCGGTGGCGATCTCGCTCATGGTGCGGACCGAACAGGGGACGATGATCATGCCCATGGTCCGGAACGACCCGGAGGCGATCGTGGCCCCGACGTCGTTGAGACGGTGCGTCACGTCGGCGCGGCCCATGAGGTCGTCGGCGGAGAGATCGGTCTCCTGAGACAGGGTCAGCAGGGCCGCACGGGTGACGACCAGGTGGCTTTCAACGCCCAGCTCGCGAAGGGCGTCCAGCACCCTGACACCGTAAGTCACGCCGGATGCACCGGAAATTCCGACGATCAGTCTCTGGGGAGCCGGGCCGGAAAGGTTCCGTAAGGCTCTGTTCACATCTTCGGCCAATTCGGGCTCCAGGGTGGTCCGTGTCCGGACGTCCGGCGGTTCACCGGATTGTGATTCTACAGCCGGTCCAGCCGGGCGCTCAATCTACTGGTCCCTTAGACATGGAGGCGCAAGCCATGACAATCGAAGCTCGTATCCGCGAACTGGGAAACCGTCATCGCAATCTGGATGAGACCATCCGGAGGGAGACGACCCGCCCGGCCACGGACTCGCTTCGCGTGAGGGAGCTCAAGCAGCAGAAGCTCCGACTCAAGGAACAGATCACCAGTCTGGAGGCCCGAGCGGATTAGCGACGGCCTCCCGAAAGAACGACGGCCCCGGGAGCGATCCCGGGGCCGTTTTTTCATTCCTCCCCGATGGGGGAAGACCTCCTTCAGTCCGTGGAGCCGAACACCGAGGCGGCGGTCGGTTCGGCACCGCGGCGTTCGCGGGCTTCGGGCACGAATTCTGCCTCGGCCGGTTCGACCGGGGCTTCGACGGGTTGCAGGGTGGCTCCGCCTTTTTTGGCGTCGTCCTTGGCTTTCTTGTCGGCGGCCTTCTTGACCAGTTCGTCAAGAGCCAGCTGGCCGACCAGACCCAGGGTCACCGGATCGACCGGCTTGATGTTGGTGCTGTTCCAATGGGTGCGGTTGCGCACGCTCTCGATCGTGGACTTGGTTGTACCCAGCATCTTGGCGATCTGGGCGTCGGTTACCTCGGGGTGGTTGCGCACGAACCACATGATGGCGTCGGGGCGGTCCTGGCGACGCGAGACCGGCGTGTATTTCGGCGGGGCTTTGTGCACCTTCAGCAGTTCGGCGTGGCGGCTGACCACGGCCTGAAGGCGGTAGGCCTCGTCACTCTGGGCCTTGTCCAGTTCCTCGCGGGTCAGCTGGCCGTTGACCAGCGGATCGGCACCGCGAATGTCTCGAGCCACGTCGCCGTCAGCGATGCCACGCACTTCCAGCGGGTGGAGGCCACAGAAGTCTGCGATCTGTTCAAACGTCAGGGAGGTGTTGTCGACCAGCCAGACCGCGGTGGCCTTGGGCATCAGGATGTCGGTCATGGGGTCTTCCGGTTCTTGTTCGAGCCCGTAAACCGGGCTCTGGATACGAAGGCGCCCGGCCTTTCGACCGGGCGTTGATGGTGCCGATATAGTCCCATTCGCCGGAAAAGAAAACGGAACCCGACAAGGCCGTACAGCCAAGGTTCATCCGGGCCGCGCAAGATGGGCCTCACAGACGCATTGGGCGTCGCCAGACCCTTTGGGAGGAATTTCCATGCTGATCGAAATGCTGGCCGCCGCAGCGGTCTTTACCGGTGCCGGACAGGAGTCCGCTCCGCAGATTTCGGGGGGTCCCGAGCGGGTCGCTCCGCGCGGTGACTATCGCGACAGCTGTAGCGGCGAATATGTGAACCGGGGTCGGCTCTATGCCGACTGCCGCAACAATCGCGGAGCAATTCGCGGCACCTCGATCGAGCTGAACCGCTGCTCCAGCTACGAGATCCGCAACAACAACGGCCTTCTGGTCTGCGGTCCGAATCGCGGCGATTACGAGGACCGTTCCGGTGGGGGTGGCGGCAGGCCCGATCGCCCGGATCGTCCCGGCGGCGGCTGGAACGGTGGCGGCGGGCGCACGTCGGTGACCATTTTCCGGGACGCCGATTTCCGCGGTGCCAGTTTCCGTTTCGGCGACGAGATGCCGAATCTGCGCAATACGGGCTTCAACGACGCGATCAGTTCGATGCGCTTCAGTGGCACCTGGGAGGCGTGCAGCGATGCCTATTATCGGGGCGTTTGCGTCACCTTCAGCAACGACATCCGCAACCTGCGTAACTCTGGCCTGAACGACCGGATTTCGTCCCTGCGTCCGGTTCGTGGCGGCGGGCGCTGGTAGGCGTCAGACCGTCAGCACGATCTTGCCGACATGGCCGCCCGCTTCCAGACGGAGGTGGGCGGCCGAGGCCTGTTCCAGCGAAAAGGTCGCCTCGACCGGTGGCCGGATTGCGCCCGAGACGACCGAAGGCCAGGCTGTCGCCTCGACCGCAGCGATCAAGCGGGCCTTCTCATCCGCTGGACGGCCGCGCAGTGTTGAACCGGTCAGTGTGATACGTTTCATCATCAGTCGGCCCAGATCGACCTGGGCCACTGAACCGGACTGGGTCGCGATCACCACCCAGCGACCGAACGGGTTCAGAGCGGCTTGATTGAGGGTCGCATAGTCGGCCCCGACCATGTCCAGCACGACATCGGCCCCGCCGAAGGTCCGGATCGCCGCCTCCATGTCACCGGCGGACGCATCGAGGCTGAGATCGGCACCAAGGCGGCGCGCGGCCGCGGCCTTTTCGGGCCCGCGCGAGGTGGCGATGATACGGGCATCCACAGCCCTGGCCATCTGGATGGCCGTGACACCGATGCCGCTGGTAGCCCCATGGATCAGCAGGGTCTCGCCAGCCTGCAGTCCGCCGGCTTCGAAGACGTTGGCAAAGACCGTGCAAACCGTCTCGGGCAGGGCGGCGGCCTGGACTTCGTCCATACCGTCAGGAACGGGCAGGACATGACGGGCATCGACGACGGCGAACTCTGCATAGCCGCCCCCGCCCAGCAGGGCGCAGACGCGGTCACCCGGCGACCATCGCGTCACGCCGGAGCCGACCTGATCAACCTCGCCCGCAACCTCAAGGCCGAGGATGTCCGAGGCACCCGGCGGGGCCGGATAGCGGCCCAGCCGCTGCAGTATGTCTGGCCGGTTGATGCCCGCGGCACGGACGCGGATGCGGATCTGACCGGGTCCGGCGACAGGGTCCGGACGGTCGGCCAGGGCGAGGGATTCGGCAGGGCCGGAACCGTTCGTGATCTCGACTACGCGCATTCACCTGTCCCGTTCTTGCAATCGTCCGTGTCCCGGCGTTGAAGTAGGGACTTGTGTGTCGAATGGCCACGAAGGAGCCGGCGATGTTCGAGGATCTGGAGCCCCGTCCGGCGCGTGGCGCGCCGTTGATTGCCCTGACTCGCGAGGACCTGGACGGATATTCGGTCGAAGACCTGAAACAGCGTATCGCCGGACTTCAGGCCGAAATTGACCGCTCCAAAGCCGCCATCGAAGGCAAGTCGTCGCAACGCAATGCGGCCGACGCCATGTTCAATTTTCGGTCCTGATCCTGCGCGTCCTGCTTGTGGCATGGCCGTTGCACACTGTGGTTGCGCCGCGCCATATCGTGTCGGTCGTGATACGGATAAGCCTGTTCCATGAGTCTGGTTGAGTTCATGACCACCAATGCCACCATGTCTTCGCCTGCGGGCCGCAGCCGCGCTGAAGTCGTCGACGATTTCGCGCGTTCCGAACTGTTCGACCGGACCTTCCGGGAAGGGATGGAACTGGTCGAGGAGACCGCTGCCTATCTGGATGGCGACGGGCGTCGGGAATCCAAGCTGTTGTCCCGATCCACCGCCCTCGCCTACGCTGGCGAAAGCATGAAACTGACCACCCGGTTGATGCAGATTGCCTCGTGGCTGCTGGTTCAGCGAGCGGTGCGCGAGGGCGATATGACGCCGGAAGCGGCCTGTGAGGTCCGTTATCGTCTGGCCGATCGCAAGATCGCCGCAGAGGTCGGTAACCCGGAGCTGCCGATCGCCCTCGTCGAATATCTGGTGCGCACAGACAAACTCTATGACCGGGTGCTGCACCTGGATCGGCGCATGTATCTGGACGAGCCCGAAGAGGACACCGTCAACCCCGTGCAGAGCCAGCTGGACCGACTGACGGCAGCGTTCCGAACCTAGCCGGGGTCCTACGGCCCGACGTCGTTGGCAACCCGGGCACCGTCATTGACCGGGCGGGGCAGGCTGATGGCGATACCGAGAGCCTGGGCCAGCTTGGCGTCGCGTTCATAGACATCCTCGCGGAAGGCGACGCGGCCCTGGCCGTCGACGAAGGCGGTCCAGTACAGCAACCTCACGGTGATCTCGCGGCCGGTCGAGATACGCCGGGTCTCGCGCGTGTCCTGGGCATTGTCGAACCGTTCCAGCAGGGCTGGGTCGGGCGAGAGAAGCAGGCGTGCGAACTCGACCGCGCCCTGCACCCGGACGCAACCGTGCGAGCGGTGTCGGAAGGCGAGATTGAAGGCGGCCTTTGACGGCGTGTCATGCAGGAAGATGGCGTAGCTGTCCCGCAGCTCGAACTTCACATAACCGAGCGCGGCGTTCGGACCGGCGCGCTGAATCACCGTCCCGTTCGAGATGTACATGTTCTGGCTGGCCAGATAGGCGGGTCCGCGCGGCAGGATCTCGTTGCGAGCGATGCTTGAGGGCACATACCACGGTGGGTTGGCGACCACCGAGGCGAAGGGCTTCTCCAGGCTTGGTGTCTGATTGTCGGCCGTGCCGACGACGACCCGGTTGGAATGAACCGGGCGACCGTCCTTCCAGTAGACCATGATGGCGGCGGCGGTGTTGACTTCGATCCGCTCGGGCGCGACCTCGCGCTTGAGCCAGCGGCGACGTTCGAGGTTCAAGGCGATCTGGCGGGCGCGATCCTCTGCCGAGGCCGACAGTGACCGTTGGCTGCCCGTGCCGATCCGGGCGTCGGCGGCGAGGCCATGGCGGGCCTGGAATCCGCGCACGGCGGTCTGGAGCTCGGGGCCATAGACGATGCCCATGGCGGCCAAGCGCGCACCATCAGCGGCAGACAGGTCGCCCTCTGCGACGAGCCGCTGGGTCAGGGCGGGAATGCGGGCGTCGCTCATGCCCGGCTCGATGGTCGGTCCTTGGCGGAAGGTCGGCCAGCCGCCGTCCCGGATCAGGCGGCGATAGCGGATATAGCCGGCGGAGAGGTTGGCGTATCCGATATCGGTAGGGGCCAGGCCTTCGAACCATTCAACCAGGCGGCTCTGGGACAGGGCGTCATTCAGCCCGGTGGGCAGATCGACGCGGTTTTTCTGCATCTCCCAAAGGTCCTCGACGGTCTCGGGCCGGATCCGGCCTTCTGCGAGGACGCGGCCATAACCAAGGGCGGCGGCGGTGGTCCGCATTTCCGCAGAGTCCGCCGCAGAAGCGAGGGCGTCGAAGTCGAAATAATCGCCTTGCGACAGGCCATGGCGCTCGGCCCGGTCAGCGGCGGCCCGGAGCGTGCGCAGGCGTTCAGGTGTCCACACCGGACGCCAGCCGTTCAGTTCGTAGAAGGCACGCACATCCGACTGGATCGTCGCGGGCAGGCGCGCCAACTGGTCATTGAAACTGTCATAGAAGGCGACAGCGCCGGGATCACGGGCCTGGGCCTGGGCCGTAAGTCCGATCGCCGAGCCGAATGCCGACAAGGCCGCTCCAAGTCCCAGTTGCCGTCGATTCATCGTCAATCTCTAAGCCCGCTTCGATACGCGACACGACGCCTACGCCCCTGAAGACAACGTTCCCATGATACCGGCGTTCCGGGCAAACAGAAAGGCGCCGGTCCGTGGGACCGACGCCTTTGCCGTCGTCTTGCCGAGGAGTGTGGCCCGAAAGCCCGCTTCTGCGGGCCGCCTATTTCTTGATGAATCCGGCGAATTTGTTGTTGAAGCGCGAAACGCGACCGCCGCGGTCCATCAGGTGCGCATTGCCGCCCGTCCAGGCCGGATGGGTCAGCGGATCGATGTCCAGGTTCAGGACAGCGCCTTCCTTCTGGTAGGTCGAGCGCGTCTGGTAGCTGGTGCCATCCGTCATCGTCACGGTGATGAAATGGTAGTCGGGATGCGTATCCGCCTTCATGGTCCTGGTCCGGTCTCTGCGCGATGACGATGCCGACCGTCGGAGCGCGAAAATGAGAAATCCCGCCAACATCCCTCCAGCGAGGGTTTGGGGGCGGGAATGAGCGGCGGCGTTTACACCGGGGGCCGTTCCGGGGCAAGAGGCGCGCGCCATGACAGATACAACCGCCCATCCCGACGCCTCCGACATCCGGGGGCGGCCCGGTGCCGGCGCCCAGCTGATCGAACAGATGGGCGAGGCGGGCGAGCGCCGGGTGCCGCGCCGCGACATCAGGCCGCTGGGACGGCTGCTGCCCTATGCGATGCGCCACAAGGGCCATATGGCCATGGCTGGCTTCTGGTTGATGCTTTCCACGGCAGCGTCGCTGGCCCTGACAGCGGCGGCCCGCGGCGCGATCGACAATGGATTCGAGAACGGCGGGGCCCAGCTGAATCTGTGGTTCCTGCTGCTCGGAGCCAACGCCCTGTTCCTCGGCTTCGCCACGGCGGTGCGCTATTATTTCGTCACCAAGACCGGCGAGCGGGTCGTCGCCGACCTGCGCAAGGGGTTGTTCGGGCGCATCCTGACGCTGGACCCGGCCTTCTATGCCTCGATGCGGACGGGCGAGGTCCTGTCGCGCCTGACCACAGACATCGCCCTGGTCGAGACCCTGCTGACGACCTCTGTGTCGTTCGCCCTGCGCAATTTCCTGACCATGATCGGTGGCACGATCCTGCTGTTCGTCGTCAGCCCCAAACTGACCGGCCTGGTGCTTCTGGTGGTGCCGTTACTGCTGGGGCCGATCTTTCTGTTCGGTCGCAAGGTACGCAAGCTGACGGTCGATTCGCAGGACCGGTTCGCCAACGCCGTCGGCTTCGCGGGCGAAAGCGTGGACGCCATCGAGACGGTGCAGGCCTTTGGTCGCGAGGCCAGCGCCATCGACCGTTTCGGTGCTGCCGTCGAGGCCGCCTTTGGCGTCTCGCTGGTGCGGATGAGGGCCCGGGCCCTGATGACGGCGATGATCATTGTGGTCATGTTCGGCGGCGTAACCCTGGTCCTGTGGCTGGGAGCCCAGGACGTGATCGCCGGGCGGATGACGCCGGGTGCCCTGTTGCAGTTCGTGCTGCTGTCGGTGTTCGTGGCGGGTGCGGTCGGGGCTCTGGGCGAGAGCTGGGGCGATGTTCAGAAGGCCGCCGGGGCCATGGAGCGGATCGACGAACTGATGCGCAGCGAGGCGGCGATCCGGCCGCCGCAGGTGCCGACGGTCCTGCCCGAGCCACCGATCGGCGAAGTGTCGATGTCGGCGGTACAGTTCGCCTACCCGGGACGACCGGACCTGCCAGCGCTGAAGGGGTTTTCGCTGACCGTGCGTCCCGGCGAGACGGTGGCCCTGGTCGGACCATCGGGCGCGGGCAAGAGCACGGTGTTCCGGCTGCTGTTGCGCTTTTATGACCCGCAGTCTGGCGTCGTCTCGGTGGACGGCGTCGATGTGCGCACGGCCGATCCGGTGGCCGTGCGCGGCCGGTTCGCCTGGGTGTCGCAAGAGGCCCCGCTGTTCTCGGGTTCGGCCAATGAGAATATCCGTTTCGGCCGCGAGGGCGCCAGCGACGAGGAGGTCCGCGCCGCCGCCGAGGAGGCTCAGGCCCTGGTCTTTGTCGAGGCCCTGCCGGAGGGGTTCGATACGCCGCTGGGCGAGCGCGGCAAGAGCCTGTCAGGCGGCCAGCGCCAGAGGATGGCCATCGCCCGGGCCCTGGTCCGGGACGCGCCTATCCTGCTCCTGGACGAGGCGACCTCGGCGCTGGACGCCGAGAACGAGCGGCTGGTGCAGGCAGCGCTGGATGAGGCCATGCAGGGCCGGACCACCCTTGTCATCGCCCACCGTCTGGCCACCGTGCTCCGGGCCGATCGTATCGTGGTGATGGAGGACGGCCAGGTGGTCCAGGAGGGCACGCACCAGTCCCTGATGGCCCAGGGCGGGCTCTATGCCCGGCTGGCCGAGTTGCAGTTCCGGGCGGATTAGGCCGTCAGGGCCGGGTCGAGGAATGCGAGATTGGCCTCGCGGATATGCGCCGCCGCCTCATCATAGAGGAAGGGCAGGAAGGCGAAGCGTTCGCCCCGGGTCACCGTCGTGGCCTCGTGCAGTAAAGAGCAGGAGAAGACGACCGCACCGCCGGGTGGCGGTCGGTAGGTGCGCGGACCGAACTCAGGGAACCGCAGGTCGCCGCCCTCATAGTCGGCGTTCAGATTGATCGAGACGGCGAAGCGCCGGTGG
>Ga0105054_10010029_pt1 | contig 12150 bp, 17 predicted proteins | sample BON02_FD_78091 | JGI IMG/M metagenome (GOLD analysis project Ga0105054, IMG submission 78091) | Freshwater microbial communities from Lake Bonney liftoff mats and glacier meltwater in Antarctica - BON-02 (megahit assembly) | ecosystem: Environmental > Aquatic > Freshwater > Ice > Glacier... | reverse complement strand
GGCCGCCACATGACCTATCGCCAATCCCTCGACATGGTCGCCGTTCACGGCCCCGGCGACAGTGCGGCGCGGGATGCGATGCTCGGGGCCAACATCGCCCGGATTCTGGGCGGTACCGCGGCGCGCGCAGGCCCATAGCGAGCCGGTTGGCGAACGGCAGGGCGGCGGAATTGTCGGTATCGGGAGCGCCGGTTTCGGTGTTGCGGCCATGAACCGGGCGGTCAGGCGTTTTCGATGTCGTTGTCGTCAGTGGTGGCCGGCAACGTTTCGGTCAGCAGGAAAACACGCTCCAGCGCCGCCCGGCGGGGCACGTCGCCCTCCATTTCAAGGACATCGGCCATATGGGCGCGCCAACGCCCGATCACCGGCGGTTCCGCCGCCGGTGGCACCCCGGGGTCGCGCAACTGCAAACCGAACACCTGACGGGTTTCCTCGCAAAGGTGGATTTCATAGCGCAAGATACCCTGCCCGCGCAGGGCGCTGGCCATCTCGGGCCAGATCTCGGCGTGGCGGCGACGGTATTCGCCGGTCATGCCCGGACGCACCGTCAGCAGAAAGGCAACGCCGACCAGATCGGCCACCCCGGTCATTCAGGCCCCGCCACGGGCATCACGGCCCCCCCCGCGCGGGCCGAAGCCAGCATCGCGGCGACGGTCGCGGTTGTCCTTGCGCCGATGTCCCCGGGGCTGAGGTTCGTCCCCCGTCCCAGCGCCAGATCGACCAGGGCATGCACCGGGCCGTCGCTGCGCACCTGCCAATCGGTCGGACCGAGGGCAAGGCGTTCGGGCGGGGCGTCGTTGGTGCGGATTTCGCCGATGTTGCGGTCGAATTCCGCAAGCGCGACGCCGCCCGAACCGCACAGGAAAATGCGCATCAGCGCGCGACCGGTTTCGGGCATTGCCACGGAACCCGAGATCGACGCCACAGCACCGCCCCGCAACCGCAGCATCGCGGCATCGGCAATGTCGACGCCGTCCTGTTCCACCGTCATCGCGCCCACCGACTCGGGGATGGTTCCGGTAAGGAAGAACATCAGCGCCAGAGAATGCGACAACTGGCCATAGGCAAAGCCGCCACCGGCTGCGGGATCCTGCCAGGTGGATCGCTCGGGGCGAAAAAACGTGTCGTCCCATTTCGACAGGCCGCGCGCCCCGGTAAAGACATCCCGCGTGACCGAAACGAAGCTGCACATCGCGTGTTCAAGAGTGCCTATCGCCCCCCCGGCAATGCGCTGGCGCAGCGCATCGACCTGCGGCAGGTAATTGTAACTGTTGGCAATCAACAGGTGGCGATCACAGGCGCGGGCCAGGTCGACCAGCGCCCAGGCCTCGGCGGGGTCAAGGGTCATGGGTTTTTCGCACAGCACATGCGCCCCGGCACGCAGCGCTGCTGCGGCATGTTCGTAATGAAACCGGTGCGGCGAGGCAACGACGACGATATCGGGATCGCGCGCCAGCACCTCTGCCGGGTCTTGCGACGCGAAGGCAAAGCCGAAATGCGATTTGACGCGCGCCAGATCGCTGGCGCCCAGGCGGCAAACGCCGTCCAGCACCACCTCGGGGCGACCGGCCAGCACCGGGATATGGTTTTGCGCGGCAAACCATCCTGCGCCGATCACCGCTGCCCTCAGCTTGCGGGTCACGGTTCGGTTCCGTGAATCGGGGATGGGGCGAAGGCGCCGATTTCGGCAGCGGAAAAGCCCGGCACGAAAGCGGGTTCCAGCGCTGTTTCGGCGCGCGCCAGCAGCGCGGCGCGAAACCCCGCGACACGGTCGGCCTGGGCCGGATCGGCGGCCAGGTTGTGGCGCTCGGCCGGGTCGGCAAGGCTGTCGGCCAGGAACGGGTCTTCATTCGCGGGGGCGATCCGTGTGCCGTCCTGACGGATGTTCATGTCGAACCGCCAGCGCCGGGTGCGCAGACAGGCCCGGCGCGGCCATCCGCCCCCGCCCGGCCAAGTGCCGATGTTGGCCGCCGAAGATGCCCGCGTCCCGGCGTCACCCTGTCCGATCACCCCGAAGATCGCGTCGGGTTCGGGATCGGCAAACAGCGCGCGCCCTTCAAAGCCGGGATCGGGTGGAATGCCGGCGAGGTGGCACAGGGTGCGCCCCAGGTCGAGCGATTCCGAAAGTTCGTCGTTCACCGCACCCGTCGGCACCCGGCCCGGCGCGCGGACGATCAACGGTACACGCTGGCTTTGCGGGCCAAAGACGATCTTGCTGAGCAGCCCGTGTTCGCCCAGCGATGCTCCGTGGTCAGAGCTGAAGACGATGTCGGTATTGCGTACCAGCCCCAATGTGTCGAGCGCCGCGACCAGAACTCCGACCTGCATGTCAAGCCAGGTGACAAGGGCATGGTAGTCGGACTGCGCCTGCCGCATGTCGGCGTGGGTGATCCGCGGGCCACCCACGACACCGGCGAAGGTTTCGTCGTAAAGGCTCGGGGTGCCGCGGGGCAGGTCGTGGCCCGGCCAATCCGGGGCGCGATACATCGCGCGGAACAGCGCCGGCGGAAAGACCGGAGTATGGGGCTGCAGATACGAGGCGCACAACAGGAAGGGTGCTGCACCGTCCTGCCCTGCCAGCCAGTTCACCGCATTGCGCGTGATGGCTTCGGGCGGGTAAGGTATGTCGTCGGGAAACACCCCGCCCACCGGCGACGCGATACCGTCGGGCACGATCGCATGCAAACGCCCGGGCGGGCAGACCTTGGCGAAGACATCCATCTCGCCTCCGGTCTCGTCCTCGGTCTGCCAGATGTCATAATCGGCATGGACGTGGGACTTTCCGAAAACCGCCGTGCGATACCCGGCCTTGGCGAAATGCTCGGGGAACGTCCTGTGGCGCACCGGCAGCGGATAGGATTGCCAGGCCCCTTCGTTGCCATAGACGCCTGTTCGTTCCGGTGCCCGGGCGGTAAGCTGGCTGGTGCGCGACGGCACGCAGGCCGGAGAATTGCAATAGTGCCGGGTGAAACGCACCCCGCCAGCCGCCAATGCGTCGATGTTCGGGGTCGCGACAGGGGGGCCGCATTCGGGCGGGAAAGTCGCACCCTCGCAACCGATGGCCGAGGCACGCAGCTCGTCCGCAAGAATATAGATTATATTCCGTACCACGTTGCCTCGTGTTCGCAAATGAACTTTCCGAGCTTAATAGGTGAACTGATGTGGCGTCAATACAGACGCAGTGTTGCGGTTCTCCACGGCAAGACATTCGGGATTATTGGCGCCGGACAGATCGGTCTCAAGACTGCCGCCATCGCGCAGGGTTTTGGCCGTGAGGTCATCGCGTTCGGCATCAAGCCGCCCAGACCGCGTCCGGTTCGCCGATGTCCTGCCTGCCGTTGGACGAGGTCGTTCAGCGCGCCGATATTCTTTTGCTCCACGCGCTGCTGACGAAGGAAACGCAGCACATCATCGACCCCGCACGGATCGCCAAAATGAAACGCGGTGCCATCATCGTCAACACCGCACGCGGCGCGCTGATCGGCACAGGCGCGCCGATCGCTGCGTTGAAAAGCGGCCAGTTGGGCGGGGCCTGACTGGATGTCTGTGAGATGGAAGACAGCGTGTTCGACCACGATTTTGCGGGTCATGTGATGCCCGACGATGTGATGGCGCGGCTGCTGACGCTGAACAATGTGTTGATGACATCGCATCGGGGGTTTCCGAGCCGCGAGGCCCTCAAGGATATCGCGGAAACGACACTGTCGGGTTTGACGGCATTTGAGGAGCACAAGGCTTTGGTCAACCAGGTAAAAGCGCAACGTTGATGGTGGGGGGGCTGGTTCTGGAAAACCAAAGGTTTTCAGACTTTTCCTAACCTCTGTCAGTCCGTCCGATTTTCATCGACTATAGGTATGGGCTATCAATCAATCCGGAGTGGTGCCATGAAGAACTTTTCCAAGATAGCCAGTGAATATTCGTCCGGGTTTGGCGAACTTGCCAAGGAAATTCCGGGGCCGACCAAGGCGTTCGAGGATCTGTTCACCACCTCGGTCAAGGATGGCGCCTTGTCGCGCAAGACCAAGGAACTGATCGCGTTCGGCATCGCCATCGCGGTGCGTTGCGATGGCTGCATCGCGGCACATTCCAAAAGCGTACTTGCCGCAGGTGCCAGCCGGGACGAGGTGGCCGAGATGATCGGCGTCGCCATTCTGATGGGGGGCGGCCCCGCCACGGTTTACGGCGTCGAGGCGATGCGCGCCTTTGACGAGTTTTCCGCCGCAAAGGTCGCCGCCGAATAGCGGCCCTTGGCACCGGGTGCGGGCAGGAAGCCGCTGGCCGCCCTCAAGGCGCTGATCCGATACCCTGGGACTTTGAGAACATGACGCAGCCCCCACCCATCCGACCGCCCGGTGTTGTGACCGCGATCCGTGGCAGCGTCGTGGACGTGCGGTTCGACGGGCCCTTGCCACCGATATACACGGTCTTGCGTATTGGAACCGACCCCGAAATCGTGATCGAGGTTCTGGCGCAGCGCGATGCGCACCATGTTCGCGGCATCGCCCTGACCCCGACGCAAGGGCTGGCGCGGGGAATGGCGGTGGAGGATACCGGCGGGCCGCTGAAGGTGCCGGTGGGCAAGGCCATCCTGTCGCGCATGTTCGACGTGTTCGGCAATACGATCGACGGCGGGCCGCCGCTGACCGATGTCGACTGGCGCTCGGTTCACCGTGCGCCGCCGCCTCTGGTGCAACGCTCCACCACCTCGGAAGTGTTTGAAACCGGGATCAAGGTGATCGATGTGCTGTTGCCGCTGGAACGTGGCGGCAAGGCCGGTCTGTTTGGTGGTGCGGGCGTGGGCAAGACCGTGCTTCTGACCGAGATGATCCACAACATGGTGGGCCAACACGTAGGCGTCAGCATCTTTTGCGGCATTGGCGAGCGGTCGCGCGAAGGCAGCGAGTTGCATCACGACATGAAGGAAGCCGGGGTGCTTGACAACATGCTGATGATTTTCGGCCAGATGAACGAACCCCCCGGCGCGCGGTTCCGGGTCGGCCATGCGGCGCTGACGATGGCCGAATATTTCCGCGACGATGAACACCGCGATGTGCTTTTGCTGATCGACAACATCTTCCGCTTCATTCAGGCCGGGATGGAGGTGTCGGGGCTGTTGGGCCAGATGCCATCGCGGCTGGGCTATCAGCCGACAATGGGCACCGAATTGTCGGGGCTTGAAGAACGCATCGCCAACACCGATGCGGGTGCCATCACCTCGATTCAGGCGGTCTATGTGCCGGCCGACGATTTCACCGATCCGGCGGCGGTGCATACGTTTTCGCACCTGTCGGCGTCAATCGTGCTGTCGCGCAAGCGGGCCAGCGAGGGGCTGTATCCCGCGATCGATCCGCTGCAATCCATGTCGAAGATGGCGACGCCGGGCATCGTGGGCGCGCGGCATTACGCGCTGGCGCAGGAAATTCGCCGGACCCTGGCGCAATATGCCAATCTGAAAGACATCATCGCGATGCTGGGGCTTGAGCAGTTGTCGCCCGAGGATCGCAAGGTGGTCGGGCGGGCCCGGCGGTTGGAGCGGTTCCTGACCCAGCCGTTTTTCACCACCGAAGCCTTCACCAGCCTCAAGGGCAAGCTGGTCAGCCTTGGCGATGCGCTGGACGGTTGCGAAGCCATTCTGCACGATGAATTTGCGGATGTGCCGGAAAGCGGCCTTTACATGATCGGCGCGATTTCCGAGGCCAAGGTGCCGTCGAAGGCAAAGGCAAAAGAACCGCAGCCAAAGGAACCGGAGGCAGCAGATGCATCTTAAAATCCTTCTGCCTTTCGAGATCTTTGCCGACATCGCCAATGTGACCCGCATCGTCGCGGAAACCCAGGGTGGCGCGTTCGGCCTTTTGCCCAACCGGCTTGACTGCGTCGCGGCTTTGGTGCCGGGCATCCTGACCTGGCAGACCGAAACCGGAGATGAGGTTTTTGCAGCCGTCGATGACGGCACGCTGATCAAGACCGGCCACGAAGTTGTGGTTTCGGTCCGGCGTGCGTTGCAAGGCAATGACCTGGCCAGTTTGCGCGCGAAGGTGGACCTCGAGTTCCTCACGCTGGACCGCGCCGAACAAGAGGTTCGCGCCGTGATGGCGAAGCTGGAAACCGGCTTTGTGCGGCGGTTTGCGGAGTTTCAGTCATGACCGACGACGCCCCGAAACCAGACGGGAAAGACGACAGCCTTGCCGGAACTGTCGGTCGCAAGGCCAGCCGCAAGGCGAAGGCCCGCCGCGATGGCGCGCCCGGGGTCTGGTTCGGCCTCGGCACCATGGGTCTGATCGGATGGTCGGTCGCGGTGCCGACGCTGTTGGGCGCGGCGATCGGCATCTGGCTTGACAGTCGCCATTCGGGTGATCGTTCGTGGACGCTCGCGCTGTTGATGGCGGGGCTGGCGATCGGGTGCTTTTCGGCCTGGGGCTGGGTGTCGCGGCAGGACCGGGACATTCACGACCAAGAGGGGGACGACGATGCCTGATGTGCAAACCTTGATCATGGTGTTCACAGCCGGTGCGCTGCTGGGTGCCGGATTCTTCGGCGGGTTGTGGTGGACGGTGCGCCGGGGCCTTGCCTCGGCCAACCCGGCGCTTTGGTTTTTCGGGGGCTTCGTGCTGCGCATGGGCATCACGCTTTACGGGTTCTATCTGGCCGGCGGCACCGAATGGCAGCGTTGGGTTGCCTGCCTTGCGGGTTTCATCGTCGCGCGTATTGTCGTGGGCCGCCTGACGCGCACAATTCCCCCGATTGCCGAAGGGGCCCGCCATGCGTCTTAGCCCGGACCAGATGGTTTTTTGGCAAAGTGGGTTCGTTAAACTCAACGGCACCATCGTGTTCACATGGGCGCTGATGGCTGTGATGGTGATCGGCTCGATCCTGGTCACGCGGCGACTGTCAAACGAGATGTCCCGTTCGCGCTGGCAAAATCTGCTCGAGATCATCGTCACCGGCATTCAGGATCAGATCAAAGAGGTCGGCCTGAAACACCCCGAAACCTATATCGGCTTTATCGGCACTTTGTTCCTGTTCGTCGCCGTGTCGGCGCTGAGTTCGATCATTCCGGGGTTCGAGCCACCCACCAGTTCGCTGTCGACCACTGCGGCGCTTGCGCTCAGCGTCTTTGTCGCCGTGCCGATCTATGGCATCGCCGAGCGGGGCTTTGGCAGCTATTTCCATTCGTACGTTGAACCGACATTCGTCATGCTGCCGTTCAACATCATCAGCGACCTGTCGCGCACCCTTGCGCTGGCCATCCGTCTGTTCGGCAACATGATGAGCGGAACGATGATCCTTGCCATCCTGCTGACCATCACCCCCTTCATCTTTCCCGTGGCGATGTCGGCGCTGGGTCTGCTGACCGGCATGGTGCAGGCCTATATCTTCAGCATCCTGGCTGCCGTCTACATTGCCTCGGCCACGCGCACGCGCAAGGCGGCGCCCGCAAAACCGGTTGCAGCCGCATGAACCCCATCAAGGAAAATCACCATGGATAGCGCGACATATATCGCCATCGCCTCGATCATCACATCCGGTCTGACCATGGCAATCGGCAGCATCGGCCCGGCCCTGGGCGAAGGGCGCGCCGTCGCGACGGCCCTGACCTCGATCGCGCAGCAACCGGATGCATCGGCAACCATCACCCGCACGCTGTTTGTCGGCCTCGCCATGGTCGAATCCGTTGCGATCTATTGCTTTGTCGTGTCGATGATCCTGATCTTTGCCAATCCGTTCTGGAATGCGGCTGTCGCCGCCACTGCCGCCGCCGCAACAGCCGCAGGAAACTAGGCCATGCTGATCGATTGGTTCACTGTCGGGGCGCAGCTGCTCAACTTCCTGATCCTCGTCTGGCTGCTCAAACGGTTCCTCTACAAGCCGATCATCAATGCCATCGACACCCGCGAGGCCCGGATCAAGAAAGAGCGGGCCGATGCCGATGCGATCAAGACGGCTGCCGAGACGGCGCGCGACGCCTTTCAGAAAAAGACCGACGCCTTCGCCCAACAGCACGCCGCCCTGATGCAAACGGCCAGGGACGAGGTCGCCGCCGAGCGCACGCGCCTGCTGTCCGAGGCGCAGGGCGACGCCGATGCCATGGCGGCCAAACGCGCCAAGGCACTGCTGACAGAGGCACGCGCCCTTGAAAAATCCATCACCGACCGGGCGCGCGACGAGGTGTTCGCCATCGCTCGCAAGACGCTGAAAGATCTGGCCGATGTCGGTCTGGAAGACCGCATGTGCGATGCGTTTGTCGATAGAATCAAGGCATTCCGCAATCAGCCCGACGATACCTTTTCCAAAGCCATTCAGGCGGCTTCTGACACGATCCCCGTGCGCAGCGCCTTCGATCTGACCAAGGCGCAACATGCGGCGATCCAGTCCGCCCTGCACACGACCTTTTCGACCGATGCCAAACTGACCTTTCAAACCGATCCCGAATTGATTGGCGGCATCGAGTTGACCGTCGGCGGACAAAAGCTGGCCTGGAGCATTTCGGATTACCTCGCATCCCTCAAAACCGGCGTCGAAGCCGCACTTGCCGCCCATGAACAGGCCAAGACGGGCCTGAACCCCACGCCCGAAGCCGACAAGACCCCGGAAACGACCAGCGCATGACCAACACCGTGCCCGCCCCCCTCGGACAGGTCTTTGACAACCTGTTTGCAGGTCTCGCCAGCGCGCGACAGGCGTTTGTCGCCAATTTGCAACCCCGCGAGGTTGGCACCATCACCAGCGTGTCAACCGGCGTGGCCAAAGTCTCGGGCCTGCCGGGTGCAGGCTCGCAGGAACTGCTGAGCTTTCCCGCCGGTCTGCCCGGGCTTGCCTTCAACGTCGATGAAACCGAGATCGGCGTGGTGCTGCTGGGCGATTACGCACATCTGAACGCGGGCGACGAGGTCACGCGCACCGGTCGGGTCATGGACGTTGTCGTGGGCGACGCCCTTCTGGGCCGGGTCATCGACCCGCTGGGCCGCCCGCTTGACGGTGGTGGGCCGGTCGCAACCGATGAACGCCTGCCCGTTGAACGCCCCGCCGCCGCGATCATCGACCGCGCGCCTGTTACCGTGCCGCTGCAATCGGGGATCAAGGTGATTGACGCGATGATCCCCATCGGGCGCGGCCAGCGCGAGCTGATCCTGGGCGACCGCCAGACCGGCAAGACCGCCATCGCGGTTGCGACAATCCTGAACCAGCGCGGGCAAGACGTGCTGTGCGTCTATTGCGCCATCGGTCAGCGTGCCTCTGCCGTGGCCAAGACCGTCGCGGTGTTGCGCGCGCACGGCGCGATGGAATACACCGTCGTCGTCGTGACCGAGGGCAACGCCGCCCCCGGCCTGACCTATATCGCGCCCTATGCCGCCACCAGCATCGCCGAGCATTTCATGGAGGCGGGCCGCGATGTGCTGATCGTCTATGACGACCTGACCCAGCACGCCCGGTCCTACCGCGAATTGTCGCTGCTGCTGCGCCGCCCCCCGGGTCGCGAGGCGTTTCCGGGCGATATCTTCTATATCCATTCGCGCCTGCTGGAGCGTTCAACCCATCTGCGCAAGGAACTTGGCGGCGGATCGCTGACCGCGCTGCCGATCATCGAGACCCAGGCGCAGGATATTTCGGCCTATATCCCGACCAACCTGATCTCGATCACCGACGGGCAGATTTACCTGTCGCCCACGCTGTTCGAACTGGGCATCCTGCCCGCGGTGGACGTGGGCAAATCAGTTTCGCGCGTGGGGGGCAAGGCACAACGCGCCGCATATCGTGCGGTCGCGGGCGATCTGAAACTGGCCTATGCCCAGTTCGAGGAGTTGGAGACGTTTTCGCGTTTCGGCGCCCGGCTCGACGACGACACCCGCGCGACCATCGCCCATGGCGAGCGTATCCGCGCCTGTCTGAAACAACAGGAATTCGCCCCGGTGCCCGTGGCGGGGCAGATCGCGATATTGCTGTCGCTGAAGGCCGGGCTGTTCGATGCGGTGCCTCTCGACAAGATGCCCGATGCCGAAAACGCGGTGTTGCAGGGGTCCCTGACGATCCCCGATGACGTGCGCAAGCGTTTCGATACCGACAAGCTCAGCGACGGCGACCGCAGGGTTGTGAATGACATCTGCCAATTGGCGCTGGCGGATTTTCAAACAGCCAGGGACGGGGCCGCGCCGAAACCTGACAAGGCACCATGACCAACACGATCGCCAGCATGAAGCGCCAGATCGCAAGTGCCGCAGACCTGCAATCGGTGGTGCGCACGATGAAGGCAATGGCAGCCGCCAACATCGGCCAATACGAAATGGCCGAACGCGCGCTGGGCGATTATTATCACAACGTCGAGCTTGGCCTTGGCAAATGCATGCGCGATCTGGGCCAAGGCATGGCCTTTGCTGCCGCCCCGCCCCCGACGGGAAAGGCCGCTATCGGGGCCGTGGTTTTCGGCTCGGATCAGGGGCTTGTGGGCCGGTTCAACGACGAGGTGGCCGATTTCGCCATCGCCGCCTTGCAAAAGATGGGCCCCGATCTGCGCATCTGGGCGGTGGGCGAACGTGTGCAAAACCACCTGGGCGATGCGGGGTTTCCCATTGCGGGCCAGTTCGCCGTGCCAAGTTCCGTCAGCGCCATCGCCCCACTGGTCGGGCGCATCCTTGTCAAGGCCGAAAGCCGCCCGGCAGGCAAGGCGATTGGCGAACTCCATCTCTACTATAACCGCCCCGCCTCGGGTGCGCGCTATGCGCCGGTCACCCAACGCCTGCTGCCGCTGGATGCAAGCTGGCAAAAGGGGGTTCTGGCGCTGAAATGGCCAACTGTTGCGCTGCCCGAAGTGTTGGGCGATACGGTTCAGACGCTCAAGGCACTGATCCGCGAATACCTGTTCGTGTCGCTGTTCCGCGCCTGTGCGGAATCTCTGGCAAGCGAGAATGCCAGCCGTCTGGCCGCCATGCAGAGGGCCGACAGGAACATCGACGATCTTCTGGAAACCCTGAACGGCAGTTTCCACCGCCTGCGCCAGGCGGGCATCGACGAAGAGTTGTTTGACGTCACAGCCGGTTTTGACGCGCTGCGCACCGATCAGGCCTGACCTTCTGCGAAAAAGCCGCCGATCATGGGGTTATCGGGGCTTGCACCGATGCACATCGGTACGCGCCTTGCCCGGCAGCGGTGTCTTGCGGCGAAACCGATCATCAAGGGACAGCCCGATGCCGGTTCAAACTTCGACGTGCCCGACAAAGCCAAGCCGCAACTGCGTGTCCGCCTCGGGGTCGGCGTGATGGCGCAACTGGTCGACAAGACCTTCGACGAACTTGCAGCGGCCAGCCTCGATGTTCCCGCCCCCGTCACCCGCCAGACCTGCGAAATCGCCAAGCATCGGCTGGCAGTTTGCTTGACCGCTGCAAGCCGATCGACCCCATGCTGACCGGCGTTGTCTATCCGTGCAGCGCCGATGCGCTGGCGGGGGGCGGTTGCTGCCGGGGCGGCGGGGCTGATCGTGCCGGTGCTCTGTGGCCCGAAGGGCAGGTTGAACCGCATCGCCAAGGACGCGCAACTTGATCTTTCCGGCCGCCGGATCGTGCCTGCCGACGGGCCGGAGGATACGGTCATGATGGCCGCAATGGCCGCAGGTGCGGGCGATCTGGCTGCACGGATGAAGGGCAGCCTGCACAGCAGCCAGTTCCTGCACGCCATCCCATGCGACGCGGCGAGGCTGGGCGTGGCCCGCTCGCTCAGCCATTGCGCGCCGATGTCGGTGCCGATGATCGGCCACCCCAAGAACGAAGGTCGCCCGACCCGATGCCCGGTGAAACGAACCACCGGCCCCTCCCGGGCATGCAACCATGCCCTGCCGGGCAATCGACGCCCTCTTCGCGGTCCTGTGCGGCTGCGGTCACGACGGCACTTCAACACCCCCTCCGTCCAGACCGGCGGCTGCCTCGCCACCGCCACGCCCCCCGCCCTCACGATCAACGCAGGGTGGGTGCAACCCACCTCCCCGGCAAGACAGCCTAGCCCTTCCAAGCCATAACCCCATAGAGCAACGCCATTGGCCCATACAACTCTGGCTTGCCGGTGATCCAGCATCCCATGCCGTGGCACCCGCTCAACCCCAGGTAAAGCGCACGATGGCATGTCAGCACGCCTACCGCACACCGAACCCACTTATTCAATACT
>Ga0105054_10010028_pt1 | contig 12151 bp, 10 predicted proteins | sample BON02_FD_78091 | JGI IMG/M metagenome (GOLD analysis project Ga0105054, IMG submission 78091) | Freshwater microbial communities from Lake Bonney liftoff mats and glacier meltwater in Antarctica - BON-02 (megahit assembly) | ecosystem: Environmental > Aquatic > Freshwater > Ice > Glacier... | reverse complement strand
TCGAGCGACATACCGAAGAAAGCCGGGTTCAGGCCGAGGCCGACAAAGCCGGCATCGCGACACCACTCCACCTGCCCGATCAGCCGGCTGATGCTGACATGTTCCAGCGACACGCCGCCGACGCCGAGAAAACGACCATCATTCTCGCGCACGATCCGTGCCACCGCCTCGTTCATGGCGTCAGCCGGATCGCCGACCTCGAACTCGGCATGCATCAGTGCGCGGGAGACACCATTGGCCTCCATCTCGCCCAGCAGGTCGTCGAACGTCTTGGCCTTGGTTGCCCCGGTTCCCAGGACCGCGTCGTACTGTCCGGCAATCGCAGCGGGCACCTCGATCTTGGGCCAGAACTGGCGGGGCAGGCGCACACGCGCGTCGATGATATCGGTCGTCATGGCTTGTTGGTCTCCGTTGTCGCCACTAGGCGCGTTTGATCTTGCGGCTGATCACGCCGCTCGTTTCTCCGTCGGCCAGGAGATCCCGATTGGGCGCCGAGAGCTCTTCGTAGCCACGCAGCACCTCGATGGGGTCCTGCAGGTCGTACCAGCCGAGAAACGGGTTATGCATCTGGTAACCCACCAGGCGTTGCAGCCGCTCGGGGTAGTGGCGCGCCACCTCCGGCGGGTTGACGAGGTACTGCGCCTCCTCCTGCTTCAGCCAGCCCACCGAGTAGCTGGTGAAAAGCGCGCTGCGCCATGCATCGGCCGTCACGTTGGCGCCGCCGCCGTGCCACACCGCGCCGGTGTAGAGCACCACCGAACCCCTGGGCATCACCGCACGCGCGGTCTCCGCGCGCAGCGGCACGCGTTCGTCGTCCCATTTGTGGCTGCCGGGTATGATGTGTGTCGCGCCATTCTCCTGCGTGAAGTCCGACAGCGCCCAGAACGTGGTGCAGTAGGGAATGCGTTCGCTGGGATGGGCGAAGGGAAACATCAGGTCGTCGCGGTGCAGCTCCTGCGCCTTCTCGCCCGGCCCGATCGCCGAGGTCGAGCAGGAGCTCAACTGGTAGGTATCGCACCAGGGCCCGAGCAACCGGTCCATGACGGCCAGGATCAGCGGGTTGCAGATGTTCTCGCGGATCGCCTCGGACTTGGGCGTCAGACCGTGCAGGCGGCGCGTACGGAAACCAACCCAGTCCCCGCTGCCCTCGGGAACCCGGTCGAGCCAGGGCGCGAGTTCGCCCAGCATGCGATCAACGAAGCTCTCATCGATCAGCCGCTCGACGATGACACAGCCGTCACGCAGCATGATCTCGGCGATCTCGTCGGCGGTTGCGTCGCGGCCGACGCGCGTAATGGCGGGGGTGGTCATGACGGCATCTCCCTCAGGATTTCGAGGGCAGGTCTTGGCGATGGAAGATCCGGTAACCCTCGTCATCCGGATTATCGATGTCGTGCAAGGGCGTCTTGCCGAACACCCCGTCGAAATGACCCTCGGCCAGCACATTGTCAGCCGCGATCTCGAGCGGCTTGACCTGATGGTGCGCCTGGCCGTCGAACACCGGTGGATTGGAGACCGCGTTGTAGGAAAATTCCATGAGGGTGCGCGGCGCATCGGTCGTGTTGGGGGCCGACGTATGCAGCACGTTGGCATGAAAGAAGAGCGCGTCCCCGGTCTCCATTTCCAGTTCCACCAGTTCGAAGCGTTCCTGAATTGCCTTCAGGCGTGGCCGGTAAAGCGAGTAGTAGGATGTCTCGTCGCTGATCCAGTCGATGCGACCCAGGCTGTGGGAGCCACGCAGCATGCGCAGGCAACCGGCGGCCGCGGGCGCCCGCGTTACGGCCACCGCGCAGGTCAGCATGCTGGGAAAGAGGCAGCCCTCCTGATACCAGCCACCGTAATCCTGATGCCAGTCGACCTTGCCCGGGCTGTGAGGCGGCTTGCGCACCATCTTGGAATGGTAGTGGTAGACCGGCTCACCGATCAGGTCCTCGGCAGCATGCACAACGCGCGCCAGACGCGTCGCCGTGCCAACGTAGTCATCCGCGTGGCGCGTCCAGCTCATGTAGTCGTGGGTGCCCACGCCGTCGCCGTCATGCACAGAGAAGAAGTGCCCGCCGACCGTGGGATCGCGTTCGAGATCACCTTTGAGCGGCGCGAGTTCGACTTCGGAGAACAAGCCCTTCAGGAGTAGAAACCCATCGTTGCGGAAGGTCTCGACCTCCGCCACGGTCAGGCGACGTTCGTTGGTCATCCCAGCCTCCTGGTTTCGGTTTGGCGCAACGCCAGCCTGGCTTGTTCACGGTCCCAGGTTGCGGCGGTGGGTCCGCGGCGGCGCAGCTCGTACTTCTGGATTTTTCCGGTCGGCGTCTTGGGCAGTTCGTCAGCGAACTCGAGATAACGCGGCACCATGAAATAGGCCATGCGCGGCTCGAGGAATCGGATCAGCGCTTCGGGCCCGAGCGACACCCCGGGCTTCAGCACCACCGTGGCCATGACCTCATCCTCGGTATGCTCGGACGAGGCAGCGAAGACGGCACACTCAAGCACCTCGGGATGGGCGTTGATCTCGTTCTCGACCTCGACCGAGGAGATGTTTTCGCCGCGCCGCCGGATCGCGTCCTTCTTGCGGTCGACAAAGTAGAAGTTGCCGGTGTCATCGCGGTACATGGCGTCGCCCGAATGGAGCCACAGGTTACGCCAGGCCGCCGCCGTCCAGTCCGGGTGCCCCCAGTAACCCGTCATGCAAAGCCAGGGCAGACGCGGCCGCACCACGAGTTCGCCCACGGTGCCATGGGGCACTTCCTCGTCATCGTCATCGACGATGCGGGCCTCGAACAGAGCGTTCTTCACCCGGCCGCATGAACGCCAGTCGGGGTCGTCGAAACCGGCGATCATCGGCGAGTTGATCTCGGTCGAGCCATAGGTCGTGACCACACGGGCACCGAACCGGCGGGCAAAGTCTGCAACCTCAGGGAAGAGCGGCACCACCAGGATGCGGTCGATGCGGCTCGCGCGTTCATCCACGCCCGGCGGCTGCCGATGGAGGAAGTTCGCCATGGCGCCCAGCAGGAACCCCGCGGTGGCGCCGTAATGCACGGCATCGCGCCAGAAGGTCGAGACGCTGAAACGGCGGGTGATGACCGCGGCCGAGCCGCAGATCATGGCGGCGTAGACCACCGCCCACTGCCCCGCGATATGGAACAGCGGCAGCGGTGCGTAATAGACATCCTCGGGAACCAGCCGCATGCGATCATGCCCGTTATGGGCGTAAACATAGGCGTGGGCATGGGTGATCATCGCGCCCTTGGACGGGCCCGTGGTTCCCGATGTGTACATCACGCCGATCAGGTCGCGTGGCGCCGGCGGCTCGGGCAGAACGCCCTCACCTTGCTCCAGCGTCTCGAAGCGGCTGGTCGTCAGCGATGAAGGAAGCTGCTCCCCAACGCCGTCGTGCACCACGACATGGCGCAGTTCGGGGCAGCGCGGTACGACCCCGGCGACATGATCGAGGTATTCGCCATCGGCCACCATGAACTGTGCGCGGGAGTCGCTCACGATGTGCTCGAGGATGCCGCCGCGGTAGGCCGTGTTGACCGGGATTTGTATCGCACCCAGTCGCGCCAGCGCGGCCCACAGCATGACGAAGCCCATGACGTTAGGCATCATCACCAGCACCGCATCGCCCGGTTTCACGCCGAGCGAGGCCAGTCCCCTTGCCATGCCGAGCGCCCGTTTCTCGAACGCGCGATAGGTGATCGTCCCCTCCTCTCCGACAAGGAAGGGGCGGTCGCCCTGGCGCCGGGCACGGTCAGCCATGACCTGGCTGACCGTGTGATTCTCGCGCGGATCGAGGAACATGGCGTCGTGTGCTCAGTTGCCGTTGAACACCGGCTCGCGCCGCTCATGGAAGGCATGCACGCCCTCGATGTGGTCCTTCATGATCGAGGCCACGACGAGGCACTCGGTCTCGAAGTTCAGCATCGTCTCGAGCGATGCCTCCTGGCCACGATCGAGCATGGTCTTGTGGAGTTGAACGGACATGGGCGACATGGCGCAGATCTTCCTCGCCATGCGCTCGGCCTCCGCGCGCACGTCGTCGTCCTCGACGACACGGTTGACCAGACCGATCCTGAGCGCCTCGTCGGCATCGATCAGCTCGCCCATGAAGGCAAGCTCGCGCGCCTTGGCAATGCCTACCTTGCGCGGCAGGAGCCAGGTGCCGCCGTTGGTGATGGTCGCGCCGACCTTGGCCTCGGGAAAGCCCATGCGCGCCGACTTGCCGGCAACCACGAGATCGCAGGCCAGCGTGATCTCGCAGCCACCGCCGGCGGCAAAGCCGTGGATCGCGGCGATCACCGGGAAACGCGCCTTGCGGATCAGGCGCGTTGTCTCTTGCAGCGCCTTCTGGCCTTCGTGCAGGTCGGCCACCGTATAGGCGCCGGTCTTCATGTCCTCGATGTGCTCAAGCATCTGACCGATGTCGTGGCCGGCCTGAAATGCCTTGCCCTCGCCGGCGATGATCAGGCAGCGCAGGGACCGGTCGTTGATGAGTTCGCCGAGGATACGACCGAACTCACGCCAGCCCTCACTGCGCATCGCATTCAGTTTCTCTGGCCGGTCGAAGATCATCCACGCGATCTGGTCGTCCTTGCGGACGATGAACTTGTTCTCCAAGACACACTCCCTGGCAAAAGATTAGGAGCGCGACGGCGTACCGCCGCGCAGTTGATCAGGCGTCCGCAAGCCAGACGTCGCCCCACTTCATCCAGCCGAGGAAGCCGTAGGGGTGGCCCTGGAAGTTCCGGACACGGGAAGAATAGCCGTCGATCCAGTTGGTGAAGACCGGGATCACGCTGGAACCCTCGTCGCGCATGATGATCTGGCACTCGCGATAGAGTTCGCTGCGCAGCGCCGTGTCCGTGGTCTGGCGAGCCTCCAGAACCAGGCTGTCGAAGCGCTCGTTCGACCACATGCTCTCGTTCCAGGCGCCGCCCGTGAAATAGGCAATCGAGAACATCAGGTCCGCAGTCGGCCGCCCGTACCATGACGAACCGCACCAGGGCGCCTGCATCCACACCGCGCTCCAGTAACCATCGGAGGGCACCTTCTTGACGGTCACGTTGGCGCCCGCCTCGTTCATCAGTTCGGCCATGGCGATACTCGCGTTGGCGCCACCAAAGTTGGCATCGGAGGCGACGAGCTCGAAGCTCGCATTCTCCATGCCGGCCTGCTTGAGATAGTACTTCACCTTGTCGGGGTCCTGCGGCAGCGCCTCGACATCGGCGGCGAAAAAGGGATCGTGCTGGGGGATCGGATGATCCCGCCCGACGACGCCATATCCGTTGAAGCCGAGTTGCAGCATGCGTTCCCGATCGACCGCGTGCTTGAGCGCCAGACGCACGTTGTTGTCGGTATAGGGCGCGGTATTCGCGAGCATCGGGTAGGTCGGATGGGCACCGCCGGGCTGGCTCAGCACGCGGCCGCTAGCGCTGCCTTCGACCGAGGCGATCAGCGAGGGATCGACCTGAACGATCATGTCGGCCTCGCCGGTCAGCAGTGCATTGACGCGCGAGCCGCCATCGGTGATGCCGAAGGTCTCGATCTCGTCGATGTAGGGGCGCCCCTCCTTCCAGTAGTTGGGGTGGCGCACGAAGGTGCCGACGATCCCGGGATCGAACTCTTCCAGCTTCCAGGGACCGGTGCCGACGGCTCCGACGGTGTAGTCCTGCTCGCCTTCGGGCTGAACGGTGAAGTGGAACTCGGAAAGCAGGTAGGGCACGTCGGCATTGGATTGCTTCATCGTCACCACGAGCGTGCCATCGCCGTCTGCCGCAAACGAAGCGACGTCGCCCAGGTAGGCGTTGGCCGGCGAGGCGACCTCGGGATCAAGGTGGCGGTTGAACGAGTAGGCCACGTCCGCGGCCGTCATCGTCTTGCCGTTGTGAAACTCGACGCCCTGGCGCAGATCGAGCCGCCACTGCGTGGCATCCGCGTTCCCTTCCCACGATGTCGCCAGCCCGGGCGTCAGCCCAACGCCCGGCATGTAGTCGACCAGGGTCTCGTAGATGATGCCCGACCGGATGATGTCGATGTTCTGAATGATCTTGGCGGGATCCATCGTGTCGCCGGCATGGGAATCGGTCGAGGCAACCCTGAGGGTGCCGCCCGATTTCGGCTCTTCGGCCAGCGCGCCTCCGATGGCGCCGTCAACCAGCGCGGCCGCCGCCACGGCACCGGTGCCGGACGCGGCGAGCGCCTGCATGGCATCCCGGCGCGACAACCGGCCATGCACCACATTCTTCAGGATCGTGTTCAGATCGTTCATCTCTCTGCCTCTCCGCATGAGTTGAATATAATATTCACTATTTGCAAATCGCTGCAAGCCTCATGTCGGGTGCGTGGTCACAGGGCGGCGTCGGTTCCCAGCACGCCGGTGATCTGGGTCGCCATCATGCCGCCCACGCCATGGACCAGGGCCGTGGCAAGACCCGGCACCTGACGCGCGCCGGCCTCACCCCGCAGTTGGCGCACGGCCTCGACAATGAGGAAGATCCCATACATGCCGGGATGGGTGCAGGAGAGGCCGCCACCATTGGTGTTGAGCGGCACATTGCCTCCCGGCGCGATCCTTCCGTCGGCGACAAACGGCCCACCCTCGCCCCTGGCGCAGAAGCCGAGATCCTCGAGGAACATGATCACGTTGATGGTGAAGCCATCGTAGAGCTGGAGCAGATCGATCTGATCGCGCTCCATACGCGCCATCGCCAGCGCCCGCCCACCCGACTCGCTTGCAAGCGTTCGTGTCACGTCCGGCATCTGCGACATCTGCCGGTGCTCGTGGGCAAGGCCCACGCCGAGCACATGGACCGCGGACCTGGGCGCGTCTGCTGCCCGCTCGCGGCGCACAAGGACAAGCGCGCCGCCACCATCGGTCACAAGGCAACAGTCGAGCAGGCCCAGCGGATCGGAAACCATACGCGCGCCGAGCACGTCCTCTATCATCAGGGGCTCGCGCATGAAGGCCTCGGGATTGAGCGCCGCCCAGGAGCGCGCCGCGACGGCAACGGCCGCGAATTGTTCACGGGTGGTGCCGTATTCATGCATGTGGCGCGCAGCCATCATGGCATAGCCGCTGATCGGGTAACGCGGGCCATAGACTGTTTCGAACGGCAGGGGCTCGTTGTTCATCTGCAGCCGGCCCAGCGCTGTGCGCTGATTGCTGCCATAGGCCACCAGCGCCACGTCACATAGCCCCGCGGACAGCGCCATCGCCGCCGTCAGCAGATGGGCCTCGAAGGACGAGCCTCCGGTCATGTTGCTGTCGGAAAATCGCGGACGGATGCCCAGGTACTCCGCTGCACTCGCGGTGGGCATGAAATGCGCCGTTGTGGAGACGAAAAGGCCGTCGACATCCGCAGGCGTCAGACCGGCATCCTCGAGCGCAGCAAGCGCCGCCTCGCCCAGGATCTCCATGGCACTGCGCCCCGGCGCCTCGCCGAGGCCGGCGACACCGACGCCGATAATCGAGGCGTTACCGCGCATGTCGGCCTCCTGCTGCACGACCGAGAGGATCGAAGACCACCGCGGGCTCACCGTCGATCTGCGAAATCCGCGCCGCGACCCGCAGGCCGATCGCGACAGTTTCGGGCGCGAGGCCCTCGACGCGGCTCAACATGCGGAAGCCGTCGTCGAGGTCGATCAGGGCGATGTTGTAGTCTCCGCCTCGTTCCTGCCGCCGACGCACCACGGTGGTCGAGTAGACTGTACCGAGACCGCCGCAGGGCACCCATTCGAGATCCCGGTCGCCGGTGCCGGGTTCGGCCAGCCGCGGATAGAACACGACCCGCCTGCTGCCTCTCGCCCGCTGCACCATGAAACGATCCGATGCCAGGAAATCGCGGAATATCTGCTCCGGCCCCCTCGCCCCTGCGCCGTCCTCTGCCACTGCCAATGCCTCCCGGTTGCCAGCGAAGGGCGTAACTGAATATTTATTTCATTTCAATCTCCGGGATTCCGGCGCCTGGCAAACGAGCAACGCAGGGCTCATGCCGAGCGGGCTGCTTCCGTCATGAGAAGCACTCAGGGCGGCATCGCCCTGCTGCATCATCGGACCGAGGCCTTCGGGCGAAAAGTCGACAGCCCGGAGGTGGCCATCGCCTCCGAGTGTTTGGCCGCCGAAATGGCCCGTGCGGAACCTTGCGACCCGCGTGGGCAAGGCACGTGCTCGAACAGGCCCGGCATCCCCCGAGGATATCTCGAGGGCCCGGTCCTCTACGGCCTGAAGGAGCGGTTGATGACTCCCGGGCTGGTCGAAACGTTCGTGCGCGAAGTTCCTGCAGAGACCAATGGTGGCCGTCATCGCGAAGAAGGTCCGCGGTGCGTGCGCGAAAAGGACCTCGCAAAGGTCGAGCGCAGGTTGACCGGTCTGATCGATGCCGTCGCCGACGTGTTCCGCGCGCCCAGCCTGCAACAGCAGCCCGATGAGGCCGAAGCGAGCAAGGCCACGCTGTTGGCCTAACTGGGCGCAGCCAGGCCGTCTCCGGTTCGGCTGCACCCCAACCTCGCACGGCATCTACCGCGACAAGGTATCGGGCCTCCAGGAGGCCCTGAGGGGCCGCTGCTGCATGACCAAGCCATGGACTCCTCCGCAGCCTCATCGAGCGGGTCGAGATGCAGCCCAACGACGAAGGCCACGAGGTCACGCTGGTCGGTGAGATCGCGCATATGATCAGCCTCCCGACCGAAAGGTCCGGCCAGGAGGCTGATCACATACCGAGTTCGGTAAAAGTGGTGGCGAGGGCCCGCTCACACCGAGAGTTGACGCTCCCGGCGGTGGCGATCTGAATGCGTTCGGAGGCTGCACGGGTCCGATGCAGCCTTCATCGCTGCATGTGCGAATGCGATTGCTCCTCGACCAGCGTATCCTAAGTGCGATCGCATAGGCCGATTGACCTGCACACTGCCTCTTTCAGCGGGCTGCAATCACAAGGGCCGGACCCAGGATCCGCTCGGACGCAACTTCTCCTGTGACGAGATCGATCCAGAGATCGTCCTTGCGTGAAAGCGAAGCGGGTACCTCACCCTTTTCGCCGGGCAACAGCAGGGCTCTGCCTGCGCAGCCCCCGGCCAAATCCAGAATGCGTACCGAGGCGTCGCCCCTGATGCCCTCGATCCGACAACCCTCACCCAGCGCGGCATGGAGGTGGCGGATGATACGAGCGCCCGCCAGCGGATTGTAGAGTCGGTCGACCAGACCGCTGCTGAAGTAGTAACCACGGTCGATTCCCGTGAAGTTGTCGAGAACAACCCCCACGTCGCTGAAAGCCATGGCGGCCGTGACGGCCTCGGCAACACGGTTGGCGTCGTGCCGCTCCGTTTCGCCCTGATCGATCGGTCGGCGGTGGGCAAACTGGACGTGGACGATCGGTTGCAGGCCAAGGCCGGCGACACTGCGGCGCGCCGCCTCGATCGCCGGTGCCGGGGCATCCTGCCAGCCGATACCGAACACCAGGCCGTCGATCGTTTCGGATGCCCCGTCGAGAGCAAGGATGGCCTTCACGGCCCCCCGTTCGTCCGCCTCCAGTCCGTGGCTGCAACTGAAAGTTTCGGAGCTCGCACGGAAGGCGTTGAAGAGGACCTTCGTGGTCCCCTTGTTCTGCGCCATGCCCTTGAGGAGGCCAGGCAGACTGGTGACCGGCGCGATCACCTCCCACGCAGCAAGGTGATGGCCATGGTCACGCAGCGCCTGCTGCGCAGCGCCCTTGGGCAACCCATAGGAAAAAGCCGTAAAGCGATGGCCAAGCGCAGCCAACTCGGCCATGCGCGCTCTGGTCTCGGGATCGGCAAGATCGTCGAGCGGGACCCGCAGATCGCGCACGCCCATCTCCCAAAGCGCCATCAGGGGATAGTCGTTGCGGATGCGCTTGCGTCGGAAGGCATCAAGCCCCCAGGGCGTGGGAATGTCAGCGCTGTCGCACCAGGGTTGCCGCAGGTAAAGGCCAACGCCGCGGTTGCCGGGCTTGAGCGCATGGACAGCCGGCAAGGCCACGGCAGGAGCCGGCTCCGGCGTTTCATCCTCTTCGAGTGCCCTCCCCCAGGTACGGATCACGTGCTGCAGGTGGCCGCTTCGGTGCACATCGACCACGGCGTAACCCAGCTTGGCGCCGTCATGGCGGCCCTGCTTCATGCCCGGGGAGGCACGGAACAGCTCGTGGTAGTCGTGGCGCAGGAAACAGGTCGAGGGCAGGACATAGCAGTTCGTCGTGCCATGGCGGTTGAAGAAGAAGTTGTGAACATGACCGGCAAAATACGCCTCGACGTCATGGCGCTCGAACAGTCCGAGCAACCAGGATCGTCCAGGCTCGTCGGTGGCGTCGTAGTGGCCTGTTTCCCCGGGATGGGAGAGGTAGGCCGGATAGTGCGAGAACATGAAGACGCGGCGGCCGGCGTTGTCGGCCAAAAGCGCTTCGAGCCACAGGCGCTGTCGTTCCTCGTCGGCCAGGCCCGAGTTCACGATCATGCCGTTCACCACGACGAACAGGCAGTCTTCGTGCGTGAAGGCGTAGTACTGAGGCTGAAAGTGACTCTCGTACTCGGCGATCATGGCGTCGTTGACCGTCAGCTTTGCATGCTGCGCGGCCAGGGGTTCGCCGGGAAAGGCCTTCTCGCCGATGTCATGGTTGCCGGCCACAAGGTAGAGCGGACACGCAAGCGCCGCGTAGACGCGATGGAAGCGCGCCGCCGATTCCTCATAGGCCGGCGTGCCGGGTTCGGGATGAGTGATGTCGCCCAGATGGACGACGAAATCGGGTGCCAGGCGGTTGATCTGGTCGACCACGTAGCGCGACCGCGCCACACTGAGCTTGACCGTATCGACATCGTAGCCGCCGATCGCGGCCGCCTCCTCCTCGGTAACGTGGGAGTCGGCGATCAGTGCGAATATGAAGAGCCGGTCGCCGTCGGCAAAGGGTTCGGACATGATCCTCTCGACTCCATGGCACGATGGTCATGTGCCCGGGCCGGGCACACGAAACGAACAGCTTTGCCATCTTTGGCCGCATCCATGATGATGAACAAGCAATAGGCGGCGTCACCACGGCACTTTGTGGTTGCGCAGCATCCTGGCTTACCCGCCACCAGCATTGGAGCCGATCGTTGCGCCAGGCTGGTCGTCCGGTTCCGCAATTTCAGCCGATGGATTGGCCGCAAGCATGTCCACGAGCAAGACAGTAAAAGGCTGCTGCCCCCTGGACTGCCAGGATACCTGTGCCTGGGTCGCGCATGTCGAGGACGGAAGCGTCGTAAAGGTCCAAGGCGCCCGCGAGCACCCCATCACCCGGGGCGTGCTTTGCGCCAAGGTCAACGACTACCAGACGCGCACCTACGCTCCCGACCGCCTGCTCCATCCCCTGCGCCGCAGCGGCCCAAAGGGTAGCGGCGCCTTCGAACGCATCGGCTGGGACGAGGCCCTGGACAGCATTGCCGAACATTTCACGGCGATCATCGACGAGCACGGCGCAGGCGCGCTGATGCCGATGTTCTACCTGGGATCGATGGGCGTGGTGCAGCGCCACGCTCCGATGCGGCTGTTCAACGGGCTGGGTGCATGCCGGCTTCACGGTGAGGTCTGCGGGGCCTCCATGAGCGCGCTCCACGCCGAGGGCCATCCGATGGGCTTTGACCCCGAAGAGATAGCCGACAGCCGCTACATTGTCCTTTGGGGCGTCAACATGCTGTCGACCTGCCACCATCACTGGCAGTTCATCAAGGAAGCCCGCCAGAAGCATGGCGCGCGCGTCATCTGCATCGATCCCCGCCGCACACGCACCGCCGACCAATGCGACGAACACATCGCGATCCGGCCGGGCAGCGACGCGATCCTGGCATCGGGGATGGCGCAGGTCATGCTGGCAGAGGGGCTGGCCGACCTCGACTTCGCGCGGGCCACCGCCGCCGACCTCGACGAACTTCGCGAGCAGGTCGCCGCCTGGACGCCCGAACGGGTCGCGCAAGCCTGTGGCATCGACGCCCAGACCATCGTGCGCCTGGCGCGCGAGTTTGCGGCAGCGAAACCTGCGGTCCTGCGCGCCGGCGTTGCGCCGCAGCAGACTATCCGCGGCGAGGCCTTCGTGCGCTCGCTGTCGGCACTGGCCATGCTGGGTGGTCACTGGAAGCATCGCGGCGGCGGCCTCTTCATCTTCGATGCCCC
>Ga0105054_10010025_pt1 | contig 12155 bp, 13 predicted proteins | sample BON02_FD_78091 | JGI IMG/M metagenome (GOLD analysis project Ga0105054, IMG submission 78091) | Freshwater microbial communities from Lake Bonney liftoff mats and glacier meltwater in Antarctica - BON-02 (megahit assembly) | ecosystem: Environmental > Aquatic > Freshwater > Ice > Glacier... | reverse complement strand
TCCGATTCCGGCCTCCGAGCCGTAATCTCCTTAACTTATAAATACTAATTTGTCATCGCGGCGGATGCCGCGACCCCATTTTTAATGGCATTTTTAGAGATTTTTTCTCTTAAATAATGACATTGGGCCTTCAGGGTTGGAATTTCCAGGCTAATTCTATAAACATTTGACCTCATTGGGGTCAGTAGCAAGCAATCCAACTTGGATTGCAATCATCAGGATTGAACTAAACATTTGACCTCGTGATACTGCACCGTCGGGATCAGGTTTATCAGTCTATGTAAAGTGGACTTTCCTTTGAAAAATCAGCCAACAAACATTCAATGTGAAACTTACAAGCATATTTTATTAATAGCTAAATTTCACCTAGAAACTAGTGAAAAGTCAATAAGTAAAAAGTAGCAAAGTTTGAATTCAAAGAAAAATATCGGAAAGCAAATTTTAAATTATCTTTATTGTTCTAAACATAGAATCACTCAATAAATCTGGAGTGCATTAAATTATAAGTTTTGAAAATAGTTCTTGTGAATTTCCTTTTAGAAAAATTGGAGAAAATCACTGTAACTAAATCATTGGAATCTTATCTGAATATTATTAAGACTACGATATGCTGAGCATCAGAAATATAGTAAAACAATATGCTAATCACAGGGCTTTAGACAATGTCTCGATTGAAATTGAACAGGGTTCAGTTTTCGGTCTGCTGGGTCCGAACGGTGCCGGAAAAACCTCACTGATTCGTATCATCAATCAGATCACAGCACCCGATCAGGGCGAAATATTATTGAATGGCGAAAAACTCAACCCTTCACATATTTCTAAGATTGGATACCTGCCCGAAGAGCGTGGATTGTATAAAAAAATGGAAATTGGTGAACAAATGCTTTATCTGGCACAGTTAAAAGGATTATCAAAAGCTGATGCAACAGCCAGAATCAAATTCTGGTTTGAGAAAATGGGTATTCAGAGCTGGTGGAATAAAAAGGTGGAAGATTTGAGCAAGGGTATGCAGCAAAAGGTACAATTTATCGCGACTGTTGTTCATGACCCTGAACTGATCATTCTGGATGAACCATTCTCGGGTTTTGACCCCGTAAATGCACAGTTAATAACTAACGAAATTCTGGAATTAAACCAAAAAGGAGCTACCATTATCTTTTCAACTCACCGGATGGAATCTGTGGAGCAATTATGCGACAGCATTGCCCTAATCCATAAATCGAAGAAAATTCTCGATGGAAAGGTGAAAGACATTAAGAATCTGTACAGAAACAATACCTATAGAATAGCTTATTCAGGGATTCTTAGTCCACTTGAGAGCCCCTTGTTCAACATTAACGAGGAAAGTAAAGATGAGGAGTTCACAAATCTTACTATTCAAATCAATGAAGGTTATTCTTCAAATGATGTACTCAAGTTCTTAATCCCACAGGTTCAGGTCACCGAATTGACTGAAATTGTGCCCAGCATGAACGATATTTTCATTCAAAACGTAAAAAATTAATTCCGAAAAATGAATAAGATCCTACTCATCATAAAAAGAGAATATTTCAGCAGGGTAAAAAAGAAGTCGTTCCTAATCATGACCTTCCTAGTACCCATGCTAATCATCGGGATGTATGCCCTAATCTTTGCACTATCGATAAATGGTGGCGACAATATACCGGCAGTTGAAGTAATTGATGACAGCGGGATATTTAATAAAGGTCTGGAAAATAAAAAGTCGGCAACATTTAGTAAATCTGAACTTACGCTGACAGAGGCCAAACAGAAGGTTATTAAAAACGAAGATGCCTTCGTGCTCTACATTCCAAGGGATATAGCCAGCGGCGGGACTATTGAAATGTTCTCGCAGAAAAAGGCAGGACTATCTGTGATTAGCTCGATAGAAAGTCAGTTAAATGATCAGATGCGAACCAAACTACTGGCAGATGCCGGAATTGATGCAGTTACCCTAGATAAGATCAAACCAAAATTATCTGTTGTTTCGAAAGAATTAACCCTCGAAGGAGAAAAAGACAGCAGCTCCGGCGCTGCAATGGCAGTTGGCTTCGCTGCAGCTATTCTAATCTACATGTCACTTTTTATTTATGGCATTCAGGTAATGCGGGGCATCATTGAAGAAAAAACCAGCAGAATCGTTGAGATTGTTATTTCCTCTGTAAAACCTTTTCAGCTGATGATGGGAAAGATTATCGGGATCGGGCTGGTAGGCTTAACACAGTTCCTGCTCTGGATTACCCTTTCAATAGGCCTGATGACCGTAGCCAGTCAGTTTATATTTAAAGGCCAAATGGAGCAGGTAAAATCTGAAATGCCTATGAGCCAACAGGCCGCTGCTGCAAGCAGTAATGGTCCTGGAATGGATATTATTAAGGCTGTACAGACCGTTAACTGGACCTATATCCTTCCTGTATTTATTATTTTCTTCCTTGGCGGTTATATGTTGTACAGTGCCCTCTTTGCGGCAGTAGGATCAGCAGTAGACAGTGATACCGAAACCCAGCAATTTATGCTGCCAATTACTCTGCCATTATTGTTTACCTATATCATGTCATTCAGCTTTATCGTCAATAACCCCGATAGTAGCCTGTCTTTCTGGTTGAGTATTATTCCATTCACATCACCTATCGCTATGATGGTAAGATTACCTTTCGGAGTACCAAATTGGGAGCTGGCTCTATCTATCATCCTACTTATCGGCGGATTCATATTCACAACTTGGGTAGCATCCCGCATTTACCGAGTTGGAATTCTGATGTATGGTAAAAAAGTTAGCTTTTCGGAGCTAGGGAAATGGTTTATGTATAAGGAGTAAGTTGTACGTTGTACGTTATACGTTGTACGTTGTTCGTTATACGTTGTACGTTATTCGTTATACGTTGTACGTTGTTCGTTATACGTTGTACGTTATACGTTGTACGTTATACGTTGTACGTTATACGTTGTACGTTTTAAGTAATTAACTTTTATTGAGGGGCAGTACGTTTGTTCTAAAAGAGTATGCTTTACTTATTTCCTATTTCCCTATTCCCCAATCCCTAAAAAATGAACTCCATTGCTATTCTCGATTTAGGCACCAATACCTTTCAATTGTTGATTGCAAACATAATTGACAATGCTCCCGTGGTTATTTTCCAGGAGAGTATTGCAGTAAAGTTGGGTGAAGGAGGAATCGAAAAAGGCTATATTAATGAGGCAGCTTTGGGTCGCGGGCTTTTAGCACTGAAGCAATTCAAAAAATCAATATATCATTATGAGGTTAAGTTTGTAAGGGCGGTAGCAACATCAGCGCTAAGAACTGCAGTCAACGGTGCTGAGTTTTTGGAGAAAATCAGATCTGAAACCGGAATAATACCTGAAATCATTACGGGTGAACGTGAAGCTGACCTAATTTATCAGGGTGTCAGGGCTGCAATTAAAATAGGGGATGAAAAATGCCTGATCATCGATATTGGTGGAGGCAGTGTTGAATTTATAATCGGTAATAGTGAATCGGTATTCTGGAAAAGGAGTTATGACATCGGTGCGGCCCGGCTCATGGAACAATTTCATCACTCAGACCCAATTTCTGAGGCTAATTTAAATAAACTGAATTTATTTCTGGAAAGCACGCTTTCAGAACTCAAAATCCAAATCGAAATTCATAATCCTGAACTTCTAATCGGTTCTGCCGGTGCTTTTGAAACTTTTGCTGCACTCATTAATCCACAATTTGAGGTCAGTTTTGAAAATCCTGAATTCAGGATCGAATTGAATGATTTCGCAGCAGTATCAGAATTCATTCTGAAAAGCACGCATGAAGAACGCAGCAGAAACAATTCTATCATTCCAGTTAGGGTTGGTATGATTGTAACGGCAAATGTAATTACAAATTATATCCTAAACCGGTTTCCCTTTAAGACACTTAAATTGTCAACCTATTCCTTAAAAGAAGGCCTATTGTTTGAATCCCTAAAAGACAGTTCTCAACAATTACTCGGATAATTTACACAGCTCTGCGTAGAGCCGATGAGTTGGAAGACCTACTACATTGCTATAGGAACCATTGATCTTCTCAACAGCTACCAGACCGATCCATTCCTGAATTCCATAAGCACCGGCTTTATCCATTGGCTGACACATGTTAATGTAATAATGAATCTGTTCAGCACTGATCTCCTTAAAGAACACTTCTGTAAGCTCATAAAAACTAGTCACCTTATGATTCTTCAACAGGCTCACTCCGGTGATCACATCATGCTTTTTGCCTGATAATGCAGAAAGGATTTCAAATGCATGATCTTCATTTTCGGGCTTACCCAGAATGCGGCCATCCAATGAAACAATCGTATCTGCTGTAATCACAATTTCATTTTCAATCAGCAGATCGAAGGCCTTTGCCTTTTTTTCGGAAATGTAGACTGCAATTTCAGAAGCTGAAAGTCCCGGCGGGTAACTTTCATCCACCTCTCTGAGAACAACCTGAAATTCAAATCCCATAAGTTTAAGCAGCTCTTGTCTGCGGGGTGATTTGGAAGCCAGAATAATTGGTGGAAATTGTTTGATCATCTTTATCAGGATTTCCCAAAAATAAGAAAAGCGGCCAAAAGCCACTTTAATATTAAAAAAAGAATCTTAGTTATTCCTCATTCTGCTGCGACGCTCCACCAGAATAGCTTCATAGCCTTTCTTCTGTTCATCGTTGAGTAAAGCATTCACTTTAGTTGTGGTTTCTGCCTGCAAAGGTGCCATTTTAGCACGCATAGCTTGGAAATCACCGGCATCAGTTAAAGTGGTTCCTACACTATCAACACGCTTTGCTGACCAGACAAAAACTTCCCTTAATTTCGTTTTTTGTTCGGCTGAGAGCTTTAACGATTCCAGCTGAGCGACCTGACGATCAGCCCTTTCTGCCGGAGTACCCATTTGTCTGCCGCCCTGTGCTTTAGCGAATGAGCCCATGCTGAGAATTAATCCAATGGCAATAATTAATCTTTTCATATTTGCGGATTTTCCCTTTTGATTGATAAAATATTAAAAGGTTTAAAGAAGCAGGAAATAATCAAACCATATTCCCATCTGAAGCATAAGGGTCTACATCGGTCCATAGATTCTGAACCTTCATTACTTTTTCAATGATATCCCTGACACATGAATCACCTCCATTTTTAGGAGATATATAGTGGGCTAAAGCTTTAATCTCTTCAACCGCATCAGCCGGACATACCGCTAGACCTGCCATCTTCATAAGCTCCAGATCAGGAATGTCATCACCCATGAAAAGCACTTGCTCAGGCAATAACTCGTTTTTCTTAATAAAATCATTATAAGCAGCAGTTTTTGAATCCAAACCAAGATAAATATCTGTAATACCAAGCCCTTTTAAACGGTATTCAACCCCTTTTGATCTCGCACCGGAAACAACTGCTATCTTAAATCCCCGCTTAACTGCCAGTTGAAGGGCATAACCATCTTTGATATTAAACTGCCTCAATAGTTCTCCCGACTCTGTAACCAGGAGCATACCATTGGTCATTACACCATCCACATCAAGAATAAATGCTTTAATATGTTTTAGCTTTTCTAGGAACATGGTACTGAGACATGAGATTTGAGATGTGAGATGTGAGATATGAGATATGAGATGTGAGATGTGAGACAGGGCATATCGGTTATACCCGAAGTTATTGATTATCTCGCCACTCGTAAACCCAGGCAGTCTGAATTTGTTCCAGATGGCCTTCATTGGATTGATCGCGGGTACCTGCAAAATTCGGCAGACTTAAAATCCAGTCGAGAAGTTCCGTAAAACGTATCCTGTAGATCTGAGATTCTCCAAAATCATCACCAAATTTTTCATAAAGGCCCATGGCTATATCTTCATAGTCATTCCAGTAAATCGGTAATTCAAAGCTTTCTTTCGCCATTTCTCTTAAATACTTAAATAATTGTATTAATGACCTAAAAATTGATGCTGATCAGGAAGGGTTACTTCAATATCGCCATTTATTAAAACACACTGACAACCCAGACGGGAGTTGATCCTCGGATTGATAGCACGATCGATAAAATCTTCTTCTTTTTCAGATATTTCCTGAACATTATCCATGGTGGAATTAACATAAACCTGACAGGTACTGCATCCACAAACTCCACCGCAATTATGTTGTAATTCAATCCCGTTATCCAGACAAACATCAAGAACTGATTCGCCTTCGGCTATAGGAAGCTCAACTGCTGACTTTGAAGCCTCTTCAAAATTGATTTTTAATTTAAAAATGTTCATTAATGCAAAAGTAGCATTTTAAACTAAGCCCTGTGAGCGCTTGTGCAAATTGACTATGCTTTGACTAAGTTTGGTGTAAAGATCTGACAAAGCAGGATTATTTTTTAGAAGTTCTAGGTGCGCCTGAATTGTCGCTTGGTCTTCCCTTATAGCCGGACCGGTCTGAACAAAAGCAGGTTCATTTGTTTCTATTTTACTAAGGGTTTCTTCAATCAGGGGTTTCAAAAGTCCGTAATCTAGGCCTTTTTCATCTAATAATTCTTTTGCAAGACCGAAAAGATGATTGGTAAAATTACATGCAAATACAGCAGCGACATGAAGCGTTTTGCGCTGTTCTGAATTTAGTTCAATAACTTTTTCTGATAGCCGATCGGCGATTGCACGAATAGTTGTTAATACTTCGGGGGCATTTGCTTCAATTATGATTGGTATCTGCCTGAAGTCAATCGATTTAATTTTTGATAATGTTTGTAGTGGGTAAAACACCCCAATTTTTGTAGAAGTTGCTTCAAGAGCTGAAAGTCCGGTTGAACCGGATGTATGTACGAGTAGTTGATCACTAAGCTTTAATTCCAGAGCAAGTTCCCTAATAGCTTCATCCTTCACAGCAATGATGAACAGATCTGCAGAACGATCCAGATCAAACATATTGTCGATAGGCTCTGCAGCAAGGGTATCTGCTAACGTCCTTGCATGAGTAACATTGCGGCTATAAATCTGCGAGATATTCTGCCCGGCCATTTTAAACGCGCGACCTAAATGGGTGGCCACATTGCCACTGCCTATAATGACAATATTCATCAGGCCTTTTTGATTTCCGAATTTCTCCTAAAAATAGAAAGAATAAATCCGATCACCATAATGATCGTTCCTCCCCAGAATAAATTGATATATGGAAATTCAATGGCTTTTAAAACTACCCAATCTTTCTCAGTTTTTGGTTTCTGATAAACCATCAACTCAAGTTTGTCTTTATCAGGATAAACATTTGAAAAGCGCAATTTCAAGCCCTTTTCATCAACTGTTTTGCCAAAGTCAAATTTAGAACCATCCTTTAATAAATAGATTGGCTCAGAAGGGTATACCTTTCCATCTGAATTTACCTCTAACTGTAGGCCGATGGCGATATCCCTTTCACCAACTGGAATATTCTGAATCTTTGCATCACGGTTAATACCTTTCACCAAAATATATCCTTCTCTGAAACGTACTGTATCGCCAACATTCACTTCATAGGTAACAGGCTTTTCATATTTCTCATCTTCAGAATGACCTTCGTGATCTTCATGATCCTCTTCTTTTAAAGGCACACTGCTCACATGAGTATAAATATCATGAAATAAATAGTGCTTGGTATCAGGAGAAGCAATAATCTGCCTCATTTTGGCATTCTGCTGGGCATTTGGATAGAGTGTAAAGTTTTCTTTAACATCCCCACTCTTCTCATCAAGCACCTTATAATTTATTCTGTAATAGGTATTTACACCTTTTATTGAATCGCCCAAATAAGTAACAGTATAACGGTCCATTTTTGTTGGCTCATCCTTGTATAGAATTATGTTTTCACGTGGATTATTACTCTTTGCGAATTCATCTCCAAAACCAATCCCTGTATTATTTATTGAAACTATTTTATTTGTTGCGGCGGCAACAAGTGCTCCAACTAGCAAAAATGCAAAGCCAATATGAGCAACAGCAGAGCCGGCAAGTCTCCACTTTCCTTTAAATGCTTCCCCCAAAATCTTGGCATTTGCCAGAATAGAAAACACTGAAGCATAGGTCAATATGATATACATTACATTGGTATATATATTCATCACGTAAACGGCTGCAGCGGTTATGAATACAGAGACCAGCAGTGATATTGAAATACTGACAAAAAATTTCTTCGGATCTGTTTTTTTATATTTCAGGAATTGTGCAAATGCAGAAATAAAGGCAATTACAACTGCAAAAGGAACCTGCCATTTGTTGTAATGAGCAATTACATCAGGCGGCGGGGCGATTTCAGTTCCAAAAACAGCATTAAATACCGGTACTGAAGTAGTTGCAAGTATTTGAACACATGCAATTGATATTACCAGAGCCCCGATAAAAAGCCAGAACTCGCGCGAATAGGTTTCTTCATCCTTTTTTGTTATCGGAAGTTCCTTCCATCGGATAACCAGAAATAAAACAGCGATAAAAAGGAATGCCACTACGTAAAGAACCAGATGCCAAAACATCCCTAAATCTGTAAAAGCATGAACAGATGTTTCACCCAAAATACCACTTCGTGTAAGAAAGGAAGCGTAAAGTACAAGTACAAAACTGATCAATACTAGGAAGGTGGCTGTAAAATAAGAATGTCCGGAATTTCTGTAAGCGATCAGGACGTGAACGGCTGCAATCAAGGTCATCCAGGGAATGATTGAGGCATTCTCTACAGGATCCCAGGCCCAAAAGCCTCCAAAATTAAGTGCTTCATAAGCCCAGAATGAGCCCATTATGATACCTGTTCCGAGAATCATCACCGCAAAAAGTGTCCACGGCAAAGCAGGTGTAATCCATTCAGAATATCTTCTCTCCCAAAGTCCGCCGATAGCATATGCAAAAGGAACAATCATCGATGCGAAACCAAGAAACAAGGTAGGTGGATGTATGACCATCCAGTAGTTCTGAAGCAGAGGGTTTAATCCATTACCGTCGGTAATCATGCTCAGGTAATCTCCACGTGCAAAGATTGGTCCCGGTACCGCATCTCTCAATAATATGAAGGGAGAACTTCCAATTCTAAGTCCAAAAACCTCAACCCCAACTAGCATTGAAGCGATAAAAGCCTGAGAAAGCATGATAGTGGTCATGACTGAATTTTCCCAGGTTTTGCCCTTTGATAGAATAATTGTTCCTAAAAATGCTTGCCAAAACATCCAAAGCCAGAAGCTTCCTTCTTGCCCTTCCCAAAAGGAAGATATAATATAATAAACTGGAAGTGTTTTAGAGGAATGAGCCCATGCATAATGGTACTCAAACAAGTGATTATAAATGATATAATATAGGCAAGAGCCTATTCCAATAATTGCAATGGTATTTAACCGAAATGCGATTCTTGCGATTCGCCTCCAGCCATCAGAACTTGCACGTACAGATTGGTCTTTTGATAGTGCAGTAGAAGTTGCAAAATAATATGCAATGGTCGCCAGTAGAGCAGTACAAAACGACAGAATGATGAAGAACTGACCTAACTTCCCCGGAAGAAGGTTTTCTCCAATGTATTGTATTTCCATTAAGATTTAAATTTTTGCGGATGTAGCACTTACTTCAGTAATCTCTACCTGATCCGTAGTATATTTAGAAGGGCACTTCATTAGAATTTTAGAAGCATGAAAGTCAGTACCAACCATTTTACCCGTTAATACAATCTGCTCTGAACGTTCAAAATCTTGTGGTTTTGAACCATTAAATACCACTTTACACTCCTTACCTTCATTATCTTTCATATAAAACGCAAAATAATTAGCATCCTGCTGTGGTTTATAAAAAAGTTCTTTTTCTTTATTCAGTTGTCCAACAACATGTAATTCTGAGCTACTTTCAGTTGCATCTGCAAATGATCCATAGGTGCTTGAATCAGCGTATGTGCTGATGATAATACCAATTGCTAATGCGATAATAATAATGCCGGCGATGGAACTCTTTTTCATAATTATGCTTTTAACTAATTCAATCAAATTCAATTACAAAAGTACGAAATACTTCACTTTCGAAGTCAATATAACAAGAATGTTTCTATATTAGAACTATTCTAAATAACAATGGGGAACCTCACAGCTTCCCCTTGTATTATTAAGATGATCTGATCAAGGCCAGATTCCCATATTCATATAGGATATGGCAACTTTATCGATAGCACCAACGAAAGCCGCGGTTCTCAGTCCGTCAATCTTAGGATTTGCCATTTGTATATCGCGTATCTCATGATAAGAACGGATCATAGTGTCTTCAAGACCTGAATTAACCAATTCCAGCTCGGTAGCTCCCTTAACAATAATGCTTTTCTGGGCTGCATCGAGAGAAATACCGGTTATCTTTTCTACCATATTAACCAAGTTCTGATTGGCATTCTCTTCATATCTCTTATCCATGCGGCCAAATGCCACATGCGAAAGATTTTTGAGCCATTCGAAATAAGAAACCGTTACACCACCGGCATTGCAGTACATATCAGGAATTAAAATACAGCCCTTTTTAATAAGAAAATCTGCTGCTTCCGGGGTTGTTGGGCCATTTGCAGCTTCAGCGATAATCTTTGCTTTAATTTTCGCCATATTAGCTATGGTGATTTGATTTTCAAGGGCAGCGGGAACTAAAATATCACATTCCTGCTCCAAACCTTCTTCAGAATTAATAAATTCTTTAGCTGATCCGGCAAAACCGAGAATAGAGCCACTTGTATTACGATGGTAGAATACCTCATCAAGATTTAGTCCATCGGAGTTATAAATTGCTCCCTCAAACTCACAGATACCCACCACAGTTGCCCCAAACTCAACAAGATATTTGATAGTATGATATCCAACATTTCCCAATCCCTGAACGATTACCCGTTTACCGGATAAACCAGTAGAGAGGCCAACTCTATTCATATCATCGGTAATATCAACACATTCGCGTACTGCAATAGCAACACCACGGCCGGTTGCTTCTCTGCGTCCGGCAATACCATGCAATGCAATTGGTTTACCGGTAACACAACCTAAAGCGTCGAGCTGACCGGGATTCATCGTTTGGTAAGTATCTGCAATCCAGCTCATTTCACGTTCTCCTGAACCATAATCCGGTGCAGGAACATCAATACCCGGACCGATAAAGTTCTTTTTTATTAATTCAACAGTATATCGACGGGTTATCGTTTCGAGTTCTGCAATAGTATAATCTTTAGTTTTGATTTTGATACCCCCTTTTGCACCTCCAAAAGGAACATTTACAATCGCACACTTATAAGTCATAAGGGCTGCAAGAGCCATTACCTCATCCTCATTTACAATTTCGCTATAACGAATACCACCCTTTGTAGGAGATTTATGATGAGAATGCTCTACTCTCCAAGCATCAATTACTTCAAAACCATTCTCGCGACGAATCGGGAAACGGAAACGATAAACACTGTTACAAGATCTGATCTGGTCAAGCAAACCTTCCGGGTGGGAAGTAAATTGCGCTGCATGATCAAAAAACTGACAGACATCTCCAAAAAACGAAGTTTCTGAGTGCGCTGCGTCTATAGACTTAGCCATAAGAAAGGAAATAAATTAATTTATATAATTGGTTATATGCTGCAAAGTTGAAAGAAATAAACCAATACTAAAAATGAAAATTAATTTGCACCTAATAAAGGTCCTAACAAATCAACATAAACCTTACTTAAAGAACTTAAACAAGGTTTATTTATTTCATTTGCTTTTCAATTTTTTTCAAGCGACTATCAATAGTAAAGAGATAGATAGCAAGTCCGATAAAAACAACAGAAATAACCAGTACCACAATATAAATCTTTCCTGAACTTCTCAAGGCATCAGCCATTTCGACCCCATTGGAATTCTGTGCCAGACTGCTTAATGTAAATGATAGAATTAAGCTTAGTGTAAGGATAAAAATTTTCATCGTACCGGAGTTTATTATTTAGTTTTTTTATTAAATCTATTGCCACATGGCTGGTATTGGTATACTATAAAGTCAACTAATTGTTGTTAGTAGTTAGTTGTTAGTAATTAGTAAATTTCACTAAACTTCAAATGAAGTCCATTTCTCATTCTCAATTATCAATTATCAACTGTCAATTAATAACCATTACTGTCCGGGTAAAATAAAATTACAGTTAAGATATCCATTTATAGGCTAAATCGTA
>Ga0105054_10010015_pt1 | contig 12160 bp, 5 predicted proteins | sample BON02_FD_78091 | JGI IMG/M metagenome (GOLD analysis project Ga0105054, IMG submission 78091) | Freshwater microbial communities from Lake Bonney liftoff mats and glacier meltwater in Antarctica - BON-02 (megahit assembly) | ecosystem: Environmental > Aquatic > Freshwater > Ice > Glacier... | reverse complement strand
GGCGCGGGGTCGAGGGGGGGGAGGGGCCGGGGCGGTGGCGGCGGGGGCGGGGGGGGGCGGGGGGGGGGGGGGGGGGGGGGGGGGGGGGGGGGGGGGGGCTGCACGCTGCGAGGTTACGGAAGCGGGCGGGGCAAATGTGCGTCTGAGGTGTCAGATTAGGGACATGGTACAGGTCGCGAGATGTCGGTCCCCTTCTGCGCCTCGCCAACATTGCGCTCCGCACCCCCCCCGTCCCATCGTCCATGCCCGGGGCGGCGCTGCCGCGGCTGGCGGGGACACCTGTCCTCCCGCCGCCCTCGAGCGAGCAGGACACCGCGCTTGCCATCTAGAGGCTGGGGGGGAACCAAGTATGCTCGGCCGCGGCCGGGAGCGGCAAGAGCACGCTCTTACTGCACGCGTGCTCGGCTTCCGACGAGCCGGTGCTCCTGTTGACGTACAACAAGCAGCTCCAGCTCGAGATGGCCGAAAAGCTGCGCCGGTACACGACCCTGGGCCACGAGTGCCTCACCTTCCACGGCCTCTGCTCCAAATACCTTCGGGTCACCCCGGACGACGACACGATGCACGCCGCGGTGGAAGCAGCCGAGGCCGCTGCCGGGGACGGGGCCGTGGCCGAAGCGAGCGAGCTAGGCCGGTTCCGCCGCGTCGGGGTCGACGAGGCGCAAGACCTGAAGGCCATCTACAGACGACTCCTGCGCGTGCTCGTGCCGGCCACGCAGTGGCTGCTGGTGGGCGACGAGGTGCAGATGCTCAATGACTTTGACGAGGACGACCCGGCCCTCTTGGACTTTATGCGCGCGCCGTCGAGCTTCTTTGGCGGCAAGGGCTGGCACCGGACGCGCCTGTCCACTTCGTTTTGGCTGAGCTACCCAGTCGCGATGTTCGTGAACGCGATGCTCGACCCCCAGTGGGAGCGACTGGTCGCGGGCAACCTCGCCCCCGACCACCAGCTCCCGGTGCGAGTCTACTCGATGAGCAACTGGCGCTGGCTCGAGCTGGTGCTGCCGTGGATCCACACGGCGTGGCGCTTCGACCGGCGGCTCCGGCTGGCCCTGCTCGTCGCGACCAAGAAGGGCAACGCGCCGCTGCGCCTGCTCGTGAACGCCCTCGCCGAGGCGCGCATCCCCCTGTTCGTGCATGGCCACGACGCTCAACGCGCCGACGGCGCGGCGGCAGACAACCCGGTCGCCATCACGACGTGGCATGCCTCCAAGGGGATGGAGTGCGACGCCTGCGTGGTGCTCGGCGTGGACGACGAGAGCGCGCACAACCCGCTGCACGTCGCGCTGTCGAGGTGCCGGTCGCAGCTGCTCGTGGTCCAAAACTCCGCGCGGCCCCACCCGCGCCTGGGCGCGGTCGCGCGAGCCGCCCCGCCGGCGGTTGCGACCTCGGACCGCCGCACCCTGCGGGCCGAGGCCCCCGGCCTCGCGCCCGACGCCCCGGCCCCCGCTAGCCCCGGCCCCGCTGGCGCTGGCGCCGGCCTCGCCGCCCCCGGCCCCGCGAGCGTGCCCGTCCGCGACCTGACCGCATGGGAGCCACGGGGGCGTGCCATCCGCCTGCATGCCACCGTCCGCCAGACGGGCGCGGCGGTGCTCGAGCCGCCCCCGCGCCCCCCGCCGGGCGCCCATCCGATCGGCACGCGCGCCGTCGACACCGCACCATTCTACGCTCGCGCGGCCCTGCTGCGGCACGAGCACGAGGCGCGCGGCGCGTGCCGGGTCGTGGACTTCATGGTCCACCCTCGGCGGCTCGGCCGCGCGGCGCGCACCACCGAGCTGCTCGCGGGGTCGAGCGACCACTGTCTGGACGGCAGGGCGCGCGAGCACGACGCGCTGCCCAACAGCGCCCGCGAGTGCGCGGTGCAGGTCGCGCAGCGCGGCCCCGCGAACGCGGCCGACTGGCTCACCCTCGCCGTGTGCGCCCACGCGTGGGGAGGCTTCCACCATACCCTCGCCGAGCTGCTGCCCAGCGACGGCTGGGTCGACGCGGCCGTCCTGGACGCGGTCGCGGCCTGTCTGCGCGCCCACCTGAGCGCTGGCACCGCAGAGCCGCCGCGGTTCGACGAACGCCTCACGCGCGTGCACGGCGGCGAGGCATACACGTGCCGCTGCGCGTTCAGCACGGACGACGCCGTGTGGCACGTGATCTGCGCGGACGCAACCACCTGCAGCGCGCGGGCCTCGGCGTGCGCGCGGCTCGCGCTCCACCCGACAGCCACCCGCGCGGTCGTCGTCAACGTCCAGACGGGCGAGTCCGCCGAGTATGCGCTCGACTGCAAAGACGCCTTCCTGGATGCCCTGGCGCATGGGCGGTGAACGCGACGCATTGGCAGGGCCTAGTCGGCGCCCCGAGGGGCCGTCGGCACGCGGAGACGGGGGCGACCGCCGAGGTCGTCCTTGTGCCGAGCGGGTGGACGGAGCGGTGCACCTAGCGAGCGGATCTGCCCGTACCCCTGTGTCTTTGTATGCGTCAACGTTTGTTTTATTACAAACAAAATCTCCCAAACACACACACACACTGCAAGCACCCGCACGCACCGCGCTAGCACACCGCACACGCACAGAAAGCTTTTTTTTTGTATCGCCTACCCACCTCCCCAAGCAAATACGTTGTCGGGGACGGCGCGTCCGCCCCATAACTACTTTCTGCAGGACATGCCACCTCCCCGAGCAAATACGTTGTCGGGGACGGAGTGTCAGCCCCAGACCTACTTTCTGCAGGACATGCCACCCCCCCAAGCAAATACTTTGTCGGGGACGGAGTGTCAGGGGTTAGGGTTAACCCCGACAGGTGTCCGCTCCCATAGCTGCAAGCGACGGTACACCGCCATGACTGATGCAGTGCCGCACTCGAGTTCACGCCATTGGCAACCGGTTCGAAGAAGCTTGAATAGACGTGTGGTGACTTGTGAATCGTTCAGAGCGCGAGGGCGACCTGTGTGGGATGCGGGCGCGGCCTCCTGAGCTCTGGCCAAGATGAGGTTTTCGAATACGGTAGAAAACTTCATTATGCAGGAATAGCTCTACCGAAAAAAAACGTTCGCGACAGGTCGATAGTAGAGCTATTTGTGCAGAATGAAGTTGTCTACCGTATTCGAACACCTCCGATTGACCTGTCCCGAAAGTTTGGGTTTGGTAGAGCTATTCCGTTTAGTTGGTGGAACGTTCTGCCTCGTCTTCGTCCTCTGCGTCCCTTAGGTCGGCTTCGTCTAGGAGGAAGAACGTCGGGGGGGCGAGGGTGGCCCGCTTGGCGGCGACCGCGGGGGCCGAGGTGCTAGCACCGTCGCTGACCGCCCGCGCACTGGGCACGGTTGCGGTCGGCGGCGCGCGGCAAACCGCGGTCACGCGCACCGCGGTCGGCGCCGCAGTGGCCGAGCAGTCCTCGACGGCCTCGGTCTCTACCGCCCGGGCGTCCGCGAGGTCTTGCGGGCGGTAACACCCATTGGCGAGACGCGTCTCGGAGCGCCATATGTAGTAGCGCGGCTGTTCGCTCGAGTTCTTCGGCTTGCGCACCACAATGGTGACGTCGCTATCGGGGTGAACGTAGTACCAGCTCGCGTTCCGCGTCGTGGTGGTACGCGTCGTGTATAGGGTGTACCCTTCGGTGGAAATCTCCACCGCTTCGGAACTGTTGAGCTCGCGCGCGCTGACCGGCCCCTTCAGTGTCGCGTGATGCGGTTGGAAGGCCATGCTGTCCGCAAGTGCAAACCTGCGGAGGCGGGCGCGGGAATATGACAACCGGTACCCATGCGCACGCACGGGGCGGGGAGCGTACGGGTCTGCTAATCGCGTCGCGCGGCGGACTGCGCGGTCAACACCCGTGCGGTCAACCCCCGTGCGGGTCAACCCCCGGGCGGGGTTGACCCCGCACCCCAACCCCGCACGGGGGTTGACTGCACCGGAGTTGACCCGGTCAACCACCGGTCACCCACGGGTCAACCACCACCCACCGGTCAACTCAACCCCACGCGGTCAACCCTCCCTCCCGCGTCGTCAACTCCCTCCCGTGCCGTCAACCCCCGGCGGGAACCGCCTGCGCCGCCACCCCCCGCGTCGTCCAAGCCGCTACCTCGTCACTCGCCTGCACGGCCACCAGGTCGGACACGCCCCGGGGTGCGCGCACGCGAGCCGGTGTCAGTTTGGCGCTCGCTCCCAACCGCACGCGCCGTCAAGCCGCCACCTCGTCACTCGCCTGCGCGGCCACCAGGTTGGGCGCACCCCGTGCGCGCATGCGAGCCGGTGTCAGTTTGGCGCTCGCTCCCCAACGCGCGCGCGACCGCCCGACGCGGGGCCAAGGCACGTGGCGCAGTGGCGCTCGCCGCCCCTCCTCCCTCCACTGATTGCACCCATCCCCGCGTGCGTGCAGTTGCGTCGTCGGACGGGGGCGGCGATGCTAGCGAAGCTCGTCCGCGGTCACAAACAGGCCATCCTTGCAAGCAAAGAGTACACGACGTGGAGTCTTCACAACCCCACGCTAAACGATTCGCAACCTAGCACTACACAGGGGGAGCTCCCCTGGGACTGGGTTCGATGCTCGTTTGAAACTAACGCTCTCATACGGGATTGCAACGTGCAGCCCAAATCGGTCTACGAGGCGCTGTTGAAGCTGATGCCAGAGCGTCAACTAGGTGTCGCCGCCCCCCGATCCTGCTGCGCTGCGCCTCCGTCACAGGTGGGGAGCTACAGGTGCCCGCCCTGCCATACGCTGGGCCTGTTCCACGAAGAGCCCGGCTGCGGGGGGTTTACATGCGGCACCTGTGGGGCGGCCACCACCGGATACATTTCACTGGACAAGCCCTACCTCAACCACGAGGACAACAAGACGCGCGAGCACTGGTGCTTTGGGCTGTACCCGACGGGGCCTTTCCCCCGTGAGGTGGCCATCCTACAGTGCGCCGCGCGACTGCCTTCGGTGCCCGAAGAGCACATCCAGTCTGCCCTGCGTCTCGTCAACGGCTACGCGGCCGTCGAAAACCTGTCGTCGCTGCTGGTGTATTCGATCGCGGCCCTTCTCCTCGTCTACAACCCGGACCTGGCCGAGACTCGCACCCTCAGGCTGCCCGTCGCGCCGCCCCCGCGTCACACCTGCATATCCTGCAGCGACATGTATTACTCGGCCAGGGACGCTCGCCACTGCTGGACCTGCAAGGTTATGACCCCCCAGCGCAAATGGCCCCGTCCGTGAACGGCATCGCGCGGCGCCGGTGGCCGTATGGCTCCGCGGGGGGGGGGGGGGGGGGCGGGGGGGGGGGGGGGGGGGGGGGTCAGGGTTGACCCTGCGCCAAGGGTCGTATGGCGCGGCGCGGGGAGGGTGATGGGAGGTGACGCTGCGCCGGTGGTTGTACGGCGTTGCGCGGGAATGTGATGTGACGGGGGCGGGGGGTGTATGGGAGGGGGGGGGGGGCTGCAATGACTGTCGTATGGCGCGGCGAGATAACGTAGCTGGAGGCCGATGCGCTGTCCCTGATACCATATGTGTATGGAGATGTGCCACACCCTGCAACCTGTATACGTATTTGCTCAGAGATGCATGTCACGCCTTGCGAAAATTTGTTCGAGGTGGATGCGCGGTCCCGGAGGAACTACTTTTCCATTAACAGCCTACCGCGCCCCCCCCCCCACCCCCACACCATCTTGTACAGGACGTCGACTCGGTGGAGCTACCGACCTGTCACGAAAGTTTTTTTTGGTAGAGCTATTCATGCAGAATGAAGCTATGAGGCAGCTCACGCCCCCCCCCCCCTCGCCCCAACTGCGTTCTCTACGGGATGTCACGCGTCTCGGATAAAATACATTCTCAGGGGAAGCACATTGGGCCCCGACATATGGTACGAGCTGTCCGTAAACTTTGGTGTGTCGCATACTCTGAACTCTTCATGAGCTCGCATCGACGGGAATGTGCGAACTGAAACCGTATGCGCGGTGAGGACCTGTGCTCGAGCGCATGGCCCGGTTGCACTGGAGCGGTGGCCCCTGGCGCACATGATGGAGGGGTCGGTAGAAGAGGAGAATGCGAGGATGAGGCGGTCATTGGCGTCGCTGCAAAAATGGCGAGATCTGTTCTAATCGGTGTGAAGTTCTGCATCGAGCTCCATCAGCTCAAGGTCGTGTCCACCGGGCGACCGCAGAGAAGCCGAGCCATGTTGCAGCCGAGGTTGGCACCCAGTCGATCGCGGTTGAAAAGATGCACGAGCAGGCCCGATTGGGGGCCACCGTCCGGAGTATGGCTCTGGCGGAGGCCTCTGAGTCCTGGAACCTCCCCGCGCTAATTCAACGGGCGACTCGACTCGTGCCAGGCGCACTTGCCGCCCCGAGACGAGCAGCTCAAGCAGGTCTTGGGCATCATTAACTCCGGAGCCCGGAGGAATGGAGTCGCCACGCGCTGCCCAGACCCGACGGCAATTGCGAGTGCTGCGTGCGAGTCAATCTCCCCGAGCGCTCCGATTGCTTCGTGTGCGCCGATTCCCCAGAGCCCCCCTAGCGCTCCTTGCGCCGAGTCCCCCGAGCCCCTCGAGCGCTTTTTGCGCGCCGAGTCCCCCGAGCCCCCCGAGCGCTTCTTGCGCGCCGAGTCCCCCGAGCCCCTCGAGCGCTTCTTGCACGTCGAGCTCTCCCCGAGCCCCTCGAGCGCTTCTTGCGCGCCCAGCCCCCCGAGCCCCTCGAGCGCGTCTTGCGCGTCAAGTCCCCCGGGCCCCTCGAGCGCCTCTTGCGCGTCGAGTCCCCCGGGCCCCTCGAGCGCTTCTTGCGCGTCGAGTCCCCCGGGCCCCTCGAGCGCATCTTGCGCGTCGAGTCCCCCGGGCCCCTCGAGCGCGTCCTGCGTGTCGAGTCCCCCGGGCCCCTCGAGCGCGTCTTGCGCGTCGAGTCCCCCGGGCCCCTCGAGCGCGTCTTGCGCGTCGAGTCCCCCGGGCCCCTCGAGCGCGTCTTGCGCGTCGAGTCCCCCGGGCCACTCGAGCGCGTCTTGCGCGTCGAGTCCCCCGGGCCACTCGAGGGCGTCGTGCGCGTCGAGTCCCCCGGGCCACTTGAACGCTTTGTGCGCGTCGAACCCCCCAAGCTCCTTGAGGGCGTCGTGCGCGTCGAGTCCCCCGAGGCCCCTGAGCCCCTCGAGGGCTTCGGGCGCGTCGAGTCCCCCGAGCCCCCTGAGCCCCCCGAGCCCCTCGAGGGCTTCGCGCGCGTCGAGTCCCCCGAGCCCCCCGAGCCCCTCGAGCGCTTCGTGCGCGTTGAGTCCCCCGAGCCCCTCGAGCGCTCCTTGCGCGTCGAGCTCCCAGGGACCCTCGAGCGCTCCGTGTGCGTCGAGTCCCCAGAGCTTCCCGAGCGCTTTATGTGCCTCGAGTTCCCCGAGCGCTTTTTGCGCGTCGAGTTCCACGAGCCCCTCGAGCGCTTCGTGCGCTTGGTGCGCGTCGAGCTCACCGATCAACTCGAGCGCTTCTTGCGCGTCGAGCTCCCCGATCAACTCGAGCGCTTCTTGCGCGTCGAGTCCCCCAAGCCCCTCCAGCGCGTCTTGCGCGTCGAGCTCCCCGGTCCACTCGAGCGCTTCTTGCGCGTCGAGTCCAATCCCCTCGAGCGCGGCTTGCGCGTCGAGTTCCCCAATCCACTCGAGCGCTTCTTGCGCGCCGAGTCTGATCCACTCGAGCGCTTCTTGCGCGTCGAGCTCCCCGCGCGCCTCGCCCCCTCCGATCAGTTCGGTCTCTCCGAGCTCCTCGCGGAGCGCCTCGTGCGCCTCGAGCTCTCCGTGCGCCTGCACGCGCGCACCGAACGCGGGCTCGAGCGCCTTGTTCGCCTCGTTCGCCCCATATGCCTCGTTCGCCCCGTTCGCCCCGTATGCCTCGTTCGCCCCGTTCGCCCCGTTCGCCCCGTTCGCCCCATTCGCCCCGTTCGCCCCGTTCGCCCCGTTCACCCCGTACGCCCCGTTCGCCCCGTTCGCCCCGTTTGCCTCGTTCGCCGCGAGCAACTCGAGCGACTCGAGCGCCTCATTCGCCTCGTTTGCCTCGTTTGCCTCGTTCGCCTCGTTCGCCTCGTTCGCCCCGAGCGACTTGAGCGCCTCGAGCGACTCAAGCGACTCGAGCGACTCGAGCGACTCGAGCGACTCGAGCGACTCGAGCGCCTCGTTCGCCTCGTTTGCCTCGTTCGCCTCGTTCGCCACGAGCGCCACGAGCGCCTCGCTTGCCTCGTCCCCGTGTGCGGCAGTTGCACCTTGGGCGGTGTCTAGGACTTGCTGGCGTTTTGATACCCGGCGTAACCTGTCGCGGATCCGTCGTCGCGCCAGGCCGAGTTGGTGCGCAGTGTCGCGTGTGCCGAACGCGGGCATGCCCTCACGCGACGTACACATCACCTCGTGAATAGTGTGACACCAATCGCACATCTGCGGTCAACCCGCCGCCCGGGTTAACCACATGCGGTGGCGGTCAACCCCCTCCCGGGTCAACCCCCTCGCCCGGGCCAACCCCCTCGCCCGGAGTCAACCTACTTGGGGCGGTCAACCCCCGCCCGGGTCAAACTCCCGCTCCCCGGGGTCAACCCCCGCCCGGGTCAACCCCACGCATGGGCGTCAACCCCAAACGGTCCAACGGTCAACCACGGCCACGTCAACCGCGGTCAACCCCCCGAGCTCGTCCGCGTTCCTCGCTGCCCGCGCGCGCCCTGCTCTTGGCCGCCATGGACGACTCCAGACCCCCGCTGGCCGGTGCGACGGCGACCGTACAGGGGCTGGACGCGCTGATCCGCGCCGCATCGGACCCGGGCGCGCACGCCGCATCCTGCCCGATCGCACGTGCGGCAGCACTGCAACCGATCGTCCTCGCGCGCGCTCGCACGGTGGCGGCCATGCGGAACAAGACCCCCGCGCTCACGCTATGGACAGGGGAGGGTGCGCCTCCCCTCGAGTTCTACGGCCAATGCGAGGCGCACCGCCGAGTGGGCGACATGCACGTTGAGACGAGCGTGTGCAAGGCCTCCCCGGGCACGGAGTCGCGCTACCTCCTCGCCGGGCTGGTCCGCGTGGCCAACTTCTGGGCCGAAGCGGCCCAAGCAACGCCCCTCGTGCCCGTGTTTGCACTTGCAGCCCCCGGGGTGACCCACGGGGACCCGGGGGACGATCTGACGCGGGCCCTGGGTGCCCCAAGCTCGGCGCCCTCCGCCCTCGCCGTGGCCACCGACACCGCCAATGGCACCGTCTGCGCCGTGGCAACCTGCCGCCTGCTCGCGCGCCGGCCCCACGGCGACGGCCGGTACGTGGCGATGGTGACGGTCGTGGCACGTGACGCGGCCGCCGCCTCCTGCGTCCAAACGGCCGCCCGGGTGCTGCACGGCGAATCGATTGCCGACCATCCCGAGGGCGCATGTGAGGCGGGCGCGGCCGACGCGGCCTTCCTTCTTGTACAGCTCCGGCTCGACCATCGGAAACATGGGCTCGCGTGGGTCAACCCCGCCGAGTGCGTCACGCAGGGCCCGTTCAGCGTCTCGCGCACTTACCTGGTCGCCTCGGACTGGACCGCGGACTTTGTCGACACCTTCCTCAAGGTGGAGCGCGAAATGAGCCACGCGCCACGCGCAAACGACGCGCCCGCGGCGAGCGTGCCCCGCGCAACGTGGACGGCGCCGGAGCTGTGCATCCTCGGGAAGGTCCTCGACGCCGGCTACCCCATGCGCCTCGTCGCAAGCGCGGCGGCCCCGCACCTAGCGCACTCGGCGGCTGAGATCTTCATGCGCGCGCTCGAGCTGCAGGCGACGCGCGCGCGGCAGTCAGTGCCACAGGTGGGCGTGCCATTCCGATGGCGATCACACGACGCGCCCGGCAAGCCCCAGTTGCAATGGCTGGCTGCGCTGCCATCGGACGCGCCCGGCTGGCCCGTGCAACCGCAACTCGAGGTTGAGTGGGAGCCGCAGGCTGACTTGCCCCGCGCACCCTCCGCGTCGCCACTCGCAGAGACCGGGCAGCGCGCCAATGAACACCGGCGATGGACGATCGACGAAACCAGGCTCGCGTCACAATACTATGGACAGGGCTATACGCTCGGTGAAATCGGGCAACTACTTGGCCGCCGCACCAAGGCGATCCGACGCAGGGTTGAAACGATTGCCCCCGACGAGCGCGTGCGGTTCCACGCTGGCACGTACTGAGCGGTATTGGGGGGAGCAGTCTCTACTGCGCGCAACTGGCGTACTCTTGTTTGGCGGGTGGGGAGGAAGGTGTCTGCGCTGTCTCTGAGCGTATCTCCGAGCAAATACTTTGTCGGGGACGGAGCGTCAGCCCCGGAACTACTTTCTGCAGGACGTGCCACCTCTCCGAAGCAACTACACGGTCAGGGAGCGTCAGCCCCGGAACTACTTTCTGCAGGACGTGCCACATCTCCGAAGCAAATACACTGTCAGGGAGCGTCAGCCCCGGAACTACTTTCGGCAGGACGTGCCACAGCTCCGAAGCAAATACACTGTCGGGGACGGAGCGTCAGCCCTGGAACTACTTTCTGCAGGACGTGCCACATCTCCGAAGCAACTACACAGTCGGGGACGGAGCGTCAGCCCCGGAACTACTTTCTGCAGGACGTGCCACCGCTCCGAGCAAATGCGCTGTCGGGGACGGGGCGTCAGCCCTTGAACTACTTTCAAACATGACGTGCCACATCTCCGAGCAAATGCACTGATGGGGACGAAGCGTCAGCCCCGGAACTACTTTATGCGCGGCTACATCCGTGCGCGAGGTGGTGCACCAGAAACGCAGCGCCCTCCGCGTGGCGGGTGGGGGGGGGTGTGCCCCGCCTAGTAACGCCGCAGCGCGGCGGCGCGGTGGCACAGAGTATTCACCGCGCACCCGATTCCAGTTTGCACCCTCATCTTGATGCGACTCATGTCAATTTCAGATACGATTAATATATTGTTTCAAAATAAAATTACGGATGAACAACGTGTATGGGCAGACCCTAGGGGGCGCTCGTGTAGCTCTCCGTCGAGTGGACGAGGGATGATGCCACCTCAGCCAGCGGGGGCGATGCCGCCAGAGCAACGGACGGGGGGGGCACCTGGTCCAATCCCGGGGGCATTGGCGCCGGGTTCACACGGTAGTGGCTGGTGCGAACGCTCGCGCACAACGCCACCGTTATGAAGAAGGAAAACGCCGTGATAGCCACGCAGGTCTTTGCGCATCTCACCGATCCAGTTGGCGCTGTCATTGCAGTGCGTTCACGCGTTGCCGCCCCCCTCCAAGTTTGACCTGAGCGCTTTTATGCAGGACGCGCCACCTCTCCGCGCAACTACTTTGTCGGGGATGGAGCGTCAACCCAGGAACTACTTTCTGCAGGACGTGCAACCTCCCCGAGCAAATACTTTGTCGGGGACGGAGCGTCACCCCCGGAACTACTTTCTGCAGGACGTGCCACCTCCCCGAGCAAATACTTTGTCGGGGACGGAGCGTCAGCCCCGGAACTACGTTCTGCAGGACGTGCCACCTCCCCGAGCAACTACTTTGTCGGGGACGGAGCGTCACCCCCGGAACTACTTTCTGCAGGACGTGCCACCTCCCCGAGCAACTACTTTGTCGGGGACGGAGCGTCACTCCCGGAACTACGTTCTGCAGGACGTGCCACCTCCCCGAGCAACTACTTTGTCGGGGACGGAGCGTCACCCCGGAACTACTATCTGCAGGACGTGCCACCTCCCCGAGCAACTACTTTGTTAGGGACGGAGCGTCACCACCGGAACTACGTTCTGCAGGACGTGCCACGTCCCCGAGCTACTACTTTGTCGGGGACGGAGCGCCACCCCCGGAACTACGTTCTGCAGGGCGTGCCACTTCCCCGAGTACATACGTTGTCAGGGACGGAGCGTCCGCCCCGGAACTACTTTCTCCAGGGCGTGCCATCTCCCCGAGTATATACGTTGTCGGGGACGGAGCGTCACCCCCGGAACTACGTTCTGCAGGACGTGCCACCTCCCCAAGTAAATACTTTGTCAGGGACGGAGCGTCACCCCCAGAACTACTTTCTGCAGGACTTGCCACCTCCCCGAGCAAATACTTTGTCAGGGACGGAGCATCACCCCCGGAACTACTTTCTGCAGGGCGTGCCACCTCCCCGAGTATATACTTTGTCGGGGACGGAGCGTCACCCCCGGAACTACTTTTCGCAGGGCGTGCCACCTCCCCGAGTATATACTTTGTTGGGGACGGAGCG
>Ga0105054_10010014_pt1 | contig 12160 bp, 13 predicted proteins | sample BON02_FD_78091 | JGI IMG/M metagenome (GOLD analysis project Ga0105054, IMG submission 78091) | Freshwater microbial communities from Lake Bonney liftoff mats and glacier meltwater in Antarctica - BON-02 (megahit assembly) | ecosystem: Environmental > Aquatic > Freshwater > Ice > Glacier... | reverse complement strand
GTTTATGTCGAAGACCCGGATGCGGTGTCGCCCGTGCTGGTCAAGACCAACCTTGACGGTTCCTTCACTTATTATTCCATCGGTTTTGCCCGCGCCGACAGCGGGATCACCTCGCTTGCTGATCTAGAAGGCCAGGTGTTTGCCTTTGGTGACCCGAACTCGACCTCGGGTTTCCTGATCCCGAATGTCGAAATTCCGGCGGCGGGCTATTCGATGGAGCCGGGAACCTATTTTTCTGACGTGGTGTTTACCGGTGGCCATGAGCAGACCATCGTCGCGGTTGCGAATGGCGATGTGCCGGCGGGCGTGACCTGGGCCGATGGGCTGGGCAATTGGGAAGACGGTTACAACTCGGGCGCGCTGCGCCGGGCGTCTGACGCCGGTCTGGTCGATATGAACGATCTGGTCGAAATCTGGCGCTCGGCACCGATCCCGGAGGGACCCATCGTGCTGCGCAACGCGCTGCCCGACGATGTGAAGGCGACGATGACCGCGCTGACCGCCAATCTGCACAGCGTCGATCCGGAGTGCGCCTATGGTGTGGCCGCGGGCGAGACGGCCGGTTTCGAGCCGATCGGCCATGACGCCTATGAGACGATTGTGGCGATCCGTCTGGCCGAAATCGGCAACTGAGGTTTTCAATACCATCTGCGGGTCCCGGTCTGACCGGGGCCCGCAATTTTGTTTGCCCCAAGTTTGAGCTGGAGGACCGCAATGGTTGACATGATGGCCCTGCCGGAGCGTCCGGTCCCCACGACCGAACGTGAGCGATACATGGCGATGGTGCGCCAGCGCAGGCTATATGGCGGGGTGATGATCCTTGTCTTTGTCCTGCTGATGATCACCGGTTTCCGCATCGTCGAGGATCGTAGCGCAGGCGGGTTTTCTGACGGTCTGCCGCAGCTTCTGGACTTTCCGGCCGGGGTGGTGAGCGAGGCCTGGGAGAAACGCGCCGATCTGCCCGGACTGATCTGGGAGTTTCTGCCGGCACTGATCGAGACGATCAATATTGCGGCGATTTCCACGCTGACCGGGGCGATGGCGGGGCTGATCCTCGCGCTGTTGGCCACGCGCGGGCTTGCGCGCTGGCCGCGACTGATTGGCGTGTTTCGCCGCATGATGGACCTGATGCGCGCCCTGCCCGAGATCGTGATTGCGCTGGTGCTGATCTTTATCCTTGGGGGCGGGCCGGTGCCTGCGATGATCGCCATTGCCATTCATACGACCGGCGCCTTGGGCAAGCTGTTTTCCGAAGTGGCGGAGAATGCCGATCTGAAGCCGGTCGAGGGATTGCAATCGGTCGGAGCCGGATGGTTGCAACGGATGATGCTGGGCGTGATCCCGCAGGTGGCACCCAATTTCCTGAGCTATGCCCTGATGCGGTTCGAGATCAATATCCGCGCCTCTGCCATTCTGGGTTTTGTCGGCGCCGGGGGCATCGGATACGAGCTGCGCAATGCGATGACCTTTGGCATGGGCAAGTTCGACAGTGCGGCAGCGATTTTCATCCTGCTGTTTTTCACGATCGTGTTCTTTGACCAGTTGTCCGGTCATTACCGCAACCGTCTGACCATGGGGCACCCGGCATGAATATCCTTGCCTTCGACAGCGCCGAGATTGGCCGTGACAGTGCCACCCGCCTGATTTTGCGCAAACGCCAGAGGGCACTGGTGGTACCTGCGGTGATCCTGATATATTTTGCCTATGTCTTTGTCGCCTATGACTTTGCCGGGGTCATTGCCGGCGCGCGTGGTGACAATGCCGCCACGCTGGTGGCCGACAGCTACAGCTACAAGACGCATGTGACCCGCCAGACCGACGAATCCGACCTGACCTATGCCATCGAGGGCGAGAACAAGGGACGGTATCCCGATGGCACCTATCCCGATTGGGTGACGCCGGGGCCCACCGAAACGCTGGTCGATCTGGGTGATGGCCATCTGGTGCGGTTCCTGCCGGATAACCGCCTGATCTATGAGGTGCCGGAGTTTGGCCCGATCGAAATTGCGGTGGTGGACGGGGTTGTCACCTCGAACCTGACCGAAGGGGTGCCCGACTGGGTCAACGCCTCTGACACCCGGATCGCGATCACCACTGACGCAGGCCGTGTCACGGTGACCCGCTCCAAGGCGGAGGTGTTCCGCTATCAGTTCGGCTGGGAGCAGTTCTGGTTCATGCTCGACAGCCCCTATCACGGCGTTGCCCTGCCTGCGTTGATGTTTGGCGAGCGGCTGGACCCGGAGCGGAGCAATCTGCAGGGTGCCGCACATGATTTCTGGAGCAACCAGATGTGGCGTCATGCCGATGTGGCCTGGGCTATGGGCGAGACGGTACTGATGGCGTTTCTGGGGACATTCGGTGCCGCGATCATTGCGCTGCCGCTCGCCTTTCTGGCTGCGCGCAACTTTGCGCCGCTGGTGGCGGTCCGTTTTGCGCTGCGCAGGGTGTTCGACTTCATCCGTGGGGTCGACGGCCTGATCTGGACCATCGTTCTGAGCCGCGCATTCGGGCCCGGCCCGCTGACCGGGGCACTGGCCATTCTGCTGACCGATACCGGGAGTTTCGGCAAAAGCTTTTCCGAGGCGCTGGAGAATGTCGATGCGCGGCAAATCGAAGGCGTACAATCTACCGGGGCCAAGCCGATGCAGCGCTATCGCTTTGGCGTGATCCCGCAGGTGACGCCGGTGTTGCTGAGCCAGATCCTTTACTATTTCGAGAGCAATACCCGCAGCGCGACGATTATCGGGGCCATCACCGGCGGCGGGATCGGTCTGTTGCTGACGCAGGCGATGCAGACCCAGAAGGATTGGGAAGAGGTCAGCTATTACATCGTGCTGATCGTCATCATGGTGATGCTGATCGACACGCTGTCAGGCTGGCTGCGCAAGCGTCTGATCCGGGGCGCCTGATGCCAAGACTGACCGAAGCGCCGAGCCTGCATCCGGGGGTGCGGATGGTGGACACGGTGCTGGGCCGCTGGACCGAGATCGGGGCCGAGACCCGCCTGCTGAGCGTGACTTTCGGGAATTACAGCTATTGCGACCGGTTCTGTGATCTGGCCCATTGCGAGGTTGGAAAGTTTGCCAATATCGCCAGTGCGGTGCGGATCGGGGCCACGGATCATCCGCTGGACCGCGCCAGCCTGCATCACTTCATGTATCGCGCATCGTATTATTGGGACGATGCCGCGGATGAGGCCGCGCTCTTTGCCGCGCGCGCTGCCCGGATCGCCCGGATCGGGCATGATACATGGCTGGGACATGCCTGCATCATCAAGCCGGGTGTCGTGATTGGTGATGGTTCCGTAGTCGGAGCGGGCGCGGTGGTGACCAAGGATGTTGCCCCCTACAACATCGTCGCGGGCAACCCCGCCCGGCTGATCCGCTTGCGCCAGCCGCCCGAGATTGCGGCGCGTCTGATCGCGCTGGGCTGGTGGCACTGGGACCATGACCGGCTGCGCGCGACGCTGGAGGATTTTCGCGGTCTGGATGCGTTGGCTTTTCTGGCGCGCTACGGCGGATAGCTATTCGGCGGCCATGGTCATACATTGCGTATTGGACAGGAACCGATGCGCCGCCTCGCCCGACAGATGGGTAATCCGCCCGCCGGCGATGGTGCATTCGACCTGCCGGGTCGAGGCATTGACGATACAGAGATCGGCCCGCCGTCCGGGTGCAATGACACCCCGATCGTGCAATCGCATGAGTTCTGCCGGGACGGTCGAGATCATCGCCCAGGCCTGCGGCAAGGTTCTGATCCCGTCATCGACCAAGCGGAAGGCTGCCATGGCGAGCGACGGATAGTGATAGTCGGAGACGAGCACGTCGCATTTTCCGTCGCGCACCAGTTTGGCGGCGCCGATATTGCCCGCCTGGGATCCGCCGCGCACCACATTGGGCGCGCCCATCAGCACCGGGTCGCCGACCGCCTTGGCGACCGATGCCGCCTGAACCGAGGTTGGAAATTCGCAGATGCGTGCACCGAGCATGGCATAGGTTTCGCGGGTTTCACCGTCCGGGTCATCGTGGCTGCCGTAGATCACGCCGAGGGAGTCGAAGGCATCGGCCAGTTTGCAAAGCCGGCGCGGCACCTCGCCGGTGCGGGCCTTGGCAGCATTGACGATGTCCATCAGTTCCGGCCCGGTCCGGCCCGCGCGTTTGGCCCAGAGCCAGACTTCGTGCGGACGGTCGCGCCACATGTCGAGCGCCTCGTCCAGATGGTTGTTGAACACCACATAGCCGATGCCAAACCGTGCGACGGTGTCGAGGAGCTGTTCGACGGTGTCATGGTCATGGGTTTCGTAGCGGATCTGCAGCCGCAGGTCGGTGAGCGCGTGGGGACGGTAGTCGGCGAGTGCGGCGGCGAACGTCTGCGCGAAATCCGCCCCGCGCGCGCCACCCTCCCATGACCAGCTTTGCGCGAGCCATGCTGTGGTGACCCCATTGGTCGCGGCGTCGCGGTCAACCCCTTGCAGCCCGCTGATGAGCGGAAAGGGAGCATTGGGACGCGGCGTGATGTGTCGCTCGAACGCATCGCCATGCAGGTCGATGATACCGGGCAGGATCAGGTAGCCCGACAGATCGACCTCCGGGTAATGCCCGTTACAGATCCGTCCGGCCGAATAGGCCAGCGGCGCGTCACTCAGTCCTGTTTCGTACAGGGACGTGGCGCCGGTAAAGCGCAGGGAGGGGAGGCGGCTTTGCATCGGATCGGCCTGTATTGCCTGAATGTTTTGGGCTTCATAGCGATTTTGCGCGTCAGTCTTGTGACAGAATGTCCCGGCCGGTTACGGTGAGCGTCACTTTTTCGCCAGCAAACCATGTGATGCCGTATTCGACCGGCTGTCCCTGCGGATCATGGTTGATCGCGACCGATTCCAAGAGTGCGCTGCCTGGACGGGTTTGCAGATGCGCGGCCTGTGCCGCATCGGCGATCTGCGCGCGCAAGCGGGTGGAGGCGCGGGTGTAATCAGTCACACCGTGCCGCGCCAGCGCTTGCGTGACCGACCCGGTCTCTGTCAGATAAAGGGGCAGGTCAGGCAGGCGCTGTGCCGGAAAGATGCTGCGGAACAATGCGATGGGCGCGCCGTCAGCCAGGGAAAGCCCCTCGCAGGCATGCACCGGATTACCGATGCGCAAGTGTAGCGCCCCTGCTTCGGTCGCATCGGCGCGGCGGGTCATCAGGGACAGGATCCTGCGACCGGGCACCCTGCCTGCCGCTGTCAGGTTCTGGTGGAAGCGCACCCGTTGTCCCAGCGGATAATCGGTGGGCCGCGCGGTGACAAAGACCCCTGCACCCCGCCGCGCATGGACCTGCCCTGCCTCCGCCAGATCGGCGAGCGCGCGGCGCACCGTGTGCCGGTTGACGCCAAAACGCTGCGCCAATGCCGCCTCGGTCGGGAGCTGGTCACCGGGGCGTAGCTGGCCTGCGCCAATCTCGGCCTGCAAGGTCGCGGCAATCGCTGACCAGAGCGCGGGACGGGCAGCAGGCTGATCCATGTCATGAAACTTTCACTTGCATCCGCTGCGGGGCTGCGCCAAAGATTTGTCTAGTTGTATAGTATTGCTCTACAAGGGACAAGCACCGCGATGTCAGCCATTCAGGAAGTTTCGCAGGGCCGCCAGCACTGGCTTGGCCTGCTGGCACGGGCTCCGCATGACCGGCTGATCGGGCTGTGCGGTGCGGCGGGGCTGACCGCGCGGTTCGACTGGTTGCGTCAACCCGAGATCGGCACGGTGATGATACGCGGGCGCGCGGGTGCCACCGGCGCGCCGTTCAATCTGGGTGAGATGACGGTGACACGGGCCGCGCTGCAACTGCAGAGCGGTGAGGTTGGCCATGGCCATGTGCAAGGACGCAGCAAGGCGGCGGCGGAGTGCGCGGCGCTGGTGGATGCGCTGATGCAAACGGACCGCGCGGTGGATTTGACGGCGCGAATCCTCGACCCGATCGCGGCGGACCTGAGCGGAAAGGCGGCCACGCGCGCGGCGAAGGCGGCGGCGACCAAAGTGGAATTCTTTACCCTCGTGCGCGGAGAGGACCAATGACTGCGCTGACCGGCGGCTTTGCCGATGCACCGCGCGACGCGGCACATGCGTTTCGCGCAGCGATGGGGGCGATCGCCCGCCCCGGCACCATCCATGACATTGCGGGGGCGCTGCCGCCTGCACCGCTGTCGGTGGCCGCCGGGACGCTGGTGCTTGCGCTGTGCGATCCTGACACGCCGGTCTATCTGGCACCTGGGCATGACACGCCAGACCTGCGCCACTGGATCACCTTTCACACGGGCGCACCGTTTGTGACGGCGCATGAGTGCAGTTTTGCCATTGGTCGCTGGGACGCGCTGCTGCCACTGTCCGCCTTTAAGGTCGGGACGCCGGAATATCCGGACCGTGCGGCGACGCTGATCATTGAAATGCCGGAACTGGTGGCGCAGGGGGCAAGGCTGAACGGGCCGGGGATCAGGACGCAGGCATGGCTCAACCTGCCCGATCCCGCCAGCTTTGCCGCCAATGCAAGGCTGTTTCCGCTGGGGTTTGACGCGTTTCTCACGGCGGACCGGCAAGTCGCGGGGCTGCCACGCTCGACTCAGGTGACGGGGCAAAGCTGATGTATGTCGCGGTCAAGGGCGGCGAACGGGCGATCGACAATGCCCATGCCTGGCTGGGTGAAGAGCGGCGCGGCGACCCCGGCATTGCCGAACTGGGCGTGCCGCAGATCCGCGAGCAACTGGCCCTGTCGGTGCATCGGGTGATGGCCGAGGGTTCGCTCTATGACCCCGACCTTGCCGCGCTGGCGATCAAACAGGCGCGCGGCGATCTGATCGAAGCTGTGTTCCTGATCCGCGCCTACCGCACCACCCTGCCCCGGTTTGGCGCCTCGCGGCCTGTGGAGACTGCACAGATGGCCTGTGACCGGCGCATCTCGGCGACGTTCAAGGATCTGCCGGGGGGGCAGATTCTGGGGCCGACGTTTGACTATACCCACCGGCTGCTCGACTTTGCCCTGTTGGCAGAGGGTGAGGCGCCGGTGGGGCCGTCCAAGGCGACAGAGCCGGGTCCGGTGCCGCATGTGATGGAGTATCTCGACCGCGAGGGGCTGATCGAACAAGCGCCACTTGTAGAGACGACGCCCCCCGATCTGACCCGCACGCCGATGGCGCTGCCGGCAGAGCGCGCGCTGCGATTGCAGGCGCTCGCGCGGGCCGATGAGGGGTTTATCCTCGGCCTTGCCTACTCGACACAGCGCGGCTATGGCCGCACCCATGCCTTTGTCGGCGAATTGCGCATCGGAATGGTCAGCGTCGAGATGGACATTCCCGAACTGGGATTTGCCATCACCATCGGCGAGGTGCGCCTGACCGAATGCGAGACGGTGAACCAGTTTACCGGGTCAAAGACCGAACCGCCGCAGTTTACCCGCGGCTATGGCCTTGTCTTTGGGCAGAGCGAGCGCAAGGCGATTGCGATGAGTCTGGTGGACCGCGCCCTGCGCTGGAAGGAACTGGGCGAGGATGATGCGGGCGTGCCCGCGCAGGATGCCGAATTTGTCCTGATGCATGCCGACAATGTGCAGGCGACCGGGTTTCTGGAACACATCAAGCTGCCCCATTACGTCGATTTCCAAAGCGAGCTGGAACTGATCCGCAAGCTGCGCCGCGCGGCGCAGGCTGAAACGGAGGCGCTGCTTTGACATCTTTTGGCCAAAAATATCCCGGGGGTCCGGGAGCAGAGCCTCTGGACATCGGGACGCATTACAACTTTGCATATCTCGACGAGCAGACCAAACGGATGATCCGCCGCGCAATCCTCAAGGGCCTTGCCGTGCCGGGGTATCAGGTGCCTTTTGCCAGCCGTGAAATGCCGATGCCCTATGGCTGGGGCACGGGCGGGGTGCAGGTGACAGCGGCGGTGCTGGTGCCGGAAGATGTCCTCAAGGTCATTGATCAGGGCGCGGATGATACGACCAATGCGGTGTCGATCCGCAAATTCTTTGAACGCACGGCGGGGGTGGCCGTGACCGGGCGCACGCAGGATGCGACCGTGATCCAGACCCGGCACCGCATCCCGGAAACGCCGCTCACCGCAGACCAGATCCTTGTCTATCAGGTACCGATCCCGGAGCCGCTGCGTTTTCTGGAGCCGAGCGAGACGGAGACGCGGCGGATGCATGCGCTGCAGGATTACGGCCTGATGCATGTGAAGCTGTATGAGGATATTGCGCGACATGGCGCGATTGCCACGTCCTATGCCTATCCGGTCATGGTGGCGGGCCGTTATGTGATGGACCCCTCGCCGATCCCGAAATTCGACAATCCGAAACTGGAGATGGACGCGATCCAGCTATTCGGGGCGGGGCGGGAACAGCGCATTTATGCCCTGCCGCCGCATACCCGCGTGGTCAGTCTCGATTTCGAGGATTATCCCTTTGAACCCTCAAAGGCCGACCATGCCTGCGCGCTCTGCGCCGCGACGGGCAGTTATCTCGATGAGATCATCACCGATGACGCAGGGGGCCGGATGTTTGTGTGCTCGGATACCGATTTCTGCCAATCCCGGTTGAGCGGGGCCACGCCATGACCCCGCTGTTGTCCGTGCAGGGACTGAGCAAGTCCTATGGCCGGCATGTCGGCTGTCTGGATGTCAGTTTTGATCTTTGGCCGGGCGAGGTCATGGGGATCGTGGGGGAATCCGGGTCAGGCAAATCCACGCTCTTGAACTGCATGGCGGGCCATCTGGCACCTGACGCGGGGCGGGTGATGTTTGATACCCGCGCGGAGGGCCCGGTGGATACGCTGCGCCTGTCGGAGCCTGCACGCCGGATGCTGACGCGGACCGATTGGGCCTTTGTCCACCAGCATGCCCGCGACGGGCTGCGGATGGGCGTCAGTGCCGGTGGCAATGTGGGCGAACGCCTGATGGCTGTCGGCGCGCGCAACTACGCCGGCATCCGCGCCAGTGCGGTGGACTGGCTGGACCGGGTCGAGATTGACGCGGGTCGCGTCGATGACCGGCCCGGCACATTTTCGGGCGGGATGCAGCAGCGGCTGCAGATCGCGCGCAATCTGGTGACGGGGCCGCGGCTGATCTTTATGGACGAGCCGACCGGGGGGCTGGATGTCAGCGTGCAGGCCCGCCTGCTCGATCTCATGCGCGGGTTGGTGCGCCGGATGGGACTGTCGGCGGTGATCGTGACGCATGATCTGGCCGTGGTACGCCTGCTCGCGGACCGCCTGATGGTGATGAAGGATGGCCGCGTGGTAGAGAGCGGGTTGACCGATCAGGTGCTTGACGATCCGCAGCATGGTTATACCCAGTTGCTGGTGTCCTCTGTGTTGCAGGTTTGAGGTGAGCCAGATGATCGAATTGCGAGACGTCGCCAAGACTTTTACCCTGCATAATCAGGGTGGTGCCGTGATCGAGGTGATGCGCGGGGCGCATCTGCGGGTGGCGCCGGGCGAATGTGTGGGCCTGACCGGGGCGTCGGGCGCGGGCAAATCCACCCTGATGCGGATGATCTGGGGTAATTACCTTGCAGCGCGGGGCAGCATCGTTGTCGCTGGGCTTGATATGGCCCGCGCAGCCCCGCGCGAGATCATTGCGCATCGTCGCAGTCAGATGGCCTATGTCAGCCAGTTTCTGCGCGTGGTGCCGCGTGTTCCCACCCTCGATGTGGTGGCGGAGCCGTTGTTTGCGCTGGGCGTGCCGGAGGATGAGGCCCGCGACCGCGCCCGCAATCTGCTGGCGCGGTTGAATATCCCGGTGCGTTTGTGGCCACTGTCCCCCACCACGTTTTCGGGGGGTGAACAGCAGCGGGTGAATATTGCGCGCGGGTTTATCCGCGATGTGCCGGTGCTGTTGCTGGACGAGCCGACAGCTTCGCTTGATGCTGTGAACCGCGAGGTCGTATTGCGACTGATCGCGCAGGCAAAAGCGCGCGGGGCGGCGATTGTGGGAATTTTCCATGATGAAGCGGCGCGGGCGCGGGTCTGTGACCGCGTGATCGATGTGACCGATTTTTCGCCGGTCGCCGCATGAGCGTGGGCCGGTTCATCGCCGTGGTGGGCCCGTCGGGTGTTGGCAAGGATTCTGTCATGGCCGGCCTCGTCGACCGCCATCCGGGCATGCGCCTGGTGCGCCGGGTGATCACCCGCGCGCCCGAAGCTGGCGGTGAGGATCATGTGCCGGTCACGCAATCCGCATTCGACCGACTGGTCGCGCAGGGTGAATTTGTCCTGCATTGGCAGGCGCATGGCCTGTGTTATGGCATCTCTGGATCGGTTCTGCAGGATCTGGCGGCGGGTCACGATCTGCTGGCCAATCTGTCGCGCAATGTGGTGGCAGATGCGGTGGCCCGCTTGCCCGCTGTCACGGTCCTGACCCTGACGGCCCGGCCCGAGACGCTGGCCGCCCGGCTGGCGGGGCGTGGTCGTGAGACTGCAGAACAGATAAGCGCGCGGCTGGCGCGCAGCGTGCCAGACCTGCCCGCCGGATGTCAGGTGCTGACGATTGCCAATGACGGGCCCTTGGCCGAAGCGGTTGCCGCCGCCAGTGCCGCGCTTTATCCGGCGAGTGCGTGATGGGCGAGGGTGCGGAATCCGCCATTCTGCTGCTCTCCGACCAGCGCGAGGTGCCGGATGTGCGACGGATCGGGCAGGAGGGACTGCAGGACAGGGGCGAGGATCGCCTGCACTGCTGCGCCCTCTTCTGGTGTCAGCCGTCCGGTCAGGGTGACGTGAAAGCGGAATTCCTGCATGACATAGGGATAGCCCCAGCGGGTCAGCAACGCCTCCTGATTCGCATTCAGCCCGGCAGCACGACGGCGGGACAGTTCATCGGCAGAGGCAGGTGCACGGAAATGGTCAAAGCTGCTGACGACACTGGCGGCGATAGCGTTCAGCGCATCGGAGTTGCCATCGGGCGTCAGCGCAAGGAAACCACCCAGATGGGAGAGCCGCAGTGCGCCTGCGGAAATGCCGGGCGTGGTCGCACAATAGGCACGGAACGCATCGAACATCGCGGCGGCGCTTTGCCCCTCTGCCAGCCGGAACGGCGGTTTGATCGTAGCATGCAGGCCATAGGTGCTGGCCGCGCGGGTGAGGTCGGACAGCGGGCGCGGCAGGCCGGGCGGCGTGGGTTGCGCCAGTGGCCTGCCATGTTGCATGGACCAGCCAAGCCAGTTTTCACCCCATGCGCCCAGCGCCCCCTCAGGCAGCCAGTAGACGGCGTAACGCGTGATGTCGGACATGCGCGCCTCGTTCATGGTTGCGCCCTCGATCTCAGGACAAGATGACATGCAGATGACAGAGACAACGATCCTTTCCAACGCCCGGATCATATTGGAAGATGAGGTGATCCCCGGTCATGTGGTGATCGTGGGCGGGACGATTGCCGAGGTGGGGCATGGTCCGGCGAGGGGCGGGGTTGATTGTAATGGTGATTTCATCTGTCCCGGTCTGATCGAACTGCATACCGACAATCTCGAGCGTCACCTGACGCCGCGCCCCAAGGTCGACTGGCCGCATCATGCCGCGATCGTGGCGCATGATGCCGAACTTGCCGGGGCCGGGATTGCCACGGTGTTCGACGCGGTGCGGGCGGGGTCGATCACCCATGCCGGGCGTGATGGCTATGGCAAATATGCCCGCGCGATTGCGACCGAGATTCAGGGGATGCGCCGGCTGGGCGCGCTGCGGATCAATCATTTTCTGCATCTGCGGGCCGAGACCTGTTCGCAAACCCTGATCGAGGAGTTGGCGGAGTTTGGCCCCGAGGACGGGATCGGTATTGTCAGCCTGATGGACCATACCCCCGGCCAGCGCCAGTTCAGCGATGTGTCAAAATTTCGGGCCTATGTCACCGGCAAGTCGGGCATGGATGAGGCTGCGTTTGTGGATTATTGCGCGTTTCTGACCGGGCTCTATGACCAATATGGCGCGGCGCATGAGGCGGCGACAGTAGCGTTTGCGGCCCGCGTCAGGGCCACGCTGGCGAGCCATGACGATACAACGGCCGCGCAAGTGGCGGCCTCGGTCGCGCATGGTGTGCGGCTGGCGGAGTTTCCGACGTCGGTCGCGGCGGCGCAGTCCTGTCGCGACGGCGGTGTCGCGGTCATCATGGGGGCGCCGAACCTGATCCGGGGCGGGTCGCATTCAGGCAAT
>Ga0105054_10010010_pt1 | contig 12165 bp, 8 predicted proteins | sample BON02_FD_78091 | JGI IMG/M metagenome (GOLD analysis project Ga0105054, IMG submission 78091) | Freshwater microbial communities from Lake Bonney liftoff mats and glacier meltwater in Antarctica - BON-02 (megahit assembly) | ecosystem: Environmental > Aquatic > Freshwater > Ice > Glacier... | reverse complement strand
TCGCTGCCAGCGGGTTTCTAAAGCACAGTGAAGAAACCGGCCCAATTCCAGACTGAAGTTTCTTTCTTGCAGTTTCTATGTCCCGGGATGCTACTGTAATACAAGCACGTTTGTACCAAATAATCGTTCGCAGTATCCTTTCTGTCTCTTTCCAATCATTCTGTGCGCCTTTCGTGCTCACTTAGACGTTGGCCTCGCAGAGCAACCAATCCCGTGCAGATTCATTGGAACTGTGGACGTTTCCTTCCCTCGTTTCAGGGAAGATGACCGTCTTTTGATCAGATGGATTCGCTGGACTGTCCTCAGTGAGACCACAGCCTCAGATAGGATATTTCGCTAAGAGAAAATGGAGAGAGGAAGGTGCAGAGAGATTGCACGTGGCACACATTAAGATTTTGTTCTGGATTTGTTAGACACTCGAAAATGACTAATTTGGTGCCTCTACCGTGACACAGTCTGGGACGCGTGATCAACATACATTCGAAAATACATACTATATTAGAATCCACTGATACGACTTTGGAATCGTGTTTGCTCAACATTCATCTCAGTGTATGCGTATGTGCATACATCTCAAGATTCACGTGAGATGGCAACGAGGATGGGGTGGCTACGATTCGTAGGCTCCTTAGAATGATAATTCTCTTTTGCAAAAGAGCCCTATAAAAAAGACTATATTCTGCAAAAGAGACCTATAATTTTGAAGGGGCCTACTCATTGTAGCCACCCCATAGTCGGCTACATTGCTGTAGCGCTGTTGTACACATGAAAAATCATTTGCACAAGAGACCTAGCAAATCGAAACACTTGCAGAAGAGACCTAGCAAATAAAAATCATTTGCAGAAAAGACCTAGCACTGGTAAGATCTAATCAAATAATCTCACCCGAACTGTTGCCACCCCACGGATCATTTCTGCATATCGTTTTCCTCCTCTGATCATTTCCTTGAGTTGCAGGTCTCTTTCCGCAAAAAAGCTACTCTGTCCGCAAAAGAGCTACTATTAACAGGGCTCTTTTGTGGGAAATAACCGACAAACATCCGCAAAATTTCTTCATTTCCTCTCCTCCCGTGATGATTTCTGCATATCATTGCTGAGTTCTTTCCTCCTCTTCTCTCCAACAAATAATATGATATATTCATGTGCTGTAGCACTTGAGTCTGTCTATATAATATACTTATATGTATGTATATAAATAGAGTGCGAGCCTCGAAATTGAGCCATGTTCTGCGCTGCAGCTGCGGCAACACGCTGCAGTCGCCCTCACTCAACTATTAGTCGACTACATAATTTGCATCAAGCTACATTCTGCCGTGTGTGTGTGTGCGTGTGTGTGTGTGTGTGTGTATGTATATATGTATATATACATATATGTGTAATATGCACATGTATGCATATATATATACATATGTATATATGTAATTGTATGTATGTATACATGTCTATCTATCTATATGTATACATATACATGTACGCATAGATATGTGTATATATGTAAATATTTACATATGTAATAATATATGCACATGTCTCGCAACTGCCGACACTGCCGCCCTAAACCTGGTGGCATCAGGGCAACAAAGTGGGTCATGATATGTACACATATCTATCCATGTGTATACATATATGCATATGTCCCGCGACTATGGCGACACTGCTCTCCTAATCCTGGTGTCATCAGGGCGGCAGAGTCGGTCAACGAGCTTCCACGCTGTCGCTCGAATTTGCAGTCGCCCTCGCGGCCCAATCAACTATCAGTCAACTATCAGTCACAAGTTCGTATCAACATCATGATATATACTCGTATTCGCCACAAATGCTAGTATCATCACAGATACACAGTACGTATATATGTATACATATAACTATTAGTCAACAAAACGTATCAATACAATGATGCATACTCATATTGGCCACAAAACATTAGTACCAACGATATGTAGATACACAGAATATATGTATACACACTTGTATGTATGTTAGTGGCGGCCATTGACAGTGTCCCAGAAGGTGCTGAGTTTGGAGACTGCGCCTTTCGGACTTTGGCGCTGCACGGTCGACTGGGTCACCGCGGGAGCCACCGCATTGGCGCTCGCGCCCCATGTTCCGAAGGGGCCAGTGGAAGTTGCGGGAGTGCGGTGTGCAGCTTGGTTGTGGTTGTGGTGAGGGTGGGGGTGGTGTTGCTGGTATTGGTGGGGTGGGTGCTGCTGTGGGTGCTGCTGTGGGTGCTGAGGATGCTGTGCGTGGGAGCCCGTGGCGACTTGGTACTGATGTGCATGCTGCGCGGTGTACTTATGGTGCTGCATGAGTTGCTGCTGCTGCTGGTGCCACTGTGGGTGTGCACCACTCTGGGCGTGCGTAGTGCCTCCCGCAACTGAATACCCCGCGCTCTGCAACCACGCTGCATCCACCACAGAAGGTGGCGACTTGCCAGTCACAGGGGATTGCGCGGCGGTGTGCATCTGGTCAAAATTCTCCAAAGTCAGATGTGCAATCATTGTCTATACTAAATTTCAGAACGAGCTGACATTTGAGAATTTCTTTCTAGTCACGAGGAAATGCGCAGTGGTGTGCATCTGGTTAAAACTTCTCAAAAAGTTAGTTGCATCGTCATTGTCTTCGGTCAATTTTACAGCGAACAGACGTTTGAGAATTTCTACATGCGCAGCGACGGGCGACTTGGCGAGGGCAAGCAGCTTTGGCGCCATGCCAGTGTCGAGCACCGAAAACGCGTCTGTATACCAATCCCACGAGATACACATCAGGAAAACTTCATATAGTGACATGACTCAACTTGTATTACGTATAGTATTACATGTGCGATATTGCAGGTCTCTTTCTGCAAAAGAGCCACTATTTATAGGGCTCGTTTGTGGGAGATATAATGATATGACTCAACTCATATGTGATATGACTCATTTGCGTTCGTCGTGGGGTAATAATCCCATGTGACATGAGCATGCCGCACGTCATGTCAAACGTGACTGCAACACACACTCTGCAACATGTCGCACATGCTGCACGTCAAGTCATGTGTAACATTCTTTTTTTTTGCGAGTCATATGTGACAGGTAAGCCCCCCACCAAGAAATTTGACAAGAGACACGATGCATTCATGTGACATGACTCGTTCACACGATCCAGAAGTGCCCAGCGGGACATCTATGATTTGTCTATTCTATTTACACATTAGACTCGTCAGAACAGTGCCCTGCGGATGAATATACATATGCATATATTTATATGTATATATATATACATACATATATATACGTATCTAGGTAAGCCTTTGTGTGTATATAGTTACTGCTTCCTGTACTTGCTTGAGTGCAATTGGATATGTAAATACCTAGACATCAGCTGGAGCTAGACATGGCATATAAAAGGTACACCAGAACACACTGCACATGACAGGACAGACACACTAGAAGATAGAGCCAGATCTCTTTCCGCAAAAGAGCCACTAATTATAGGGCTCTCTTGTGTGTGAGAAATGACCTATAAAGATAAGGCATCCTATGCATCTTCGCCACGCCATGCCAGGATATTTCCTGGGAGAGACTGGAGCACTCCTCGTAGGATGTATATCTCTCCGGGAGACTGCAGCACACTGCAACACACACCTCGCAACACGCACTGGAATACGACGACAGAGAGACTGCTGCACGCTGCAACATACACCCTGCAATACACACCCTACACCACGCACCGAAATACACAGACGGACAGACTGCAACATACACCCTGAAAGACACGCACACTACACCACGCACCGAAATGCGACCACGGAGAGATTGCAACACACTGCAACACACGCCCAAGATTGCAACACACTGCAACTTACGCCCTGCAATAAACACCCCACACCACACACACCGGAATACGACGATGGAGAGCGCGACAACTCCTTGACGGGCTCACTCGCGCACTTCTCAGCCTTGGCAGCATCACACCTCTTGCTATCTGCGTCGTGCTCCTCGTCGTGCGCCTGCTCCTCGTGCGCGGCGGCACCTGCCAAAAATTCTCAAAACTCAGCTCTACACTCATGTTCAATAGTCAATTCTAGTAGCGCGCTGAATTTTGAGAATTTCTACCTTGGAGTTTCTCCGTGCAGTTGCCCGTGGCGTTCTCGGCAATGGTCGGGATCGTCAGGGAACTGTCCTTTTCGCCGGATTTGGATTCTACCTCGGTGACGGCGGCCATGAGGGTCTCGACTTGCGACGATAAGTTGCTTGCTTGCTCGGAAATCTTGACGGAGAGCATCGAGCCCTGCTGCAGTTCCAAATGCACGCGCGCCGACAGCTCACTCACATTCTGTGGATGTTTGTGTATGCATATAATCGAATGAGGTGTGGGAGTTGGGGGGTATGCTTCCTACTTGGGGTTCCTTTGTTCAATTCATTTCGATTCTGTAGGGCCAATTACCTAGCCGACAAGTCCCAATTCCAGATCCAGGAAATTTTGATCGGTCCAGGCTGGACTCGAAAGATTGGCCTGGACTCACCCGAAGATAATCTGGAGATATGCCTTCATGGATGGGAGCTGAGCTGGGAGATGTCGTCGCAGGTGAGACTATTAGACACCTTGCGCGCGGCGGCAGAGCTCCACTCCGCCGCGCTATTGTTGTCGGCCAGTACTAGCTGTACGGACCCACAAACTCAAAAAAAACGTCTTTTGGGCGAAACAAGACCTTTTTAATTTTCTGTGTTTCCCAGACCGGACGTTATTTTTTGCGACTTGTCAGGTTCTTGCGAGATTCGACACGTCCGACCTGACATTGGACATCTATGGGGTGAGTGAGACGGAAGGATCTGATGCCACCGCTGATTAGTTATGTCCAATAATTTGTCAGAGTCCACTAAGTTTTCTCGTCTGTAATTTGTCACACGTATCACAAAATTGTCTTGTTGATGTCTCATTTGTGATATTTTCAGTGAGGATTACAGATTACGTATTTGAAATTTTTCGGCTATGTCCACCATTACCCTCAACCTTGGAAAGAGCGACAAGACAAAATGCCAGTTTCTTTTTCAAAAGATAATTGCACGAAGAGGGCTCTTTTGCAGAAGAGATATGGCACTGTGGTGCCTGGTACGATGCAGACATTCCTGTGTCGTTGCCCTGGAGGCTGTGCGCATGCATGCATAGGGTTATGCATGCATAGGGTACGTATGTCTATGCAACAAATTGCTCACATTTTTATGTTGCTGTGTGCCTACTCACCCGAAGTAACGAGATTTATGAGACACGAACCAATCATCTCGTATCCCCTCAGTTGCTCTGCAGCTGCAACAAACTGCACCACTGCACGACACAGCAACACTCTGCAACACACTGAGACATACCTCCGGGGCCATGCCCTTGAGGTTGCGCGACAGGCCAATAAGATTCCTGAGCGCCTCTTCTGAGGACGGCACCTCTCGCACCGCCCAGCCCGCTGCCTCAGCGCTAGCACTGATAGGAGACATGACACGTCGCACGATGCTGAGCATCATGGGGGACTTGGCCGTCTCGGCAGCGGGTGCGAGGGCCACGGGAGAGGACGGTGCGACTAGAGTGGCGAAGGCGAGGTGGCAAACGTTGCCTGGGCCTCCCGTCGAAAAGAATTGGCGGCCGAGGTTGGTGCCGAAATCGACGATCCAGCCGCAGCCACCCGGAGCCTCGCTCTTGCGTATGAGCACACCTGTGAGAGACACGTATAGGCATGGCCCCACATTTTTACAGCACACATGAATGCACACACAGACGCACGTATACAGCACAGATGTATTTGCGCACACAGGCACACGCAAACATTTGTCAGTGCAGGTAACACATAGGCAGTCAGACTCTCCTGCTCTGATCAATCCCCCATGTATGTTCGCGAGCACACAGGTGGTACAATTTTTCTGGCACCATATTTACACGTTTTTGGGCAGCAAACCAGAGACATTCAAAGCACAATCTCCCCGACCCCCCGTGAACTCCACAAAGAAGACGAAAAAAACGCAAGACGAATGCTAGAACGCGGGCACCACTCTATCCCTCAACATCCAAAACAACAGCATGTTGAGGAAAGGAGAATATTGAGGAAACAAGTGCTTCCAGAAAGCCAGACCGTTTTAAATTCAATTTTGGAGGGGAGTACCAATTTTGCCGGCATACTTGCGGAAGAAGGGGACGCTGGCAAAATGCGATGACACCACAGCGTGATTTCCAACAGCAGCGTTGTCACTGGTAACGAGAACTTCGGTGCTGAAGTTAAGCAAGCCCCTGCGCGATGGGCTCATGTCCACTTGCCTGCCACTCATGTATGCGATACGCGCTGGTGTTGGCAGTTCTCCCAGTACGTTTTCAACAAGCGGACTGAGGCAGGGGTTGTAGTTGGCGACCACAGGCTGGCGCCTTGCGGTGCGCTTCTTCTTCTTTTGCTTGCGCATAGGGGTGGGCGCATGAATCTGCATCTGCGCCTGCATCATCATCTGCTGCTGCTGATGTTGCAAGTGCTGTTGCTTCTGGTGCAGATCGTGCTGCTGCCGAGCCCATGCCACCGCCTGGGCTCTCGCAATGGCCTGTTCTTGAGCGAGCTGCTGCTCCCGCATATACACCTGCTCCTTCGCATGGGCGTCTTGCTCGAGCGCCTGGTCGCGCAGCGAATCGGCGTGGCCTGCATGCACGGGCTGGCGGCCTGCTACGGACGTTTGCCGGTTAGGCAGAGGGGCCTCCCAGGACCCCATCTGCTTGGGCGTAGGCTGCTCCCTCTGCTGCCGGTTGATGTGCTGCGGCGCCATGGGCTTTTGCATCTGCTGCGCGAGGTGCGCTTGCTGCGCGACGCGCTGGTTCGAGACATCACCGAGAGCAGCCCGGCGCGGGAACTGCTGCGACATCTTGCCTGGTACGCGCTGCTGTGGCTGATTCATTTTGGCTGCTGCGTTCTGCCCATTGTTGGCCAAGAAGAGCTGCTGCTCAAGGGAATCCGCATGGATGGTAAACATTTTTGCAGCTCCCAACCACGCAGCACACTTACCCTCCTGGTCTTTCGGCACAAGCTTTCTCCCCTGCGGCGATATCTGGGTTGCTTCTCCCTGTCTTTCACAAATGAAGACGTCGTGCTCTGTCCTCTTCCCTTCAGCACTCAATTGACAGTGCAGTCCACTGTTGACAGTGTTGTAAATCAAAATCAAAAACTGTCGTTGCGCGCGAACTGGGTTAAACCCTTAAAATTGCGATCCTCTCGCGAACTAGTCTTAAACCCTTAAATCTCATCGGCTCAGGTATCCGGTCTGCCTTATTACTGCACACCACCTGTGTTCGTTCCTGATATACTTGTCGGGCTAGCTGTGTGGCGGCTTGAAACTAAAATAAATAGGTATCTGATAGTTTAAACGATTCGTTGGTAGTTCTTTAAACGTGATCTTGACGCGGCAAACCTGCGGCCAGCGCTCGAGCAAGGCTGCGGAAAACAAACGCCGAGCGCTAGCAAATTATTCTCTCGAGCGAATTTGCTATATATTCCCGATGTCAAAATGTACAGGAGACTCAGATCTAGGTCTGTGCACTTTTTGGGTACTTGCGAAAAGAGAACCGCTGCGCAATGCCAAATTCCGATTTTTTCTGCGGGCGGAACACGTTTTTTCTCGGAAGTCGCCATTTCGCAGCGGTTCTCTTTTAGCAAGTAAAGAAAAAGTGCACAGACCTAGATCTGAGTCTCCTCTACATTTTGACATTAGGAACATATAGCAAATTCACTCGGAAAAATAATTTCCTAGCGCTCAGCGTTTGTTTTCCGCAGCCCTGCTCGAGCTCTGGCCGCAGGTTTGCCACGTCAAGATCACGTTTACAAAACTACCGACGTATCGTTTCGTTTGCACAACAAAAACATCGATGAAATGCGTTGTAAACTGGATTCCACTGAGAATCCGCGTTCGTTCGAGAAATACCCGACCCCACCTTAACGAGTACTATGCACGAGCCCAATCGGAAGACACCTTCAGACGTTCGCAGGTAAAAATTCCTACCCGGGCGGATTTGTTTTGTTTTTAATAGTACTACCTCGCCAGGTCAGAGGGCATCTACGGGCGTTCGCAAGTATACTTTCCTACCCGGTCGGATTTGCTTTGTAACAGAGTTTTGTGTAGTTTTGCTTTGTTGGTGGGAGGTCACTTTTTTCAACTACTAAATCGTTCATGGGTTGCCCCCTCCCTCTTTCCGAGGCTCTCATCCTGACTCCCTTGAGTGTTGGTACTTGAGGCATGAGACTACTTGAGTGTTAGCGCTTCGGGGGATCAGACGTGGGGGATCTTGGGACGCTATTTGGTGGTTGAGGATGCGACTTTTAGTATGGGGCTTGCGTAAGTCCAGGCCCGGACTGCGAGCCAACCCGTCAACTTGTACAGTGTTAACTTCAGTTGGCATGTAGAGTGGTTCTGGGTGGTGATTTACCTTTGGTAGGACCGCAGGAAGAGCTACGCGGGCCAAATGGATATACTCCCAGGGGTTTTACCAGTGAATAAAACAACTCCTGAGAATCTTTGGCCCCGAATTAATTCGAATTAATGAATTGATCAAAACCGCGCGAAGAGCGGTTTCAAAAAACTGGGGTGTTTTCTTTGCGGCGTCAGCCGCGAAATTTTGAAAACGTGACATTAGTAGCGCGTCGGAGAAAGCATTTCCGGGAGATTTGGGCTATTTTTTTGGTTGCTCAACTCACTACAAAAAAGAGGTGTTTTAGTACATAAGAAGTCATCGCTTCCTGTCAACGGTGTCGTCACAGTGTCGAGCCACACGCTCTGAAGTGTCCTTTCAAACAAAAGAATCTAAGTGCTTGTTCATGTTGTTTCTAATAAACTGTTTTTGAATTGAAATGGTGCTGTGCGATTTGTACCTCAAGAGGTTTGATTTGACAAAGGGTTTGTTATTTGATACTTTCATAATTACTGTTTTTCACAAATTGTGTCGTTCAATTTGAGAGCACTCAGTATTGGAGTTCGAATCATTTTCACCACTGATGTATTGGTAGACAGAATTTATAACTTCAAATGAAATGCGTCCCTGCATGATTAAGAAAAAGATTTCTTGTAAAAGAAACATGCGCTGCAGGCAAGATTTTCAATGAAACAAAATGCGCTGCAGGCAAGACTTATGAAACAATATGCGCCACAGGCTGGATTTTTTTACTAAGTCCTCATGGGTACTCTATCCTGTAAATGCAGTATGTATTTTTTTTTCCACGAATCACAGCTCCGAATCTTTTTCTTTAATTAATTATTAATTAATGGATTAACCTTTGGCCGGCCTATAGTACGTTTGTTTTGCGCCGGTAGCAGGACCAATTTTCGGACCACTTTCCACAAGATTAATCGAGGGATTTCATTTTGAAGATTGCTTGATCTCCAGATCTTACTTCATTCCTAATCCAAGTAATCTCGTGAGCCAAGTTTTGCTCTGCGCAAGAAGTTTCCACACGCTTAATCGAGGGATTGCATTTCGAAGAATCCAGATTTTACTTGGTTCTTTTTGGAAAAGAGACCGTGAAAACGTTTTCTACAAACGTTCTGATTCGGGTCAAATGTTTCTCCGTCGGAAAATCTTTTCCGACGAGATTAAGAACGAAGTAAAATCTGGAGATCAAGCAATCTTCGAAATGAAATCCCTCCATTAATCTTGTGGAAAGTGGTCCGAAAATTTGTCCTGCTACCGGCGTTACCCACTGAGCGTTACTTCGAGCCCAGGGCGGGAGGCCGGGCGAAGTAAAGATTTTCGGGTTTTATACTGATTCACAAACAAACAAACAAAGCCCGGTTGGTGAGTGCCGTTCGGTTCAGTTGGGATTCTGTGGACTACTTTGTTACTGCGCACCACTAGTATGCGTTCCTGCTGTACTTGAAGGGTTAGCCGTGTGTCGGCATTAACCAAAAAGCAAAAGGATTGTTAAAATTTCGGGTGGTTGAGTCTGAGTCTAAGTCTTGGTACTTGAGGCACGATTCTGAGACTGCCTTGAGTGTTAGGGCTTAGGGGGATCAGACGTGGAGGATCTCGGGACGCTATTCGGTGGCTGAGGATACGACTTGTATGGGGCTTGCGTAAGTCCAGGGATGCGAGCCAATCTGTCAACTAGTTGAGTGTTAAACTCAGTTGGCACATAGAGTGGTTCTGGGTGGTGATTTACCTTTGGTAGGACCGCAGAAAGAGCTACGCAGCCCGAGTGGATATACTCCCAGGGGGTTTACTTCAAGCCCAGGGCGGGATGCGAAGTAAGCCTGAGGATTTTCGGGTTTTATAATAACAAACAAAACAACAAAAAAACAAAGAAAAGGCAGTGGGATGCCTTAATGTTGTTCTATTTGAATTTTTTTTGGCTTTTTTTTTCAAGGAACGTTGTTTCCAGAATTTCTGGTATTTATTCTCGTTTTGGTTTTTTCTTCTCAGGCTTTCTTTTTTTGGTAGTCTGTTTTTGTAGGATTGGCTGAAAACGAATTCAAAGAAAGCCAGTTCGTGGGGCGCCAAGACACTTCGCCCACACACATACAAGCGACCTCCCATAGCTCAACCTCTCACCCCAGGACACTGCACTCCCACCTCCTACCCAACCACACCCTACCTCCTCATACCCGCACCCACCTCTCGCACCCTCCACCCTACAAACTACACTCCTACCTCCCACCCACACCCTCCACACGGCGTACTAGAAATTCAGTTGTTTTCTCAAACATTTCTCTCAGAGTAGTATCTGTACCGGCCTAACCGCTGCGTGGGCACTGTTGAGTGTGAATGTCCAACCTTGGCGCTATACCAATAATAGCCTCGGTCTCTCTCACGCACATTCCTTGTCTCTTTGTCTGTTCCTGTGAGTCTTGTGTTGTATGTGTAGATTTTCTTCTCTACCTGTCTTTCTATCTGTGTTTCACGCGCTGCGTGTTTTGTGTTCTGTTCCATATTCATGACCACCTTTTTCAAGATCCGTATATACATCTGTATCCCTATGGATGTTCACATAGACTTGTGTGCAAAAAAGTCAAAAATGGATAAACACAGTCAAAGAAATCAAATAATCAAGATTCAAATACATGAAATACAATGAAATATTTAAATAACAATATGTATATATATATATACTATCACTATCCCTGATATTTATATGTATACACATAAATAAAATAAAACAATAAAAATAAACAAAACTACAATCATAATTACCACGGTCAAACATACATAAATAAAATCCAAACTATTTCTATGTGTTGCATGCCTATGGATTTGTGTTTTGTTCTATTCCTCTTTTGTTTCCCGATTTGTGTATGCGTATGACGTGAAACCCAAGGTCCAATGCGCGAATGGCCTAAATAAATAAGATACAATGAAAAACTAGTTCCTCATTCGGAAGTTCACTTGTCACCCATGTTGCGTGTTTGTGATTGTCAATTTGGTTTGGTTTAGTCACGGTGTATTTTATCAGTCACACAGTCAACCTTGATTACTAATAAAAATCAGAAACAGAACAGACAAAAGTTCCGAGACGTGAGGGGCAGGGGTAAATATTCTGACCGTGATTTCGAACACCATTCTTCACTTTTTCAGTTTCGAACCCGTTTTTGGGTTCAAGTTATACGAATAAGTCACCGTTACGACGCGTCCATCAAATGGTACTTAACTATATGTAATACGGAAACCTTGCACCAGTATTGATGAAATAGACGCCTACGTCCGATGCTCATGAGATTTTTTGTTTTGGTCATTTTTTGACTGTGGTACAAAAATCTTTTTGTTTTCTTTGGTCTCTACCCCCGCCCCCCAGGTCAGAGGGTTGCCTGCATCAGGGATGCAGGTTGCGCACGTCTGGGATTTGTTCCATACCTTGGGCGTGTCCGTTGCCCAAAAGTCCGTTTCGTGCTGCCAATGGCATCCGTTAAAATCGCCTTTGTGGTTGCACGCATTGGTGCCCCGGCCAAAAAGAACCTTGCTTGCATATGTTTCAGAAATGACCCTTGCGCCGTGCATCCGTTTTCAGAGTCACTACAAACCAACATTTGGATCCCAACATCCGAACTTTGGTTTTTACTACCGGGATTTTACAACAACCATAGGGTTCCATTATCCAACCCTTGCATTTGAGGGGGTTTCGACTGGAACCATTCCTCATGCAACCAGAACCTTAACGGTGTCGGCGGTCAGGGCTAGATGTGTAAG
>Ga0105054_10010007_pt1 | contig 12166 bp, 8 predicted proteins | sample BON02_FD_78091 | JGI IMG/M metagenome (GOLD analysis project Ga0105054, IMG submission 78091) | Freshwater microbial communities from Lake Bonney liftoff mats and glacier meltwater in Antarctica - BON-02 (megahit assembly) | ecosystem: Environmental > Aquatic > Freshwater > Ice > Glacier... | reverse complement strand
CATCGGGCAGTTTATTGTGGTAGGGATCCTGTCCCAGGTCTTCCTCAATCGACAAATATTTTTGACAGTGACAAATATTGGGACATACCTGGCCCAACATACCCTGACGTGGGAAATAATGGTCCGTATGGGACTTACGCTTGGCAGGTATGGGACTATCACGTGAAATATGGAGATATTTATAATATTCCTCCTACTGCGTCTCCGACAACTCCACGTCGAGTCCGACTACTAAGAAACCCACTAAGAGCCCAACTAAGATCCTATCCAGAGACCTACTAAAAGACCCAATACGTCGAAACCAACTTCTTCGAGTCCCAGTCTGAGTCCATCTACCTTTTTTATTTTTACAAGTGAATCTCCCTCTACTTCTCCTAGTGCTTCCCCTAGTGCTTATCCAACCGTTTCTCATTCAGCTTCTCCAAGTAGTATCCCTTCAAAGAAACCAAGTAATTCTCCGAGTAGTTCTCCGTCACCTGGACCTACTCGCTCTCCATCCGCTTCTCCAAGTAAGTTGGTGAGTGGGACCTCTTTTCCAACAAGTGACACAAACTTACATCCGTTTTCGTTTTTATTGACCTTGGTACTAGTAGGACTAATTTAAGAATGGTGTTAATTGTTAGTTAGTTGGGACCTGCTTTTTCTTCCAGGGTCAAACGCAAGGCTATACAACGCACCACTTATGATTTCGAATCTCACATCATCAAATTAAAAGAATATATTCCATTTTCTAAATTGGTTATCGTAACACGTTCCACCCCGAGTCTCAATTTCAAATCACGCAACAAAGGACCCATAATACTATCACCATCGCCTCCATGTTGTAAAAATGTATCAATATCAGATTAATCAAAGACCTTGAGGTATCTGTTGTAAAAAATGGCCCACTTCAATCCTCGCACGGACGTGGTAAGTTGGAATCCTACTCCAAGATATTGCCAAAAAGAACAAAATTCGAAACTAGCACCTTTTGAGGGCATCACAGCGCAAATTTGGAGCGATCTATGTAACATTGAAATGCAACAACACCAAGATGTTTACATGCGTGCGAGACGACGTTCAACAACATTCACAACTGTGAAAAGCCGACATGATTCTCCTGAGTTGTGCACTGAATGATTATGGGTCCTTTTTAAACATTCCTTTTCTGTCATTTACAAGGAGATCTTAAATGTAGACATTGATGCGAACAATATTCTAAATGCTTCAGTGGATACATATATCGTGGAAGCAGTTTTCAGTTGACATTGCTGTCAAGTCAAGGCATGCAATTCGATTACGTCAGGTGCGGTACAATGTGAATCCGTGAAATCAACTCAATCTTTCTCATATTGTTGGTGCTTCCGGGTAACCATAAGGCTCTTTTACTTCAACAAGAAACTATTTCTCTTGTATTGTTTAAGAAATTAGTGATCGATGGCTTCTACCCACTACCAGGTATTCTATTGTTACTAACTATTTTGTACTATCTAGAGTCTAAGCAAAGTGTGGCAGCCAGATGGCTTTTATCCACTACTAGGGTGCTTTAAAAAAATCGATTTTTGTTGTTTTAAAAAAAGTGTTGTTAGGATCAATGACAGAAGAGCGCCATCCAGATGCGATTCCTTGCATTGACGTTCTAGAACACGTTGCCGTGAAACGAACTCTTGACGATGCCTTGGGGAGATTGGTGGAAGTTGCTGGTTACCCCGTTGATAATTCCATCTCAAACTTGCGCCTTTCGATCATGACTGCAGCTTCAGCCGTAGCCCTTTATGGGCAATTGGGGCCTCATGAATTCCCAGATGACAAAATCATTCTAACTGTATGTGTTTCTTTCTATGCAGTTGCATCGATGGCGCTCCAAGCACTTGATTTCTTTGTACAGAAAAAATACGTTGTGTTTACACAGCCGAATGAGAAAAAGGTGGCGGTTAAGATTGCGACGAATCTGGATCGTGGTTCTGATATTTACAAAATTCAAGTACAGTTTAGGAATGGCGATGATAGCTCAAGCGTGTCTGAAGAATCAGTTGGCCGATATTTATCCAAGTTCGGGAGTTTAGATGAGGTGGCCTTGTTGAAAGACCTTCAAAATTTGCTGGTTGATTTATCCACCAAAAAGACTAATTGATTAATTTGGGAACTATAAACAAACAAATTGCTATGCAATATACAACTATTTCTGTGCTCACATAGAGAGTCATAATCGTGAATGCAATGACGAATGCAGCGAGAAAGTTGCTTTTTTCAGCTTCGAGCAAGAAGAACTCTTCCATTATATCCGCCATGACATATCCCATCTCATGCGCCCCGTGAACTATGAATCTTGTGTCTATATTTGAAAATGTCTCTTCATCAAAGTTTTCCGGTAAAAGTCCTGCGTCCTGCATTGCGGGAGCTAGGTTTATTATCAGCCAAGAAAGACTGATTTGAAAGAGAATTACCAATCCGATGAGTGTTAAAATCGAGTAGCGAACTACATGAACTAGCCAGAATATCAAAGTTAAAAGTCCCACGCACAAGAGAGATGCCGTTGGTGTTTCCCACATTATTAACGCCCTTAGTCTGTCTGGTAAGTTATCATAGGTCTTCTGATGATGCTGCTTCTTCTTCTTGCGCGGTCTTATAGGAAGAGGCGGTTTCTTTTCAAACGAATCATCTGATGAGTAATGGGTTTCGTTTTCGCTTGACGATGACATTCGGGTGTGTGTACCGAAGTAAAAAAAAGTGCATACTCGTACAAGAACACCGTTTTCATTTTTGTTCATTTTAGAATTTAGAATATCTTCGTAGTACAACTGTGTTCATTGTAGTTGATTAAAATATATTCTCGTCCAACAAGAGGATCCACCAAAACAGCTCATAGTGTCCATTAATAACTTGAATAGTCCTGTTTTTATCTGGAGGATTTGAAATTCACAAAAAGGGTTCAACTTTTTTTATTCATTTTTGAAACTCAACCGTTTTGATGGACATTCATCAGCAGTTGGAGGATGTGATGAAGGCGGCAGAGTCGTACGCCGAACAACTTGCTGAACGAGAGGATCAAGTAGCCGAACTCCGTGAACGCAATAAACAACTAGAGGATGAACTTTTAAGCGGAGGTGGTGGGAGCCAGATGGACGAACTCCGCACACTTCGGTCACGTCTGGAGCAGGCAGAGGACGATCTAGAGAAAGAAATTGACGCTCGCAAATCGGAGGAGTCCCGGGCAAGGGAACTGGACCTCCAAGCTAAGAGTCTCAAGGTGGAGAGGCTGAAGCTGGAAGCAGATCTGCAACGAGCCTTGGAGAAAGCAGATGTTTTAGAGGAACAAGTCCACTCGATGAGGCAAAGAACAGAACAAGCCGCGGAAAGTGAAGGTCGGCTTGGTGCTCGAGAAAAATCTCACAAAAAATCGCTCATTAAAGCACTCTCTGAAAATGAGCAACTCCGAAAGGAAGTGGTCGATTTAGAGGCTGACGTACAAACTTTGTTTTTGGCGGTGAATGAAAAGGATACCGCAATAAAACTAGTGGAAGATGAATTTAAGGCCACGAAATTGGAACTCGGAGATTGTGAACAGGAGCTCGACGAGATACGTCGTGTGGTAAATGAAAAGGACCAACAACTTCTAAACGCCCAAGCAGAAATCCACGCGGTCGGGGAGCTGGAAGTAGAGATTGAAGATAAGTTTTCCTCAAAAGTGGAGGCATGGAAGCAGAAACTTTCCACGAGTCAAAAGGAATTGTCTGATTTGACCGCTTCGAAGAAAGAATTGCAGCTCAAGTATGACAACTTGCTGATGGAAAGTGGAATTCGTGAAATCGAGAAGCAAATTGTGGCGAAGGAAGAAAAGTATCGAAACGCTGTGAAAGAGTTGCAAGATACGAAAGCAGTGATGGAGCAGCTCCACGATGAACTTGGATTGGTGGCGCGTGAAAATGAAAGTCTGCGAAACGATCAGAGCAAATTCATCAAAGTAGCATTAGAAAAGGAACTGGTAGAGCGGGATCGATTGAAACATATCATTGAAGGCAAGGATGCATTATTGGGAGAAGAACGTCAACGATATTCTGAACTGTACGAAGAGAAAGGATCACTGGAAGAGGAACTGCAAGATCGAGAGTTCACCATGGCAGAATACGAACGGGGCCATGGTCTCACGGAGGCAGTTTTGAAACAGAAAAAGCTCAAAGCGGATATTAAGCGACGAGACAAAGAGATACGTCGACTCAATCAACTTTTAAGTGAAAGAATCAACGCGCATGAAAAGCTTTTTGAAACATGCTCAAGACTGAAAAAGAAAGCCGGAGTTCCTGAATCCTTTGAATTTGAAGGTCTTGAACTGGAGCAAGGTATGAAAGGTCAATCTGAGCGACTGAAAGGTCTGATCAAGGAGTTGGAGGAACAAAATAGTAATCTGGAAGACGAACGTCTTCGACTGTTGGAATCATTGAGAAAGAAAGGGTCGCTTATTGGGGAAACGGGAATGAAGATGTATGGGATTTCCGCAGACCAGGTGGTGTTGGTGAACGAATTTATTGAAAATCTTCGAGATGGAAGAGTGACACTACCACTAAACGATATATCGGTCCAGTTAAAACATGAAATCAAACAACTCAAGGAACAATTGGCCGAGTCACAGCTTGTATCTGAACAACCTTATTATGATTCGAACAATGATATGGAGCGACTTTTGAAGGAGCAAGCAAACATGAATGCAGATTTGAAACAGGAATTGCAAAACCTTCTTGCTAGAAGAGTTCAGACACCCCCTACGACACCTCCATCCAGCCCCAAGAAAGATAAATTGGACGAAATGATGAAAATGTTTTCAACCTCTTCCGATGGAACTGAATGGCTTCAGAAGGAGTTACAGCGTCTATCATTGGCGAATGAATCCTTGACAAAACGTCTATTACAAGCACAAGAGAAGAATCTGGAGACGACCCCCAGAACTATTGTCACGGTTGAAACCCCCCCCACAGTTAGTGATGGTGTACGAGTTGATATGTCGCGAGTGGCCAACCATTTTCAGGAGCAACAGCTGTCTGCACTGAGATTGCCTCCAGAAGAATGGGCTGAACAATACGCCATGCTTAACGCTAAACTTGTTATATGCATCGAGCGACTCGCGTCGAAGGAAAACCAAATATCCGTTTTGGAACGGGCCCTACAAGACTTTGATGATCAAACTACCGTATATGTGTCGCAACTCTCGTTGTTCTATCGAGAACACTTGGAAAAACGACAAGATTGGAACACTCAAAACACGCTGCTTGGAAAGGAGGCAGATGAAGCACGAGCAGAAAGAGATGCACTGCGAACAAAATCCAGACGTCTTGACACTTTATGTGCTGTTCTAGAAGGAGACGAAGACCTCGCAAGAACCCACGCCAAAGAACTTAGCCGGAAAATTGCCATTCTGCAAGTCAACGAAGTGGTTTTGGCCAGAAGGTACAATCTACTTGCAGAGCAAGAAAAATCATCTAGAAATGAAAAACAGGTAATGGAGAATGAAATGATCCAATCAGAAACAGCCCTGAGAGAACGAGTGTTGTATCTCGAGGAGTGGAAAGCTGGAGCTCAATTCCAACTGGATATGATGGAAAAACGAGTCGTGAATCTAGTACCAAAAGATTCGCATGAAAGTATCATGAAGAAACTAACGACAACCAAACACAAGTATCGAAGTCTAATGTTTAGATACGCGTCGTCGTTCAAAAATCAAGCCGCATCAGATACTGTAGATGACGAAGTAAAACGATTGCAAGAACAATTGTCTATCGAAGCGTCGCGGACCGAGGAAGCGGATAGGATAGTTCTGAAACTCGAACAAGAACTCAATACTCTGCAAGACAAGTTTCAAGGTGGGGCGTCCAGATGCGAGCGAAAGATGTTGGAGGATCGAATCGAGGAGCTGGAAAATTTATTTCAATCTTTGAAGTTGGAGCTCGAAAGGTACAAAGAACTGACTGAAATCGCCAACACCCAAGTGCAATCTTACGCCAATGCTGCGAATGCAAAGCAAACGCAGTACGCCCATTTTCAAGAGCAATTGCTTCAAGTGAATAGTCGAACCGACGATGATGCCATTATCGGCAAATTGCAGCATGAATTGGTCACCACCAAGGTGAGTTACCAACTATTCGTTCGAAAATTTGAAATGTCCAAAGTCGCTCTAAGGCGTCAAGAGCTTACCATTCGCAAACTGGAGTTGACACTTGATGAACGTAATAGGATGCTTCACGAATCGCGTGAGGCATCAAGGGCCAGGATACTTACATTGGAAGGAGTTCTGGAACATTTTGGAGTCTCTCCAAATGACGACAAGATGGACGAGTTCTCATTGCAGTCGATGGAGCGACTTTCAGAAACTATTGCCAATCTTGGTTTGGCAGCGGAGCAGTCCGAGGAGGCTTTGAGGAGATCAGAAGCTACCAGACGAAATTTGGAACTGGAAATCGCGACACAAAAAGTCCTGGTGGATTCTGCCAATACGATGGTAAAAGATCTTAACGGCACCAAACCTCTTGCGGATAGATTATTACAATTGAACGACGAGTTGAAATTGTGTCAATTGCAAAGTATGAGACAGAAACGAGAATTACAGGTTCTTCGGGAGGAAAAACAATATGTGGACAAGTTGCGAGACAAAGATGAAGAACACATTCGTCGCTTGGAAGAAAGTGTTTCCCTGACTGAAAATGCTTTGCGTCGCCGAGATGATGAGAAACACATTAGTGATACTGTTGTGGTGTATCCTGAGAACATCGCGGAGGACTCGGATGAAAAACCTAAACTAGTTACCGTTTCTAATAATTCAGAACTTGTCGAAGAGCTGCAAAGACAAGTGCGCCAAGCTGATGAAAGAGATGAACAATCCACGAGGAAAATAGACCACCTTTCAGAGCAGTTAAGATATATGTCGAAGCGTCTTCAAGTGGAAGGTCTTGATATGGAGAATTTCAACCCACAAAAAAACAAGGGTGATGAATATTACCAAGCAGATGCCAGGAGGATGCAAGCAGCCGCACAGCAAACGATTGCCTCTTTAAAAGACATTGTGAATAGAAAGAATCAAGTTATTGATGGGTTCAAAAACAAGTTGGAACTTCAGAGAAGAAATGCAATGGCAGAAAGAGAACGAGATCAAGCAGAGATAGAAAGACTCACTGAGAAATTGTACGAGGACAATCAGAACGCCATTCAAAAATTACGGAATGCATACCAAGATATCGGAGAGTCATCTAATAATGAGATACCAGAGATGCCTCAGGAGTGGATGGAGAGAATGGAGGAAGCGGATGTTATGATCGAGCGCAAGGATCGCCGCATTTTGGATTTAGAAGGTGCCGTGGAAGAACTTGAAACTATTCGACACCGAGCTGAAGGCAAAATTGCACAAATGGCAGAGATATTGAGACAGAAAATTAAAAAAACAGCTCCGACAATTGAGGATCCTAATATAACAGCAGCATTGAGAACTCAAATTCTGGCCCAGGAGAAAAAAATGGCCGGACTTCGAAGTGCGGTGATTGCGCTAAAGACTGAATTCGTTGCGGCCGAGGAGGAGCACGAAGAAGAACTTATTCAAAAAGACCACCAGATATCCATACTTTCTTCATCCTCGAAACAGCCTACTGATTCTTCATCCTCGAAGCAGATTCAAGGACTTATGGAACGAGTGGAGAATACGAGGTTAGATCTTATACAAGCCCAAAAAATCGAAGAGAAATTAAAGATGGAAAACAAAAACCTGCGCAGACAATTACGCGAGTCCCAAGATGAGAATAACGATAATTCCTCCGCAACGGACGTCATGCGATATCAGCGCCAAGTAGATGAATTGAAACGTGAGGTCATGAGATTGAAAACAAAACCAGAAAGTAAACAACCTGCTGACGATGAACGCTTAAGAAAGCAACCTACTGACGATTTGAGAAAACAGTTGCAAGTGTCACAAGCGCAAAATACGGCATTGAGGTCTGCGCTTGAGATGAACAAGAACGTTGAAAATACTCCGGCGAATCCCCATCGGGATTTGAAATCAAAATTACAAGAACGAACTAAAGAACTTGTTGCAACCCAAACAAAACTGGAACAAGCCAAACGACTCCTCGATAAAAAAACTAAACCAGATGAGTCATTGCTGCTGCAAGAAGAGCGAAAGAAAAACGCCGAGTTGCGCAGAATCGTACAAGTAGAAAACAAAATAGAAATACAGCACTTGACTTTCGAAGTGGAAACTACAAAGAACCGAGCTTTGGAATTGGAGGAAGAATTGGACGCTATTAAATCAAGAAGAAAAGGGGTTTCCATCGAAGACGAATTACGAGGACAGCTTGCCAATGTTCGGATTGAAAAAAGTGACTTGGAAGCAGAACTTCTTGACAGAGAAAACACAATCATTGAGCTTCGATTTAATCAAGAATTCAATCAGGCCATTGACATTCAACCAGCAACGATCGTCCAGAAGCCGCGGGTCTTAAACCGAGAAAGAGATTTAGAGAATGTCGTTGAAGCAATGAAAAAGGTTGTTACCAAGTTGAAGTCTGAAAATGAAAGGTTGAAGCGATCCACGAATTTGAATACGAAATACACTGATGCAACCAAAAAAGTCAAGATATTACAATTAGAGAATGCCCAACTTCAAACAGCGAACGAGGCATTGAACAAGCGGCTTCAAGGGGCAGCAGAAGCTTCAGGGAAAGTTATCCGTCTTGAAGATGCATTGCGGTCAACCAAAAGGCAGCTGAAAGAGAAGGAAATAGTACTAGGAAGGGATCAATCGAGACTGAAAGTTATATCGGATGAAAATGCTGCATTATTACAGGAGGTGGAACAAGCGAACAGAAGAGTGTCAGGGCGAAATAATGACGAGCAACTCAAGGCAGAAAACAAACGTCTTCTTAACGAGCTAAATGCATTCGACCTGGATTTTTTCGAGGAGATTGAAGATCTCAAGTACCGATATCAGCAAGCCATCGAAGAAAATCGAATTTTGAAGCAGCAACTTTAAAAAATTATTTTAATTGGAGACCTAGTAGAATTCCATTGACCACTCGATCTTGGTTGAGGGTGTAAAAGTGGAGGCCTTTGACTCCATTCTCCAGCAATTTGTTGCAAGTATCAATTCCAAATTGAATACCATACTCTTGAACTGCATCAGCATCATCTTTAATGGCCTCCAAATCAAGACCCAATTTCTCAGGAACTCGAGTTTTACAAAAACCCATCATCCGCTTGAAACCACCGTAGGATGTGATGCACATAATCCCAGGGATAATTGGGACATTGATACCAGCTTGATTGCATTTCTTAACAAAGGTTAAAAACACATCCACGTCGTAAAACATTTGCGTAACAATCATTTGAGCACCTGCTTGTACTTTTAGCAAGAGATATGCAATTTCAGCCTCAAAATCACTATCATTACAAACATGAATAGATCCATCGTCCATTTTGACACATCGAGATTGTTCAGTTACAGACATGGATTCCTCAAGAATAGGTTTGATAACATTAGGATGTCCTTCCGGGTATCCAGCAACTGTGATCCCAATGTCTTGGTCAATGGTGCGAATGTATTTGACCAAATCTAAGGCACATGAAAATCCAGTTTCAACTGTTTCGAAGTCGGTTTGTCCCACTGGAGGGTCTCCTCTCAAAGCAAGAATACTTGCAATGCCATTCTCTTTGCAATATTTCAGAGCATGGTCTATCTTATCACGAGGCATATTTGTGCATGTAAGATGCATATTACTTGGGGTCTTAAATCGAACTTGCGCCTGATGAGACAGTTCCAAGGTCAAGTCACTGGTAGACCCTCCAGCTCCCCAGGTAAAGTCCAAGTACAGCGGTCGGTGACACTCAACCATGCGTTCAATTCGACCGTAAAGGTTTTCCACACCTGACTCTGTCTTAGGTGGAAAGTATTCAAAAGCAATCCAAGCCCGTTCCCCATGATTCGCAACGAGTGATGAGACAGGTTCCATCACGTACGTCGTTTATCCAACAACGAGGGGGGCTATCATAAAACTATGTTTTTTGAACGATTTGTCAGTTTTTTTTAACAAACAGAAGATGTTTTTTTCAATTAAATAATACCAGGTACCGGTAGATTAAAACGGAGTATATTCCTGGGTTGTTCTCATTTGTTCCGCTCTTTGTTTCTGTGAGATACACTTGGTGCCAATTTCATCTACTTGTTTTTCCCAGTCATCGATTTCAACGTGTCCGAGACGCTGCTTAATGGCACGTTGCTTGGCTTCATTGAGAGAATGAACCCACCTATCACGCTCATCACAATTATCCACAGAAACCAACACCGACTTGGACAAACTGGATACTGCAAACGCATATTGTAATATCTCCCCAAGGTCGTCTTCGGTTTTATCAACTATTTCAATCTTGCAGTTTTCGATATCAATAGGGACTCCTTTGGACTTTCTACTAGATTCGCTAGCATACCTAAACAGGTATTTCCCTCTTAGAATCAAATACCTTCGTTTGTTCACACACCCGAAGCATGGCATGACCTTGGAGCGAAAGGTTCGTTTCATGACATATCCTTGTTAAAAGTGTGAGAACCCGTTAACATATTCATAGAACACATACCTTGAAGAGAATTGTGACCGTCCTCATTGAGTCCCCATCGATCTTCAAGTCCAATGGCATCATCATCTGAGACCAACATTGGATTGAAAAAATTCGATTTTTGGGACGTTTCACCAATCCCATAGAAAACAATCATTTAACGATAAAATCACCGTTAAAACAACGGTTGTTATTCTTATTCCCCCTCCTCGTCTCCACCAGTCACTGACGCCACTCCTCGCGGATATGAAGCGAAAAGCACCTCAAGTCCAGCTACCTGAGGACCTCCCTACGGTGGAGATGGTGCTCGAGGACCGCCATCGTTATGAAGGTCCCACTGATGAAAGCAACTGGGTGATCCCTGGTCATCTGTTGGTGGGTGCTTATCCTGCTGACGTCGACAATCAAGTTCACAAAGCAGTTCTAAAAAGCATTTTAGCCTGCGGAATAAATACTTTTGTTTGTCTCCAAAAGGAATACGATCACACTTCATGTAACCCTGACGACTGGCGCAACGGGACCAAAATTAGACCTTACATTGAAGACGCACACACAATTTGTGAGACCGAAACCATGACTCCCCCTGATAACTTGTCTTTCATTCATGTTCCTATTGCAGATTGTGATGTCACTTCAGATTCAATAGTTTCTCAAGTGGCAGAAGAGCTATGTTGGAAACTACTCGCAGGGGATGTGTTGTATATTCACTGTTGGGGGGGTCACGGACGTACAGGCACTTTCGTAGCCGTGATTTTAGGAATGTTGTACAAGTTAAGTAAGGTGGAAGCCTTGAAACGGACTCAACTATATCATGACCTTCGAAAGATTCCACTTGATGTTCCGTCGCCTCAAACGTTTTCTCAACGCATGCAAGTCCTTCGAATTCTCGATGGCGTTAAAAACAAACCTCCGCCACGAGAAATCGAACACAAGGTCGCTTCCAAGAAGGAAATCATACACAAGTTTAGCCTTCCAATCAACGACCAGAGAATTCTTTTTCGAAATAACTGTTCGGTTGTCCCATCCGAATTAAAAAAGCGAAAATCAAACTTGTCACTGAAGCCCCACGTGGAACTACAAGAAAACCAATCTCACATAAACAACCAATGTAAATAAATCAAATATCACATATACGCGATGGCGTTTTCATGAGCAATCGAGGTTTTCTTGGCTGATATTCGGCATTACAAGAACCCCATTTATTTACATTCCAAGTAGTTTCAAACAAATCACAAAACCAATCCCTCTGGACGGTGAATGGATTGAATTGATAACTTTTTGAACTCGATCGTTTTGCACCTTCGTTAGTCGCATGAAGTGCACACATCAGCGCCTCGGATACACTTGGCATTAAATCCCTATGAAAATACTTTGTGAAGGCCAAAAGATACCCGAGTGTTTCAACGAAATTGTTTTGAATATCCTCGTAAAACAATGTTAATACAAGCAAACCTTTGCCGAAGTTAACAGCCCTGTAATCCAGACTGAAGGAAGAACGCATATCTCGAACCAATGACACATTTAAATATCTATTGCCATTGCCTTCATGAACAAACGAGGATTTCTTGTCGAAGTCATATCCATTCAATCCTTCCCAAAATTT
>Ga0105054_10010006_pt1 | contig 12166 bp, 9 predicted proteins | sample BON02_FD_78091 | JGI IMG/M metagenome (GOLD analysis project Ga0105054, IMG submission 78091) | Freshwater microbial communities from Lake Bonney liftoff mats and glacier meltwater in Antarctica - BON-02 (megahit assembly) | ecosystem: Environmental > Aquatic > Freshwater > Ice > Glacier... | reverse complement strand
GCGAAAGCCTACCCGACAGCCCCGCCCTGGTCAGCAGGGGCCGCCGCAGATCGGGGGTGAAGGCCCAGAGGCCCGCACAGATCGCATGGCGCCCCTCGCCCTCCTGCCCCAGAACCGCCGGGGGCCAGCCGAGGCGCCCATAGACCCGCAGCATCCGCGCGTCGAACACCCCCACCGCATGGGACAGGCCCAGGTTCAGCCCCACCTCAAGCCCGCCCAGCATCAGCGCCGCCGACACGTTTGGCGCGGCCCCGGGGGCCAGACAGAGCCGCGTACATTCCCAGATCGCCGAATGACGGACCCGGGCGCCGCCCGTGAGGTGCGCGAAATGTTCCTCGACCATCGTGCGCCCGAGCGTCGGCAGATAACGCAGGCTGCCGCCATGGGTGCCGTCGGGGCGTTGCCAGATGACGTAGAGCGGGTTCAGCGGATCGTATTGATCCCGCTCGTGACCGTTGTCGTCGATGACGATATCCCACTTCAGGCGGCTGTGGAACTGCGTTGCGCGGTCGGCGAACATGCTGTCGCGCAGGCGGGGATAGCGGTGCAGGGCGTTGCCGAACAGGTATCGGATCATCTGACTTTCCTCCGCAGATAAATGCAGGGAAAGGTGTGGACCGATCAGGGTTAACGCCGCGTGCGCGATGCGCGCGGCGGGTAAGGAACTGGTAAGTTCTTGATAAAATGTCGTTAAGGCGTTTCAGGAAATACTTGAGACACAAGGCATCGCCAATGCCCCGAAAGCGCGAAGCGCGGCAGGGTTTTGGCGATTCGAGGTTTCCCGAAACGCTGCAAGGTTCAGATCACCAGCAGGCCGCAGGCCAGGGCGCGCGCCACCGCATGGGTGGTGTTCGTCGCGCCCAGCTTGAACCGCGCGCTTTCGACATACACCCGAAGGGTGTGTTCCGAGATGGCAAGCGTGTCGGCGGCCTGCGCCCGGTTCATGCCCGTGGCCAGCAGGGTCAGCGCATCAATCTCGCGCGGCGACAGCTTCTGCATCGGCACCCGATCGCTGCCGCGTTCGATCTCCAGCGCCTTCTGGTTGATGAAATGGGCCAGCAGGATCAGATCGGCGAGGTGTTCGTCGCGGAAGGTTTGCCAGCTCTGGTCACTGGCACGGTGATTGATGGTGAACAGCGCGAACTGGCCGCTGGGCCCCCGGATCGGCACGGAATAGCCCTGATTGCCGATGCCATTGCCCAGCGCCTCGCCCAGAAACTGGCGCGTGGCCTTTGGGGTCCAGTCCAGCTGTTTCCAGTCGACCGGGTGAAACCGGCGATAACAGCCCTGCACGACGGGGTCGAGACGGGCGTAATCCTGTTTTATATAGTGACTGACCCATCGGGCGTCATAGGTCAGCGCGGCATATTGTTCGCCGGTCGAGTTGACAGAATGGTAAACGAGATGGTCGATTTCAAACCGATCCCGCAGATCGAAGATGGCGGCGTTCAGGTCGTCAAGCGTCTTCACCGAGTCCAGACGTTCGATGAACCATTCGCGTTTGGGCCGCATGCACACCAATCAGGGCCGGAGCCCGCATATCGGTCGACGCGATCTCTTTCGCAGCCACGACCGCCGTCTGGTCAAGCTGTGCCGCAAGCGCGGTAAGATCGTTTCTGGCGGCAAATTGTTTGAGGTCTGCCAGCACGTCGAGTATCCAGTCGTTTGCCACCTTGGACTCTCCCTGTCATTTATTAACGAACCGTTAATACAACCATAGCATGCAGAGGAAAATCCGGATATTCACGAAAATCAACTCCCCAGAAATGGTGAGGCAGCACTTTACAGAGCTTTGAAAACAAAAGGCCCCCTCAAGGGGGCCTTCTGATTCGGGTAAACAGTCCACAGGCAAAGGGCTTATTGTTCACCAATTGGCGACAATCAGCCGCGCCGCGACGCCTCGACCGTGTCCTCGAACGTGCGCAGTCCGGTGCGTGGCGCCTGCACCAGAACGGCCATGTTGCCCGGCTTGTGGGCGTTGTTCAGCATTTTCATATGCGCCGCCGGAATCTGGTCCCAGGTGAACACCTCCGACATGCAGGGGTCCAGACGCCGCTCAAGCATCAGCTTGTTCGCCGCCGAGGCCTGTTTCAGATGCGCAAAATGCGACCCCTGCACCCGCTTCTGGTGCATCCACAAATAGCGGGCATCCAGCGTAAGGTTGAACCCGGTCGTGCCAGCACAGATCACCACCATGCCGCCCTTTTTCACCACGAAGGTCGACACCGGAAAGGTCGACTCGCCGGGGTGCTCGAACACCATGTCGACGTTCACCCCCTTGCCGGTGATGTCCCAGATCGCCTTGCCGAACTTGCGCGCTTCGGTGAACCACGCCTTGTAGTCGTCGGTGTTGACCGTCGGCATCTGGCCCCAGCAGTCGAAATCCTTGCGGTTGATGACGCCCCTGGCGCCCAGGGACATGACGAAATCACGTTTGCTTTCATCGGAAATCACCCCGATGGCATTGGCCCCCGCCGTATTGATCAACTGGATCGCATAAGACCCAAGGCCCCCCGACGCGCCCCAGACCAGCACGTTCTGCCCGGGCTTGAGATCATGGGGTTCATGGCCGAACAGCATCCGGTACGCCGTGGCCAGCGTCAGGGTGTAACAGGCCGATTCCTCCCACGTCAAATGACGCGGGCGCGGCATCAGCTGTTGGCTTTGCACACAGGTGAACTGCGCGAACGATCCATTGGCGGTTTCATAGCCCCAGATGCGCTGGCTGGGCGAATACATCGGATCGCCGCCGTTGCATTCCTCGTCGTCGCCGTCATCCTGATTGCAGTGTACCACCACCTCGTCGCCCACCTTCCAGCGGCGCACCTTGTCGCCCACGGCCCAGACGATGCCCGCCGCGTCGGACCCGAGGATCGCATAGGGCGCCTTGTGCCCGTCGAACTGCGAAACGGGCTGACCCAGGCAGGCCCAGACGCCGTTGTAATTCACCCCCGCCGCCATCACCAGGATCAGCACCTCGTGGCTGTCCGGCCTGGGGGTGTCCACCACCTCGACCTTGAGGGCGGTTTCGGGGGGGCCGTGACGTTCGCGGCGCAGGATCCAGCCGTGCATCTGTGCGGGCACATGGCCAAGGGGCGGCATCTCGCCCATGTCGTACAGATCCCTGGTCTCGGCGTCATAGGCCAAGGGGGCCGGTTTCGTATCCAGTGCCAACACGGTCCACCTCCGGGGTTCGACACGCCGCGGTGCAGAATCGTTGCGGCCTCTTTGGGTGAAATAGGGGTCTTTCCGCAATTTTGCAACCCGGAGGGGCAATATTTTGTAATTTTATGTCTCTGGGGTTGCGAATTCCCGCGCCACCTCCTGCACTGCGGCATCCCCTCCGAAGTGATGAACAATCGTCGCGGCATAGAATGCGACAAGGGGTTCCTGTCCCGGCTGCACCCGGATCATGCCATCCTTTTCGCGCACCATCCCGCGCGACAGCATCAGGTTCAGCGCCCCGTGAGACCCGGTCAGACACATCACCCCCGGCACCTGCCCCGCCATCGCCTCCATGCGCGCCAGCAGATCGCCCCGCGCCATCGCCCCAACGGCGCCCTGCAAGGCCAGGCAGGCCATCGGCACCGGCAGCACCGGCACCGCCCTGCGCAACTCTGCCATCAGCGCGTCGGCCAGCGCGGTCGTGCGGGCCTTGGGCGTGTCGCCCGGCACATCGCGCAGCGCCACGGGCTGACCAAAGGCCACCGCCGCATGGCCAAACCGGTGCGACTGTCCGGTGATCCGCCGCCCCAGCCAGCGCAGGATGAACATGCCGTTGCTGAACAGTGACCCGCGGAACCGGCGCACCCCCTGTTGCCCCGCCTCGACCAGAATCCGGTCCTCAAGCACCTGATCGTAGTTCAGCGCCACCGGCACGAACACCACATCCCGCGTCGCCCCCTCGACGATATAGCCCAGCAGCCCCAACTTGGCCGGCCCCATCGCCCCGTCCAGCGACAGCCCGCCTTCGGGAAAGATGCCCTGGGTCACACCCGCGCCGATCGACTGTTGCACATAGCGCGCCAGCACCCGGCGATACAGCGGCGTGCGCGCAGTGCGGCGGATGAAATAGGCCCCCATCGCCCGGATCAGTGGCGACAGCGGCCAGACCCGCGCCCATTCGCCCACCGCATAGGACAGCGCGCTGCGCGTGCCCGACAGCCAGGTCACCAGCACATAATCCATGTTGCTGCGGTGGTTCATCACGAAAACGATGGTCGCCTCCGGGTCGATCCCGTGCAAAAGGTCATCTCGCCCCTCTTCGACCCGCACATGGAACAGGCTGTTGGACAGCCAGCGCGCGGCGCGGATCGCAAAGCCGAAATAGGCGCTGGCGCTGAAGCTTGGCACAATCTCGCGGGCATAGCGCTTGGCCACGGCAAAGGCCGCATCCTCGCGCAGCCCGGTCGCATGGGCATGTTCGGCCACGGCGCGCGTCACCTCGGGGTCATAGATCAGGCGCAGGATGGTGTCGTGGCGCGCGGCCAGCTTGAACGGCTGGATCGGCACATCCAGCCGCTGGTTCAGGCGGGCCACCACCCGCTCGGCCCGGTTGCGGAAGAACCAGCGCACGGTGGGGTTCAGAAAATGGGTGGCAAACGTGACCGCCGCGAACAGCAGGATCAGCACAAGCAGCCACATGGGAAGGGTAACGCTGGTAAACATCCCCGCCACCGTGGCAGGGTTCAGGCGCTGGGTAAATGCGGCATTGCCGCAACGCAGCGGTTGACATCGGTATAAAGTTCCACCTAACACCACCCAAGCGTCATAATATTTCGCATGAGGCCGCGATGACCCAGACCAAAGACGCCCCCTGGCTGTTCCGCACCTATGCCGGCCATTCCACAGCCGCCGCCTCGAACGCACTTTATCGCGGCAACCTGGCCAAGGGTCAGACCGGGCTTTCCGTGGCATTCGATCTGCCCACGCAGACGGGCTATGACAGCGATCACACCCTGGCGCGGGGCGAGGTGGGCAAGGTGGGCGTGCCGATTGCTCATCTGGGCGACATGCGCACCCTGTTCGCCGATATCCCGCTGGACCAAATGAACACCTCGATGACGATCAACGCCACCGCGCCCTGGCTTTTGGCACTGTATATCGTCGTGGCCGAGGAACAGGGGGTAAACCCCGCCACCCTGCAAGGCACCGTGCAGAACGACATCATCAAGGAATACCTGTCGCGCGGCACCTACATCACCGCGCCCGAGCCGTCATTGCGGATGATCACCGACATCGCCGCCTATACCCGCGAACATCTGCCCAAATGGAACCCGATGAACGTCTGCTCGTACCATCTGCAAGAGGCAGGGGCGACGCCGGAACAGGAACTGGCCTTTGCGCTGGCCACCGCCACCGCCGTGCTGGACGATCTGCGCACCAAGGTGGCGCCCGAAGATTTCCCGCAAATGGTGGGGCGCATTTCGTTCTTCGTGAACGCGGGCATCCGGTTCGTCACCGAATTGTGCAAGATGCGCGCCTTTGTCGAGTTGTGGGACGAAATCTGCGCCACACGATACGGCGTGCAAGATCCCAGATACCGCCGCTTCCGGTACGGCGTGCAGGTCAATTCCCTGGGCCTGACCGAACAGCAGCCCGAGAATAACGTCTATCGCATCCTGATCGAAATGCTGGCCGTCACGCTGTCCAGGAACGCCCGCGCCCGCGCCGTGCAATTGCCCGCCTGGAACGAGGCCCTGGGCCTGCCCCGCCCCTGGGATCAGCAATGGTCGCTCAGGATGCAACAAATCCTGGCCTATGAAACCGATCTTCTGGAATACGGCGATCTGTTCGACGGCAATCCTGTCATCGCCGCCAGGGTGACGACATTGAAAGACGGTGCGCGCGCCGAATTGGCGTCGATCGACGGCATGGGCGGCGCGGTGCAGGCCATCGAATACATGAAATCCCGCCTGGTCGAGTCCAACGCCGCCCGCATCAGCGGCATCGAAACCGGGCAAACCACCGTCGTCGGCGTGAACAAGTACCAGAACGGCGAACCCTCGCCCCTCACCGCCGGGGACGAAGCGATCATGACCGTCGACCCGGCAGCCGAAGCCGACCAACTGGCCCGCCTCACCGTCTGGCGCGCTGACCGCGACCCTGCATTGGTGCAGGCGGCCCTGGACGATCTGCGCACCGCCGCCGCCTCGGGGGCCAACATCATGCCACCCAGCATCCGCGCCGCGCGTGCGGGCGCCACCACCGGCGAATGGGGCGACATGATTCGCGCCGCCTTTGGCCAGTATCGCGGACCCACAGGCGTGTCGCGCAACCCGTCCAACCGCACCGAGGGCCTGGACGAGTTGCGCGCCGCCGTCGATGCCGTCTCCACCCGCCTTGGCCGCCGCCTGAAATTCCTGATCGCCAAGCCGGGGCTCGACGGCCATTCCAACGGCGCCGAACAGATCGCCACGCGCGCGCGTGATTGCGGCATGGACATCACCTATGACGGCATCCGCATGACCCCCGCCGAAATCGTCGAATCGGCCCGCTCGCAAAAAGCCCATGTCATCGGCCTGTCGATCCTGTCGGGCAGCCATATTCCACTGGTCGCAGAGTTGATCGGGCTTATGCGCGCCTCGGACATGGGCAATTTGCCGGTCATTGTCGGCGGCATCATTCCCGACGAAGACGCCAGATCCCTGTCGGCCATGGGCGTGTCGCGCATTTACACGCCGAAGGATTTCAGACTCAATCAGATCATGGAGGATATCGTGTCACTGGCCGACAATCCCGCTCTGGCGGCCGAGTAATGTCCTGACACCATCCTGTTGTGCCGTGCAATGCGTAAATTTCTGCCGCCTGATCAAATTGTCCTTGCCAAATCCTGCCGAATGGCAAACAAAGCGTGCGGAACGATACCCAATTATTGGGCGAATTGGACGATAGGACAGCTTATGAATCTGGAAAAATCCACTCGCGCAGAGCTTTTGAAACTGCGCGCCGATGTCGATGCGGCACTTGAAACCCTGAACCATCGCCGCAAGGCCGAAGCCCGCGCCGCCGCAGAATCCACTGCGAAAGAGCATGGTTTCAACCTTTCCGACCTGATGCACGCCGAAAAGACCGGCAAGCGCAAGGGTCAGAAGAACCCCGCCAAATACCGCAACCCCGCCAATCCCTCGCAGACCTGGACAGGGCGTGGCCGCCAGCCCGCCTGGATCAAGCAGGCCCTTGCGAACAACAAATCGCTCGACGTCTACGAAATCTGACCGGCGCGAAAGCCCGGGCATGACAATTCATATCGGTGCCGATCCCGGACAGATCGCACCCACAGTTTTGATGCCCGGCGATCCGCTGCGTGCAAAGTGGGCGGCCGAAGCATTCCTGGACAATGCAATCTGCATCAATCGCGTGCGCGGGATGCTGGGCTTTACCGGCACTTGGAATGGCCATCCCGTGACACTCCAGGGATCGGGCATGGGCATGGCGTCGATGTCGATCTATGCCAATGAATTGATTCGCGACTTCGATGCCCAGACCCTGATCCGCATCGGCTCGACCGGGGCGATGCAATCCGGGGTGCAATTGCGTGACGTGATCCTCGCGCAGACCGCCAGCAGTCTCTCGACCCCGTCATCCGGCGTGTTCCGCGAATTGAATTTCGCGCCCTGCGCCGATTTCGGCCTTTTGCACCGCGCCTTTCACGCCGCCGAAACTCTGGGCGTCAAGACCCATGTCGGCGGCATCTATTCGTCGGACGTGTTCTATGACGAACGCCCCGATCTGAATGAACAGATGACGCGCCACGCCATCCTGGCCGTGGAAATGGAAACCGCCGAATTGTATACCCTCGCCGCCCGCTACGACCGCCGCGCCCTGGCCGTGCTCACCGTTTCCGACCACCTGATCACCGGCGAGGCGCTGCCAGCAGACGACCGCGAGCGCAGCTTTGCCGACATGGTCGAAATCGCCCTGAGGGCGGCTTTCCCCTAGAGCGCCTTGCGTTCGGAGCGTGTTGCGGCCAATTGGAATTGTGTATGCATCTGCCGGACTGAGGCAGCGTTAGCCATGCAGAACGCGTTCACCCAGGGTGATGAATACGATTGAAAGCAGCACGCTTCAATCCGAACCACTCTTTATCGAAACCCGCGTTCGGGCGAAGCGAGAGGCAGCGGGTTGCGATTCACATCGACCGCAAAGCGCTTTAACGCCCGTGGCTGCGGTCATACCCGCTGGCCAAGGGTGAAACCCAACCCTCTGGCGCAGACGCAGGCGCAAACACCTCGACCAACAACGGATGGCACGCCGCCGTATCACTGGAATGCTCTGCGCTGCAATCGCCCCCCGGGCAGGCGCTCAGCCCGCCGATCAGGTCGATTTCCGCAAAGAATTCGATGAAATCCCCCGGGCGCACCGGGCTGGCCTTCATGAAATACTGCCCCGTGTCGCGCAGAAATCCGGTGCACATGAACACATTCAGCACGTCATGCACCAGCGGTTCGGCCTCGTGCAGGCTCAACCCCGTCTCAGCGGCCAGGGCGCGCGTCAGGTTGGAATGACAGCAATGATGGTAATCCTGCCCGCCCAGCAGCCGCCGGGTATAGGGGTCGCAACGCGTGCCGATCACATCATGCACGCCGCCGCCGAAGTCATCGAACCCGTACCAGCCCAACGTATCCGCCACCACCGTCGCCATGGGCCGCAGATGCGGGAACGACGACCACATCCTGTCACCCACCCCGATATGCGTGCCATGCAGCGCCCGCGTCTTGCCGGAATAGAACCGCTCGGTCAAATCGCCCGCCGCCCACAGATTCAGATCGCCGACCTGTGGCCCCCCGACGCTGGTGATGCGAAAGAACTGCCCAGCCGCCACCTTGAAACATCGCCCCTCGCGCGGCGGCACCACCACCTGCGCCACCCGCGCCGCCCCGTCCCGCACCGCGTCACAGCCCGCCAGATCGGGCGCGATCAGCGTATCGGGCGGATAGCACACCACGGGGCGCACCGCGCGCCGGGCTTCGGCGTCGGCGGGCAAGCTCATGATTTCGCCTCCACCGTTTCGTCGCCTTGCGCCGCCGCCCGCCCGCCGAACCACCCGCCCTTGCGCGGCACGCCGGCTGCCTTGGGCGGGCCATACCAGTCTTCGTTGCGCGTCGCATACATCGTGCCCGCAAGGGCGCCGAACGCCAGGGTCGACCCGGCCAGCAGCGCGTAATCCGCGCTTTGCAGGATCAGGTAGAGCACGCCATAAAGCACCACCAGCATCAGCCCCAGAACCAGCGTCCGCCGCCCCAGCTTCAGCCCCCAGGCGCCGAACAGCACCAGCAAAAGCACCGTCGCCCCCGCCGACAATGCATAGGCCGCGCCAAACCCGATCTGTTCGGCATAGGCCACCATCAGCAGCACGAACACCGATTGCGCCAGACCGATCAGGATATACTGCACCGGATGCGCAGGCGCCCCCTGCCGGTTCTCGATCAGCAGCACGCTCAGGAACGTCAACGCGATGAACAGGATGCCATAGCGCGCGGCGCGGTACGCCTTTTGATAAAAATCGTTGGGCTGGAAGAACCGCACGCCCAGCGCCTCGGCCCGTGCCACCCGGTCGTTGTCGTCGCGCGACATCTGCGGCAGGTTGCGCGCCAGATGCGGGATCGTCCAGCGCGCCGTGAACCCCGCGTCACTCACCTGCGACCCATCGGGCAGGAACGCCCCGGCAAAGCTCGGATGCGGCCAGTCGCTCTCCATGGTGATCACGCTGTTGCGCCCCACGGGCGACACCATCACCTGTTCGGCCCCGTTGAACCCCAGTTCCAGCCGCATCTCGCCCAGATCGCGCGGATCGCCCACCGCCGCGCGGATGCCCCCCGCCGCGCCCCCGGCCCGGGGTTCCAGCGGCACATCGGCCCCGCCCACCCGCAGCGTGGCAATCCCGCGCAACGCCCTGTTGGAACTCAGCGACAGATCCACCTCGGCCTGGTCCCACAGGATCGCCTCGCCCTCCCCGAGAAATCCGTCAGCACCGGCCACGTCGAACCCGAAGGTCATGTCGGCCACGGCCACATAGACCGGCACCTCGAAAATACCACGCCGCCGCACCTCGCTCTGGGTCGTCACGCTGGCGTCAAAGCTGACCGGATAGACAAAGATCGCCCCGCGCCGCACCGTTTCGGTCACATTCACCTGCTCGAACCGCGTCTCGCCCGTCACCGGGTCCACCACCTCGCGCCGCTCGACACGCACCTGCGGCCCCTCCAGCGGCAGCACCAGCCGTGGCCCCGCGATCACCTGCCGCCCGCCCCACTCCTCGCCCACATCCTCAATGGTATCGCGCGAATAATCCGCCCGCTCGCCGACAATCTCGCCCACAAAGAACAGGGGTATGAACATCAACAGGGCCAGAAGCCCCACGATGCAAAACCGCCAACCCGCCGATTTCAACATGCCGAAACCTCCACACGCCGCATCACATCACAACACCCATCCGTCGACAAGAGAAAGGGGCACTCAAAGGCTGACGCATTCCGCACGGTGGGACCCAGAACACGAATATTGGTCGTCCCGGGAGGGTAGGGCAATCGCGTTTGGAAATCTGAGCGTTGAAAGTGTGAACATAGCAGGAACCGTTTAGCTCTGTCGTTGCGTTCGTGGTCAGGTTTCGATGATTTTCACTCTCGATGCGACGTGACAAACCCAAACGCGATTCCCCTGCCCTGCCGGGAGGGGCGATCGTTATTCGCCAAGATCAAGCTATCGCGGGCAGTTTTTATTCGGCTGCCAACACCCCAGTATCAGGAAGCGTTGGCGGCTTGTTTTTTGAAGTCGAAACCCAAGTTCGATCAAGCTTTGGTCCCACCTTTGTGTCGGCACAGAGCCACGGGCGATACATCAATCGGTGGAGATCGGGCACATCCAGATTGCCGTTCTTGCGGCGCACAAACGCATCTATCCCGTGCCGCATCGCAGGCGTCTTGCGCTCCGGCGTGCGTCGCGCTTTCCGCGGCAGTTCTATCCGCTCGTCCGTCCCAGGAATGCGGAGCGCACGAGGCATGACCTTCGGTTGCTTCGCCGAGGTCGCGCCGCCCTCGAACGGCAAGGCGTAGGGGCGCGGTTCGAAGTAGTTGTAATGTACTCGAAAGATGTTGATGAGCGCGATCAGTGTTTTTGGATTGAAGACCGCTCCCTGGATGTAGGAGCCGCCGACGCGGGCTCCGCCACTGCCCGCTCGGCTTGCGGCACTGAGCCGCTCGCGCACAGAATTCATGAAGGTGCTGGCGGGCTGCATAGTGGCTTTCCAGACCAGCTCAGCCAGCTCATTTCGGATCTCTTCATCAAGGTCTGCCGCGTCGAATGGCAGTGATTTGAGGAGGCTTCGCAGTGGTTCGGGGACGATCGGGAAACCGACGATTTTGTCGAGCTCTCCACTCGCTTGGGTCGGAGATTTGACCCAGAGTTTCGGAAAGGCCGGAATCTGATAGTTCGAGATCGGGAAAGGTTTTGGCGGTGATCCTAATCGCGTCGCAACCTGCAACCGCTCAGCAATGAATGCCTGGCTCACCGTCTCTGCGTCGGTTTCAGGATCGAACCGTCCCTCATACATACCATCGTTGTGGAACTGCCAACGCTCCGCACGATACTTTTTCACCTTCCCAACGATCTCAGGCTTGACGACCTTTTTGTTGAAGGTCATCGCGAGCCAAGTGAAACGGTTCTGGCGGATATCGTCCTCGAAGATGTGTGGCAGGATCGCGGGGAGGGTTGCTTCCTGTTCAGTCGTCAGGATGATCCGGCCTGTCGGCAACATGTCTTTCAACAGGGCGAAATGCGCCGCCTTGGTGTAAATGTCTCGCGTTGTTGTCATCCCCTTGAACGACCCGCGCGGATCGTTCGTGTTCGCTCGGAAACCGAACCAATCCTCTCCAATAAGCCGGATGCGTTCCATATCAGCTTTGAGTCGAAGCGACAGATCTGCGTGAGCCATCCGCTGAGCATCGGATTTGCGCGGCATCCGTCGCCGTGCTCGAACTCGAAATGCTTTGTCGCATCCCGGACGGTAGTATGGCTGTCTCTTGAACAGCGCCGGTTTGAGTTTGTGCCAGTCTTTCATGGTTTGCAAGGGCGTCTTGCTGCCCAAGGCTGATTGTGGGAGCTGTTGGTTGTAGAGCCAGACGTAGCGATCCAGAGTTGCTTCCGGTTCTTCGCCCGAACGAAAATG
>Ga0105054_10010005_pt1 | contig 12169 bp, 13 predicted proteins | sample BON02_FD_78091 | JGI IMG/M metagenome (GOLD analysis project Ga0105054, IMG submission 78091) | Freshwater microbial communities from Lake Bonney liftoff mats and glacier meltwater in Antarctica - BON-02 (megahit assembly) | ecosystem: Environmental > Aquatic > Freshwater > Ice > Glacier... | reverse complement strand
ATCAGCATAAAAAACGATTCGTAAAACCTTGAACCAAAACAATCAATTACGACACGGCAAGGCATTTAGACCCCAAAAAAACTGACCTTCGGTTAAGGAAAAAAGAACCTGAGTAGTTACATCAGTTTTACTAGTAGAAACACAGTGAATCCAATTACCACAAAATCAACACTTGCTTCGAGCAGTTTATCATAGCCAATGGCTTTTCTTCCGGATGAGTCACACCTTCTAAAGTCACCGCTTCACGCAAAATGATCTTCTTGTTTTCCCAGTTAATGCCATTCGTAAGGAAAGAAAGAGGCGGTAGGAAAAGCTTCTTTACAAGCACAACCACCACTTTGTTGAATGCCGAACCGATGATAACACCGATAGCGATGTCGATTATATTTCCCTTAACGGCAAATTCTTTATACTTCTGAAACAACTTAAATTTCATAACTGTCTTTTTAAAGGTGTTAGATGATCCAGTAATCAATTGGGTTGCCAAATTAGATTCTGACTTAGAAGTCGTCTTCCTTATTTCGGTATTTTTTATGAGATGAAATATATAGAAGTCTTCATTAACAGAGCCACTATCGATGTTGAAAACTGGCTTTCAGATTCTTGAAAACCACACTAGTTAACTTTAAACCCCACAAATCATAATAAAAGACCACGGGTCAAGTATCAAAAATAATGAATGACAAGAGACACTACACAAGGAAGGAATGAGCAAAAGCAAAACTACGAGAATCGTAACTAGCCCCATTTCTGATAAAAAAGGTTTAAAAAAAAGACGACGAAAACAGTTCCAAGTACGAATTATATGGAATTCTAAAAGAGGTTGGAATAAATGGTTGTAGCAAAATGATCAGGAATAATTTGATCTCTACATACTATAAATCCTTAATGAAACTTTCAACTATTCTAAACCATTAAAATCATGGAAATGCCAACTGAATTTGAATATCAATACGGCATCATCAAGGGGGCTGACTATGAGAGAAACTCTTCAGATCGAATATTAGTCATAAGATTAGTGAGAAATTTAAAGAGGAATTCAATAGTACGTTTACTAAGTTACTACTCGAAGTCCTAGCGATCAGAATCCAGACTAGAGAAAATTACATTTAAGTGAAGAAGAGTACATCATATTGAGGTGTGTCCTTGTTTCTTAAATACGAATCCCTTTTCTAAGGGATGAAGCAAATCAAGATCGTTTTTTAACTCTTCATCTTTACTGTAACTATTCGTGTTGGTAGTGAAATAATCTATATGGAAAGCGATCTCATCTTTTTCAAATACCCAAGGCTCAAGCTGAAACTCACCGTTGGGAAGTTTGGATAATTTGATCTTCTCGTCACCTGATATAGGATCAATTTCCACCGGTTCTTTGGCGTTGTCACAGTCATTTTGACACAATGCAAGAGATAGGTCATCACAGAATCTAAGGAATTCATAACATTGAGAGACTTCCTCTTTTTTCAATCTCAGATGAAGCAAAATCTCCTCGTGCGATTTCTTAGATCCTTCCAGAAACTTCAGAACCTCCGGTTCTTCGGATTTTCCATATAGCTTTTGGAAATGGGCAGAAACCATCAATACTATAAAACTCGACTTGTATTTTACACTTCTTACCACTGCATTAGCTTGTTCCAAATTTACTTCTCCATGCTGACGGTAATCACGCGGAGCTCCAGAGGCAGTGAGGTTATTACGATCTTTCCATTTGGGCTGATCGTTATCGTGCTCACCGATGCTTTCCATGCCCGCAGCCCAATATTTTTGGATAGGCCAAAATCTGCTTTGCAAATTCAGCCCAATATTCATTGCGAGCAATGCATGAGCTTTATGAAAAATAATCTCCCAGCGGTTGGTTATTGCACTAACTATCATTTCAAAGTTGTTTAAAGATTTTCATCATTCTGAAAATGAGCAGAATGTATTTTATCGTTTTCTGTCGTTCGATTCCATATCAGATTGGTCGCCAAAGGAAAAAGATGAGCACTGGATTCGAAAAAGTGCATCATGTAACCAGCCGTATTTACGAATATCACCAAGTCTCCTACTTGCGGAAGGTATTGATCACAGAGCATTGTATCGTTTTAAAGATTTTTACCTACTCTATCCTCAAATAGCTTTGTACATCAGGACAAATCAACATTCTTTTTCACAACAAATTGTAGGGTTGATGACCCCACAATTAGAAGCATTTCAAAAAGTGGAGTCATTGACCCCACAATATCAAAATAAGATGCGAGTGCCAGCTTAAAAGCTACTTAATTATCTTTCATACACGCATATCGAGCAACTTTTGCAGATCAAAGATTTGATAAAATGCACATTCTACGAAATAGAATGTATAAAAGGCACTTGGAGTGTGAGAGAGCTTAAACGCCAAATCAACAGCCTCTATTATGAACGAAGTGGTATAAGCAAAAAGACTGAGATGCTCCGGGAAATCACACAGCAAAAGGCCGAGTTGGTCAAGTCATCAGAAATCGTGAAATCATAATATGCATTTGAATTTTTGGGACTAAAAGCGAAAGATGCTGTAGAGGAAAGTGATTTAGAAACAGCTTTGCTCGACCATTTGCAAGATTTTATGATGGAAATGGGAGATGGTTTTTGTCTTGAAGCCAGACAAAGGAAGATCCTGATTGGCGATGAGTATTTTTTATTGATTTAGTTTTTTACCACCGCATCCTCAAATGCCATGTTTTGGTAGAGTTGAAAGTAGAAGACTTCAACTACCATAATATTTAGCTGCTTAACACTTACGTAAACTACTACAAAAATACTGTGATGCGGAGCTATGACAACCCAACAGTAAACATATTGCTGGTAACTAACAAAAATACCGCCTTGGTAGAATTCGCTGCTACTAGCATAGACAATAAATTATTTGTGTCCAAATACCTACTCGAATTGCCCGAAAAAGAAGTGCTAGAGGCATTTCTTACCAACGAATTAGAAAAGTGGAACAGCTAGGAAAATACATTGAAGCAGGAAGATCCATTCCAGATTAATAGTTGTAAACTAATCAGTTGACAGTATAGAAAAACAATAATCGCATCTGGGGCGTGGGAGATGAATACGATGTGATGGGTGAAGAAGTGAAAAGCATAGCGGGTTCAATTCAGCATAGGATTCATAATTAGGGAAGCTTGATGATGAAATGACAACCTACTGCCATTATCCCACTGATCTCCCCATTTTCTTCTTTTAGGGGATGGTACACAAAATTGAAATAGGTTAGCTCCTGCTTCCCATACCTATTTAATGTCACGGGGAATTCATTACCATAGAAAGGATTACCCGTTTTTCTTATATCTTGAAAAATACCTTCGATCGTATCTTTGACTTCAGGCAGTGAGTCAAAAAGTGGCTTACCTATAAATTCACTCGCACTCTTATCTACCAAGAGCAGGTATTTTTCATTGGCCATTTCGACCAAATAATTATCTCCTCTCAGAATAGTAATTCCCAATGGGGCTTGCTGAACAGAATCTCTAAACCTCTTTTCGCTTTCTTCTATCCTTAGTTTTGCTAGATGAATATCTGTTACTTCTGCAGCTGTATTCATGACTGCATATACTTCACCTGAAATTTTGCAGAGTGGCGTGAAACTATAGTTGAAATAGAAAGTCTTTAATTCTCCACCAATCTCTATGTCTACCCCTTGGTTTTTAGCATGAAAGGGAATGCCTGTAGAAAGGACGCTATATACTTGATTGAAAATTTCTTGATTTTCGAGTTCAGGTAAAATAGCCATATAAGACTTTCCTATTACATCATTTCCTTTGCCCCAGGCATCCAATATAGATTGATTGGCAAGGGTAATGATCAAATCCTCTCCTTCATACACTGCTATAGGAAAAGGAGCATTCTCTACTATAGAGCGGACTCTTTGCTCACTTTCTTCAATCTCCTTTCTATCGCGTACTTGCTGCGTCACATCTACTCCTATAGCCATCACACCTTTTTCATTCTTGTCCGAATCAAAAAGTGATTCTAGCGAGAAATTGATATAAACTGTTTCTTCAATCCCATCTCTTGTGACATTCATCGGGTATTCTGAAGCTGAAAACCGCTTTCCGGTGGTGGTGACATGATCCAGAAGCTTTTTCATACCCTGAGTCTTAAGCTCAGGCATTACGTCAAATATGGAATAATTCACAATTTGCTGTTCTGTCCTGGCCCATAGTTCCAGTACTTTAGAGTTAGCAATTTCCACCAAATAGTTTGTGCCTCTCAAAATAGCTATGGCTATCGGGGCTTGAATGATCATCAGTGACAACTTGTACTCACTTTCCACCGCCGTTTTACTTGCTGTCACCTGAATGGTGTTGTCCACTATCCAAACAGCAATTTTACTGACTGTTCCCTGTTCATTTGTAAAGGGAGAAAATACTACCGTGGCAAATACAGTTTTACCTTCATCTTCATGATTCAGAGTCAATTCTACCTCACGCACAAAGCAGGGAACTCCTGTCTGCTCTACTTTCTCTAAATGAGCAGAAAAATCCAATTTCATTTCTGAAAAAACATCCCAGAATGGTTTATTAATGATGGTTGAAGCAGGTTTCCCGACTATTTCCGAAAACCGCTGATTTACAATTTCAATGTTCTTAGAATTTGCTTCGAGGACACAAATACCCATAGGTGCTGCCAAAACCATGTTTCGGATAATCTGCTCATTCTGAACTGACTTTCTTTGCGTTAAAATGGATAGGGTAACGTCTTCTAGGGTACCATTTAGTCTATAACACACCCTGTCTGCTGTAACCCATGCTTTGCCTTTCGCATGCACTATTCTCTTTTGTCCTGAATTAGGATTAGTTATCGTGTAATCAATATTGTATTTGCCTCCCGATTCATACAATAACGCATGTCGGATTGCCTCCATTACCCGAGGCTTATCTTCTGGTAGGATTGCTTTAGTCGCTATATTCAAATCAATATCATCGTCCGGAGTCAACCCAAACCATGATTTAAGCTTATCATTAGCAGAAAATTTATTGCTCGAAGGATTATAATCCCAAGTTCCCAAATCAACCGCGTCAATAGCAAAGTGTAAGAGATCCTTGCTATCCAGTAGTTTTTCTTCTACTAGTTTCTTGTCCGTGATTTCTACCGCTGTGCTTAACACTCCGACAATTGTCCCCTCCAGATTCCTAAGGGAGCTGTAGGTGAAATCGTAAAATTTCTCGCTTAAATATCCACGCTTAATTGTTAAAACTGAATCTGACGTCCGGACAGATTCTCCATTCAGTACCGAATGAAAGGTAGATGCCGCACTTGGCCATTTTTCCTTTTAGGTTTCTTTAGCCCCTTTTCCAAACGCATTTACAGGGTGAGCGTCACCAAGGATCTCGGCGTAACTATCATTGTAAAGTTGAATAAAATCGCTACCCCAAAAAATGCACATCGGCATCGGGTTCTCAATGATCATAGAAACTGTCGTAAGCAAGCTTACAGGCCAGTGTTGAACATCACCGAGTGAAGTTTCAGTCCAATCAAAAGTTTTGAAAAGCTCTCTGAGTTTACTTTCACCTGGGAGATAGTTTCATTTGTTATTCGCCGTGCTCACAAAAAGAAGGGTATGTAGATAATACAAATTTATCGAAAGTTGACTTATATAGGCAAGCTTTGGATGACTTCTCAAAATCAATTTTTAGCAAATCAGAGCGTTGGAAAGACGATCAATATATGAAAATTTATATTTTAATAATTACCAAATGAAGCTCTAAACTTTGTGTAGTAAGTTTTTGCTCTGCGAAGAGCATACGGAATCCCTTCTCAATCCATAAAAGCAGACGGATAAAGCACTTGAAGATCATTTGGTGTTACTGTAGAAAACTCTGCAAAAAACAGGGAGAAATCACACCAGTATAGTGAGACTTATTACTGACTGGACCAACGCATTCCAGAAAGTTTAAATAACTGTGCTCTACTGTCAGATCTAGTCTTAGCGTCATAAGTGGTGTCCGATCAGAAGAATGGGTGAAGTATAAAACTCAGGAAAGCACGGAGACAGATATTTGTAGCTACACCAAATCAGAGAACCGTCCCTTTGGCTCATTGATTCTAGGTTTGCATCAAAAGAATTATTTGACATACGTGGGCAACTGCGGAACAGGTTTTTCTATTGCCCAGCAAAAGGAGTTAGTTGGACAGTTTAATAAAATCAAATAATCAGAATCGCCTTTTGAGGATAAAGGCAACCTGTGTGGCTAAGTCCGGTGATGGTACCTGAAGTTACGTTCGTAGAATGGACGGGAAATAAAAGACTTCATCAGCCGGTTTTTAAAGGATTACGAAATGACAAATTCCCCCAAGAATTAAAAGTAGAAAGGACTGAAACACCGGGGAAGTTCAGCGGAAGTTCTGGTAATTCCTTAGAAATAGATGAGATCAATGTGCCTGTCAGCAATCTGGAAAAGCCGCTGTGGCCGAAAGAAGGAATCACCAAATACGATCTGATTGACTTTTACTTTTCTGTGTCTGCGTACATCTTGCCTTTCCAGAAAGATCGACCGCAGAATCTCTGCCGTCATCCAAATGGGATCGATAAAGATGGGTTTTATCAGAAAGACACACCTGAAGGATATCCGGATTGGATAAAAACTACCAGCATTCATTCTGAATCCTCCGAGAAGGATATTAAGTATATGCTTTGTCAAAATGAAGCAACGCTGATTTATATGGCTAATCTTGGTTGCATTGATGTTAATCCGTGGAATGCGAGAATTGGCTCGCTTGATAAACCAGATTACATCGTGATCGATTTAAATCCTTCGGGAAAAAATGATTTCAAGTAAGTCATAGAAGTTGCTCAAGCTTTTTATCAGCTACTGCAGAAGTTGAAGGTGGAAGGATACTGCAAAACGTCGGGATCAAGTGGCCTTCATATTTATACTCCTATGGTAGCCAACTATACTTTTGAAGAAGGGAGGGATTTCTGTAAGCTTTTGTGCACAATCATCCAAGAGTAACTTCCAAAACTCACCACCATGGAAAGGCCACTTAAAGCTAGAAAAGGAAGGATCTATCTAGATTATCTTCAGAATCGAGCTGGCCAAACGCTCGCTTCGGTTTTCTTTTTTGGCTAAAAGATTGATTTTTTTTTAACCTTGAAATCAAATCACAACAAACTATGCACATAAAAACTACGCTATCACTTATAATACTATCCACGATGGGCTTTGCCTCATGCCAAGAAAAAGTATCCAATGACGAGAATAAAGAAATTTCCCGATCCAGTCCAGATACCGTATAAACTGCCATAGGTGAATTGATTTTGTCCCCGCCATACGCATCCAAATCTGTAACTAATGAAAGTAAAGTTGTTGACTGGCCTGAAGGTAAAATGCCCACTGCACCAGCTGGATTTGCGGTGAGCAAATTTGCTGATGAATTAGATAATCCACGAAATACCTACTTAGGGACAAAAGGGGATGTTTTTGTAGTAGAAAGCAACACGAAAAGCAGCACGAATCGCATCACTATATTCATGGACAAGGATAAAAATGGCGACTACGAAACCCGTGAGGTATTCAAAGAAGACTTAAATCAGCCCTACGGAATGCTTATTTTGAACGAGCACTTCTATATCGCAAATACGGACGGACTTTACAGGTTTCCTTATAAATCAGGACAGTTGAAACTCGAAGGCGAGGGAGAAAAACTAGTCAATCTTCCAGCCGGTGGATACAATAATCACTGGACTCGAAATTTGATTGCAAATGCAGAAGGGAGTAAATTCTATATTTCCGTGGGCTCTGCTAGCAATACCGCAGAACATGGAATGGATGAGGAGCATCGAAGAGCTGGGATTTTAGAAGTCAATCCAGATGGTTCCGGAGAAATTATGTTTGCAAGTGGACTCAGAAACCCAGTGGAGATGTCTTGGAACCCCGTCACTCAGGAGCTCTGGACGGCTGTAAATGAGTGTGGTGAATTGGGCGATGATTTGGTGCCGGATTATATTACAGGGGTGAAAAAAGGAGGTTTTTACGGCTGGCCATATTCCTATTATGGTCAGATCGAAGATCCAAGAATGGCAGGTAAAGCACCAGAATTGGAAGAAAAAGCCATTGTTCCAGATGTGCCTGTAGGTAGTCACACAGCTTCACTGGGATTAACTTTCTATAATGGATCGGACTTCCCGCAGAACTATAAAAACGGCGCTTTTGTAGGGCAGCATGGGTCGTGGAACCGCAAAAATCTTGCTGGTTATAAAGTGCTTTTTGTGCCATTTGAAAATGGTAAGCCATCTGGAGAACCACAGGATTTCTTAACAGGATTTGTGTCTGATTCTGAAAGTTCGGAGGTATATGGACGTCCTGTTGATGTGACGGTTTTACCTGACGGTGCACTTTTGGTAAATGATGACAGCGGAAATACACTCTGGAAAATAACCTATGTGGGCAATTAGATTTGGGATTAAAATCTAAAAATAGCGAGTTTCAACGTCTCAACTTCAGCTTCCAAAAATCGACTGGAAAGTAAAAGTAAATCTACCATTCTTTGCACTTCTAGTGCTGGGAAACTTGCGGTTTCGCTATGCTGCTCTTTGAAATTAATTTATTGATAAATCGTCTTCCTGCGCATATTATTATCGAAAATATGCCTTTGGGTTAAGTTTTGCTAGACAAATAAAGATCAACCTATTTACTTATATCAACCAGTTTATGAAAAAGCCAATAGCAGTCTTTGTACTAGCACTATCTTCCATGAGGATTGCCTGTAATGAAAAGAAAGAATATGGCAGTATCACGGATGATGGTACAATGGAAGTAGATGACCACTTCTATAAATGAAAAACTGAAAACAGGAACCGATTCGAGTATGAGATTGACGGATGGAACGAACCGACCAGTAATTATTCATTCAAAGGATTCGATCAACCTACCACAAGAATTAATAGACGTGATAGAAAAAACTGACGATATCCATCCAGATAGTATTCTGGTCAAAAGAAGATTTACCGAAAATAGTATCACTTATTATGAGCTTGAGCTTAGAATGAAAGACTGCTCAAATGAGAGGTTCACATTCGATGGAGAAGGCAAAAGAAAGTCAGTAGATTAATTAGTATACAAACAGGATGATGTAAGTAGGAAGTAATTTTTAATTCTTGCAGCATCCTTTTTTCTGCCTTAATGGTATTGAGGTTAGAATAATAATTGAATTTTTAACCTCACTTTGAGGAATTTAGAAGACATTCTTTTCATAGACATCCACTTGACAATAGAGATCTGCGGGCAGTTTCAAGGTTTGATGTAGCCCTAATAATTTCAAAGCTATGACGTATGGATATTAAACATTTTCTAATCACAATCCTTTCAGGAATAGCAGGTACGCTTGCTATTACCGTGATCATGTATCTGTATTCTTACTTAAGTCAGCACCTTACCAAAGTCATCCATGTTCTTGGGAATATGCTGGTTGGGGAACGTACTTATTACTCTTCAGGCAGGAATGTGCTGATAGTAGAGATTAGTAATGCACTTTGGTGTAGGAGTACTCTTTTCATTTACATACTTCTTGCTTTGGAATTGGGGTGTGTTTCAGATTAATTTTGAAGATTCCATTCTGATAGGATTCATCAGTGGCGTAATAGCAATAGCAGGTCGGAAGGCATACCTCAGCCTCCATATAAACCCTCCTAAATTCTCTCAGCTCCATTTTTTTCTTGCGCTATTTTTAGCTCATATTGTCTTTGCTGTAGTCACTGTGAATACAATCCAATTGATCACTGATAATCCTGAACTTTGGTGCCAGCTTCAGGAAAAAGCTAAACTTTCCCAATGAAATCCTTCAAACTTATACTCGCGCTTTGTGGAAGTTTGGTGATTCTCATTTCTTCATGCAACAACCAAACTTTACGGATTTTTAAATCCAGCTCAGCTAGAACACACTATTTGAATACACTCAAGAGCTCTGGTATTATCTCCACTAAAATTGGCACGGAATGGCAGAAATAAGCAATGAAAGCTATTGAGGATGCTTCCGAACTTGTTGTCCCAGTTGCGATTCAGGGAAGTTTCAAGTCCAAAAGCATCGAGGCCAAAGCATGGGTGATCCAGCTTGAGCAAGGAGCTACTATTAATATTCTTGTGCATTGGCAGACTAGCGATAGTAGTAAATTAATTGTGGATTTATTGGCAGGACCAGATTGGAGGGAGCTAAAATCCTTCGCCGTACAAAATGATTCAGTGAAGTTCGAAGCAGATAAGACGGGGAGTTACTTACTTCGAATTCAACCGGAACTTCTTGGGGAGGGCAATTTTCAAGTGAGAATTAATGGGGTAGCTACTTATGCAGTTTTCCCCGTGGAGGGGAAAAACAGTACCGCGATTCAAAGTGTATGGGGGGATGACCGGGATGGTGGGAAAAGATCACATGAAGGTGTGGATATTTTTGCGGCGCGCGGTACACCGGTATTGTCTCCTGTGCAAGGTGTGGTCACGGCTGTTCGTGATCCGTGGATTAGGAGGAAAACAGGTTTGGGTGAGAGATCCGAAGAGAGATTGGAATCTTTATTTTGCGCATTTGGACAGTCAGTTTGTGAGCAACTTGCAACGGGTAAATCCTGGCGACACATTGGGTTTTGTAGGAAATACTGGCAATGCTATAACGACAGCGCCACATTTGCATTTTGGAATATATCAAAACGGTGCGATCAATCCTTTGCCGGCGATTAAAACTGAGTTTGATCCTGCGATAGAACTTCCAGCGCAACAATTGTCCCAGCTGATGAAAGTCAATACACCTCAGGCAAATATGAGAAGCCAACCAAACACTTAGTCTACCGTGACTTCACAGCTCAAAGCAAATACGCCTGTTTTCATATTGGCAGCTACATCGGATTGGTTTCAGATTGAGACAGTGGATGGAAATATTGGCTTTTTATACAAAAATCTACTTACTGCTGTTGATTCGACAGCCTTGGATTCGACAGCTACTTATGCGCTTATTAACCCATTTTCTACTACTGACAGCTTACTCGTTAATTTAAAGGAATTCAGTTCAATTGGAGTCACTTCAGAAGGATATGACATGATTGTAGATAAGGACGGGAATCTACTTTACCTACCCGCTTTGGCACAACAATAACAGATATTGATACCCAGTTCGGGAACTTTCCTGCACATAAAAATCCGTCGATATGCAGCAGGAAATTCATTAACATCTTTTTATAAGTCCGAAAACAGTTCCATACTCATCCTCAAGGTAATTTGGGTTTTTTGATAATCTTTCTTTTCCAAAGGGCATTCATGTTGCCTTTATTAGAGGAAAACAGAAAAGCTATGAAAACGAATAAGCCAGAAAACATGAAAAATGTAAAAGATAAAACTACAGAAGAACTTGCGCGCGAAGCCAGAGTTACCAAAGAGGATCTTCAAGCGCTAGGCCCAAAAGACGCAAATCTGAGCGATGACGGAGGCGATGATGAGCAACTTATTGAGAGAAAAAAGAAAGTTGATTTTTCTGGCGATGATCTGGATGTGCCAGGAAGCGAATTGGATGATGCGCAGGAAAGAATTGGTTCTGAAGACGAGGAAAACAATTCATACAGCGATGCAGGCGAAGAAGAAAAATAATGATTGACAAAAAGACAAAGGAAGTACTCACCGAAGCCCTGAAAACGGGAAATGTACTTAATCTTTCTCTTGGCGGTAAAAGCCGGATAAAAATAGAACGGAGACTGCCTTTTCTTTTAGTATATCGCAAAGAAAAACAAGATCATTTTAAAGTCCCGGATCTGGTGAGAATGGAATCATCCTATCTCATCACTGAATGCAGCACTGATTTCAATTCTGACATTGCTATTCTCGCTAAGGATTTGGCTAAGGAGCTAGCTGAAGAATATGGTTCGGTGATGCTTCTGGAAGTTTGGATAGGAAAGCCAGGTAGTAAATCTTTTGTGCTCAAAACTGCAAAAGATAAAGCGCCGAATACTGTAAAAGCTTTTCAGGACGGACTGGGAGTGTTCTGTCAAACTCATCTGGAAGTAAAAAACACACCTTCTTAGAAGGTGGCTTTGAATTGCCCCTGCAAGGGGCTTTTGGCACTGAACTAGAATTCAAAACCTTGTTGTTGTTCTTCTACATTTCGTTCTTCTTTCTCTTGGTATTTAACATAGCGCTTGATCATATCTTCATCAAGTCCCACTGTGTTT
>Ga0105054_10010004_pt1 | contig 12169 bp, 9 predicted proteins | sample BON02_FD_78091 | JGI IMG/M metagenome (GOLD analysis project Ga0105054, IMG submission 78091) | Freshwater microbial communities from Lake Bonney liftoff mats and glacier meltwater in Antarctica - BON-02 (megahit assembly) | ecosystem: Environmental > Aquatic > Freshwater > Ice > Glacier... | reverse complement strand
TCCGTGTACTCAGGACTTCGCCAGCCTCAGGCGCGCGCCTTCTGCCGCTCCCGGTGCCAGACGTAGAGGCCGGCGCCGACGATGACGGCGATGCCGGCCCAGGACCAGCTATCGGGGAAGGTGCCGAAGACGATCAGGCCCAGCAGGGTGCCGCCGACGATCTCGGCATAACCGAAAGGTGCCAGCAGCGAGGCCGGGGCGAACCCCAGGGCGCGGATGCGCAGGCCGTTGCTGGCGCCCGACAGCACGGCGACCGCGCCCAGTCCTACCCAGATCTGCCACTCCGGCCAGACCCAGTAGAGCGGCGAGGTTGCCAGCAGCACGACGGTGCCGACGCTGGCACCCCAGACCATCAGCGTGCTGGTCTTGTTGGTCGCCGACAGGCGCCGGGTCATGACGACGTAGATCGAATAGAGCGTGACGCAGCCCATGGGCCAGATCGCGGCCCAGCCGATGCCGCCCATGCCCGGGCGGATGATCAGCATGGCCCCGACCAGGCCGGCGACACAGGCCGCCCAGCGGCGCGGCCCGACCTGTTCCTTGAGCACCAGCGCGGCCAGCGCCGTGGTTGCCAGCGGGCCCAGCAGGATGATGGCGATGACATCGGCCAGCGGCAGAAGCTGCAGGCCCTTGTAGTAACAGAGACCGGCGCCGAACTGGCAGGCCGAACGCAGGATCAGCATGCGCCAGTTGGGGGTCTTCATGACACGCGGCAGGTTGACGCTGCGCGCCGCGACCAGACCCAGTCCCATCAGGCCCAGCACCTGGACCAGGGCGACCTGGAAGATCGAGACTGTGTCGATGGTCAGCTTGGCCGAGGTGTCGCTGAGGTTGATCAGCACGATCGCGGCCAGGAACAGCAGGATGCCCGCCAGATGCGGGTTGGCCACGGTGGCGGCCGCATCGGTCGGCTTGTTCTCTGCCTCGGGCGGAATTCCCGGTCGTGCGCTCATGCTCTTTGTTCTTTCCTGCGTTCGCGATGCCAGACGTAGAGGCCGCTGCCGACAACCACGCCGATACCGGCCCAGCTCAGCGCGTCGGGCAGGTCGCCGAAGACGACCAGGCCGACCACCGTGGCGGTGGCGATCTGGGTATAGCCGAACGGCGCCAGCAGGGAAGCCGGCGCCAGGCCCAGCGCCTTGATCCGCGCACTGTTGGCCACGCCCGAAAACAGGCAGACCCCAGCCAGACCGGCCCAGCCTTCCGGCGACGGCCAGACCCAGAAGAAGGGGCTGGCCAGGCCGAGCAGGGTGACGGTGGCCAGCGACGCCCAGATCATCAGCGTCGGGGTGGAATCCTCCGACGACAGCCGCCGCGTCAGCACGGTGTAGCCGGCAAACAGGACCACGGTGGCCAGCGGCCAGAGTGCGGCGGGCTGGGCACCCTCGAAGCCCGGTCGGGCGATCAGCAGGGCGCCGAGCAGGCCCGCGGCACAGGCGCACCAGCGCCGCCAGCCGACGTGTTCGCCCAGGGTCAGTGCGGCCAGCGCGGTGATCGCCAGCGGCAGCAGCAGGGTGATGCCGGTGATGTCGGCCAGCGGCATGGCGCGCAGGCCCATGTAGAAACACAGCGCCGCGCCCATCTGGCAGCAGGTCCGCAGGATCTGCAGGCCCGGCTTGCGCGTCGTCAGCAGGCGGTCGACGCGCAGGGTGCGCCCGGCCAGCATCGAGGCAAAAAACAGGCCCGAGACCTGGGCCAGCACGACCTGGGCCACCGGCAGCCCGAACATGGTGAGCTTGCCCACGGTGTTGGCGGCGACCACCAGCGTCACCGCGATCAGGTAGAGCACAATGCCGGCCAGCGGCGTGCGCACGGGCAGCACGGCAACAGTCATGGGCGCGCCGCCATGGCTTCGCGGCGGTACACGTAAAGCCCCGAGGCGACGATGATCGCCGTGCCGGCCCAGGTCCAGCCGTCGGGGAAATGGTGCCAGATGAAATAGCCGAACGCCGTCGCGCCGACGATCTCCAGATAGGAGAAGGGGGCGAGCAGCGAGGCCGGCGCGATGGAAAAGGCGCGGATGGTGATGCCGTTGCTGGCCGCCGACAGCAGCGCGATGGTGATCAGCGCGACCCACTGCCAGCCCTGCGGCGTCTCCCAGTACCAGGGGCTGGCGCAGGCCATGATGACAAAGGAGGCCAGCGCCGCCCAGATCATCAGCGAAGGCGTCGTGTTTCGCGCCGAGATGCGCCGCGTCAGGATGATGTAGGCCGACCAGAAAACGACCGCGCCGACCGGCCAGATCGCCGCCCAGCCCAGTCCGTCCAGCCCCGGGCGCACGATCACCAGCGCCCCGACAAGGCCGACAACGCAGGCCGCCCAGCGGCGCGGCCCGACATGTTCACCCAGCACGACATGGGCCATGGCCGAAACCACAAGCGGCCCGATGAACAGGATCGCCACCAGGTCGGCAAAGGCCAGCACCTTGAGCCCGGCAAAGAAACACAGGCCGCTGGCGGTCTGGAACAGCGCGCGCAGGCCCTGCTGCCAGGGGTCGGGCGTGACCATCAGGCGTATCGGGTTGGGCTGGCGCGCCACCACCATGGCCAGCAGGATCAGGCCGACGGACTGGAACAGCACGATCTCGAAGATCGGCAGTTCCTCGGTCATCAGCTTGCCGATGGCGTCCGAGGTGTTGATCAGCACCAGCCCCAGGCACATCAGCAGGATGCCGGTCAGATGCGGATGACGCCCGCTCGGCTCCGGCCTGGCGTATTCCCGCGCCGCCTCGACGCGCGGATCAGCGGGGGTGCTGTCGTGGGGGGAGGTCACGAAAAGACCTCTGTGATCTCGGGGTCAGGCAAGGGATCGGCGCCGACATCTCCGCGCGCGGCCACGCGCTCACGCCAGTAGAGGAGGAGAAGAACGACCAGAACAATCGCGGCGGGATATACGGTGGAGACGACGCTGATGCCGCTGCCGTAGCCCCGCAATACGGGATTCAAGAGGTTTTCCATGGCCGCGACCACGGCATCAGGATCCAGACTTGGAAAGACCAATATCGAATAATCGTCCAATGTGCGTTTTATCAGGTGGCCCGAGTACCTGAACACTTGGATCCCGCTGATTGCCGCCAGCAGGACATAAAACACCGATTTCAGCGCCAGGAAGGGTGCAAGGACGCTCAGCGGTGCGCAGCGCAGCGCGGAAAGAAGCAGAAACTGGGCAAGCCCGCCGCTTGCCGCAAGCAGACCCATGACCCAGAAGTCGGGCCAGAACCACACCGGGCCTCCGAAGATCGCCAATTCAGCGAAGTGCCATTCACGCCCACGGCTCAGGACCCCCCGCGCAGCAAGGCAGGCGAACCATCCCAGCAGGGTAAGGCCGTCCCACAGCAGCAGACAACGCACGCTGGCCTGGCTGGTGAGCATGCGTGAGAGCACGAGATAGAGTGCCGCCCCGGCCAAGAGGACAGCCGGCAGCGGATTGGAGCCAAGACTCGTGAGGTTGTGCAGCGGCATGAAGGGGGTCGGGAGCACCAGAAGATGGAGCGTCAGTGCGAAAGACATCACGACCGCGACCGCAGCCAGCCAGCGGCGCAGAGGAATGGTTTCGCGGCACACCGCGGCGGCCAGCATGATCAGACAGAGCGGTGTCAGATCCAGCATCCAGATGCACCAGTCGGCGAATGATTGCGGATTGGCCACGGGGAAGAGGGGGCGGCCGATGCCCACTTCGGTAAATGCGAAAAGGAACACGGCAGCGGCGGCCAGCAGTGCGCAGGACCGGGCGATCAGCAAGGCAAGACAGCGGCCGGAAAGGCGACACACCGGCGGCTTCCAGCCTCCCGCGCACAGGCCGGCAACCGACACGCCGACGGCAAAGCAGAACGTGAAGACCGGAAAGGTCACCTCGGCATGGAGGAGCGGCAGCATCAGTCCCGGCACCAGCATCAGCAGGCAGGCCAGCACCAGACAGTGAATGCCGCGCAGCCGCCGCGCGCCCTCCGGGCCGATGGGCAGACGTTCCTGATGCCCTGTGCCGGTGATCTGTCCGCCGGACGGGAAGATGCCGGTAAAGGTCACTCCGCCAGCGCCGTCTCGACCGCTTTGCCCAGGCGCAGCAGGGCGCCTTCCTGGTGGGCGCGCTGCATCAGCATGAGGCCGGCGGGCAGGCCGTTGTCGTCGGCGCCGCAGGGCAGGGTGAGCGCGCAGACCTTGGTCAGATTGCCGGGCGTGGTGTTGCGCAGGCTCATCATGTTGGCCCTGGTGTAGGCGGCTTCGTCGTCGAGCAGGTCGGCGATGGCGGGCGGGCTGATCGGCACGGTCGGGCTGATCATGGCGTCGCAGCCGGCGAGTTTCCTGTGCAGGCTGAGGGAGATTTCGTCCAGGCGGCGCATCAGGCGCAGCAGGCCATGGCCGCTCTGTTTCGTGCCCGAACGGAAACGCGGCAGCATGTACTTGTAGATCGCGTCGGGGTTGGCCTCGACCAGTTCGCCCCAGCAGGCCCAGGCGTCGGCGGTGACGAGACCGCCCATGGTGATCATGGCCTCCATGGCTTCGGAGAGTTCCGGCACGTCCTGCCAGACGACACGGGCGCCGGCGGCCTCGAGTTTTTCCACGGCAGCGCGGCAGGCACGGTCGATGCCGGCATCGACATCGCGCCACAGGGGGGCATCGACGGCGACGAAGAGGCGGCCCTTCAGATCGGCGCCGGTCAGGTCGGGAATGGCTGTCGCCGAAAGCACCGACCACATGGCCGCCGCGTCGGCGACGTCGGCGGTGAGCGGGCCGATGGTATCGAGCAGGGGCGAAAGCGGCAGCACGCCTTCCGTCGTCAGCGCGCCGATGGTCGTCTTCAGGCCGACGATGCCGTTGACCGATGCGGGGATGCGCACCGAGCCGCCGGTGTCGCTGCCGATGCCGATGGGCCCCATGCCGCGCGCCACGGCGACGCCGGCGCCGGAGGAGGAACCGCCGGGAATGCGTGGCGTCAAGGAATCGCAGGCATTGGCCGGGGTGCCGTGGGTGGTGTTGATGCCGAGCCCGGAAAAGGCGAACTCGGTCATGTTGGTCTTGCCCAGAAAGACAGTCCCGGCGTTGGTCGCGCGGACCAGCAGCGGGGCATCGTGTTCGGGGATGCGCCCGGCCAGCGCGGTTGTCGCCATGGTCGTTTCCATGCCGGCAACATCGACCAGGTCCTTCCAGGACACCGGCACGCCATCGAGCGGGCCGCGCCGTGTGCCGGCCTTCCGGCGTTCGCGCGCGGCGGCGGCCTCGGCGCGGGTGCGCGCCGGGTCCATGCGGATGAAGACGAGGTGTTCGGGGTCCTCCGCGGCGATGCGCGCCAGGAAGTGTTCAGCCAGGTCGACGGGATCGATCGAACCCGCGGCGATGCCCGCGCCCATCGCCATCGCCGTTTTCTCGTGCCACTGCTCACCCACTGCCCGCTCTCCCCGTTCGGCCGCATCCAGACCGCATCCTCCCTAGCACCGGCACGGCAGGGCGACCAGATGGCTTGGCGCAGGCGGCGCGGGGGTGTTGAATGGCGCCATGAACGAACGTTGCGATATCGCCGTCGTCGGCGGCGGCATGAACGGGCTGACGGCGGCGCTGGCGCTGGCCAGGGCCGGCTTCTCCGTGACCATGATCGAACGCCAGGCGCCGGCGACGACACTCTCGGACGGTTTCGACGGACGGGTGTCCTCGATCGCCTGGGGTTCGAAGCTGGTGCTCGACGGCCTGGGCGCATGGGAGGCCATGGTGCCCCATGCCCAGCCGATCCTGGAGATCCGCGTCAGCGACCGCGATGCGCCGCTCTTCCTGCATTACGACCACAGGGATGTCGGCGATCATCCGCTGGGTTACATCCTGGAGAACCGTTTCATCCGCCGCGCGCTGGATGCCGCCGTCGCGGCCGAGCCGGGCATCACGGTGCTGGCGCCCGCCAGCGTCACTGCCATGCAGCGCGACGGCACGGGCGCCGACCTGACACTCGACGATGGCAGCATCCTGCGCTGCTCCCTGGTGGTCGGCTGCGACGGCGCCATGTCTGCCGTGCGCGAGATGGCGGGCATTGGCCACCGCACGGTCGCCTATGGCCAGACCGGCATCGTCTGCAGCGTTGCCCACGAGCGCGACCATCGCGGTATCGCGCACGAAAGGTTCCTGCCCGGCGGCCCCTTCGCCATCCTGCCGGTGCCGGGCCGGGTTTCGTCGCTGGTCTGGACCGAGCAGGACGCGATTGCCCAACGGGTGCTCGAACTGGAACCCGAAGCGTTCCTGGAGGAAATCTCCTGGCGCTTCGGCGACTTCCTCGGGGCGCTCGAGGTCAAGGGCCCGGTGTGGAGTTATCCGCTGACCCTGGTGCTGGCGGACCGCGTGACCGCGCCGCGCCTGGTGCTGGTGGGCGATGCCGCCCATCGCATCCACCCCATCGCCGGGCAGGGTTACAACCTGGGCATCCGCGATGTCGCCGTGCTTGCCGAAGTGCTGGGCGAGGCCCGCCGTGTCGGGCTCGACCCAGGCGATGCCGTCGGGCTGGAGGATTACGCCCGGCGCCGCCGCGTCGACACGCTCTCGCTGGTCGCGGTGACCGACGGGCTGAACCGCCTGTTCTCCAACGCCATTCCCCCGGTTGCGCTGGCCCGCGACCTGGGCCTGGGCGCGGTACAGCGGATCCCGCCGCTCAAGCGCCTGTTCATGCGCCACGCCATGGGCACGGTCGGGCGCCTGCCCAAACTGATGCGCCCGCAGTAGGCAGCGGACGCTACTCCGGCGCGCTCCGTGCCGGAGGTTCCTTCACGGTCAGCAGGATCGCCAGGCCGGCCAGCATCAGCACGACGATGACGCTCATGCCCAGGCGCGCGTTGCCCGAAAGGGCGGTCAGGGTGCCGACCATCAGCGGGCCGATGAAGCTGGTCACCTTTCCAGACAGGGCGAAGAAGCCGAACATCTCGCCGGTCATCTCAGGGGGAGCCATGCGTGCCATCAGGCTGCGGCTGGCCGATTGCACCGGGCCGATGAAGGTGCCCAATGCCGTGCCCAGGATCCAGAACCACAGGGCGCCGTCGACGATCAGGATGCCGCTGCCACATACCGTCAGACAGGCCAGGGCGATGATGATGGTCTTCTTTGGCCCCAGCCAGTCGTCGAGCCAGGCGAAGGCGACCGCGCCCAGGCCGGCGGTGACGTTGAGGCAGATGGCAAAGATCAGGACCTGCTTTTCGTCCATGGCAAAGGCGGTCGCGGCATAGATGCCGCCCAGGGCGAACAGGGTGTTGAGGCCATCGATGTAGAGCAGGCGCGCGGCCAGGAAACGCAGGATCTGCTTGTGGCGCGACAGTTCCAGCCCGGTCTCGATCAGGCGGCGCCAGCCGCGCGCCACGGCGGTGGCAACCGGCAGGCGGGCGCTCGGCCGGTCGGGCGTGAAGACGAACATGGGCCAGCCGAAGACCGCCAGCCAGCCGGCTGCCAGCAGGGCCGAAACGCGCACCCCGCCCGATGCGACGTCGTCGAGGCCCAGCGGCGCCTTCTCCGGCATGATGAAGACGAACAGCGCCAGCACCAGGCAGGCCAGACCGCCGCCATAACCCAGACCCCAGGACCAGCCCGAAAGCCGGCCCAGGCGGTGGGGCGGCGCCAGATCGGGCAGCATGGCGTTGTAGAAGACCATCGAGGTCTCGAAGCCGATGTTGACCAGCATCACCAGCACCAGAACGGGGATGATCCAGGCGACATCGGGGGCCGCGAACCACAGCAGGGCCGTGGCGACGAAGGTGATCAGGGTGAAGGCGCCGACCCAGGGTTTGCGCCGGCCCGCGGCATCGGCGATGGCCCCGGTCAGCGGTGAGATCAGCGCGATGATGAGGGCCGAGGCGGCCATGCCCCAGCTCCACAGTTCCAGACCGCGGGTTTCGTCGCCGACCACGCCGCGCGCGAAGTAGGGCGCGAAGATGAAGGTGATGACGATGGTCGGCGTCGGCGAATTGGCCCAGTCGAACAGGGCCCAGGCGAGCAGGCCGCGGCGGGTGGCCGGACGTTCGAGGCGGCTGGGAACGGACATGCTTTCTCCGCACTGGGGGGCGACACCTTAACCCGCACTGGCGCAGCGGCGCGACGCATCGTTGCGAGCCCTTCCGACTTCCGCGACTGCGCGTTCAGGGCTCGCTGCCATGGACGCGGGCAGCCCTGGCGGGTTAACGAGGTCAACCCGCCCCGCCCGAATCCCGGAACATCACCCCATGACCGATCTTTTCGATCCGCTTACCCTGCGTGGTCTTACCCTGCGCAACCGCATCGGCATCTCGCCGATGTGCCAATACGTCGCCCGCGACGGTTTTGCTTCCGACTGGCATCTCGTCCATCTGGCCAGCCGTGCGGTCGGCGGCGCCGGTCTGGTCATCGCCGAGGCCTCGGGCGTCGAGGCGCGCGGGCGTATCTCGCCGGGGTGCCTTGGCATCTGGAAGGACGACCATATCGAAAAGCTGTCGCAGATCACCGCGGCAATCCGAGCCAATGGTGCGGCAAGCTGCATGCAGATCGCGCACGCCGGGCGCAAGGCGAACGCCACCGTGCCCTGGGAGGGTGATCGCACGCTGACGCCCGAAGAAGGCGCCTGGCAGACCGTCTCCAGTGTCGCCCGATCCTTCGACGCGCCGGGCGGCGCGCTGGTTCACACGCCCACCGCGCTCGATGAGGCCGGCATCGCGCAGGTCATCGCGGCCTTTGCCGATGCCGCACGCCGCTCGGTCGATGCCGGTTTCGACATGGTCGAGATCCATGCCGCCCACGGCTACCTCGCCCATCAGTTCATGAGCCCGCTGGTCAACGACCGCAGGGACCGCTGGGGCGGTGATTTCATGGGCCGCTCGCGCTTTCCCATGGAGATCGTGCGCGCCTGCCGCGCCGTGATGCCCGATGCCATGCCGCTGGCCGTGCGCATCTCCAGCGTCGACTGGGCACCGGGCGGCTGGTCCCTGGAGGATTCGATCGTGCTGGCCGAGATGATGAAAAAGGAAGGCGTCGACCTCATCGACTGCAGTTCGGGTTACGCCGTGCCGGTCGAGGACATCCCCTATGGCCCCGGTTACCAGGTGCCGTTTGCCCATCGCATCCGCACGCAAGCCGGCATCGCCACCGCCGCCGTCGGCCAGATCGCCACGGCCGCCCAGGCCAATGCCATCATCACCAAAGGCGAGGCCGACCTTGCGCTGCTGGCGACCGCCTCGCTGCACGATGCCTACTGGCCGCTTCATGCAGCGACCGAACTGGGCCGCCTGAAGGCCCTGCCGATGCCGCCCAGCTACGACTATGTCGTGCGCGGCGGCATGAGCGACTGAGCCTCCCGATCGCCGATTGACGTCAGCCCGCCACCGTCACCGCGGCTTCCCCGGCAAAGGGAATCCAGGCACTGGCCTCGCGACCGGGCTCGGGCGGATGGGGCAGGCCGGCGAACCAGTAGAAGGTTTCGCTGCCCGCGGGCATGGCCGGGGCATGCCAGACGCCCGGCGCCACGATCACGGCCTCGCCGGGGGCAAGCAGGAAGGCAATGGCTTCCTCGGCGCGTGGTTGTTCGGTGGCGTCGGCAAGATCGCGGCCGGGCGCCACCACCTGGATCAGGGCGCCGTCGGCGGGCATCAGCAGTTCGATGTCGGGATGGCGCTCCATGGTCGCGACGATGCCGCCTTCCGGGCGGCGCGCCAGCACCTGGCCCAAACGCAGATCGGCGCCGTGCAACGTGCCGACGCCGAACCAGCAGTCGAACGCATCACCGAACGAGGTCGGCTCCCCGGTCGGGCGCGGAATGGCCTGGCCGAAGGCCGCGAAGGCTTCGCGGGTGAGGGGATGGAGGGGCAGGGTGATCATGACCGGCATCCTGCTGCCTGCCCGGCCCCTTGACCAGCCCTTGGCGGTGGGCCATCGTCAAAAGTAGAGTTACATGGCGATTCACGTCATCACGCGGGCATCTTGGGGAGCCTTCGTGGCGAGAACAGGAGCATCATGAGGTGATGGCCCCATGGCCGTGACCAATCATGTCGAGCGCGCACATGACCGGAAAGACCAGGCAGGACCCGGATGACACCGTGGTCCATAGCCTCGCCCAGAACATTTCCCTGACGCCGCCACCTGCTCCGTTGTTCACATCGGCTGCGGATGTGGTGGTGCTCGACGATGTCGTTGCCGGTTCCTATGCCGAGTCCCAGGGCAGCTTGCTGCGCACGCTCAACGCCCTGGACGGGAACGACGTGATCCACCTTCCCACGAGCGTTGCGCAACGGACCGAGGCCGGACTTGGCGAGGGCCTGACGGTGTCGGGCGATGGCGGTGACGACACGATCACGGGCGGAGGGACCCTGGCGACGGTGCACGGCGGTGACGGCGACGACCTGCTGGTGGACATGTACGCGAACGCCTTCGGGGGCGATGGCGACGATACGATCACCGGTTACAGCGGGCATCTTGGCGGCCATCAGGACCAGGGCACTTCGGGTGTGCTTTCGGGCGGCGCTGGCGATGATGTTATCTGGGTGTCGCTGCCGGGTGGCCACAACCGCCTGAGCGGCGATGCCGGCGACGACGTGATCCGCGGCAACACCGGCAGCGATACGGCCTCGGGCGGATCGGGCAACGACACCCTGCATGGCCGGGAGGGTGACGATGCCCTCGATGGCGGCGCGGGCAACGACCGCCTGGTCGGCGGCGAAGGCAACGACAGTCTCATGGGCGGTGGCGGCAACGACCTGCTCAAGGGCGGCGATGGCGACGACACCCTGCAGGGTGAGGACGGTGCGGACCTGCTTCGGGGCGAGGCTGGCGCCGACCAGCTTTCGGGCGGCGCGGGCAACGACGTGCTCGAGGGCGGCGACGGCGAGGACACGCTGCAGGGCGGCAGCGGCAACGACCTGCTGACGGGCGGCACCGGGGCCGATCTCTTCGTCTGGGCCGCAGGCGATGGCGACGACACGATCACGGACTTCCAGTCCGGCATCGACACCCTGCAGATCTCGGCTCCGGGGGTCGACGCTCTCTCGGACCTGACGTTCTCGAGCACCACCGGGGGCGATACCGTGATCTCCCTGGACGATGGCGGCTCGATCACCCTTCTGGGTGTCGCCGAGGAAGATGCCGCCGCGGCGCTTCTGCTGACGCCACCGCCCGCCGAGCCGGAGCCACTATTCACGCCGGGCGCCGATATCGTGGTGTTCGACGATGTCGTTGCAGGTTCCTATGCCGAATTCGACGGTGCACCGGTCCGCTCGCTGCACGCCCTTGAGGGGAACGACGTCATTGCGTTGCCCACGAGCCGGGACGAGCGGATCGCGGCGGGCCTCGACCAGAACCTGAATGTGGCGGGCGACGGCGGCGACGACACCATCACGGGTGGCGGAATCATCGCGTCGGTCCACGGCGGCGACGGCGACGATCAGCTTCTCGATATGAACGGCGATGCCTTCGGCGATGGCGGCGACGACACGATCACGGGGCAGGGCGTTCTGCGGGGTGGCGGAGGCGACGACCTGATCTGGGTCGAACATGGCAGCAGTCCCAACGCCCAGAACTTTCAGTTCGGCGATGACGGCGACGATGTCATCCGCGGCAACACCGGTCGCGACCTGGCGTCTGGCGGATCGGGCAACGACCTTCTGCATGGCCGGGAAGGCAACGACGAACTCGACGGCGGCGCGGGCAACGACCGGCTGGTCGGCGGCGACGGCGACGACAGTCTCAAGGGCGGCGACGGCAACGACCTGCTGAAGGGTGGCGCCGGCGCGGACATCCTGTTCGGTGAGGCTGGGGCCGACCTGCTCCGGGGCGAGTCCGGAAGCGATGAACTCTCGGGTGGCGCCGGCAGCGATACCCTTGAAGGCGGCGACGGCGACGATACGCTGAACGGCGGGACCGGCAACGATTTCCTCACCGGTGGCGGCGAAGCGGATGTCTTCGCCTGGGCAACAGGGGATGGCGACGACACGGTTGCGGACTTCCAGCTCGGGATCGACACCCTGCAGATCTCGGCCCAGGGGGTCGACGGCCTTTCCGACCTGACTTTCGCACCCAGTGCCGGGGGCGATGCCATCATCTCGCTGTCGGGTGGGGGTTCGATCACCTTGCTGGGGATCGCTGTGGAGGATGCCGCGGCGGCACTTTCCCTGACGCCGCCACCTGCTCCGTTGTTCACATCGGCTGCGGATGTGGTGGTGCTCGACGATGTCGTTGCCGGTTCCTAT